>JGI12210J13797_10828242_pt1 | contig 34274 bp, 31 predicted proteins | sample ElkSlonscriptome_3_FD_13797 | JGI IMG/M metagenome (IMG submission 13797) | reverse complement strand
GCATGTCAGAAAGCAAGATATCGATGAGGTCAAAGCCATATTGGCCGATTTCCCCAATATCAATACGGATTTTATCCGCAGTGAAGCTGATCAGGGCGATGTGATACGACTTCGATTTGTCGATCAAAACAACAGAATCGAGAAGCAGACGGGGTTTATGAATCCCATTGTGCCATCAGATCTGGATGGACTTATGCATTGCAACGCTTTTGTTTGTGTTCCGATTTCTGACTATGAGGTTCCTATTCATACCTTGCAGCATATTAAGCAAAATAGCAGTGGCGTGGTAATATTTGATGCCCACGGTCCGACGAATACCGTAACAACTTTAGGAGATAGAATTCTCAAATTTTGGATCGATAGAGACGAGTGGCTACCCTATATTGACGTGCTGAAAATGAATCTTGAGGAGTCGAATTGCTGCTGGTTTGATAAGGAGATTGACGAAACGAAGCTGAAGCCTTTTGATGAGAGCGATATAAGTCACTTGCCTGCTTTCGCGGAACATGCCATCAGGCACGGATTGAAATCTTTGATTGTGACACTAGATTCTAGTGGAAGTGCCGTTTTCTATGAAGACAAAGACGAGGTTCATCAACAAGTGGTTAAAGCCATCAGGGTAGATCACGTGGTGGACACCACTGGCTGTGGCGACTCATTTGCAGGCGGTTTGGGTTTTGGGCTTCTCGAGCGCACCGATGATTACGTTAGGGCGGTTAAGTTTGCTAATGCCCTCGGAGCGCAACGCACTCAGGGACGAACATTTGAGGTGTTTAAATCTTTAAAAGAAACAGAAGAGCAAATCATTAAAGAATACGGAGCTCTCTAAAGACACGAACTAATTCTATGGTAAAATCGAAGATTGACAATTCAGAAGAAGCAAATATTCCCGAAGGCATAACACGGCACACACTGGAGACGCCGAGAGGGTTGGAGTGTGAGGTGACCAACTACGGATGCAGAATTATGCGGATGATGGTTCCCGACCGAGAAGGAGAATTTGCCGATATCGTACTCGGATTTGATACCATCGAAGAGTATTTTAAAAAACCTGAAAACTTCTTTGGGAGTATCGTTGGCCGAGTCGCGAATAGAATAAGAGGTGCGAAGTTCAAATTAAACGGAACTCCGTTTGACCTTCCGGTAAATGAAGAAGGAACTCATATCCACGGCGGCCCTGAGGGTTTTCATAGTAAAGTATGGAATGTCCTTGCCGCCAATGAATCCTTTATATCATTTACATACAATTCTAAAGACGGTGAGCAAGGCTATCCCGGGAATTTGAAGCTCAAGGTAACATACGGCCTTACGGATGATCACGGATTGACTATTCAATACCAAGCAACCACTGATAAGGCAACTCCCGTTAATCTGTCGAACCACTCTTACTTTAACCTGAGAGGAGCAGGGAATGGAGACATCAATGACCACGTTTTTAAAATAAACGCGTCGAAATATCTACCCGTTGATTCGGATCAAATTCCGTTGAAAGAGCCGGCAACCGTTAAGGATACCGTTTTCGATTTGCGGAAACCTCAAGTGGTGGGAGAGCTCCTTAAAACCGATGACGATCAATTAAAAATTGGAAAAGGATTTGACCATACCATGGTAACCGATAAAAAAGGCCTTCGAGTAGTTGCGGAAGTGTTAGAGCCGGAATCCGGTAGAATCATGGAAGTGATGACCGACGAACCGGGAGTACAATTCTTTTGCGGAAAGGCCATGGAAAAGAAAATTAAAGGGAAGGGCGGAAAGACTTACGGCGAGCGATCGGCTTTTTGTTTGGAAACGCAGCACTTTCCCGACAGCGTGCATCGAATTGGTTTTCCATCTGTTATCCTAAAACCGGGAGAGGTTTATCGCTCTACCTGTATTTATCGTTTCGACGTTAAGATTTAGCTCAAGTTTTGAGCGTCTTTCAAAACTTTCTGTTTAAGACCTTCTTTGAATTCAGCTATTCTTCTTCGCAAATCTTCATTGGCCGATCCTAAAATCTGAGCGGCCAAGATTCCGGCGTTTTTTGCCCCGTCCAATGCTACGGTAGCTACGGGGACTCCGCCGGGCATCTGTAATATGCTTAGTACTGAATCCCAACCATCAATGCTGTTTCGGCTTTTTACAGGAACGCCAATCACGGGAAGTGGAGTGATCGATGCCGTCATTCCCGGAAGGTGAGCCGCACCGCCTGCTCCTGCAATGATCACGCGAATGCCATTTTCTTCCGCCGTTTTGGCATATTCATACATGCGTTCAGGTGTGCGATGAGCGCTGACGATTTCCATTTTGTAGGCTACTTTCAACTCGTCTAAAACATCCGCTGCCTCTTGCATAACGGGAAGGTCGCTTTTGCTACCCATGATGATTCCTACCATGATTATTCCGATTTTACTTTAATGGTATTTTTGATTTTATGTGCTAAATCTCGCGCCTTTGCACTAGTCGATGATGTGATGGTCACGTGACCCATTTTGCGAAATGGCTTGGTATCTGCTTTCCCATAAAGGTGTATATACACACCGCTTTCGGCAAGAGCTGCTTCGAGTCCTTCATACTTCACGGGCCCTGAAAAATCTGCTTCCCCGAGAAGATTTACCATTGCGGCGGGTACACGAAGATTCGTGTCGCCAAGTGGAAGTCCCAAAATACAGCGCAAGTGCTGAGCGTATTGCGAAGTGATATTCGCTTCGATGGTGTGATGACCGGAATTGTGCGGACGAGGGGCGACTTCATTTACCAAAATTTCGCCGTCCGAATTCAGGAAAAGCTCAACCGCCAAAATGCCTACAAAACCAAAAGCATCGATAGTCTTCATCGCGATTTCTCTAGCTTTTTTCTCTATTTCCTCAGAGATTTCGGCAGGTGCAAAAAGCAACTCTACCAAATTCGCTTCCGGGTTAAATTCGAGCTCTACAGCGGGAAAACCCGAGGTAGCACCTTTTTCGTTTCGTGCTGCAATTACCGCCAACTCTTTCTCGAACGGAACAAATTTTTCGAGAACGGAAGGGGCGTCAAAAGCTTGTTCGAAATCAGCCTCCGTTCTGACAATCTGAACCCCTTTTCCATCGTATCCTCCTTTCCTTAATTTTTGAGCAAAAGGCAAAAAGTCTTTGTGATTTTCCAGTTCGGCTTTTGACTCGATCAAACGGTATTCTGCCGTCGGGATTCCGTTTTCACGGTAAAATTCCTTTTGAAGACCCTTGTCTTGAACGATTTCCAAAAGCTCGGGCTGCGGGTAAACTTTTATTCCTTCCGCTTGCAGTCGCTTGAGAGCAGGAATACTCACGTGTTCAATTTCAACCGTGATGAGGTCTTTGTTCTTTCCGAAATTGTAAACTGTTTCTTCATCGTTGAAGCTACCCGTTACAAATTCAGGAACTAACTCGGCGCAGGGCGCATTTTCATTCGGGTCTAAACAGGCCAGCTTGATATCGAGATTCACAGCCTCTTGCTGCATCATCCGTCCCAATTGGCCCCCTCCCAGAACACCTAACTTAAAATCCTTTTGGTATGGCGATTTTGACATGCGGGCAAAGATACGCTTAAAGTGAAATGCAAACTTTTCCGGTAACGAAACCTTTTGCGGTCTCAACCTCGACGAGGTAAAATCCTGCAGGTAAATTGGATAAATCAATTTGAGCGCCTGTTGAACTGAATACAGACTGCTGGAAAACACGTCTGCCGTTTAGATCGATTACCTCAACGACTTTGATCCTTTCACGAGATCTCACGAAGATCTGTCCCGAACTTGGATTGGGGAACAGCTCCACTTCGATTGATTCATTTATAGACGTTGATAATAGACTACAGGTTCCTAAGGGATCAAAAATCACTTCACCCAATTCCGGATCGTCCACCACATGCGAAATGACCAGCTCAGCTTCTGCCAAGGTCAGGTCATCATTTGACGCGTCCCAGCAGTTGCCTTGGGCAAAAATGGTGTTTTCCGTGTTGTTAAATAGCGCGTAGATTTCTCCGCCGTTTCCATTGTCATTGAAAAAATTTTCTCCCGGGCCTATTTCGGGATTGTCGTTTTCTCCCAAATTAGCCATGGCTGCTTCAATCAAAGTGATGCCCCAAAGATTTCCTTCGAATGAATTGCCCAAGATCAGGTGTTCGTTTTCTCCAAAACCCGTGATGCTGATGCCGCTGCCCCCCAGAAAGGGCTCTCCCTGCGTGTCATTGTCCATGAAAATATTTTCCTCGATTCGGGAAGTCACATTTGCGCCGAACACGGTCATACCATAACGATTTTCCATGACCGTATTCTGAGAGAAGACCAAGTGGCCTTCGCCTCCGGCCAGCAATGAAAATCCCATACCTCCGACGTTAGTCAGCGAAGGATTTCCTTGAAAGACGTTAAGCATAACAAAGGCCGTATCCGCACCTGAAGGGCCCAGGTTTACCTGAGGGCGATTTGAGTTTCCGGTTACATTTCCATCAAAGGTACAGCCTGAAATCAGTGGTGCAGCATCTGAATTTGCGGCGCTCGCAATGGCCGCAACCTCATTTTGCAGAAAGGTGCAATTGATTATTTCGGGTTTTCCGGTGGATAAGTTCAAGGCTGCGCCCGTCGTTTGTCCGGTGCTATGAAAACTTACGCTTGACTCTTCTATTCGAAAATTTCCTGTGAGGACTTGAATTCCGCCTCCATATAGGATGCTTGTATTAGAAATATCAGCCACCGCAGTTTCCTCAAACCTGAAGCCTTCGTAGTATGCATCGCAGCAGATAATCTGCAGAAAGGAGGAGGAGCCGCAGTAAAACCCTCCTTCAACGGTGATCAAAACGCCTTGGTCTACTTTGACGAATTCGTTGTTTACGACTAATGTATCCGTGACGGAAATGGTAATGTCTTCGTAGATTTCGTAGGCGCCATCTGAGAATAGAACGGCTCCATCGGAGTCCTCGACTAAATCTTGCAAGGACAAAGTCATTGAATTGTTCGGACTGGTGTACTGCGCTGAGACGCACAGGTAGCAGATTGTAGTAATGGCAGTAAGTAGTGTTTTCATTGTGATTAGGTTTCCTTCAGCAAACCTAGCCATTCTTGATAAAAGGCATGACCAAGTCACTCTTAAAGGTTATAGGATTCACTACCTTCGCTTTTCAAAAAATTGAGCGGTATGAGATCAATAACCCTTCACGACAAAGAGTTTGTCCTTTACCTTGAAGAAGAAAAGATTCAAAGTGCTATTGCCGAGATGGCAAAAGACCTGGTCGCTGAATATGCAGATAAAGACACCGTTTTCATCGGAGTTCTTAATGGTTGCTTCCGTTTCGTCTCTGACATTATGAGGCACATCGATTTCAATACTGAAGTCAATTTCATCAAACTGTCGTCTTACCGCGGTACGGCATCGAGCGGAAAAGTTTCCGACTTGGTTACCTTGAATGCTGACTTGCACGGCAAGCACGTCGTTATTTTGGAAGATATCGTGGATACGGGTCGTACGGTGGATTACCTCATGGGAATTCTAAGGGACAAACGTCCTGTTTCCGTGAAGGTGGCAACTCTGCTCTACAAGCCCGACGCCTTTTTGGGAAATCGTAAACCCGACTTCGCGGTATTCAATATCCCCAACCTATTTGTAGTAGGCTATGGTCTTGATTACGATGGTTTGGGAAGAAACTTAAATGATATTTATCAAATTAAATCTTGATTATGATCAACTTGGTTCTATTCGGCCCTCCCGGAGCGGGAAAAGGTACACAAGCCGAAAAAATCGTTGAAAAACACAATTTGGTTCACCTATCAACGGGGGACATATTTCGCAGAAATATCAAGCAGCACACGGAGCTCGGTGAATTAGCTAAAAGCTACATGGATCGAGGAGAGTTGGTGCCTGACGCCGTAACGATAAAGATGTTGGAATCCGAAGTGGACGGGCATTCTAATGCAAACGGATTCATTTTCGATGGCTTCCCGCGAACCACCGCTCAGGCTAAAGCATTGGATGTTTTTCTCGAAACGAAGAATACATCTATTACCGTAATGCTCGCTTTGGTGGTGGCTGACGACGAACTCAAAGACCGTTTGAAGAAAAGGGCTGAGGTGAGCGGTCGAACGGATGATGCGGACTCTGAAATCATTGCCAATCGTATAGCTGTTTACAAAAAGGAAACAGCCCCTGTCGCGGACTACTACAAGGCTTTGAATAAGTACGAAGAGGTAGATGGCGTAGGTTCAATCGAAGAGATCAGCGAAAAATTATTCGACGCGATAGGCAGCCATGAGTAATCGGAACTTCGTCGATTACGTAAAGATTCATTGCCGATCCGGAAAAGGCGGGGCAGGTAGCAAGCATCTGTACCGAGATAAGCTGACTTCCAAAGGAGGTCCTGACGGTGGAGACGGCGGACGCGGAGGTCATGTGATTATTCGCGGGAATGCTCAACTATGGACACTGCTTCACCTCAAATACCGTAAGCACATCAAAGCCGAACATGGCGAAGCGGGCAGCAAGCAGACCAGTACGGGTAAATCGGGTGAGGATGCCTACGTAGAGGTTCCTTTAGGTACGGTGGCCAAAGACCCGGAGACAGGAGAGCAACTTATCGAGATTACCGAAGACGGACAAGAATACGTTTTGCTCGAAGGCGGTCGAGGCGGTCAAGGTAATGCACATTTCAAATCGGCCACTCGACAAACTCCTCGTTTTGCTCAACCGGGAGAAGATGAACAAGAAGCATGGCGAATCTTGGAGCTCAAAGTACTCGCAGACGTGGGGTTGGTGGGTTTTCCGAATGCGGGTAAGTCTACCTTGCTTTCTGTCATTACGGCTGCAAAGCCCGAAATTGCCAATTACCCTTTTACAACGCTCGTGCCCAATTTGGGAATCGTCAGTTACCGAAACGATCGCTCGTTTATCATGGCCGATATTCCGGGTATCATCGAAGGGGCCAGTAAGGGAAAAGGACTTGGTACTCGATTTTTGAGGCACATTGAGCGGAACAGTCTTTTGTTATTTATGGTGCCTGCCGATAGCGATGATATTGCCAAGGAGTATGATATTTTGATTAAGGAACTGACTGCCTATAACCCTGAATTGCTCGACAAGGATCGCCTTCTGGCAATCACCAAAAGCGACCTCTTGGATGACGAATTGAAGGAGGAAATGGCCGCTGAAATGCCCGCGGTCGATTACGTTTTTATTTCATCTGTAGCTCAAGTCGGCCTATCTGAGTTGAAGGATAGGATTTGGAAAAAACTCAATAATTAGATATGATCGAACAGCTGGAACAGTGGGATCGACAATTGTTTCTCTGGTTAAATGGGCTTAACGCCGATTGGCTGGATCAACCCATGTTTTGGATGAGCGATGAACTGGTTTGGATTCCTCTTTACCTGGTTTTTCTTTGGGCTATCAACAAGGCATATGACTGGAAAATTACGCTTTGGGCATTGCTCGGTGTTGCGGTGGTCGTAACTCTTGGAGATCGCATTTCAGTAGAACTATTCAAGGAGGTGTTCCGGAGGTATCGACCTTCTCGTAATCTTGAGATTTACGATTTAGTGCATACGGTGAATGACTATCGCGGCGGGAAGTTCGGCTTCTTGAGTTCGCATGCGACCAATTTCTTCGGGATTTCTACTTTTCTATTTATGCTTTTGCGAAAGCCCTATCCCAGAAGTGCTCCGTTTTTGTTCCTGTTTTCGGGCTTGGTCGCTTACACGCGAATTTATCTCGGGGTGCACTACCCAAGCGATATCATTTGTGGTGCCATGCTCGGAGCATTGATTGGTTGGATTGTTTTCAAAGCTTTTAATCGATTCGTATGGAAATTACCTTGAGAGATATCTTTGCGATTTTTCTGGGAGGAGGATTGGGTTCGGTAGCTCGATTCCTCACAGGAAGGGGTATGATGCGGTTGCTGCCGGGTTCATTCCCCTTGGGTACATTGGCTGCAAACATTTTAAGCTGCATCGTCTTAGGGCTTTTGGTATGGTTTATCGCCAAAGACGGCATGAAGCCATGGTGGATTTCTTTCGCCGTCATCGGGTTCTGCGGAGGTTTTAGTACCTTTTCTACATTCAGTTACGAAACGGTTAAACTTCTGCAAGACGGGCATTTCGTCATGGCCATAGCCAATGTATTAATTAGCTTAGTAGTATGCTTGGTCATACTTTTTTACCTCTCTAAACTTATTTCATGAAAAGAACTTTAGGATTTCTGGCAGTACTTTTCCTTTCTACCATCGCATTCGCTCAAGATACGGACGACCGCCCGAAATTAGTAATCGGAATCGTAGTGGATCAAATGCGAAATGACTACTTGACACGCTACGCCGATCTTTACGGCGAAGGTGGATTCAAAAGGCTGATGAAAGATGGATTTTACGGCGCCAATCACAGGTTTTCTTATATGCCAACCACTACAGGGCCCGGGCACGCATCCGTCTACACGGGCACCACACCGGGCGTTCATTCCATCGTGGCCAATGATTGGTACGACCCCATCACCAAAGAGGGGATGTACTGTGTAGAAGACCGAAGCGTGAAAACAATAGGCGCAGAAAACGCAGCGGGGCAGATGAGTCCCAAAAACCTTAAAACCACAACGGTAACGGATGAGCTCAAGCTATTCTGGAATCAAAGATCCAAGGTGATCGGTGTTTCGCTCAAGGATCGTGGAGCGGTTCTCCCTGCGGGCCACCTGGCCAGTGGCGCTTATTGGTACAAAGACAAAAAATTCATTACGAGTTCGTACTACATGGATGAATTGCCGCCTTGGGTCAATGATTTCAATAACCGCAATTTGGTTGATACATTTCTTGCCAAAGGCTGGCAGCCACTTTTGGCAAAATCGGTTTACACCGCGAGCCTTCCCGATAAGAATGTCTATGAATCGGTTTATGAAGGCGAGAAATATCCAACCCTGCCGAAGGATTTGCTTGATTTGACGGAGCAAAATGATCCCGAGGAAGTCCTCAAGAGATCACCTTGGGGGAATAGTTTGATTCTTGAATTTGGTTTGGCCGCCCTGATTAATGAAGAGCTGGGTCAAGATGACATTACCGATTTTTTGGCTTTGAGTTTTTCTTCGCCTGACTACATGGGGCATGCCTACGGCCCGAGAGCAGTGGAGGTTCAGGATATGTACCTCAAGCTAGACAATGATCTCAGCATGTTTTTTGAGTTTTTAGATAAATATGTAGGCAAAGGAAAATACACCGTGATGCTCACTGCCGATCATGGAGCAGCCGATGTCGCGCAGTTCAGCATGGACAATAACTTGCCCGGAGGCTACTTTGATCGAAAAACAAGCAAAGACCTCCTTGAAGGAATTTTGCTCGATTACGATTCTCTCGGAGTTGAGTTGATCGAGGAGATGGAAGGAAATCACATATTCTTTAATCATGAGAAGCTCAAAGAAGTGGAAATAGCTGCTCAAGATTTGGCCGACTACTTGGCTCATGAAATGAGTCGAATGCCCGGGATTTATGGCGCATACTCTGCCAACCGCATTCGTATGTCCGGGTCTTCCGAGTTTCCTATTGTGAATTTACAGCGTGGGCTTCACCCTTCTTTAGCGGGAGATATCGTATTTGTTATGGAAAGCGGCTGGATGCGCTACGGTAGCACCGGAACAACCCATGGCAGCCCTTGGGTTTATGATCAACACGTGCCTCTGCTATTTTATGGATTTGGAGTGGAGAAAGGAAAGACCTACCGGGAAACAAACATTCGCGATATAGCGCCCACCCTGAGTGTAATTATGGGCATTCCTTTTCCATCCGGAACTACCGGCAGTCCCATCACTGAGGCGATAGAAGACTAAATGGTTATTTACCCGGGTTTGCGTATCGCTTTACGTCCTCTCCGGTAATCACCTTGTCACACAGGATGATTAATCGCTCGATGAGGTTTCTCAATTCTCGGATATTCCCCGTCCAGTTGAGCGATTGTAAGGCTTCATATGCATCCTTTGTCAACTCTTTTCCGGGACTTCCCTGCTCTTGGGCAATCGTATTTAAGAAATGATCGGCAAGCAAAGGCACATCGTCAATTCGTTCGTTCAGTGACGGCACATGGATTAGGATCACACTCAGTCTGTGAAACAGATCTTCGCGGAAATTCCCTTCTTTGATTTCCGAATTGAGGTCTTTGTTTGTAGCGGCGACCACGCGCACATTTACTTTGATGTCTTTATCACCGCCCACGCGATTGATCTTATTTTCCTGCAGTGCTCTGAGCACTTTGGCTTGAGCCGAAGCACTCATGTCGCCTATTTCATCCAGAAATAGGGTTCCTCCATCGGCTTGCTCAAATTTTCCTTTCCGCTGCTTGACGGCAGAAGTAAAAGCTCCCTTTTCGTGTCCGAATAGTTCGCTTTCGATCAGTTCTGATGGGATAGCAGCACAGTTTACTTCGATAAACGGCGCTTTTGCCCTGGTGCTGTTTTCGTGTAGCTGACGAGCTACCAATTCTTTCCCCGATCCATTTGGGCCGGTTACCAAAACTCTCGCATCACTTGGAGCCACCTTGGCTATCATTTCTTTGATTTCCTCAATGGCTTTTGATTCTCCTACGATATTCGAACCTTTGATCAGTTTAATCTTCTTGCGTAGAGTCTTGGTTTCTTCTTCCAAGTTCACCCGATCCATAGCATTTCGCAGGGTTACCAATGTGCGGTTGAGGTCTAGCGGTTTCTCGATGAAATCGTAAGCTCCTTTTTTAATGGCCTCAACGGCCGTTTCGATATTCCCATGACCTGAAATCATGATAATAGGCGATTCAACTCCACTTTCAAGTGCTTTTTCGAGCACTTCCATGCCGTCCATTTTTGGCATCTTAATGTCGCAGAGGACCGCGTCGTATGGGGTTTCGGTAAGCTTTTTTAATCCGGTAGGCCCGTCTTCCGCATCGTCTACGGTGAACTTTTCAAATTCAAGAATCTCACGAAGGGTATTTCTTATGCTTCTTTCGTCGTCAATTATCAGAACTGATGCCATCTATAGATTTCCTTTTAATACCTCGAAAAGTACTCCTTCTTTGAGTGAATACTTCGATAGTTTTACCGTTTCGATATTCGTTTTCTTTAAAACCAACCTTACAAAGATGGCCGACATGACGATCATATTTACACGCATGGCCACCATTCCATCCATCGCTTCACGCTCTATTCGGCTGGAACCAATCAATTCATCCAAGTGTTCGTCTAAAGTTTCGCGACTAAAGTCGAGACTTACCAGTTCTATGGTATCCTCGAAGTTTCCGAGGCGCTTCGAAATCACATCCGAAAAAGTGTCAAAAGATCCCGAAGAACCGATTAATGTTTTAATTCCCTCTCTTTCGATTATTTCGAATACTTCACTTATTTGGCTTTCTAAACTCTCTTCAATTTTTTCAAGCGTCTCTTGCCTGATGGGGTCTTCGGGTTTGTATTTTTCCAAAAGGCGACTCACGCCCAGCTCATAGCTTCTTTTCCAAGTGATTTCTTGGTCGTTTGCCGCAACAAACTCGGTGCTCCCCCCTCCGATGTCCATGATCATCGCATTCTCTTGGTTAAGCGCGCCTGAAAGCTGAACGCCATTGTAAATCATGCTGGCCTCTCTGTCTCCATCAATCACGTGGATACTAACTCCGAATTTCTCTTTTACTTTTCGAACGAAATCAGGTGCATTGGAAGCCCCTCTTACCGCCGATGTGGCAAAGGCCAGGACTTTGTCGCAGTACTGATTTTTGATGGCTTTTATTTGTGCTTCTAAAGCCAGGAATGCACGCTCCATGGCGGCTTCCGTAATATATTTTTTTTCGAAACTTCCTTCGCCGAGTTTTACTCCAACCTTAGAACGATATATGGGTTTGTAACCTCCTTTGTGATCGAGCTCAGCGATGAGCAAGTTAAAGGTATTGGTTCCCATATCTATGATGCCTATTTTCAATAGTTCGGGTTTTTAGGTCTTTCAAATATAACGGAATATGGAGTTCCGTCGACTTGAGCTCGGGTCGACTCTTGCAGTCTGCTCTTCCTGAGCCTTCATGATCGATACTTCAACCATTTTGCCAATTCTTTATAGCTCACTTTTTTACCGTACATCAATATTCCTACGCGATAAATCTTGCCTGCGAGCCACACGCAAAAAACAAATCCTGCAATAAGCAATGCCATCGAAAGGAAAAGTTCCCAAATTGAACCGCTGTCAAAACCCGTTGCTCCTCTTACCATCATCACGATAGGAGAGGTGAGGGGGAATTGTGAAAACCAAAATACCATAGAGCCTTCAGGATTGGTGAGTGCAAACTCCGAGACGATAAAACCAAACACCAGAGGTATGGTAATCGGCATCATAAACTGCTGCGTATCCGTTTCATTGTCGACTGCTGCACCTACCGCCGCAAAGAGCGACGCGTAAAGCAAGTATCCTCCCAAAAAGTAAAAAAGGAACATCCCGACCATCAAGGTCCAGTTGACCCGAAAGAGAATCAGCTCTGCCATTTCGCCAATCGCAGCTTGCTCCATGGAGTCCTTTGAGACTTCGTTTGCCACTTCTTCCGTTGCTTGAATTTGATCGGCCATCGTTCCCGCATTAGCCAATTCGGGAGCAAAGATGGAGGTCACCACGGAAAAGAGAATACCCGTTAGTATGACCCAAAGTAAGAATTGTGTGAGTCCTACCAGAGCCACTCCCACGATTTTTCCCATCATCAACTGGAATGGCTTAACCGAAGAAATAATGACTTCAACGATACGGTTGCTTTTCTCCTCCATCACCCCACGCATAACTTGAACGCCGTAGAGAAATATGAAGAAGTAAATCAGCACAGCAAAGCCAAACCCGATAAAGGCCTGCTCTTGCTTAAATGACGTAGAGCCATCCTCAGCATCTACCGTGATGATATCCAAGTCTGTATTGATCTCGTCAAATTTTTCTTTGGGAATGGATTCAGCGATCAGCTTATTGTCCTCGATTACTCTTTCTACCTGCGACTTGATGTAGCTTCTTGCTTTCATGCTTGGCAGCTTTCGGAACACCATTTCTGCCTGAGGGAAGGTTATAATGTCTTCGCGCAATACCAGCATCAAGGTGTATTCAGTTGAATCAAACTCGGTATTGGTCAGCCCTTCCGTGGTGTAGTCAAACCTAACCTGTGAGGTCTCTTTGAGTTCATCTACAAACATCGCCTTAGGGCTACTCGTGCTATCCAAAGCTATTTTGGGAGTGAGGTCAACCACTAATACGTTGTAAATACTGGAATCACTCATTCCGAGAAATACCCCCAAACTTAGGAGACCTCCAATCAAAAGTGGCCCTAAAAACGTCATAATGATGAAGGACTTCTTGCGGACACGGCTTACGTATTCGCGCTCGATGATTAGGCTGATCTTACTCATCACTTTCTCCTTTTTGTTGAACTATTTTGATGAAGACGTCATTCATACTCGGAATGACTTCGTTTAGCGAATGAATTTCGGCCACTGGAATTACTGTTTTTAAAAGGTCATTTACCGTGGCGCCCTCGTTAAGTTTGATTCGTGCACTGCGAAGCTTCCCTTCCATTTCGTGGTGTTCTATGAGCTCGAAGTTTGTCCAAAGAGCATTGGTAAACGCCAGCATGTTTCCGGCGAATACGATGTCGTAAACACCTTCTTTGTATCGACTTCTTACTTCCTTAATTTCTCCTTCCAGCACCACCTTAGCGTTATTGATTAAGGCAATATGGCTGCAGATCTCCTCAACCGAGCCCATGTTGTGGGTGGAAAGCATGATGGTAGCGCCTTCATCTCTCAGTCGTAATAGCTCTTCTTTTATCAAGTTGGCATTGATCGGATCAAATCCACTGAATGGCTCATCGAGAATGAGGAATTTTGGTTCGTGCAGTACCGTGGTGATAAACTGTACTTTTTGAGCCATCCCTTTCGAGAGTTCCTCTACTTTCTTGTTCCACCAATTTTCGATTTCGAAACGTTCAAACCACTTTTTCAGTTTTTTGGTAGCCTCCGATTTGCTCATCCCCTTTAGTCGAGCGAGGTATACCGCCTGCTCTCCCACCTTCATTTTTTTATAGAGTCCGCGCTCTTCGGGCAGATACCCAATTTCCTGAACGTGCTCAGGTTTGAGGTCTTTTCCGTCAAAAACTATGCGTCCATCGTCGGGAGCTGTTATTTGATTGATGATCCGGATCAATGATGTCTTACCTGCACCGTTGGGGCCGAGTAATCCGAATATGCTCCCTTTCGGAACCGAAATGCTCACATCGGAAAGCGCCACATGATTTGCGTACGTTTTCGTTATGTTTTGGGCTTCGAGTATCGCCATGAATTTTTTCAATTGTTCGATTCAAATCTAAATGAAAAACCCCTTTAGCGGGACGCTAAAGGGGGTAAGTTTTCAAAGAATTTTTCTTTATTCAAACATGTCTTTTACTTTTTGGAAAAAGTTCTTCTCGTCGTGGTTTGCGTTAGGTTGGAAGTTTTCGCTCTCCTTAAGTTTTTCCAAGGTTTTCTTTTCGTCTTTGCTCAGTTCTTGGGGAGTCCAAACGTTGATGTTTACCAGCATGTCGCCTTTACCGTAGCTCTGTACACTCGGCAATCCCTTTCCTTTGAGTCGAACGAGCTTGCCGCTTTGCGTTCCCGCGGATATATTGATTTTGGCTTTCCCTTCTACAAGAGGGACCTCTGCAGAACCTCCAAGCACCGCGTCAATGAAGCTTACATAAAGGTCATAGTGCAAATTCTTTCCATTTCGCTTAATGGTGTCATGCTCCACTTCTTCGATCACTACCAGCAGGTCTCCAGGTACGCCACCCATAGGGGCAGCATTTCCTTTTCCGCTCACGTTGAGCTGCATTCCCTCTTCAACTCCCGCAGGAATATCAATGCTGATCACCTCTTCTTTTCGCACCAATCCATTCTCATCAGAACCGGGAGGGCGTTTGTCCACCATTTCTCCGCTACCCTGACAGGTCGGGCAGACCGATGTGGTTTGCATTTGTCCCAAAATGGTATTGGTCACACGGTTTACTTGACCCGCGCCTTTACAAGTGGTACAGGTTTTAAAAGTCGTGCCTTCAGCTGCAACGAGCTTGTTAACTTTAATTTTTTTAGTAGATCCGTTGAGCACCTCGGCAAGGTCGAGCTTTACTTTGATTCGCAGGTTTGAGCCCTTTCGGCGTCGGCGACCACCGCCACCAAAACCGCTACTGAAGCCACCTCCGCCGCCGAATGCTCCACCGAAGATGTCGCCAAACTGGCTAAAGATATCGTCCATGCTCATGCCACCGCCGAAACCGCCGCCACCTGCTGCTCCGCCAACTCCTTGGTGTCCGAATCTATCGTAGCGCTGTCGCTTTTCAGGATTATTCAACACCTCGTACGCCTCGGCAGCTTCTTTGAATTTCACCTCGGCCTCGGCATTATCCGGATTTCTATCCGGGTGATATTTCAAGGCGAGCTTTCGATAAGCTTTCTTTAATTCGGCCTGCGTGGCATTTTTAGAAATGCCCAATACCTCGTAATAGTCTCTCTTCGCCATCTTCTGTGTTGTTCTTTTTTGATTATTGTCCTACAACCACTTTGGCGTATCGAAGAACTTTGTCATTATAGAAATACCCTTTTTCAGCTACGTCAATCACTTTGCCCTTCATGTCTTCTGAAGGAGCAGGAATGTTGGTAATGGCCTCGTGGTATTCCGTGTCGAAAGGTTGATTGATAGAATCCATTGGCTTGAGCCCCTGATTCTTCAGCAAGTGCAAAAGCTTGTGGTGGATCAACTTAAATCCTTCCTTCAACGCTTCGGGATCCGTATTGTCCTCATTGAGCTCTATGGCACGGTCAAAATCGTCTACCACGGGTAAAATATCTCCTACAACATCCGAACCTGCGTTCTTCATTAAGTCGAGCTTTTCTTTTGCCGTTCGGCGTCTGAAGTTTTCAAATTCAGAGTACAGCCTCAAGTATTTATCATTGATGGTGTCATACTTTTTCTGCAATTCCGTCATAGCCGCTTCATGCTCGTTTTCCGTGCTTTCTTCAGAATCATTTGAATTCTCCTTCGCTTCACTCGATTTCTCGTCCTTTACCGAAGCTTGATCTTCACGCGAGGCTTGGTTTTCCTCGATATCTTGACTTTCTACTTTATCTTTTTCTGACATGGGTAATCTATTTTTCATACCTGTCTTGGCAAATAGCAGACCACTGGGTAGAAAGTGACAAATTGGCGGAAAATTAACTATGTAAAATATCGTCTGCTTCCAACTCACCGATGGCAAGTCCTTTGGCTTTTTCGATGCCTGCATTTATTTCAAATCCCAATAGGAGTACGATGGTATTTAGGTAAAGCCACAGCATGACTACCAATACGGTTCCTACAGAGCCGTATAGTTTGTTATAGCTACCGAAATTGTTTACGTACCAAGCGAAGAGCGATGAGACGATAATAAGCCCTAATGTGGCAAAAGAAGCTCCTGCATTTATGGCTCTCCATTTGCCGCTATGGCCGGCGCGGTAAAGTACGGAGATGGCAATTTCGAAAAGGATGATGACCAGGATCCACTTCGCAACTTCCAGAAAGAAAACCACTACACCTCCGCCGATTAGATCTAAGTCTTGGAGGTAACTAAACACGGGGCCACTCACCGTGATAAGAATGACGCCCAACACGATAGTCAAACTAAAAACGAGTAAAAGCCCAAATGATCTGGCGTATTGAAGAACAATTCCGTGCTTTTTGTCGAGGTTATAACTGTGGCTGAATCCGTCCAACAATGCCTGAACTGCGTTGGATGAAAAGAAGAGCGTCAGCAAAAAAGATAAGCTGATCAATGTCTCCTGCTTTTTATTTACTAAATCATCCAAAGTACTCTCGACCAAGCTGAACGTATCTCCTGGCATGGCGCGATCCAGGTACGTCATAATGCTGTCCTGAAAATTATCGATCGGGACGAAAGGTATTAATGTAAGAAATACAATGAGCAGCGGTGGTATGGCGAGAATGAAACGAAAACAAACTGCTGAGGCACGGGTTGTGATTCTTCCTTCTTGCAGTCCTATCAAGAAAAACTGCAATACTTGGTAAAGGCTGAGACCTCCGAACCCCGGAAGCTTTATTCTCTTTAGCGTGTACTTGGTTTTTCGAACCAATGACGACTCGAGAATCATTTTTTTCTTCTCTTCAAACCATTCAGAAAGTGCAAAACTCATTAGGTGCGAAGGTAAAAAAGTGGCGTTAAAGGATGAGTATTAATATGCTTTGAGGCTGATGTCCAGACTGCTCACGCTGTGTGTAAGCGCTCCCATCGATATATAATCAACTCCGCACTGGGCATATTGACGCACGTTTTCCATCGTGATACCACCGCTGGCCTCGGTTTCAATGCCTTCAGGTATTTTGGCAACTGCGGTTCTCATATCATCAAAACTGAAATTGTCCAACATGATTCGGTCGATCAACCCTACGCTGAGAATTTCATCCACTTCGTTCAAGTCTCGCGCTTCGATTTCCAATTTGATACCGAGTCCGTGACTTTTTCGGTAATCATCGGCCATGGTTATCGCTGCCTCAATACCACCCGCATAGTCGATGTGATTGTCCTTAATCATCATCATATCGTATAAGCCAAAACGGTGATTGACACCACCGCCGATTTGGACTGCCATTTTCTCTAAAAAACGAAGGCCTGGCGTTGTTTTCCGCGTGTCGAGAATTTTTGCGTTCAGACCATCAATTTTATCTACCACCTTTCGCGTAAGCGTGGCGATGCCGCACATCCGCTGAATGCAATTAAGGGCCAGCCTCTCGGCCATTAGGATACTTCTGGCTTTGCCACTTACCGTCATTACAACTGTGCCGGGTTCCACCTTGGTGCCGTCTTCGGCAGTTGTTTTTACTTGGAGGTTCGGGTCGATGAAGTAGAATATTTGTTCAGCTATTCCAATTCCGGCCAGAACACCTCGCTCTTTTATAATCATTTTGGCTCTGCCAACTGCGTCTTCAGGTATGCAGGCTAAGCTGGTGTGATCGCCTTCTCCGATGTCTTCCTGAACCGCATTGCGGATAAACTCATCTATGGTCATAGAAACGTATCTCTTCGTCCATGCAAAGGTGAGAATATTTTGGCGATAAGCAGATTAACTGATCTCGTGCACTCGGACTGCCAATCGTTCGTTTCAACTAACTTTGCGGCAAAGTTTTGAAGCATGACGAAAGATCAAGTTTTTGATATAGCCATTGTAGGTGGTGGAATTGTTGGAGCCGCTACTTTTTACAAGATGCAAATTCGGTATCCCGAGCTTAAAATTATTTTGATTGAGAAGGAGAAGGGGTTGGCAGATCACCAAACGGGAAATAATTCCGGCGTGATTCATTCAGGGCTCTACTATAAGCCGGGTAGCTTGAAAGCTGAAAACTGTGTGAAAGGGCGCAAGGAGTTGGTGGCTTTTGCCAAAGAGCACGATGTACCTCACGATGTCTGCGGTAAGGTGGTGGTGGCAGTGGATAAGAGCGAACTGCCCATGCTCGACAAGATTTTTAACATAGGCCTTGAGAATGGAATCGAAGGCATTGAGAAAATAAATGCCGAACAGATCAAAGAACGCGAACCTTTTTGCGAAGGAATCGCAGGTATTTGGGTTCCCGTAACGGGAATCATTGACTACCGAGCAGCGACCAAAAAAATGGTTGATTTGGCCTTAGCCAAAAACCAAAATTCCAGACTCGTTTTGGGAGAAGAAGTAACGGAGATCAAAAAGTCTAACGCGTACGAAGAGGTGGTGACTTCCAATTCTACTTACCACGCAAAGAACTTGGTTTTCTGTGGAGGGCTGCATGCCGATCGATTGGCAAAGAAAGATCGTATCGCCCTGAAGGAGAAAGTAGTTGGATTTCGAGGCGATTATTATGAATTGACCGATCAGGCAAAACACAAGATTAAAAATTTGATCTATCCGGTGCCGAATCCTGATTTCCCATTTTTGGGTGTTCACTTTACGCGCATGACAAACGGGGAGATCGAGTGCGGCCCGAATGCGGTATTCACTTTTAAGCGAGAGGGGTATGGCAAAACGGATTTTAGTTTGCGCGACTCGTTTGATGCCTTGACTTATGGAGGCACCTGGAAGCTCTTTTTCAAAAACATGAAGTTCGGTATCGATGAATACCGACGCGCTTTTTCGAAGAAGTTATTCTTAAAAACGCTACAGCGATTGGTTCCTGCCCTTACCATGGACGATTTGAAACCCGGGCGTTCTGGAGTGAGAGCACTCCTGTTGAGCACTGATGGCGATACGCGCGATGACTTTCGAATTGAGTATGGTAAAAATAGCATTCACGTTCTGAACGCACCTTCGCCTGCTGCTACTGCTGCGCTAGCTATCGGGGGGCAGATTTGCGATATGGCTGAAGAAAAATTCGGGTTGAAATCCGTTCCTCAATCGGTTTGAACCACTCTGTACTTTTCCAAAAGAATATCCCAATTCCACAAGAAATTTTCCATTGCTTCTTTCAGCCGCTGAATGAGAATGGGGTTGGGGGAATCCAATGATCTGAAGTATTTTTCTTGAAATTGATTCAACTCATAGCGGGAAAAAATGGTGCGAGCCATGGCGTTTGTGACACTTTTGCTCGGATGATTTTTTCGCATCATTAACTTGCGTGTTTCGCTAACCATTTGAGCCAATTTCATTTTGTCTAAATCGTATAGGTCGGCGAACTTCTCCAGAATATGCTCGGTAATTCTGCGATCCTGACCCGACTCAAAAAAGCGAGGAATGAGTTGAAGATTGCCTGCTAAAACAATGACCGTGAATGATGCACTATCCTCAGGAGTTACGTTTGGTTGGCTCAAAAACTCAGGTGAATCGTTGATTAATCCCACTACATCTTCAAATCCTTCGTCGATCAATTGCTGTACACCGTTGACGAATATGTGAGCGGCTTTCTCTTCTGTAAGTTTTTTCTTCCCGAATAATGTGATCATAGAACTAAACGGTTTTGTGAGTCGAACCTATAATCAAACAAAATTAAAGGGTTAACGGGGTGTTCTCGAGATGGGGTGCAATTCTATTATCAACAAAGTTTTCAACCTGAATGCGCGCTGGAATGCGACTTTAGTCACTCTTATTCCTATTATCCTCTCTATCTTCGCTTGTTCTTATGGGAATGAAAGGAACAAAGCTGTACTCCATTTTTACTTTTACTTGTCCGCGGTGTCAAGAGGGAAAGCTTTTTAAGCAAAAAGCTACTTATGCCCCGGGATTTACCGAGCTGGAAAAGCGGTGCTCCGTATGCGGCGAAAATTTTGAACGCGAACCTGGATTCTACTTTGGTGCAGCTTACGTGAGCTACGCACTGACCGTTGCCATTTGGGTAGCACTCTTCGTAGCCTTAACCGTATTTGATTTGATCGGGCTGATGAATTTTAATTTTTTTGAAGATGGTTTTTTACTGCTCATCCTCGGGATAATTTTACTCGTTGTTCTTCTGCCATTGATTTATCGTTTTTCCAGAGTCATTTGGATCAACTTTTTCGTGAAATATCGGAAAGATGCCATTGAATTTAATCGCGAAAAAGAAGCTGAAAAAAAGGCGCGTCGAAATAAAGTTGATTAAGCGTACTATTGGAATGTCTGCATTTGATGAAGCCTGTGGTAGACTCCTTTTGCTTTGAGTAAATCTTCGTGACTTCCCATTTCTGCGATATGCCCTCCCTCCAATACCACAATTTTATCGGCGTGACGAATCGTGGAGAGTCTGTGAGCAATCACCAAGGATGTTCTGTTTTTCATCAATTTATTGATCGCGTCTTGTACCAACCTTTCCGACTCCGTATCCAATGCAGAAGTCGCTTCATCTAAGATGAGAAAAGGTGGGTTTTTTAAGACTGCCCGCGCAATGCTGATGCGTTGTTTCTGTCCACCGCTCAGCTTACTACCCGCGTCGCCTACATTGGTGTCAAACCCATCTTCCAATCGTTCTATAAATTCGTACGCGTTTGCAATTTCCGCTGCTTGAATCAGCTCTTCTCGAGTGGCATCCGGTTTTGACATGCGGATATTATTGGCAATCGTGTCATTAAAGAGAATAGACTCTTGAGATACCACGCCAAAAGTATTCCTGAGCTGGGTCAGAGAAATCCTGCGGATGTCAATTCCATCAATGCTGATATCGCCCTCGGTTACGTCGTAAAAACGAGGGACCAAGTTGGCTAATGTGCTTTTTCCACCACCCGATGGGCCAACCAAAGCTACTGTCTCACCTTTTTTGATTTCCAGGTTTACACCGCTCAATACTTTCTCGCCTCCGTAGCCAAAGCCAATGTTTTTTAGGACAACACTCTCTTTAAATTCAGGATGATCTATTGGGTTTTCGGGTTCTTGAATTTTTTCCTCTGCATCCAAAACATCATTCACTCGCTCTACCGAGGCCAGCCCTTTCTGAATTTTGAAATAAGCCTGACTAAATGATTTTGCGGGCGTGATTATTTGCGAAAAGATTAGAATAAAGGTGATGAAGAACTCTCCCGTGAAACCATTGTCGCCCGCTTCTAGAACCAGTTGACCACCATAATAAATGAGTATGGCCAAGGTAATGGAACTGAGGATTTCCGTCAGGGGACTTCCCAAATAGTGCTTTCTGAACAACTTGACCATGAGCGTAAAAAACTCTTCATTTTTCCGATCAAAGCGACTCTGTGTGGCGTCTTGTGCATTGAAGGCTTGGATTACTCTCAATCCACCGAGCGATTCTTCAAATACCGATAGCACCTCACCCAACTTGGATTGACCGCTCTTGGCAGCACCTTTCAGCTTTCGGCCAATGATCGAAATGAGTATACCGCTAATCGGAAGGAGCACCAGCACAAAAAGCGTGAGCTTCCAACTCATGAAAAACATGGTGGCCAAATATGTGACGATGAGGATGGGATCCCGAAAGACCATCTCCATAGAGGAGATAATCGAGTTTTCGATCTCATTCACATCGGAAGTCACTCTCGAAATGATATCTCCTTTTCGCTCTTCGCTGTAGTAGCCGAGGTGCAATTTCAAGATCTTTCGGTGCATGGCTTCCCGCACGTCTCTTATCACTCCAATGCGAATCGGGGCAAGAAAATACATGGTCATGAAGCGTGTGACATTCTTTAAAAAGAAAATGGCAACAATAAATATGCAAAAGTAAACCAAGGCTGACTTTGGCCCATTTTCCAAAATGAAAGCGCCAATTTGATAATCGGCATACTGAAGAAACTGTGAAGATGTAAATCCGAATTCCGGCTCAGTTTCGGGAAGGGTTAGCTCATCTGAGCTGAAAAGGATGGTGAGAAAAGGAGCAACCGCTGCCAATGAAAACAGCGAAAAAATGGTTGCCAATACGTTGAAGAACAAGTTACCGGTTACCTCGGTTTTGTAGTTTTTAAGCAGCTTCAGTATTTGAATGAATCCTTTCATTCTTGCACCAATTGGATGCCCAAATAGTTAAATGGAGTGATTTCTTTCAATTCGTCTTTCACCTGATCGCTCACTTGTAGCTTATTGATGAATGCATGCAGGCTATCCTGATTGATCGTTTCGTTGGTGCGGGTGAGATCTTTCAATGCCTCGTAGGGCTTTTCATAGCCTTCGCGTCGCAAGATCGTTTGAATAGCTTCTGCTGCTACGCTCCAATTTTTGTCCAAATCCGTCATAAAAGCTTCTTCGTTCAAGAGAAGTTTCCCTAACCCCTTTTTCAAGGACTGAAGCGCTACAAAGCTGTAGCCGAAGGGCATTCCGATATTTCTCAATACCGTACTGTCGGTCAGGTCACGTTGAAGTCTGGATATGGGGAGCTTGGCAGACAAGTGCTCCAAAACGGCGTTTGCCAGCCCCAGATTGCCCTCGGCATTTTCGAAGTCAATCGGGTTGACTTTGTGGGGCATCGCCGATGAACCCACTTCTCCCTCCTTTATCGACTGTTTGAAGTAGTCCAGAGAGACATAGTGCCAAATGTCCCTGCAAAGGTCGATCAAGATGGTGTTGATTCGCTTGAATGCATCAAAACGTGCAGCAAGCTGATCGTAATGTTCTATTTGAGTGGTTGTTTGCAATCGCTCAATTCCCAAACTATTTTTGAGAAAGCTATTTGAAAAGCCTATCCAGTCAATTTCAGGGAAGGCCACATAATGCGCGTTGAAGTTCCCCGTCGCTCCACCAAACTTTCCGCAAACGGGAATATTTTGAAGTCCCTCGGCTTGCGTTTTTAGTCTTTCGACAAATACTTTGATCTCCTTTCCCAGGCGGGTAGGAGAGGCGGGCTGACCGTGGGTACGCGCAAGCATCGGCACGTCCTTCCAATCAGTAGCCATTTTGGTGAGCATAGCGCATACTTCTTCAAAAAGTGGAAACCATTCCTTCTCAAAACATTCTTTGATCGACATCGGAACTGACGTATTATTGATGTCTTGCGAGGTAAGTCCAAAGTGAATAAACTCATTGTACTTCTCCAGCCCTAATTCCTCAAAACACTCTTTAACGAAGTATTCGACCGCCTTAACGTCGTGATTAGTCACGCGCTCAAATGCTTTTACCTTTTCGGCATCAGCCACAGAAAAGTTTTGGTAGATGTCTCTGATCTTACCTTCAGATGCTGTCGGAAAATCTCTCAACGGGCCAATGGGCTGTTCCGTAAGTGCCAAAAAATACTCGATCTCCACCCGCACGCGGTATTTGATCAAGGCAAATTCAGAGAAATAAGGAATGAGGCTCGATGTCTTTGATGCGTATCTCCCATCGATGGGGGAGATGGCCGTAATGCTCATGTCGTTTGTATATGGAAAGCGCAAAAATCCACATTTTTTGGCAAACCAAAAAGCGCGCGATGTTTTGCGGGCCCGCTATGAAAAATGTATGTTCGCAAGAAACCCGTTCCCATGGAAATAGCGCTTGCCGCACTTAGTGGTCTGCTTTTGCTGATTGGTCTGCTCGGAGCCATACTGCCCATACTTCCGGGGCCCGTCATTTCTTGGGTGGGAATATTGATTCTTCACTTTACCGATTATGCTGAATATTCCACCACCTTTCTGGTAGTAACCGCGCTGATCGTTGCGGCTATTACGGTGCTCGATTACTTCATTCCGATTTGGGGCACGAAGAAATTCGGTGGAACGAAAGCAGGTGTGACGGGTTCTACCGTAGGCTTGGTGGTCGGTCTGTTTTTTCCGCCTCTGGGATTGATAATCGGACCTTTTGCAGGAGCATTAATTGGCGAAATTCTCGCAAATAGAAAAGAGTTTAAAAAGGCCTTGAAAAGTGCAACGGGCTCTTTTTTAGGATTTCTTCTCGGTACCGGATTAAAGTTGATTTACTGCGGAGTGATGATTTACTACTTCTTCGAAGCGGTTTGGGTTTAACGCAATGAATAAGGTTGCCAATCACGCTCATTGAGCATAATCCCTAAGTTTTCGTGAAAATCTTTCAACTTTTGAGGAGTTCCCATTCTGGCATTCACGCGGTGTGACTCACCCTTGAGCTTAACTTCTGAAATGGTCGATGGAAGATCGGATACTCTCGGATCGTTGTATTCCGAATTCAATGTAAAGTAATCAATAGCCTTTGCCATTTCGTACATTTTATCCAGATCGGCTTCGCTAAAGCGATAGGAGTACAACCCCATTTTTTCAGCAAAGTTCAATCCTTCATAGGTAGCGAATCCGCTGTCGTAGACCTTGATTTTAAATACGGGACACCGTCCAAAGCAAGGAGTTCTTTCAAAGCTCACCGCCAAAGAGTCTTTGACAGTAGGGGGCTCCATAACCACAACTACTGTATCCGGAACAGCAGTCGATTCTGATGTAGCAACTTCCTTTGTGGAATTGCATCCTACGCTAATAAGCAGTACAAAAATGAAAAGAGCGGAGTATTTCATTAATTCGGATTAATTCCTCTTTGCTTGGCCATTTCTTCCAATTTCTTTTGGAAGCGTGACTTTCCTTTCTTGGCCTTTTTCTTCTTGTTTTCTTGAATCTTTGCGTGGATTTTTTCCTCGTCTATAAAGAAGTTTTTAATCACCAGCATCTGCGCGATAGAGAACACGTTAGCCAAGAAATAGTAATAGCTCAATCCCGAAGCAAATTTGTTAAAAAAGAAGAGCATCATGAACGGGAATATGTACATGATCACCTTCATATTCGGCATGCCCGGCTGATTCTGCTGAGGCATTTGGTTGGTGTTGTAAATCGTATAAAAGAACATACTCACCGCCATCAGAATGGTGAAAAGGCTGACGTGATCGCCATAAAACGGGATAGTAAAAGGCAAGGAGAAAATACTGTCGTAAGCCGAAAGGTCATCGGCCCAGAGGAATGGCTCGTGACGAAGCTGTATGCTCGACGGGAAGAATCGAAACATGGCGTATAAGATCGGCAACTGAATGACCATCGGAATGCAACCCGAAAACGGATTTACCCCCGTTTTTCGGTACAGCTCCATGGTGGCCTGCTGCTTTTTCATAGGGTCAGCATCTTTGAACTTCTCGTTGATCTCATCAACTTCAGGCTTGATTACGCGCATCTTAGCGCTGCTCATGTAGTTTTTGAAGGTCAATGGTGAAAGAGCCAATTTGATGACCACGGTCAAAATGAGGATGATTATTCCGTAAGAAAGCCCGGTCGTTTCCAGCCAATCGAAAATAGGGATAACCACCCATTTGTTGACCCAGCCGAAGATTCCCCAACCGAGGTTGATTACTTTGTCGAGTTCCATTCCGTACTCTTTCAGCACCTTGTAATCATTCGGCCCCATGTAGAGTTGCGCCGAAAAAGCAGTGGAAGCTCCGGATGGGTCGACCGGGAATTCTGCTTGATACGATTGAGTAAATTCCGTAACCTCCTCTTCGAATGGCTTGCTTTCTAGTTTAATGCCTTGGTTGAAGGTGCCATTCGCGATGAGAATAGCCGAGAAGAAGTGTTGCTTAAAGGCAACCCATTGCAATTTCTCGTCATCAATCAGGTCATCGTCTTCACCCGTTTCGGAGAGATAATCGCGCCCGGAATCTTCAGCTTTGTAGAAGATGGTAGAGTTGTTCCGTTCAATATCAATCCCTTTCTCGATGTGCCGCGCCTTCATCTCCCAAAGGAGCTTTGGAGAAGTCACGATACCATTCACATCGTAAAACCGCGTTTCCATTCCGATGTCGTACTTATCTCCCGAAATGGTGTAAATGTTTTCAATCTTTCGCCCACCTTCCATTTCAAGCGTGAAGGAAATTTGTTTCGAATCTCCACCGCTGATGGTGGCATCACCCGAATTTGCATTGAAAAAGAAATCGGAGGTATTCAGGTTACCCAATGAAGGATAGGTGAATTCATACCCCATTTTTGCCGTCTCCTGATCGAAGAGAATCAGCGGCATAGAATCGTAAGTTGTGTATTGTAAAAGGTTTGCTTTTACCGGAACTCCACCTTTATTGCTGAAGGTGATTTCCAGCAAATCCGTGGTCACCGTAATGTCTTTGCTTTCTCCTGCTGAAGCTGTCGCAAGAACACCGTAGCGCGCTTTGAGTTCAGCGCCCACTTCGGCTTGATCGGCAGAGTCAAGTTCGGTCGTGTCTTGCACGAAAGCGCTTTCTACATCTGCCGCAGCAGCTTCGGCTTGATTAGTAGCATCTTGCTCGGCCTGCAACGCCGCTATGCTATCTGCAGCCCTTTGCGCAGCCGCTCTCTCTTCATCACTCGGTTGAGAAAATATGGAGTAACCAACCAATAAAATGGCGATCAACACCAATCCGATTACGGAATTCTTATCCATTCAAAATAATTTAAGGCGACAAAGATAACCCCTTAACCGGAGGTGACAAGAGAAAGAAAGTTAAGGGCTTAAAGGATTCAAGCTTTCTGTAAAACCTCTTTCGATTTGACGGCCGCTTCAACAAAGCCTACGAAGAGAGCCTGCGGCGCTGCCACGGTGCTTTTGTATTCGGGGTGAAACTGAACTCCCATAAAAAACGGGTGTTCCGGAATCTCTACTATTTCTACCAATTGACTTTCTGGGTTTATGCCACTGGCGATCATTCCATTTGCTTCGAAATCTGCAAGATATCTATTGTTAAACTCGTATCGGTGTCGGTGGCGTTCGGATATCAAATCTTTTTGGTAAACCTTTCGCGCCATCGAATCCGGTTTGATCTCACATTTGTAAGCACCTAAGCGCATTGTGCCCCCTTTTGTTTCTAAGTTCTTCTGATCGTCCATCAAGTCAATGACGGGGTCCGCTGCATTTTCATTTATCTCTGTTGTATGGGCATCCTCAAGACCGACAACGTTGCGGGCGAACTCTATTACAGCGCATTGCATTCCCAGACATATTCCTAAGAAAGGCAATCCCGTCTTGCGCGCGTAGCGAATAGCTTCAATCTTTCCGTCTATTCCTCGCTCGCCAAAGCCCGGGGCCACCAATAAGCCTTGGAGTCCCGAAAGCTGATCGCCTACATTCTCCGGGGTAATGTCTTCGCTATGAAGCCAAACCAAATCGACCTTAGCACCATTTTCAGCACCTGCGTGAATAAAAGACTCGACGATAGATTTATACGCATCTTTAAGTTCGATGTACTTTCCTACCAAACCAATCTTGACGGTAGTCGTCGGATTCTTATGCTGCTTCAAGAAATGGCGCCATTGAGTGAGGTCAGCGCCTTTGGGATCTGTAGGAAGGCCCAGTTTTTCCATCACCACACAGTCGAGTTCCTCTTCTTCCATCAGAATAGGCACGTCGTAGATGGTTTTGGCGTCTATGGATTCGATTACCGCATTGGGTCCAACGTTGCAGAAACGCGCTATCTTTTGGCGCAACTCATCCGTCAGTTCATGCTCAGTCCTGCAGACTAGAATATCCGGTTGAACTCCCAACTCAAGCAGCGCTTTTACACTGTGCTGCGTTGGTTTTGTTTTTAGCTCGCCTGCGGCTGCCAAATAGGGCACCAATGTTAAATGAACAACCACACAGTCGTTGCCCATCTCCCACTTAAGCTGACGAACGGCTTCTACGTAGGGCAGTGATTCAATGTCGCCCACGGTGCCGCCAATCTCAGTGATGACAAAGTCGTAGTCATTTTCGTTTCCAAGAATCTGAATACACCGTTTTATTTCATCAGTAATATGAGGAATCACTTGCACCGTCTTTCCAAGGAAATCACCTTTTCTCTCACGGTTGATCACATTTTGATAGATTCGACCTGTCGTGATATTATTAGCCTGAGAGGTTTTGATATTCAAAAATCGCTCGTAATGCCCCAGATCCAAATCCGTTTCGGCTCCATCTTCCGTCACAAAGCACTCCCCGTGTTCGTATGGATTCAACGTTCCCGGATCAATATTTATGTATGGGTCTAGCTTTTGAATGGTGACGGAATAGCCTCTGCCTTGAAGTAATTTGGCCAGAGACGCTGAAATGATTCCTTTTCCTAAAGATGAAGTAACCCCGCCAGTTACAAAGATGTACTTGGTCTTGTGACCCATGATCGCCGTGATTTAAAAAGTGTAACTACGGGAAACAAAAGTAACAAAATTGGCCATGTCCCAAGGTTAAGGTTTGCCCGATTAGAAAAACTTTTACGCAATCGTCGGGTCAAAGGATTTTCGCGCTTTAAATGAGAGCTTAGAAAGAGTAGAGAACTCCAAAACTCGGCAATACCGGGAGTTGATTTACTCTTTCGCCCGTCACACGATCTACAAAGAAAATATTCTCGCGGTCGTAAGTGTTGGTCACACTGAAGCTCGTTTCCAAAGAAGAGTTCTCAGAAAACTCGAACGTCTTTTTCAAAGTTAGGTCAAGTCTGTGATAGTCCGGTAATCTTCCGTCATTGAGACCCCCATATTGAATTTGCGCTTCGTCGCTATTGGTTTGAGTGATGTCTGTGTTCAATCCGCCAACAAAATTTTCCTGTAGGAAGAAGCCTTGATTTTGGGTAAATGGAAATCCACTTCCGTAGTTCCATCTTCCATTCACTTCCCAGTCCAGCCCTTTGCCAAATCGGTATGAGGCGACTAAGTTCACGTTATAATTTCTGTCAAAAACAGGGTCATATGTCCGAACCCCATCCCATCTGTCAACATTTGCGATGGAGAATACCGTCCAAATGTAAATCTGACGACTCTCATATCCAACGGTCAAGTCAACTCCAACCGCCGTTCCTGTTTCAACGATAAAATCTCTTTTTAAAATGTCTGGAACGGTAGGATCCTGCGTTCGACTGCTGTAGATTTTATTCCTGTTGATATTTGTTAGCTGGGTGAAGTCTTTGAAATAGCCTTCGAGGTTAACTGAAATTCGATTGGTCAAATCGTACTCAATTCCGGCAATGTAGTGAATGGCCGTCTGCAAGGGGTTTTTCACTTCTCTGGTACTTCCATCTTCAAGAGTAATTTCGTCTTGAAGATCTTCCGGACCTACTAAAAATCCGTAAAATAGGTTCACGACATCGCGGTCAGAATTAGCCGAAATTATGTTTTGTGAGAACATACCAAAGGCCGCTTTCAGACGCAGGTTTTCGGTAATATTGTATTTCACTCCAAGTCTGGGCTCAGGTCGAAGTGTTCTCAGTGAGGCAAAATACTGAAGCCTTAAGCCGGCATCGATAATCAGGTTATTGATTTTCTTTTTGTACGAGACGTAACCTGCTAATTCGGTGTTATTATCATTTTGCTCTATTTGCTGTCCCAGAGGGTTGAAGAAGGACAGTTCTGTTCCGAACCCTGAGATGTCAATTCCGTATTTTAATGCATCGTCGCCGAAGAAATACTTGAAATCGAGGAACAAATTGAAGCTGTTTACGGCACTTGTTCTGGGTCTCAATGAAACCTCTTCATTTTCGATGCCATCTATTGGTGTGCTTGAATTGGCTCTCTCAATCAGCGAAATGTCATACCTGCTGAAGTTTAACCCACCTTCCAGCAAAGCTGCCGTAGAACTCGGTACCAGAATAAAGTCAGCTCCACCACCGAAAGAGTTCCAATTCAGATTACTCGTCTCTTGAAAACGCACTTCATCATTGAAGCTAAACCCAAAAAGATTGAACTTACTACCGCTTGAAGTATTGAAAGAGACTTTTCCGTAAAGGTCCGTAAAGCTAAAGGGGAGGCCATCTTCATCCACATAATCGTAGAATATTTTTGATGACTCGTCCAGGTAAGAGTGTTTTGCTGAAAGAATGAACGACGAAGAAGACTTCCCATCGTTGGTTTGTTTTTTAATAGGCCCTTCAAAGAGTGCATTTGCTGCAAAGGTGCTCAGGCCTACTTTTCCCGAAAACCTTCTTTTATTTCCGTCGCGCGTCGTAATATCCATGATGGAAGAAATCCTACCCCCGTATTCTGCGCCGAAACCTCCCGTGTAGATATCTGCATTTTTGATGACCTCGGTATCAAATACCGAAAACAAACCAATACTGTGAAAGGGATTGAAGATGGTGGCTCCATCTAATAATACTTTATTCTGAATCGGGGATCCTCCTCGAATGTAAAGCTGTCCCCCTTGATCTCCGGTAAATATTACGCCGGGAAGCACTTGGAGGTATTGTGCCAAATCGGCTGTGGCGCCAATAGTTGGAATTTGCTTGATCTCTTTCGGGGTAGCCTTTGTCACAGACATCGTCACATTGGTCTGTCGTTCTTGCTTTTCTGCAGAAATTTCGACCGTTTGCATTTGAACGCTTGACTTGGACAGGAAGAGCTTCTCCGTGATGATTTTTCCTCCCGTGACATTGATTTGTTCAGAAAGTGTATCATACCCTAAATAAGTCACCGTCAGTTCGTATTGACCTTCGGGAATTTGGGTGATAGAGAAGTACCCATTGACATCAGTCGAAGCTCCGATGGAAGTCCCTTTAAGATAGACATTGGTAAAGATTACCGCTTCCCCTGTTTCTTCTTCGTAAACAAATCCACGTACGGTACCATTTTGGGCTTGAGCGAATAAGGAAACAAAAGTAAAAATCAGAAAAAGGGAAAATCGGGTGGAATTCAACATTCGGGTGGTTTTTCTTAAAGTCGGCAAAGGTAAACAATGTAAGCCATGGTTAAGGTCTTGCTTGGAGTCACTGATAGTTGTTTTTGGATTCCAAGGTTATTTGATTGAATCAAGCTCTCAGAATACGGGCAACCATCTCGTTCATTAGCTCTTTGTGGCGAGCCGATGAACTTCCAAGGCCTTTCATTTTCAGATCAATGTCATGAAGGATCTCCATCACTTTCATTAGTTTGATTCTAGGATAGTTCGCGGCAGCTTGTTTGTAATCTTTCACAAAGTAAGGGTGAACCCCTAATGTTCGTGCCAGTTTTTGCTGATCGGCATGATTTTCGGCTCTATGGTACCGAATGAGTTGAGTAAAGTAACGGTAGAGTCCATAAGTGATCGGGATCAAGTGGTGTTCTTTCTCATTATTGGCAAAATAGTTTGCGATATAAATCGCCCTGGCATTGTCCTTAAAGCCTATAGCTTTTTGCAATTCAAAAATGTTAAAGTCTTTGCTGATGCCGATATGCTCTTGAATCAGTTCGGGCGTTATTTTTTGACCATCTGCAACTAACCTGAGCCTGTCCAGTGACTTATCGAGGGTGATCAAATCCGCCCCGATGTGTTCACTCAGGAGCACTATAGCTCTGGGGTCAATGTCCAGTTTCAGCAATTTGCAATGATCGCTGAGCCAAGACGAAACCTGGTCGTCACGCATTTTTGAGCTATTGAAATAGGTTCCTTTACTCTTGATGAGTTTGGTCATGGCGCTGCGGCCATCCAACTTCTTTCCTTTGTAGGTAATGGCCAATATAGTTGTAGGGACAGGGTTTTCCAAAATAGCCTGCAAAGCCGAAAGATCTTTCCAATTTTGAGCTTCTTTTACAATAACCACTTGATATTCTGACATCATTGGAAATCGCTTCACCACAGGAATCAAATCTTCGGGAGAAATATCTCTCCCATAATATACCGACTGATTGAATTCACGTTCGCCCTCATCCAAAATGTGGTTTTGAATTTGATCGATCAGTTTATCAATGTAAAAGGACTCGTCCCCGTCAAAAAAGTAAAAAGGAGAATATTCCTTTTTACGCAGTGATGTCATGATTTGGCTAAAGCTCATTCAGAATTTTAAGTGTTTTACGGCGCGTCCTTCAGATGCAATTTCTTTCATAGCGCCAATACCGAGTTTTACGTGTGTGTCAACAAATGATTTGCTGACATTCTTATCACTGGCAATCGTTTTAACCCCTTCAGGTACCATCGGTTGATCGGTAACCAAAAGAAAAGCTCCTGTCGGAATTTTATTGGAGAATCCTGCCACAAAAATAGTTGCTGTTTCCATGTCAATGGCCATTGATCTGGTTTTTCTCAAATACTTCTTGAACTTATCATCGTGCTCCCAAACTCTGCGGTTCGTGGTATAAACCGTCCCTGTCCAGTAGTCGTGCCCCATGTCTCTGATGGTCGATGAAATAGCCCTTTGGAGCATAAATGAAGGAAGAGCAGGAACTTCTTTCGGTAGGTAATCATGGCTGGTACCTTCTCCGCGAATAGCTGCAATGGGTAGGATGAAATCACCAACGGCATTTTTTTTCTTGAGTCCTCCACACTTTCCGAGAAAGAGAACAGCCTTCGGTTTAATGGCGCTTAAGAGATCCATGATGGTGGCTGCATTGGCACTGCCCATACCAAAGTTGATGATGCTCAGGTTGGCACTGTGAGCACTGGGCATGGCTTTGTCAGCGCCCTGTACTTTTACGCCTTGAATATGAGCGAAACGATCTACGTAATCATCAAAATTTGTGAGCAGAATGTATTCGCGAAAATCTTCCAAAGCCACTCCGGTATATCTGGGAAGCCAATTATCTACTATTTCTTTTTTCGTTTTCATGTTATGTTTGTTTGATGGAACCGCTCAATCTTCCGCCTTATCCGTTTCAAATCTTTAAGGAAGGCGAAAAGTATAAAATCCTCGACCCGATACGAAAAAAACGGTTGGTATTAACACCTGAAGAGTGGGTGAGGCAGCACATGGTAATGTATTTAGTCCAAGAAAAAAAATTCCCTGCGGGCCTGTTGAAATTGGAGACAGGGATAAAGCACAATCAGCGATTTGGCCGAACGGACGCACTCTTCTTAAACCGAGATGGCAAACCACTGCTATTGATCGAATGTAAAGCACCCGATGTAAAGATTGACCGAGAAACCTTCTACCAAGTGGCGCGTTACAATAGTGCAATCGAATCGCCTTATGTTATTATGACCAACGGGTTGGAGCATATGGTGATTCATTTAGCGATCCAAGAAAGGAAAATCTTGTCTTTGATGGATTTGCCTGAGTATAAATACCTTTAACCAAATTGAAGCAATTCATGAAATACCTTATACTTCCTTTTCTACTTCTGGGATTAGCGCTACATGCGCAAAAGCGCGAGAATTTTAATTTCGAATTAAGAACGGCACTGAGAACCATGGATCCTGCTGAAGAAATTCACCTCTACTTGCGTGGCGACCTCAATCAAATTTCAACACTTGTTCGTGAGAGTGATGGAGTAATAAAAGGGGTGATTGGAAATATAGCTTCGGTCAGAATTCCAGTGAGTCAAATGGAACCACTGCGCACGGCGGAATACATTGATTTTATTGAGTTTTCATTGGTAAAGCCACAAATGTTGGCAGATGTAATGCTGACCAACAACAATATCCAACCGATACATGCGGGTGTAGAACCGCTTCCTCAGGCGTATTTGGGAGAAGATGTGATTATCGGTGTGATTGATTCCGGGATCGAACTCGATCATCCTGATTTTCAAAACGAAGATGGCTCCACACGAGTTCTCGCATTGTGGGATCATACACAGGATGAAGATGACCCCTTCAGAGTTCCTCAGCCTTACGGTTACGGTCAAGAGTGGAATGCCGAAGATATTAATCAAAACATAGACGGACACGACGATCAGCCGGAATGGTCAGGTCATGGGTCTACTGTAACAGGCGCGGCCGCAGGCAACGGTAATGCTACGGGTGATTTCACCGGTGTAGCTCCGTTGGCAGACCTTATCGTCGTATCTTCAGATTTTTCCATGCCAAATTGGAGAACTACCATCGCCGACGCGGTGGAGTTTATTTTTGATAAGGCTGATGAATTCGGCAAACCTGTCGTAATTAATGCCAGTCTTGGTTCTGCCTATGGCTCTCACGATGCATTGGATGCAACTGCTATTTTCATCGAAGAAATGTTAGACGAACAATCCGGCAGAGTTATGGTAGCCGCCGCTGCAAATAGCTATGCGTGGGATCCTTGGCATCTCTCTACTGAGGTGCCCGAGAATGATACGGCATTCACTTGGT
>JGI12210J13797_12266439_pt1 | contig 34307 bp, 29 predicted proteins | sample ElkSlonscriptome_3_FD_13797 | JGI IMG/M metagenome (IMG submission 13797) | reverse complement strand
CGGTCCGCTCGAGCGTCTCCGGGCCCGGATCGCGACCTCGAACGACGGCGACGACATCTCCTTCAGCGTGGGCGCCGCGACCTACGACCCCGAGGTGCACGGATCGGTCGCCGACCTCACGAAGGACGCCGACGAGCGGATGTACGAAGACAAGCGCAGCGGGAAGGGCTGACACTGCGGGCGGGTGGGCGCGTCGGAGCTGCTAGCGGGTGGGCGCGTCGGAGCTGCTAGGGCCGTACCTTCCGCCTCCGCACCCGTCGCGCCGGTGGGCCGTTTCCGCCGCGGGCTACCCCTCCCCCGTTCCCAGCACGTAGGCCTGGACCTGCGCCGCCTGCTCGGGCGTGAGGCCATCCGGGTCGAGCGCTTCCTCGAGGTCGGGCTCGATCACGGTGACCGGTCCTCCCTCGCCCGGCGGGTCGGTGAGGCGACCGGCGGCGGCAAGCGCCTCCGCGTCGCTGCGCCGGAGCTCCATCGTCTTGAGCGCCCAGTAGACCCCGAACGTCCATACTCCGAACGCCTCGATCCAGAAGATGAACGACGGCTGCGTGTCGCTCGCGCGGGTGAGGAAGGCGACGACGATGGCGGCCAGCGGCGAAAGGGCGAGCGCGATGCCCACGCCCTTGTACAGCGCCCGGTACTGCTTCCGCCCGAATGTGGCGTTGCCGGACACGAGCGGCAGCGTGTCACGCGCCCGGAACCAGCAGACGTACGCGATGCAGAGGAAGAAGACGACGGCCGCCGCGCCGTGGACACTGAGGAAGCCGAGTGCGCCGGGGGCCTCCACCTGCGCCGCGCGTGCGGCCGGATCCTCGGTGGGGAAGACGGCGACGAGGATGAGCGCGGCGCCGGCGGCGTCGAGCACGTGGTTCTCACGCTGACTGTAGCCCTGATACGCGATCAGCAGCCCGGACACGACGAACAGCCCGCCGACGAAGAGGTCGCGGGCGCCCGAGTAGTAGTAGGCGCTCATCGAGCCACGGAGCGGCGATCCGTCGATCAGCGAGTGGACGAGGAGGGTGAGCGGCAGCAGCCCCGCGACCACGACGAGCGCGATACGGAGGGCGCTGTAGGTGCCGACGAAGTGCGCCCGGAGCGACCGGGCCGCAGCGGTGGCCGCGGCAGTCGTGGAGGCAGCGGTCATGATCGTTCCGCGGTCACGATCCGAGGCCGAGTTCCAGCCCGAACGTCCAGCTGTCGCCGGACTGCGAACGCGTTGGCGGCTGGCCGTCGGTGTAGCGCACCCATGCGCGGTCGAAGTTCAGCATGCCGGCGAGCGAATGGTCGAACAGGTAGGATACCGTCCCCCACACGGAACTTCCCTCGCCCCAGCCCAGCTGGTCGAGCTCGGTCGCGAGCCCGTTGGCGTGGAAGGTGGCGGCCTGGAGCTCGCCCCGCACGCTGCCCACGGTATGCTCGACGTGCCCCTCGACCGCCCAGCGCCAATACGTGTCCTGCTCGAGCCCCAGGGCGTCGCGGATGTCGGACGAGAATGGCGCCAGCACGTCGTAGCTGACCCGCACCGAGGGAATCCACGGGTCGAGGTGCCCGTAGCGAAGCTCCACGCCACCCGCCAGCGACTGCTCGGCCCACCCCACGCTCGACTCCCACTCGGCACGCGCCGACAGAGCGAGGAAACCCCAGTCGAATTCGGTCATCCCGATCTCGGACATGCGCAGGGCGCACTCCGCCTCGGGCATCGAGTCCGGGCAGACGAAGGGCTCGGCCGGCCTCGAGAGCGAGAGCGAGATCCCGGCGTGGCCCGCCACGAAGTTCTCGAGCGGCATCACCTCGCCGTCGGCCACGAAGGACGTCCGCGCCTCCAGCCCCAGGGTCCACGAGAAGGGAAACCCCGTCCGGGGCGCGACTGCGATCGAACCGTCGTCGGTCCGGCGCAGGTCGTGGCCGGAGCTGCAGTACACCCCGTCCAGCTCGACCCCGAAGCCGGTATCGCCCTCGGTGTTGTCGAGGAGCGCGGGCCCCAGCCCCAGATGCCGACCGTCGATGCAGGCACCCACCTGGGCGGCGGCGGCCTCGGGCCCCGTGAGCAGGGCCCCGGCGGCCAGCACCGCGGCGAGTGGCACTGCGGTGAACGGCACTGCGGTGAACGGCAGCGTCCCTCCGAGCCTCGTCCTCATGCGAGCCCCCTCTCGTAGCGGAAGATCGAATCGAGCGTGAGCGCGACCTGGCCCAGCGTGGCGTCGCCGCGCTCGAAGACCTCACGAAAGTGCTCGACGGAAGAGGTCTCCGTCCATCCGCCCCGGAAGGGCACCCCCTGCCCCGCGAACTGCACGAACATCCGAGCCAGGTGCTCGCACTGGTGCTCGAAGTCGGCGGCGTGGGGGCGGAAGTACCGGAGGTCGTCGAGCTTGATGAACCGAGCCACGCGGAATCCCTTGTGACGCTGCGCATTCGACATCTGATCGCGCGAGAACGCCTGCCAGGTCCGGGCGGATGCGTCGCGGCGCACCGACCAGCCTGCGGGCACGCGCTCCGCGTCGTGGTCGCGCTCGAGCTGCGCGGTCAGCCACGTAGCGGGCTCCGCCCCGAAGCTCTGATCCATCGTGTCCATCCGCTCGATGTAGCGCCGGAGGTTTGCGCGCATCGGCTGGCCCGGTGCGGGAAAGCCCAGGAACTCCTTGGGCGCGATCTCGGCGATCTGTCGGAACTCCTCCGCCGTCATCTTCTCGCGGAAGTAACGCTGATATACGGTGTTGGTGAGATCGAGCCGCAGCAGCCACGAGTCGCTGCCGTACAGCATGCGCCGCTTGAGGAGATCGTCCTCGAGCATCTCGGAGAGCTTCGTGAAGTAGTGCCGCTCGTCCTCGTCGCGCTCCATCTGGTTGGTATGGTAGGCGAGGTCTGTGAAGACGTTGGGGCGGTTCCGGATGAGCGTCAGGATCGTGTGTCCCCACGTCCCCGGGTCGAGACCCTCCGGGGTGCCGAGGCTCTGCCATCCGCCGAAGTGCGCGAAGCACACCCGGAGCGATTCGCGCGACCCCGTGATCACATCTTCCCAGTGACGGGGATCGCAGTAGTCGATGAACTCCGCCTTCCGGTAGAAGCCGCCGTGCCCGCAGTGCAGCAGCACCGGCACGTCCATGTCGATGCAGTAGTCGTAGACGTTCAGGAGCGCCGGGTGGTCGACCTCGTAGCCGAGCGAGGGATAGAGCTTCACACCCAGGAATCCCCGCTGCTCCACCGCCTGCTTCAGCAGGTCGAAGTGGTCCTCGCGCTCCGGATGCACCCCGAAGAAGGGGAGCACGCGGCCCGGCCGCTGGAGCGCCGCCTCCTCCGTGCCCTCGATCTGGCGCACGAAGTTCTCCCGGTCCCGCTCGGGTTCGTCGGGGCCCCGGATGTCCATCATGAGCGCCACGATCGCGTCGTCGCGGTCCATCTGGTCGAGGATGTGGTCGGCCACATCCGTGATGGTCGGGAGCAGCGCGATGCGGAGCGTCTCGACCACGTCGAACACGCTCTTGCCCAGCGTCTCCGCGTCGTCGGTCAGCGTGCTCACCTGGTCGAGCGCGCGGCGGAGCACGTCCACCGGCAGATCGGCCGGATCGCCACCCCGGAGCGTGATCGTGATGGGGAGTCCCGCGAGCCGGTCGTCCAGCAACGCATTGAAGTCGTCGGTGTCGAGCATCTTCCGAAAGAGCAGCCCCAGCAGGGCGCGCTCGTCCAGGTAGCGCGGGCGCTCGAGCAGGTCGTCCAGCAGCCCGTGGATCGCGTCGACGATGAAGTCCGGAAAGCCCTTGTCGGCGAGGCGCTGGGTGATCACCCGCATCGCCTCGCGCGTGAGGATGGTGCGAAGCGTGAAGAGATGGGAATGGACGTCGATGATCATCGGCTCGGGCCTTTCGGTAGACGTTCGCGGAGTGTCCGCCCGCCCCTCTTCGCTACATCGTCGCGTCTCGGCATGTCAAGTGGGCGTGCGGGTGATGCGAGGTCGCGGCCGAGGGATCCTGCGGCCGAGGGGTCCGGCTGGTGCGCCATGGGAGGCACGACGTACCTTCGGCGTCCGAGGTGGGGGCCTGCAGGGCTTCCGCCTCGTTCCGCGGTCCACTCCCGCGGGCTCGACGTAGCGAAGGCACGCGACCCCATCCGAACGGGAGATCCCATGAAGGTCCTGCGACATCGTATCCACACGCCCGAAGGCGAACGACTTCCCTTCGAGGGGAGCCCGAACCGTGGCGGCGCTCTGGTCCCGCGTTTTCTGGTGATGCACTACACGGCCGGCGCGTCCGCACGGCAGTCCATCGACTGGCTCACCAACCGCGACGCCCGCGCCTCGGCACACGTCGTGATCGGGCGCGACGGCGCGGTCACGCAGCTCGTGCCCTTCGACCGGGTGGCCTGGCACGCGGGACGCAGCCGCTGGGAGGGACTCGAGGGCCTCAACCAGCACTCCATCGGGATCGAGCTCGACAACGCGGGCCGACTCACGCGGCAGGGGGGTCAATGGCGCGCCTGGTTCGGACGCGCGTACGACGAGGACGAAGTGATGGAGGCCACCCACAAGCACGAGACCGCGACGGCGGGATGGCACACCTTCACGCCCGAGCAGCTCGAGGCGGCGCGTGAACTCGCGACCGTACTCGTGCGAAAGTACGACCTGGTCGATGTGATCGGTCACGACGACATCTCGCCCTTCCGGAAGAGCGACCCGGGCCCCGCCTTTCCTCTGAGCAACTTCCGGGCACGCCTGTTCGGTCGTCGCGAGGACGGTCCGCCGAGGTTCGCGACCACCGTCACGCTGAACATCCGCACCGGACCCGGGACGGAGCATGCCCGACTGACCGAGGGGCCGCTGCCGCCCGGAACCGAGGTCGAGGTTCTCGAAGCGGTGGGCCGGTGGCGCTTCGTCGACGTAGTGGGTTCGCTCCGGGGCACGGCCCACATCCAGGGGTGGGTGCACGGCGGTTTCCTCGACCGGGTGGCCGACCGCTGAGTTCGGGCCCGCCGCCCCGATGCTCCCGTGGCCGGTTCGTGACCGAACATCGCTTGCGCTCGGCGCGGACACGCCCGAATAATGGGAGTCCGGTCGGGGTCTTCCCCGGCTCGGACGGCGGCTCGTCCGTCGAAGTCGGCTCGACCGAACGTCGCACCGTTCGGGGTTGCGTAGGGGAGCTTCATTCCCAGCCGGCGCCGTCCTCCGGCGATCGCAGCGATGGAGAGCGTCAACGTACACCTCTTCGCCGGGCTCTCGGCATCCGTGGGCCGACGCTCCCTGCGGGCCTTCGCCACCGAAAAGGCTCGTTCGCTCTTCGCCTACCTCGCGATGAACGGCGGGACACCCCTCTACCGCGATCGTCTCTGCGGGCTGCTGTGGGGAGACCGAACCGATCCCGAGGCCCGCAAGGCGCTTCGCACGACGCTGTGGCGGGTGCGCAGCGTGGTCGAACCGGACGACACCGACCGAGGACGGATCCTGCGTGTGGAGGGCGACACGGTGGCGTTCGTCCGTGGGGAGTCGGCGTGGGTGGATGTGTGGGAGTTCGAGTCGGCGCTCGAGCAGATCGACCGCATTCCAAGCCTCGAGGATCCCAGAGCCCTCCCCTGCCTCCGCCGGGCCGTCGATCTCTACCGGGGAGATCTGCTGGAGGGCATGTACGACGACTGGTGCGTCGAGCCCCGGCAGCGTCTCCGGCTGGCCTACATCGCGCTGCTGGAACGCCTCATGCGGGCCCACGAGGTACGGGGTGACTGGTCGCAGGCGATCCGGGTGGGCCGGCAGGTGCTTCGAGAGGACCCTCTGCGCGAGCACGTTCACCGCGCGCTCATCAGCTTTCACGCCCACCGGGGAGACCGCCCCTCGGCCATCCTCCAGTATCGGGAGTGCGTGCGCGTCCTCGACGAGGAACTCGGGGTGGAGCCGATGCGGGCAACCAGGATGCTGCACGAGGAGATCCGCCTGGGCGACGCCGGGTCGGGCGCAGGGCTTCCCGACCTCCGCACCGGAGACCTGAGCAGCCTCCTGGGCGCCGTCGACGAGGCGGTCGGGGACCTGCAGGCGCTGCTCACCCGGCTCGAGGAGGCGCGACGATCGCTGGGAGACGAAGGCGGCACGAACGTCGAGGGCCGCCCCAGAGCCGGGTAGAGCCTTCGGGTGCGGGTGGGCCGCACGCAGCGAGCTCGGGCTCAGAGGTTACCCAGACGATCGTGGAGGCGACGCCAGAACGCCTTCTCCTCGGCATTCATGTCATTCTCGTGCGAGATCAGAAGCAGTTCGATGCGCTGGATGATCCGGGCGATCACGATCTTCTCGACGTCGCCGAGTGCGCGCGCCTGCGCTTCCACGTCGTATCCGCGCGTCGCCAACGTTTCCTCGGGGGTGCTGGTCGCCAGTGTCGCGACAGTGCCGAAGACGATGAGGTACTGGAGCAGTTCCGCGCTGTCGAGCATGCCCTCGATGTCGTCCAGCGCTTCGATCGAATCGGGCCCCAGGTAGTCTGGCCGCTCGATACGGTTTTCCGGTTCGCAGAACATGAACTGGGTCGCCGCATCGGCCCTTCCCCCCGTTCGGGCCTGCTGCGTGGCGGGGCGATCGAGGTTGACATGCGTTCCCCACAGCTCGCGAAGCGCCGAGGTCGCCGATCGGTCGGCCGCCTGCTCGAGCGTGCCCCGATCGCCGGTGAGATGAGCTCCCTCGCGCTGCTGAACGACGTGGGTGAGCTCATGCGCGAGAAGCGCGTCGCCGACCGGTGTGCCCGGCCGGTACCGGCCCGGGGCGAACGCCACGTCCCCCCCCTCCGTCATGGCAAGGGCCCCGCGGTCGCCCACCTCGCGTGCCGCCGGGCCGCGGGTGTGGATCCGGACGTCGGAGAGGGTCTCGCCGAGCACGCGTTCCATTCGCATTCGGTCGGCTGTGGAGAGCGGTGCGCCGCCGCGGCGGACGTCATCGGTTTCCTCGGGCTTTCGTGGACGCGTTCGCATCAGGACCTCCGGGGTTCGGGAGTGGCGGAGGGATCGTCGTGTCCGACATCCCCCACGATGAGGCAGGACACGCCGCGCCGCCCGCGCAGGAGCGTCGCAGCTCCGCCGGGATGGCGCATGCGCAGGATCGATCGAGCGGTTGAGCGGATCCGCTCATCCGCCTGGTCGCCGTCGTCGACAGAAAGCCCCCACGTCGTGACGGTCCCTCCGCGGCCCCCACCTCGTGTGAGCGACAGACGCACGCCGTCGGGAGTCGTGACCGTGGGCGGCGCGCGGAGATCGTCCTGCGCCGGGTCGAGCGTGAGGGCATGGAGGGCGGACGCCAGAGCGTCCCACGTGGTGAAGTCACCCCGCATCGTCGGTGTGGCACGGCCGAGCCTCCATCGCACCGCCTCTCCGACCACGAGCAGCGGAACAGCTCCCGCGAGCAGCGATACGACCGGCCCGGCGGGCACGAATCCGGCCATCGCGAGAATGAGCACGCCGACGCCGAGTAGGGCCGAGGTCCAGCGCGCCTGCGACACCCCCATGAAGCGGGGACGACGATCGCCTCTGAGGCCCTCCGTGGCCCAGCGAAGCGTCGCGTAGGCCACCGTCCACGTGACGAAGCCACCGCCGGCGGGCGTCACCGCCGTCGACCACGCGACCGCCCCGGCGAGGAGGAGACATATCACGCTCTCGATCAACTGCACCGGGAGCAGCGGTACGCCTGCCAGGCGGGCGGGGAAGGTGGCGCGCACGTGCTCGACACCGTACCGCAGACCCACGCGGGAAGGGCGGCCGTGGCAGCATCCAGCGAGGGCGCACCCGACGCGGCCGACGCCCGTCGCGACGGCCAGCGCCACGGCTCCGACGTCGAGCATGGCAAGCGCCGAGCCGGGAAGCGCGAGTCCCGCGACGAGGACCCCAATGGACGCGACCGCCTGAAAGGCGTAGTTGATAAGACGGTGTACGAGCAGCACAGCCACGAGTAGACCCGCAGTCCCGAGGCAGGCGAGGGCCCAGAGGGCCGGTCGCACGCCGGCTAGCGGTGCGGCCAGCAGGCCCGCGAGCAATCCGGCCGCCAGCGCGACGATCGTCGCGGCCCTGAAGGCCGGTACCGTCCTTCCCGCCACCTCGACCATCATGCGCGGAACGCCGTCGAGGGCGGCGGCGAGCCACGCCGGCCAGCCCGTCATCGACGGATCGATCGTCTCGACCGCCTCGACGTGCACCCACTCCTCCGCGTTGCTGTCGGGCGCGGTGGCGCGCCGCCGGTCGACCAGTCGACGAACCGCCTGGTTTCCTGCCGTGCGCTGCAGCCCACGAAGAAGGTCGCCGGGGAGCGCTCCCCGACTCACGAGGCCGTCACCTCCGCACACGCGATCGCCTCGACCGAGGGATCGGTCGCGCTCTGCACCCGTACGAGGATCTGTCGACCGATGCCCGGCACCATCGTGTTGGTGGTGGGGATCTCGAGGTCGAAGGCGCCGCCGACCACCGGACCGGCGAAGAAGGGAATGCCCAGCGTGCCGTTCATACTGCAGTTGTCGGGGTCCCCCTCGTACGCGTAGACCTCCGCGATCCCGACCGGGATACAGGTGTGCCCCTCGACATCGAGGCGGAGTGCACTTCGGCCGAGCGGGGGCCGCACCGCCTCGTCGATCGTCACAGTGGCCGGGCCCTCCGGGCAGGCCGGCTCGACCATCGACGGCGCAGCATCCTCGCTCACGGGGCATCGCTGGAGCGCGAGGGGATGCGCCACGCGTCGGGGGGCGGCATGGCCGGCAGGGGCGGTACCCCCTTCGTGCGCAGCCCGCAGCACCGCCTCCGCCGATCGATCCGCATCGGACTCGAGCGCGGCGGTCGACGTCTGGCCCGACCCGACGCCCCCTCGGCGCTGCTGCGCCACGTGCGCCACCTCATGAGCCAAGAGCAGTTCCCGCTCGATACTCCCCGACCTGGGGGCGGTCGGCCCAAGCGCGATATGCGTTCCCTGCGCGATGGCGTGCGCGCCCTCCCCCCGGGACCGTGCGCGACCCTGCACGTCGTCGTGCAGCCGCAGGTCCGCGAGGCGGTGGCCGAAGGCACGCTCGAACCGAGCCAGTCGGTCGGGGTCCAGGCGTCGGCCCGGTCCGAGGCTGTCACCCACCGGGACATCAATCTGTGAATCGTGTTCTCGCGGAGGTGTCATGGTCGATTCCGGTCGGGTCGGGGTCAGCGATCGGGCCCGGGGCCCGTGAGGTCCCCGAGCGTGAGACGTGAGAGGAGCTGGTGATCGAGGCTGGCTTCGAGAAGCGCTACCTCCTCGCGCACGGCGCGTACATCCACCCCTCCCACACCCGTCTCCCTCGCGACCTCGCGGATCGACCGGGTGGTGAGGGCGGTCGACGGCAGGGGCAGCAGGGCCGGCGGGACCCGCAGATCGCTGGCCGTGCGGAGCGCGATGCGCGCGCGGGCCCGGAACTCCATGAGGCGCGTCCGGGGGATGCTCTCGGCCTCGGCGCCGGGATCCAGGCCGGCGAGGTCGGCGAGCGTGCCGACCCGCATCTCCTCCAGGGCGGCGCGATAGGCGGGGCCGACCCCCTCCACCACATCGACCCGCAGCCCTCCGAGCCAGTGATCCGCCGGGCCGGGGGCAGTCGGCCGTCCGGTATCCGATCCCCGGCCGAAGCTCAGCCGCACCGTGCGCGTGAGTCGCTGCCCCGCCTCGAGCTCGAGGGGCGCGTGCACGACGTAGTTCACCATCCACCCGGATCCGGGCTCACCCGTCGCGTCGCCACCGAACAACCCGAATTCGCGGAGCGTGACGTCCTCCTCCCAGGGGATCTCGACGCTCACCTCCAGCGTCGAACTCGGGTCGTCCGTCGGCTCGCCTTCCGCGTCGAGGTAGCGCATGACGCCGGACTCCACGCCCATGCGCCGCACCTCCCGGTGCAGCCGCGTGGTGCCCCGGGTGGCTGCCGGGCGGGCGGTGTCCCAGGTGGAATCGCCGGTCCCGACCGCGACCTGACGGATGCCACCGATGTCCGCCTGGCCGCGAAGCTGCGCCGCCATCAGGATCCAGGCGCGGTCGACGATGAGATTCGCGCTCCATTCGGACCTGCGGATCGTGTCACCCCCGCGGTTCCGTACCTCGTCGCGCCATCGTCCGCTGAGCATCGAACTACCCCTGGATGTCTCGCGCCTGCAGCCTGCGCAGCGCGGCGTCGTCCAGCGCCATCTGCAGCGGTGCGAGCGTATCGTGGAGTCCTTCGGCGACGTCGGCGGGCAGGCCGTGGCCCTCGCCGAGCTCACGAGCGGACATGGTGAGGACGTCCCACACCGACACGTCCGCGACGTTCGACAGGTCGGGGAGCTCCTCGGCGACTCGGATGGCGAGCTTCGCCTTGGCCACGAACTCCCGCCGCTTGGCGCCCGGAATGCCGGGTCCGAACGTTTCGGGGTCGGCATCCGCCAGACCCCGGACACTCACCACGCCCGCCTTCGCGAGCTGCGCCTCGAAGGTCCCCGCGATGCCGTCGATATCCCGCACACGGAGGCCCGCCGCACCGGGCTCCGCAGAGCGGAAGGCGACGCCACGGATGGCGGCACCGGGCGCGCTGCTGGGCTCGCCCTCCAGGTCGAGTGCGCGCCCGCTCAGATCCACCACGCGAACCTCGGTGGCCCGATCGAGTCCGGCGCGATGCAGCCCGAAGGAGGACGTGCCACCCTCGGACGCACCGAGCCGCCTCCATTCCTCGCCGGCCGCCTCGCGCGCCTCGACCGCGTAGGGCCGCCTCGCGTCGGTCTCGCCCACGAACACGGTGATGTCGTCGTCCCCCTGCGTCACGAGGGTTCCCTCCTGGGGGCGGACCGTGACCCGCCCGCCCACACCCAGGGCGAGGAAGTCGTCGAGCCGTCGGGTGGTCGGGTCGCCGAGAAGCACGCCCGGGTCGGCATGGACGTTCGAGCCCGACTCCATCTCCCGCCCCGGCTCGAAGGCGATGTCATCGGCGGGGAACGTCGTGTTCACGCCGACCGAGACGAGGTCCCGTGACGTGAAGATCCGGTCCCGACCGTAGGCGATCTCCAGGCGGGGCCGGTCCTCGGCCGAGAAGCGCACGCCCTGCGCGATCGTGCCGTCGGACAGCACCTCGAAGTCACGCCTGATCTCGCCTCCCTCCAGCGCGAGTTCGAAGTGCGGCTCCACCCCCGATCGAGGGATGATGAAGTTGCCGAAGCGGTCTCTGAGGCGCACCTGGACGACCCCCTCGAACATGTCCGCCTCGCGGAAGATCTCGCCGAAGTCGAAGATGCTGTAGTCGGGGTCGGGTCGGGCACCGAGGTAGAGCTGGATCTTCTTTTCGCGACGGAACAGATACCCCTCCGGGAGCACTCCCGTCGCGGTCACGTAGATCTCGTACGTGCCCGGCGTCGACGTGCTGTCGATGGTGGTCTCGAAGATCCCGTCTCCATCCGGATCGGGCAGCGTCGTCGTGGTGTTCGAGGAATGGCGCCGGAAGATCTGACCGCGCTCGCGAAGGGCGTGGGCCTTGATGGAGAAGACATCTCCCTCCACGCCAAGCACCTCCGCCGAGCTTTCGTAGGCGGCCGGACTGACCTCCGTCGTGGCGAGCCAGTTGCCCACCGACGTCCGGGGACGGTCGATGTCGACCGTCATGGCCGTGCCGGGCACCGGCATTCCGTCCAGCGTCACCATCAGCGACAGGCCGATCGGATCGCCGGTGTAGAAGCGCGGCTCGCTGCGATCCACCTCCAGACGGAGGCGAGAGTCGAGGATGATCTGGTGCTCGTAGCGCTCCGTTTCTCCCCCATCCAGATGGTCGGACGAGACCACCAGCGTCCACTCTCCGTAGCGCGGGTTGTCGGGATCGGCGTCGTTGTCGATGAACCGCTTCGACACATTGAACATCCCGTGTCGGATCTGCCCGGCGAAGTCGACGCCGTCCACGCGGCCCGCGGAAGCCGGCGTGATCACCTCGCAGTTCGGCGTGATGAGCTGGATGCGGACCCGGTCCTCGTCGTACGAACTCCAGTTGACGACGAAGGAGATCCGCCGGTCGTACGGTGTGACGATCGCCGTGTGGCGATGCTCGGGGTCCGACGCGGTCAGGGTCGCGACCGGGTCGGTCCAGGCGTCGAGGCACAGGGCGGACTCCATCGCCTTGATGAAGCTCTGCCGGAGCCCTTCGAGGTCGTCGTCGTTGGCGCCGGCGTCGAGGGCGAGGCCGTTCGATTCCGCAGCGAGTTCCGTGAGAAGCTCGTGATCGGGTTCGTGGTAGCTCGCCCCGGGGTCTCCGTAGGCCACGGTGATGATCCGGATGTTCTTGTCGACCAGATTCGGGCCGCTCCCGCCCGGCAGAAACTCCGTCGGATGGATCGCGGTCCCGTTGTGGGCGCCGTCGGACATGACGAGCAGGTAGCGCTGGTTGAACTCGATGTTCGGGTCGTTGGACGAGGTGGACCCGAGGAAGTAGCCAAACTCGTCGTCATCCTCTCCCGTCACATGCTGGATGCCCATGCCCATCGGCGTGCCGCCCCCGGTGTCGGCGTCGGCGATCGCATCCTTGGCCGCCTCGATCGCCCCGAGGGAGATCTCCGCCGGTGTCGCGATGTCGGTCACCGTGTCCGAGCCCCTGAAGGTCGCGACCCCGAAGCGTCCCGCTCCCTCGCCGAAGAAGGCGATCAGATCGAGGACCTCCTGAGACGCCTCGACGAGCTTGTCCCACCGGCTGTCGCCGAAGGATGCCCCTGCCCCGGTCCCGTCCGGCTGCTTCTCCATGCTGCCCGAAGCATCGAGCAGCAGAATCATCTCGAACCGCCCTGCGGCGCCGGAGATCGTCACCCGGCGGTTGTGTTCGCTGCCGGAATCCGTGACGGCCTCCACGTCGTCGGACCCGATGTCCCACACGTGGTCGGCGCTCGCGCCGGGGGTCGCCGGCGCGTTGTACTGGACCAGAAAGGTCTCGCACCGCTTCGTCCCGAGGGGGATCGGTACGGAGAGCAGTTCGAAGTCCGAACCGCCGAGGGGTCCGGGCGTGTCGGTGAAGGCGAGGGGGCCCGTCCCCAGGTTGGTGACCTGCACCTGACCGTATGCCGGACGGTCCACCAGGACGTGCCCACCCCCGCACTCGAAGGGGAGTTCGGCACCCGTGTTCCGCACGTCGAGCCAGGGCTGGAAGCTGTCCGCGTCACTGTCCGCGACCACCCAGACGAAGTCCCGGGCGGAGCCCGACGTGTTCTCGATCTGGAGCTCCCAGCTGTTCCCCGTGGTGTCGAGCGGGAACAGGATCTGCACGAGGTACACCCCGTCGCTCTCCTCGTACATCCGCGCGTTGGCGACCGTCTCGGCGCTGCCGTTCTCGATCGAGGCGATGGCCGGATCCGGGGCGATCGGAACGGGCACGAAGGGACCGCCCGCGCTCAGATGCACGACGAAATCTCCGGGGCCCACAGGCGGCGTGCAGGTGTCCCCGGGATCGATCTTCGAGATGCGGATCCAGGACGCCGTGAGCCCGGTCACGCCATCCAGGCCGGTGCGCTCGGCGAAGGACTGCGCGGGACTCGTCGCCCCCGCCCCGAGGGTGAGGGGAGCGGTCTGCGGCTGAGGATAGACGTCGAAGGCCATGAGTTGACTCCCGTCAGGGAAGCTGGGTGAAGGTGTCCGAGCTCGTCACGGAGCCGGCGTCGGTGGTGACACGGATCCGGACCGAGCCTACCGGGAGGCCGGCCGGAACCGGAACCTCGATCTCGGTGGGGGTCGGCGTGCCCGAGACGGTGCCCGCGATCGTGGGACCGGCCACCGTCTGGGAGATGAATTCGACCGCCAGTCCCGGCTCGTCGAAGTTTTCGCCGCTCAGTGTGAGAACGGTTCCCTCGGAGCCCACCATCGGCGAGAACTGTCCCCCACCCGAAGACCCGAAGGCGGGTTCGTTGCCTGAGGGGGGCAGGATCTCGAAGGCATCGTCGCTGGTGATGGGGCCGACCGAGGTGGTGACGGTGATCGCGAGCGGTCCCGGGGGCATCCCGGCGGGCACCCGCACGTCGATGCGGTCGGCGGTGGGGGTCCCGACGATCACCCCCGACACCGTGGCGAACCGGACGGTGATCGGTGGATTGTCGAAGTTCTCGCCACTGAGACGGATCACGTCGTCGGCCCGACCCGACACCGGCGCGAACTGCGACCCCGGGGCCGCGAAGGCCGGGAGTTCTTCGGTCGGTCCTCCCCCTGCGAGCACGGTGAAGACGTCGTCGCTCGTGACGGAGCCCGCACTGGTCTCGACCCGAATCGTCACCGCCCCGCCGGCCCCGAGGGGCACGCGGGTGCGGATCTCGCCCTCTTCGGGGGGGGCGAGGATGTCGGCCTCGATTCCGCCGAAGAGGACACGGGCGGTCCCCACGTGGAAGTTGTTGCCGCGCAGCACCACCTCCGTACCGGCGACTCCGACCATCGGGCTGAACTGACTGCCGCCTGCGTCGGCGAAGCTGGGCAGAAAGATGAGGTCCTCCATGTGTCGTACGCGCTCCTCGAGGTCACCGAGGTTGAGACGGGTCCGACGGAGGTCTTCGATCATCTCCGAACGGATCTCGGCGTCGTTCCGGGGTCGGGTCAGTCGTGCCAGCGGTACGTGGACGTGGCCCGGATCGGACGGGTGCACGGCCGCACCCTCGAGTACGCGGACCCTCCAGGTGGGGCGGAGCCGCACGGAGGTCTGCATGCCGATGTCGACGGCGTTCTCGAGCGTCGGGTCCTCGGTGGCGTCGACCTCCTCGAGCCACACGTCGAGGTAGACGGTGTCGACCCGGGGATCCGGCTCCAGCGCGCTCGGCGTGGTGAGCGGGTCGACGCCGGACTGCGAGTCGTAGCTCACCTCCGACTCGATCGACGCCTGGATACCGCCGGCCAGCAGCGAGCCACCCCCGGCGGGCGCGAGGATGCGGAAGTCGTTGTCCCCCGGTACCGCCTCGATGGCGAAGGCCCTGTCGACCCCGGGCAGTCCGTCGCCGAGATGTTCGGAGAAGACCTGCCGTACGGCGGACATCACGAGCTCCCCCAGGAGGTTGAGATCCCGGTCGAGCACGGGCACGCCCTGCTCGACCCGGAGCCCGACGTACCCGCGGCCCCTGTTGTCCACGAGTTCCTGAAGTGGATCTCGAGAGAAGTTTCCCATCGCTGTATCTCCTAGGTCGGATCAGGTGACTTCGTCTTCGAAGGCGTCGTCGAGCAATGCGTCGACGTCGATCAGTTCTTCCGCGGCGGCGTCTTCGGGAATCCAGACGAGCCGGGTATTCACCGGGCGAAAGGGCTCGAACCAGGCGCGTGCCACCGCAACCCGTTCGGCGAACTCGGCCGGCGTCGCCGGCTCCGAGCCCAGGAACACCCCCACCGTGTCCCGCGCGTAGCGGTCCGCATTGTCGCGGCCCGTGTCGTAGGTGTAGTGGAGGACGTCGTGGTACGACCCGCGCCCCTCCAGCGCCCCGAGGTCGGTCGTGTCGACGGTCCGACTCCGGCGAACGCGCGCCTGGCGCTGCGAGCGCCAGAAGAGGCGGAGGTTCGCCCCGTCCACGAGCGCGCAGGGCTCCTTGTCGGCATCGGGGTCCCGCGTGACCCGGACCGGCGCACCCCAGGAGGTGCCGTCGTGCACGCGGGCCCACACCTCCCAGACCCCGGAACGGTCGGAATGCCAGACCAGCCAGAGGTCGGCGCCACGGAGCACCAGCGACGGTGCGGCGTCCCGCCACTCTCCGACGGTCCCGGCCTCGAGCGGTTCCGGCGCCCCCCATACGCCGGCGTCCCGTACGCGGGACCAGAGTCGGGTCCCGCCCCCCTCCTCCCGGCGCCAGACGATGCGGAAGCGCCCGGCCGCGTCGACGGCGGCCGCGGGGTCCCCCTCGATGCCGGGCGCCGCGGTCAGTCGAAGCGGAGCGCTCCATGCCACACCATCGTGCTCCATCGACCAGACGTCGCTCGTCCCGCTCCGGTCGGACATCCACACGAGCGCGGGGTTCCCGGACTCGTTGCGTACCAGCGCCGGACGCCGGTCGTTCGCCGGATGATCGGTCACTCGGATGGGCGCGTCGGTGCCCCCCGGGGTCAGACGCCGGGACCAGAGCTCCCACGATCCGGACCGGTCGGACGCCCACACCATGAGGATGCCGCCACCGTCGGCCAGGAGTGTCGGGGAGAGGTCGGACCAGGGGGCGGCGGGGTCGTCGTCCGGAGCACCCTCCGTGACGCGGCGGGGTGCCGCGTCCACGCCGTCCAGACGCTGCGTCCAGATCTCACGGCGTCCCTCCCGGTCGGAGTGCCACGCCAGCCAGGCGTCTCCACCGGCGTCACGCGCGAGAGCCGGACGACCGTCGAATCGTTCGACCGCGGTGAACCGACTCGGCGAGCCGAAGTCGGTGCCGTCGTGTGTCGCGCTCCAGAGTTCCCAGATCGGGACCGTCTCCGGGGCGTTGGTGCGGCAGACGCGGTGCACGAACTCACGCGCTCGGCAGCTCCACCCCGTCGTCCGCTCCACGAGGGCGGTCAGGGTGGGCATCGTCCCGACGGTGCGGTAGATCCGCGGTGCGAACCTCAGGTCGGCCCGCTGCGCGGCGAGGGGCGTGGTGCGGTCCGAGGGCCACGCGATCCACGCCGAAAGGGCGGGAAGCAGGTCGCTGCGGGCTTCGGCGATGTCGTGGCGGGTCCGGAGCGCCTCGGCCGAACCATGGAGGTGGTCCAATCCGGTCCCGAAGATGTCGAGAAATCGTCGCAGTGCCCCGTGGCCCCGCGACTCCGGCGTGGGTTCGTCCCAGGTCCGGTGCTGCGCGGGTACCGACTGATAGAGGCGCTCGGGGTGCCCGCGGTGGCCCGTAGCCGTCGCGCGGGTGCGCCAGCGCCGGTCGCCCAGCCAGGACGCGGCATCCATCGGGTCGGGTCGGAGCACCGCGTAGTAGGACGCACGCTCGATCGCCGCGGTGCCGTCGGACACCCGCACGTCCCGGGACCACGCGCCCGTGTCCTCGCTGAAGCGGTCGGTCAGGTGGACCTCGCCCTGCACCGTCCGTTCGTCGTCCGGAATGAGCGCAGGATCCTGGAGCGCACCGGCGAGGTCGTCCCCGGCCGCGCTCGTGATCGACGTCCAGCGGACCTTCAGCGCACGCGCCGTCCGCCGAAGCAACGTCGGCAGCCGATGGACCGCACGAAGCTCATCGAAGGGGGCCGTGATCGCCGCCTCGCCCGCCGCATCCCAGACCGCCTCGTCGGGGGTTGCTCCATCGGTGTGCCCCCTGCGGAGCGTGAAGGTGCCCGCCGGGACCTCCCCACCGCCGGGATCGTGGAAGATGTCGATCGTCTCGACCCGGTCCCACGGCGCGGCCGCACTCTCCGCCGCCTCGACGCGCGTCACATCCTCGACCACACTCGAATGCATCGCGGCCCCGGCGCCGTCCCAGATGCGCACGATGGCGCGCGCGGGCTCCGCGCCCCCGCTCCACTGGAGGGCCACGTCGCCCTGCCGCATTCCCCCCTCCACCGCCGGCGTCGAAGCGGTCAGGCGGAGCTCGGATACGCGGTCCCAGGGATCGTCCACGGCGCGCATCCAGCGCGAGAGGTCCACGACATCGGGATCCGTCTCCGCATTCTCGGGCCATGCGCGTTCGCGTCGCAGCAGGCGGAAGGCGGGACGGTCGTCGGGGTCGTCCCAGCCCCACGCGATCTCGTTGCGCTCACCGCGCAGCTCCGAGGTGGCGCGAAGGTCACGAAGCACGCTGCCCCCCCACGACCTCGGTGAACCGGATGCCCGAGGCGTGTCCGGCGACGGGGATCTCCTCCCACCCGAATCGCAGCGTCCCGTCGGCGGGCAGCGCGGGGGGCCCGGATTCGCTGCGCGCGAAGCGCTCCACATTCACCGCCTGCAGCCCCTCGATGCGCTCGAGCGCCTCGTAGACCTTGCTCAGGTAGAGCTGATCGCCGAACCGCACCGATTCGAATCGAAGCAGCTCCCGCACGGCCGCCTCGGCCTTCAGGCGTACATCGTCCGCGTAGAAGTACGGATCCACGTGAAGCGTGGCGTCCACCCACACCTCCACGTAGCGCGGGTCGCGGATCTCGAGGATCGAACCGAGCATCCGACGCGCGTCGAACTCGTGACGCAGATCCTCCTTGAGCGTGTCGGAGGGATAGCCGCCCCCCGAAGGCGCCACGAAGAGTTCGACACGATTCCATCCGGCACCCCGGGCGCGCGCCTTCCCCACCCCGAAGCGCAGGGCGTGCGACTCGTAATCGGCAGCGGTCACCGCGCGATCCTGTGCACGGAACATCCGGGGCGCGCGGCGCGCCGCCTCCTCCACCGTCTCGCGGTCGCGACCGCCGCTGGCGTCGCGCGGATTGAAGACCTGCTCGAGGCCGTCCACCGAGGTCACGATCCCGGTGATGGTGTCGGCCGACACGTTGCCACGTCGCCCGCCCCCCGTCCGGTAGTGCGCGACCACGTTGCGGTGGCCTCTCGCCGGCGCCCGCCCGTGGCGGCCGTCGCCGAACTCGATCACCGAGCCGTCCACATCGACCGCGTACTGATAGTGCCGGTCGTCGGCTCCGCTGTTCAGCAGGCTGTCCCGGCGCTCCCACAACACCGGCCCCGTCCCCTCGTCGACCCAGACCTCGAGGCTGTCCGCGATGACCGGCGACTTGACGAGCGGGAAGCGCTGACCGGCGCTACCGTCCGACGACCCGACCGCCTCGTCCCGCACCACCTGATCGACCTGCACCACGCGGAGTCCGTCGTAGCGGCGGAAGTCTTCGCCGTCGACGGTGTGCACCGGGAGTGCCGTGGGATCGAGGTCGAGGTCGCCGCGATCGTACCGGAAGCGGACGGGCTCGCCGTCGGCGCCCGGCGCCTCGAAGGTCGCGCCCGAAGGAATGGTCGTCGGTACCGGCGCGTCGTCCGCCAGCAGCAGCGTCAGCTCCACCGAGGCCGGTCGAGGCGGGTCGAGCTCGTACCCGATGAGCCGGAGCAGATCGACCGCGCTCTTCCGTTCGTGTGCCGTGGCGAGGTAGCTCTCCGCGACGATACGGTCCTGATAGTGCGAGAGGACGTCGCCCATCGACGCAAAGAGCTCCACGAGCATGACCCCCAGGTCGCCCGCCGAGTGATCCGTCCACTCCGGCACCCGCTCGCGCGCCAGGCGCAGCATCCCGGCACGCAGCTCCTCGTAGTCCTTCGCCGTGTAGTCGATTCGTACCGGCCGCTGATCGTTCATGCGCACCTCGCTCGGGTGGACGTGGGAACCGGCCTGGAACTCTGTGCCGACGCGTTCATCGGACCCCCAGCCCCACGGGCACGGAAAGGCTCACAGGCTGCCCCGTCCGGCGGATCACGAAGTCGATTTCGGCAACCACGGTCTCACCCACCACCTCCGACCCCTGGGTGGCGACACGACTGGAAGAAGCGCCCGGGCGCACGGCCTCGAGCCGCACCTCGGTCACCTCGACGCGAGGCTCGGCGCGGGCGATGGCCTTCACGATCTGGTGCCGCACCACGGAGAGCAGCATCGGGTTCACCGGGTCATGGAGCATCTGTCGCACGCCGGCCCCCCAGTCGCGGCGCATGACGCGCTCGCCCAGATCGGTCAGCAGGATGTGCACCAGATTGTCGCGGATCTTCTCGGGGCCCTCCGCCACCCGGACGCCCCCGGTCTCGGGATCGAAGCGGAAGGGAAAGGCGGGGCCGCGCAGCGTCGTCATCGGAGAATCCCCCTCAGCTGTTCGGGCACGGGGTTGGCCGACAGGAAGGCGCCGAGGTCTGAGCGCAGGACGTCCACCGTGCCCGTGGGTCCCGACGACGCCCAGTCGCCCAGCAGATCGGCGAACTCGGCCAACCAAGCCCAGAAGTCGCCGTCCTGCGCGCTCGACGAGAACACCTCGGCGTACTCCGGAGTCGACGGCGGCTGACGGCGCAGGTGATGCACGACGCCGGTCGCAATCGCGAAGGACAACTCGCGCCACTTCTCCTGGATCGGCTCGATCTCGTCCGGCCCGAGGGGCGGGTCCTGCGCCTCCAGCGGCGGCCGTAGTTGCGCGTCGATCGCGAGGTAGATGGATTGCGCCATACCGCTGGTGGCGGCGGCGTTTCCGACATTCAGGGCCATGTGACCTCCCGCGGACGTCGGTTCATGGTTTCGAAACCCCGAGCGCGTTCTCCCACGCGGCGAGCGGTGGCGCGGGGAACATGGGCGTGGGCGCGCCCATGTTTCCGATGTGCATGTGCAGGGCCAGCCACTGATAGATCGGTTTGAGGACGATGGGCTGCGGAAGCGTCGTGGCGTCGGTGAGCGTGGTGCCGGCGGCTTCCATCGACAGCTCGTGGGGCAGCACCGACAGCGCGAGTCGCGACGCCTCGATCGACAGCATCGACGTCGCCACCTTCAGCTCCGCCGCGGATCCGGTCAGCGCCAGCTCCGACTGCCCACCCGCCTCGGTCGCCACGATGCCCGAGCCGGACAACTCCACCACGTTCCCCGCCGCGTCCTCGACCCGGATCCCGCTCGATTCCATCACGATCCGGTTGCCGTGCGCGTCCTCGAAGCGGATGCCGTCGGCGTCCATCGTGATGCGGTGATCGTTGGCCTCGTCGCGCAGCACGGTGCGCTCGCCGCCGTCGGTGTCTTCGAGCTGAATCACCTGTCCGCTGGTCGTGCGGACGATCTTCTGCTCGGGTGTGGGCGGGTCGCCGTCGATGTTGGGCGGCGTGCCGTCCTGCTGGTACCAGACTCCGGTCCAGATCGGGTGATCGAGATCTCCCCCTCCGAACTCCACCCATACCAGCGCGTCGACATCCGGGATGACGAAGAATCCGGGCGGAAGGCAGGGCACCGCCCACGACAGGAAGGGGGTGGATCCCTCGGCACCGGCCGCCGGGTCCTCCTCCCGGATGCCCGGCACGGAGACCTGGATCCGGCCACGGTTCGTCGGGTCCTGGTTGTCCGCCACGCGCCCGGGGAACTTGCCCCAGTACCGACGGCCCACCTCGGTGTCCAGCGTCGGCAGCGTCATCGGCGTGCCTCGAAGTCGGTGCGATAGCCGTCCCCGTCGAGCACGTGGTGGACCCTCGAGAGGTACCAGATGCCGGAGAAGCGTGCGCCGACGTCCGAAATCTCCACGTTGTGCTGGGCGTGGAGCGCCCGGTTGCCCGAGGTCGAGCCGGTGGCCGTCATGCCGTGCACGCGGGTGCTGAACTGGTTCTCGGCGCGGGTCTGCAGCCGCTCCGGCGACTGGAAGGTCGGAGAGACGGGGCGGGTCGCGGTTCCGAGATCCTGCACGGCATCCTCGCGCGCCATCGGACCGGCGTTCACGAGCGCCTCGAGCCGTACGGCGCGATCGGGATGCCGCGCGCGGAAGGCGGTCATGTTCTCGTCGAAGAAGGGATCCTCTATGGGCGCCACCGTCCCGACCGGCGCCATGATCGGTCCGCTTTCCTCACCCGTCTGCTCGTCGATGGCCGCCAGCTCACGAGGCAGCTGTACCGCGGAGAGGTCCGCGCGCGCTTCGAAGCTGAACAGGCGGTCGGGTACTCCACAGCGGCCGTGGTGCAGCGTGACACCCGGCTCGGCGGTCATGATCTCCCGCTGTGCCCGGAAGACGAACCGGTCGAAGGCGTCGTGAGGCTCCACCCAGAGCTCGGCACCGAACTGCGTCGCGAGCCGGTTGAGAAAGGCGAGGTCCGTCTCGTCGTGCTGCCGGACGCCGTTCCCCGAGAAGCTCGGGTCGCCCCGGAGCTGCACGTCCTGGCTCATGAAGCCGTGTTCGCGCGCGATGTCGGTCGCGATGCCCGAGAGCGTCGTGTCGGTCCAGCGACGGCTCCGAGTCCGGAGCCCCATCCGCATGGCGTTGTCGTGCGCGCGGAGGGTCACCGTCGGGACGCCGTCTTCCGGGAAGGTCGCGTCCACCTGGTGGATGTGCCCGCGAAACACCAGCGAGTGATCCTCCACGCTGCCTAGGTCGACCTCGATCTCCATCCCCTCCTGCACCGCATGCCCGTACACCTTGAACGGGTCGGACACCTCCACGACGAGCAGGTCGGGGGTCCCCTCCTGCTCGCTGATGTCCATGGAGGTGAGATCGCGCGCCAGTTCGGCGCTCGCGGGTCCGGCCCGCACCGTCAGGGCGTAGTAGAGATCAGCCACGGCTCACCTCCTCGGCGTCCGGGTCGCAACCCGGATCGGAGGGATGCGCACGACGTCGCCCGCCGCCCAGTCGAGCGGAAAGCGGCCCGGATTCGCGTCGGCGATCCGCCACCACAGATCCTCACGCCCGTAGTAGCGGAAGGCGATCGATTCGAGCGTTTCACGTCCGACCACGGTGTGCTCGATGGCGTCGGGGTACGCCTCGGTCGGGGGTGGACGCCGCTGCCTGAGCGACACCTTGCCGTCGACCTCGATCGTGCCCACGTCGTGGTACCGGGATGTACGAGACGGACTCATCGCGGCCTCCTCACGACGGGGGCCAGTCGGGCCCGACGACCCGGGTGTTCTGAAGGCCGAGCGCGGCAAGCACATTCCGGTGCCGCCGGTCGAATTCGTGGAGCGGATGCCCCTCCTCCTGAATCACCGAGAGCGTGACGCCGACGTTCGCCCGTACCGGAGCGAGCGCCGAGTTGAACTGCGTCTCGGTGACCGTGAGGCCCGTGACCACGCACTCCAGCACCTTCGTCCCGAAGCCGAAGAGCGCACGCGGCGGTGCCTGCACCCGATAGCCCGCGTCGTCGCCGATGAGCGGCCCGAGCTGCGCCCATGCATCCGCTGCCGGATAGAGGAAGGATCGGAGCTTGGCGAGTTCGGTCGACACGCCGTTGTCCAGAGGCAGCGGGTTGATCGCGTTCATCCCCCGCTCGTTGCCGTGGAGCGTGAGGTCGAAGGAGATCGTCCGGTCCCCACCACCGGTGTAGACCTTGCCGGGTGCGGTCCCGCAGATCTCGGACGAGCGGTCGGCGTAGTTCACCGCCTTGTTGTCCTGAACCGAATCGGGGTTGAACTGAAAGGTCACGATCAGCGGAGGCAGCACCTCGACCGTCGCGAGAAACCCCCGTACCGCCTGGCGCTCCTTCATCACAGACCTCCACGGCGGAACCGGTCTTCGCGCTCGAGCCTGCGAATCCGGTCCATGAGGGCGCGCACCGAGCCGTCGTCGCGCACGTGCACCACCCCGGACGGTCTGATGGACGGTGAAGGCGTCGGGCCACCACGAACGGACCCGGTCCCGGACCCGGCCACTCTCCGGAGCCCGGGTGACTCGGTCGCCGCAGCGACCCGACGCGCAGATTCGGCCGCATCCTCGACGCGGGCCGCAAGTTCGACGACCCGACGTGCTTCGGGAATCCGATAGGGTCCGGGCGCGGCCGATGCCGACCTCTCCCGCCGACCCTCGGTGGCGGAACCGTGTGAGGTCGGGACGGGCGTGCCCGGAGCGCCCCACACCAGCGACGGGTCACCGGCATCCGTGGGTGCCGGGGTGCCCGAGGAGGCGACCTCGGGTTCCTGCTCCCGGGCGGGGACGCCGGTGTGACCCGACCCCCGGGGCCTCGACGAGGAGGCCGTGGGGTGCCGGGCGCGGTCGTCCGCGCGACGTGGCGCCGGTGCGGACGCCGCGTCGGCCACGTGTCCCGGCGCACGCTCCGACGCCTGGGGGCGCGCGGTGGGGTCCGTCCAGACGCCCGGTGCGATCATGCGAAAGCTGAGGGGCGGCGTGTCGGACCCCGGGGAGCGCGGCGAACCCGCCGCATTCGCCGCGGGCGGCGAAGGCGATCCGTGGGGCGTGCCGGGCGTCCGCGACGCCGGCTCGACACGATCCTCGTCGCTACCCGCCCGGCCGCTGGGTGCGGCATCGGCCCGGCCGTCCGCATCGGCCGCCCTCGGCCGGCCGGAAGATTCGGGCGCGTTTCCGCCGTGCCCGGGCGACCCGGTCGCCGGCGGTCCGTCGAGGTGGGCCGGCGATCGGGACGGCCCCGCGCGCTCGGACGGCGCGTGTGTGGGCGTGCCGTCGCGTCCAGACGCCTGGCCTGCGGACATGTGGCGTGTGGGCGTGCGGCTCGCGGAGCGGGACGACGGATGCCCGGCCGACGCCGACGCGTCGGGGCGTCCCGCCGCCCGACCCCCGGCCGGACCCGACCAGCTCCCGGTCGACTCGTCGCCCTGCCGGCGCCCGGACGTGGCCGACGCCGCGTCATCGCGCCCGGGCTCCCAGGCGAAGGCGCGGGCGGAATCGCCCACCCCGCGGTCGGGGAGGGGTGCGGCGTAGCTACGGCGCGCACCGGTCAGCAGGACCACCCCCAGCAGCGGGGGCGGGCCCGGCGGCCGCATGCGCATCGTCAGCGGCGTCACGGCGTCGGGCCCGCTCACCGGCGCCCCCCGGTCACGCGATCCATCGCGCGGTTCTCCGCCTCGACGCGCTCGGCGACCCTGCGCACGAAGTCACGCCGCTCGTCCACGGGCAGCATCATGATGTCGCCCCAGCCCCAGTGGAGGTGCCAGGCCAGGTAGAAGATCTCCTGTTGGAGTCGGGCGCCTTCTCCCGGCCCGCGACGAAAAAATCCGTCACGTCCAGCTGTCGTTCGAAACGGGCTCCGCAGTCGGTGCACTCGATCCCGCGCAGCATCCGCGTACCGGGCGCGTCCTCGTGCAGCGCCCGCTGCAGCCGTGCCCGGTCGCCCAGCGTGAGATCACGCAGGATCCTGAGCCCGAAGGCGTCGAGTTCGCTGGATGGGACGGAGCCGAATCGGACGACGCAGCGAAGCAGCAGCGCATCGGCCGCCGCGACCGGATCGGAGGCGACGAAGGTCGTCACGAACTGCTCGTCGCTGCCCCGCGGCAGCCGGAGCACGACCTCGGTGTGCGTCGTCCCCTCCCGGTCCGTCCACCCATCCTCGAGGGTGACCTCGACCGCCTCCGGATCTCCCGTCTCCTCGAGCGCCACGAAGGGCAGCTCGTCGAGCCGCTCGATCACGCGCACCCGGGCCGCACAGGCCGGGCAGGCGTACACCGCCGCAAGGCGATCGCCGAGGGTCAGGCGGCGCACCTGCAGCAGGAGGTGGTTCCGGTCGGCCGAGTACATCGCCTCGACGGCCTCCACCCCGGGTCGCTCGCACTCGCCGATCCGCAGGGCGGTCCCCGCGAGCAGATGACTCACGAGCGCGGCGGGTCCAAGGTCGGGATCGTGCAGCAGCGCCTCCTCGTGACCGCGCATCTTTCGAACGACCGCGGTGGCGCCGGCCTCGCCGGAATCCGGACCGATGGGCAGGCGAACCACCACCCCCGGGGGTCCGCCTCGGGGGACGCCCGGAGACACGCCCGGAGACGCGCCCGTAGGCGTGCCCGGGGGCACTCCGGTCGAGCCGGTGAAGGGAGCCGTACTCATCAGACGCGGTACATCCGCTCGACGGACAGCACGATCGTCTGCTTCATCAGATCCGAACTGCCGGCATCGAGATCGCTGAACTTGGAGGACTTGATCCAGGCTCCCTCGAAGGCGAACCGCATCACCTCCTCGCCGAACTGCATCTTCACGATGGAGCCGTTGCGGCGCAGCGCCGAACCCGGTCCCGTCCCATCCAGCTTGAACATCTCGCCGAACCAGGCCTGGAAGTCGGCGTCGGCCGTCGTCCCGTCCATGTTTCGCTCGAGAGTCACGTCGTCGTAGGTGACGAGACCGGAGCTGATCTTGTGGGTGATGTTCGAGCCGCCGTCGGGCTGGTCGATGTGGTCGACCGACCCTTCGGACAGCCCGCTCACGCTGGTGATGCCGGGGCTCGCGATGCCCTCGATCTCCACCAGGAATTCGTTCGTGCGGTATGCCTCGGTAAATCCGAAGTCGGGCATGTCGTTCTCCTCCAGAGGGGTGCGTCAGGGTTCGTGGATGCGCCGGGCCGGACCCGCTCGGGGCACGGACCGGCCTGCGGTCAGGCCTCGTTCGCGCTGCCGGCGCCTTCCTGCTGCCCGACGGTGATGACGACCGTCTCGGCGGGGCGGCTCGGGTAGAAGTAGACCTCGGCCGTGAAGATTCCCTGCTGGATGTTGGCCGGGGTGTTGTTCTCCTCGTCGATCTTCACGGTGAAGACCTCGTCGGGAGATCCGGGGCCGAAGGCGCCGCGGCGCCAGAGACCGAGCAGGAACGGCCGGATCGTGTTGTACTTCGCCTTGTTCCAGAGCCGGTCGTCGTTCGGCTCCTGAACGACCCAGCGCAGACCATCCTTCAGCGAGCTCTTCACGAAGTTGAAGAGCAGACGGACGCTCACGTACAGCCACAGCGGACTGGTGCTGAGCGTGCGCGAGCTGTCGACCACGATGCCCCGACCGGAGATGAAGCGGACCGCGTTCACGCTCCCGTTCTTCACCAGGTCGGTATGGTCGACGTCGGTGATGTGCTGGTCCACGTCGAGCGCGCCCCGGATCTGCGCCGCATTCCCGGCCGGCGCCTTCCAGATGCCCCGCTCCCGCTCGGTCCGGGCGTACACACCGGCGATGTGCCCCGTAGGAGGCACCCACCGCTGGGTGCCGATCGGGTCGGCCACGCGCACCCAGGGGAAGTAGAGCGCTCCGTAGGCCTTCTCGGCCTGAAAGCCCTGCCCGTAGGTGCGAGCGGCGGCCACGTCGTTACCCGACGGCGTATGGCCGATGTACATGCAGTCGCCGCGCCGTGCGCAGTACGACAGCCCCCCGGTGACCACGGTCGGCGTCGAGCTCTCGGGGCAGCACAGCAGCTGGATGTCCAGGGTGTCGAAGCGGTCGAAGGCCGCCTCGAGTTCACCCGGGAGCGCCGCCGCCGAAATGGAGTCGTCCGCGCCGCCGTCGAGACGCACGAAGCCCTCGGCGTCGGCGTCGGCGTGGCCGGAGGTGTCGGCCGGGTTGTCGCTGGCGGACCCGTCGATCTCCACATGCACGTAGCGTGAGCCCGTGATCTCGTCGTTGATGAGCGTTTCGGGATTCCGGCCCGGTGCGCCGCCGCCGGCATCGATGTTGAGCTGCTCCCACGTCTCGACGTCCCGGCCATCGAGCTGGATGACGAGGTCGAAGGTGTCGGCCACGACCGCGTTCGGCGCGATATGGATCCCGATCCGGTCGCCCCAGGCCCCCGGGTCATCGTGTCCCCGGAAGCCCGCGGTCACCGTCAGCGAGGCGCTGTCGGAATCGTCGTCGAAGGTCAGCGTCGACGCCGCCGCCTGGCCGGTGCCGGATGTCCGCACGACGCGCGTGACGTACGCGACGGAGCCACCATTCTCGAAGAACCCGCGCAGCGCGTAGGCGCCCACGGCATCGTCCCGGAATCCGCCGAAGCTCTCCGTGAACTGCTTGAAGCTCGTGACGCGTCGAACGGCGGTCGGCAGCCCGCGGTCCGACCGGACCACGAAACCCGTCTGCGACGTCGGCGCAGCCTGGATGCTCGGTGCCGCGCGGCCGTCGACCTCCAGAACGTTGATGCCCACATTGAAGCTCATCCTCTACTCTCCTCGGTCGAAGTCAGTCGGTCGGTCGCACAGGTGCGTGCGGCAGTCGGCGTACATCTCACGGCCCCGCTCTCTCGAGCTCGGCCAGGTGTAGATCCTGGACCACGACCTCATCCACGAGGCGGGTCATGTCGTCGTCGGATGGGGGCTCGTCGAGCAGCACGGCGAGCGTCACGGCGTAGTTCAGCGACGGCTTGAGCTGCTGGTCGAGCGCGCCCCAGAAGTCGGGGGGCGTTCCGATGCCGTCCGGGGACGCGATCAGCTCGGGGCGCGGTGCGATCAGGTCGGGGAGCGCCCCCTGGAGCATCACCTCCGGAATCACCGGATTGCGCATCAGCACGAGCAGCACCTGGCTGAGGAGTCTGTGCTCCTCCAGCACCGCCTCGTCCGTCGCCGTGCTCCACGCCGTGATGCAGTAGCTGCAGTCGATCCGCACGGGAGGCCGGATCCGCGAGCTTCGCAGACCATCGCCCGAGCGGGCGCGAAGCGGCTCCTGCGTGCGGAGCGCGCGATTCTCCCGCACGTCGTAGAGGTAGGCGTTGACCGTCAGTCCGCCGAGGGTCGACCTCCAGGTCGAGTCCGGGAGGTCGAAGACGACGTCGGCACCCGCCAGCTCGGAGCCGGGTCGCGCCTCCTGCTCGAGGAGCTCGCGCAGCGTCAGATCGAGGTCGCGAATCATCGGCCACCTCCGCTCGTGCCAGGCGAAGCGTCGTACGCGGCGTCGAGCGCGGCGTACCACGGGCCGAAGTCGGAGTCGACGCAGGCTTTCCCCATCTTCTGGAATTCACGGCGCACCCCGCGCACGAGATGGCGCATGCCGACCGCCCCGCCCTCCTCGGCGGCCAGGAAGGCCCCGGCGAGCGCCGCGTTGCGGATGTTGCCACCACTCAGCGGGAACCGCTCCGCGAGGAAGGGGAGGTCGACCGTGTCGTCCAGCGGGCAGGAATCGGGCAGGACGCGAGTCCAGATCTCCCGGCGCTCCGCCTCGTCGGGCAGCGCGAACTGCACGTGGAAGTCGAGTCGGCGGACGAAGGCCTCGTCCATGTTGTTGCGGAGGTTGGTCGCGAGGACGGTGATTCCGCCGAAGGTTTCCATCCGCTGGAGGAGATAGCCGACCTCGATGTTCGCGTACCGATCGTGTGCGTCGCTCACCTCGGACCGCTTCCCGAAGAGCGCGTCCGCTTCGTCGAAGAAGAGGATCGCGTTGCTGCTCTCCGCCGCATCGAAGACCCGTCCCAGATTCTTCTCGGTCTCACCGATGTACTTGCTCACCACGCGGGAGAGGTCGACTCGATAGAGGTCGAGCTCGAGGTCGGCGGCCAGGACCCGCGCCGCCATCGTCTTGCCCGTCCCACTCGGTCCGCTGAAGAGCGCCGCGACTCCGCGGTCTTCGGCCCCGCCGCGCGCCACGCCCCAGTCGTCGAGTACCTGCCTGCGGTGCCGCACGCGCTGCGAGATCTCGCGAAGCTGCGCACGGGCGTCCGAAGCCAATACCAGGTCGTGCCACGTGAACATCGGATCGAGGCGTCGCGCGTCGTTTCCGAGGGTCCGATCGGAGCGACCGCGCGCCGCCGAGAAGAGCGCCTCCGCGTCCACCGACGCGGCACCCCCGGCGGCGTGCACGGCGTTCCGTACGGTGTCCTCGACCTCCGCGCCGGCGTGCCCGAACCGGTCTGCCAGCGCCTCGACGACGTGCGACTCCAGCTCGATGTCGTGGTGCCGGAGGGCGTGCCGCCATCCCCGCCGACGACCCTCGAAGTCGAGCGAGGTCGGGCGCACGTTCAGCAGGCCCGGCACCGCATCCATGACGTCGGCCTCGATCGGACCGGTCAGGAGCAGGGGTCCGTCGTGCCGTCCGAGATGGTCCAGCAGGTCCGCGCGTCCCACCTTCGCCGATCCCGTACCCGGAGGCGGCAGCGGCACATGCAGCAGCGCGTCGCTCACCCGAGCCTGAAGCAGGACGTCGAGCAGGAGCCGACGCGCCCGTGGCCGGTCCAGGGCGAGGAAGGCGGACGTATCGAGCGTCAGGCAGGGGCGACCCGTGGCCGCAGCCATCCGTCGGGCGTCATCGCCCCATCCATCGGGCCGGTCGACCTCCAGCTGTACGCGTGCCGCAGGGTCGCGCCGCCACGCGTCGCGAAGGGCTCGCCGGTCGGCGGGCCGCATCCTCGGCGCCGCGCGCGACGACGGTGGGCGCAGGAGCGATCGAAGGCGGGGGGGCGCTCCGGCCCGACCCAGGAGCGCATGCTCCACCGACGCCGCCACGGCCGCGTCGCGGGCGATCAGCGGTGCGTCCTCCCCCGCCCTCTCGTGGGACAGCCGGAGGACCCCCGAGCGCAGCAGCGGCGCGTCGAGGACGAACCGGGCGCGGAGGTCCGCGCGTGCCCCGGCGTCCGGCGCGATGAGGTCGAGCAGAAGGCCCACCGAGACCCGCGTCCGCGCAACGTCGTCCTGCAGGTAGGCGTAGACGCGGGCGAGCCGGTCGTCCACGGCGGGCGCCAGGCTCAGCGCCAGGATCGCCCTGTCGACCGCGTCCAGGCCCAGCCGTCGGCCCAGCTCCACCAGGCGCGGAGAGGCATTGCCCAGCGCGGCGACATCGTGGAGCGACGCCGGCGGATAGAGCGGCGCGCCCATCGGCGAGGCCTCGCTCAGGCGATCCCCGTCCAGATACAGCCCGCGGTAGGGGTCGTCGTCCGCCCCGAGCGTCTCGCGCGCGACATGGAGAGCGTCGCGGATTCGAGCTTCGATGGCACCCACGAGGGGATCCCGAGCCGCGGTGTCCGCCGCCGGGCGGACGTGTCCCCGAAGCGGGACCACCAGGGAGTCTGTGGATGCGGGCACGGGCGCTCCGAGCGCGGGGCGGGATCAGGGTTCGGGGCCATCATACGACCCGACCGCCACACCACCGTCTCACGCCCGTCCCGTATCCGTCGCAGACCACGCGACGGCTCGCTCGAACGCCCCGAATTCCGGGCGCCATCGCTCCGAATCACCACGGCCACGAGCCCCGATCGCCCCCCGTGCCCGCCCGATGGGCGCGTGCGTTGCCCACATTCGGGCGCACCCACATCTTGGGCATGCTGCGGCACCCGCAAAGACGCCCCGACCCGACCTGTACCTGCCCACTCATGGCCGACACGGACGAACTCGAAACCCTCCGCACCCGCCTGGTCGAGATCGATTCGGAACTGGTGCGACTCGTGGGCGAGCGGCTCGAGAGCGTGCTCGCGATCGGGCGGTACAAGGCAGAGAGGGGCCTTCCCGTGCTCGATCCGGGTCAGGAGGCCAAGGTGGTTCGACGCGCCGCCGAGATGGCCCGGGACGAGGGCGTCGACGAGGAGATGGTCCGCGACATCGTCTGGCGGATCATGGCGGCGGCGCGGGACGCGCAGGAGGGGCGGTCGCGGTGGGGGCCGCCGCGTCCGGATCGCGAGGGGTGAGCGCGCCAGACCCGTGATGTCCGGGATCGCCCGGCCCGGTCGCGTACCGTCCGGTTCACTCCCGCACGCGCACCACGATCTTCCCGACGCTGCGGCGCGACTCCATGAATCGGTGGGCGTCGGGGAGGTCGGCGAAGTCGAAGGTGGCACCGACCACGGGCCGCAGCCGGTGGCGGGTGACGTGGTCGGTCAGTCCGGACCACACCTCGTGGAGTCGCGCCTCGTCGGGAAGCAGATATCCGATGTGGGTCGCCAGCATGCCGATGGAGTCCTCAGCCGCCCGGGAGAGTCCGAGGCGGGGCATCCCGCGCCACGCCCTCCACCACGAGAGGGGATTCCACCAGCTGTAGTCGAGGCTTGCGTAGCCCGCCACCACGATCCGGCCGAAGGGCGCCAACTGGTCGGTGAGGGCTCGGAAGACGTCGCCCCCCACCACCTCCAGCACCACGTCGAAGCCCCGGTCTCCCGCGACCTCCGCCAGGCGCTCGTGGAAGTCGTCGGCGCGGTAGTCGACGGTGTCCGCGGCACCGAAACCCCGCACCCGCGCGAGCTTCTCCGCGCTGCCGGCCAGGCCCACGACGTCGCAGCCCCACGAGCGCGCGAGCATGACGGCGGCCGATCCGACGCCGCCGGCCGCCGCCGTGATCGCCACTCGGTCCGTCGGGCGCAGACGCGCCATCTCGGTGAGTGAGACCCACGCCGTCATCCAGTTCACCGCGAAGGCCGCCGCCTCGTCGATCGAGAAGTCGTCCGGCGCCGGAAGCGCCCGGGCCGCGTCCACGACGACGCGCTCCGCGTATCCCCCGTGCTGCATCCCGCACATGACCCGCTCTCCGATCCTCCGATCGACGCCCGGGCCGAGCGCGCTGATGGTGCCCGCCACCTCCATCCCGGGCACGTACGGTCGCTTCGGCGCCCAGCCGTAGAGCCCCCTCCGGGAGAGGACCTCGGCGTAGTTGATCCCGATGGCGGCGACATCGACGGCAACCTCCCCCGGCCCCGGCGTCGGCGCGGGTCGGTCGACGAGCTCGAGCACGTCGGGTCCGCCCGTCCGGGAGAGCTCCCAGGCCTTCATTCGGTCGCCCCGGACTGGAGCGCGCGGACGAATCGGAGCCGGCGTCGGAGGCGGCATCCGCGGGAGGGTCGATTCATGGCAGCTGCTCCCCATACGGACGGAAACCCGCCCGGCGGACGATGGTCCAGCCGATCGCGGCGCCCGCGATCTGCACGAGCACATCCGTAATGTCGAGGGTCCGTGTCGCGACGAGCGTCTGGGAGAGTTCGACGAGCGTGGCGAAGTACACGGCCGGCAGGATCGTCCCCAGCGCCCCATGGCGGCGGAGCGGCCAGACCGCAAGCAGGGCTCCCAGGGGAAGGAAGAGGAAGAAGGCCACGATCACGTCCACGACGCTGAACATGTCGAAGCGTCCGCCCAGAAAGCGCAGCGGAATCCACCACTCGCCACCGAACTTGGTCAGGATACCGCCCAATGTGGTCTCGGGCGCGTAGGGCCGAAGCCCCCAGAGAAGCAGCCACGGGGCGTAGAGCCCCAGGAGCAGACGAGGCCGCCCGGCCCCTCGATACGCCATCGTGAAGGCGGGGAGGCTCCGGATGGCGAGAACGGCTCCCGCACCGAAGGCGACCGCGTGCACGAGGGCGGCGCCGCCCAGGACTTCGATGCCCAGCGCCCCATGGGCCACCTCGACCGAGGCGAACATCAGGACGCCCCCGGCTCCGACCCAGGCTGCGGCGCGGCGGTAGCCGACCCCGATCTCGGCGAGGGCCGCGACCGCGAAGAAGCCGCCCGGCAGAAAGAGGAGCCCGTCGCCGATCGGCCACTCGCCGATGGACCCCCACCGGAACTCCGACATCCCTCGAGACAGTCGCTCCAGGGGACCCCCCGACGCCCACGCCTGGAGCTCCTGACGGTACAGCGGTACCAGCGCCTCGCCCATCAGCGCCAGCGCGCTCGAGACGCCGAATACCGAGGCCGGGATGCCCATGAACGATTTCTCGCCCCGGCGCGCCGCGAGGCCCGTCACCAGGACGACGAGCAGGACGGCGCCGAGCAGGGCGCCGACCGTGTTCGTCACCAGATCGAGCACGCTGGCCGTCCGCGAGGTCGAGAAGAGCTGAAGCCCCTCCACGGTCAGACTCAGGCCGGCACCGGTCAGCACCGCGTTCCGCAGGATCACGACGGATCGACCCGGCGCGGCCGTGACCATCCAGACGAGGCCCCACCCGGCGAAGAGCAGGACGTTCCGGGCGCCGTCGATCGCGTCTCTCGCCGACACGTTCGGGTCGAGCGCTCGTCCAAGCCGGCGCGCCACGGACGCCGGGTCTCCATCGATATCGAACCAGCTGAGCGTCGCCAGGAACAGGACGCCGACGTACGTCAGCCGGATGGCGACCCGGAATCGGTCGAGGGCTTCCGGGAAGCCGGGAGTCGTCTTCAACGCGGCGCGGCCCGTTCGGTTCGGAGGAGGTCGGCGCATCGCAGGCGCCGGAGGGGGGTCGAGTCGATGTACAAGATACGTCTACGCGCCTCCTCCACTCCATCGACCCCTTCCGAACCACGCCGTCGGCCTCTCCATCGACCCCCGCGTCGACACCGCGTCACCACCCCTGTACCATGGCTCCTGCCATGGCGCCTGAACCATGACGCGACCCATGATCCTGAACCCGACACGCACGGAGGCCGATCGTGACCGGACGACCCCACATGCTCGACGAGACAGCCCTCGGGCCCGCCCGATCCATCCGCGATGAGGCGGGAGGATGCGAAGTCGCGATTCTGCCGTGGGGCGCCACCGAGCCCCACAACCTCCACCTCCCCTTCGGCACCGACACCTTCCAGGCGCGCGCGGTGGCCGCGGAGGCCTGCCGCCGGGCCGTGGAGCGCGGTGCCCGCGCCATGGTGCTTCCGGCCATTCCCTTCGGTGCGAACGCCCAGCAACTCTCGACGCCGCTCACCATCAACCTGAACCCGAGCACGCAGGCGCGGGTGCTGACCGATATCGTGGAGAGCCTCGACCATCACGGCGTGGGGAAGCTGCTGATCCTGAACGGCCACGGCGGCAACGCCTTCAAGCAGATGGTGCGCGAGCTCCAGCCCCGCACGAAGGTGTTCATGTGCTGCACGAACTGGTGGACGGTACACGACCCCGCGGACTACTTCGACGAGCCGGGCGACCACGCGGGCGAGCTGGAGACCAGCGTGATGCTGCACATCCGGCCCGACCTCGTGCTGCCGCTCGACCAGGCCGGCGACGGCGGGGAGCGACGGTTCCTGCTCGAGGGCCTGCGGGACGGCACCGCGTGGGCGCCCCGAGACTGGGCGAAGGTGACCGCCGACACGGGCGTCGGCGACCCCCGACGGGCCACCACCGAAAAGGGAGCGCGGTTCTTCGGCGACGTCTGCGAGACGCTGGCGGAGTTCGTGTGCGAGTTGGGCGAGGCCGACGTGGCGAAT
>JGI12210J13797_10156956_pt1 | contig 34371 bp, 26 predicted proteins | sample ElkSlonscriptome_3_FD_13797 | JGI IMG/M metagenome (IMG submission 13797) | reverse complement strand
CGCTGCGCGAGCGCGCGGCGCTCGGCCTGCTGCTGGCGCGACGCGAAGCGGCTCACGCCCTGGCGCATCGAAGCACCCTGCGCGGCGGTGAAGCGGGTGTCGGTGCCACGCCGGCAGCTGCACATGATGTTGTCCTTGCCCAGGTCGTGGCGCAGCCCCAGCAGGTGGCCGACCTCGTGGGCGAAGGTGGTCTTGGGCGCGCCCAAGGTGACCATGACGTACTCGCGCTGGCGAAGCTCGCGGTTGAGACCCAGATAGCGCCAGTGCAGACCACGCACCCGGCGACGCTGCAGCAGGCTGGGCGCGTCGAGGGACTCGGTGACGAACACGTGGATCGTGCCGTCGTACTCGGCCATGGCGGCCAGCTGCCGGCGCTCGCGACGACGCGTGACCGAGGTGTGCCCCGCCATGTTGGTGATCGACCGAACCTCGACCGCGATGCCGTGGGGGTTGAGCGCCCGGTTGGCCCGGGTGACCCACTGTTCCACCTGGCGCCGCGTGGCGATGGGCAGGCCCTCCTCGGAGGCCACGTGCACCGTGACCCCGATGACCGACAGCCGCCGCGCGGCAGGGCCCATGGGCTGCCGCGGCTCGCGGAGGTTCGGGACCGCGCGGCGGCCCCGTGCGTGCGCGGTGACCGGACCCAGCACCATGCCCATCAGCATCATCAACGCTCCCAGCCGACCCAGTCGCGCCCATCGAAGCCGAGAACCGCGCAGGTTCGCGGGATTCGGCGAGGGGGGGGAAGGCCGAAGGAGAACGTTGTGCCTGGGATGGGAGATGCTGCTACCTACCGTTCTACGGAGACGTGATGCTCCGCATGGAGTGTGACCCCTCCAACGACCCTCGCAAACGACGGGACGAAGATCCACTGAAATCCCGATGGGGGCGATCCCCCCCAGCCGCATGGCGGGGGGCCCAGGGCGCCGCTATGCTGGGGGACGATGCTGGGCTTCTCCTCTACGCCGACCGTCGACTTCCTCCCCGACGACGAGACCCGCGCATGGGTCGCCACCGGGCTTCGCGAGCATGCCTCTCGGCTGGGCGAGCCCGCTCGACGGCCTCGCGTCATCACGCGCACTACGATCGACAAGCCCCGCGATCTCGACGACCTGTTCGAGCTGATGTGCGGGGTGCAGGCGGAGGTGGGACAGGCCGACGTGGAGTTCAGCCTGGTGGAGTTCAGCCAGGAGGACTCGCCCGACAAGCACGGCTACACGCCGCTGGGCGATCCCGCTGGGCAGCTGATGCACACGTTCGCCAAGCGCAGCGAGCTGGTGGTGGTGGTGTCGCCGGTGATCTTCCGGGTGGCGGAGCTGACCTTGGGCAGCGTCGCGCGGGAGCTGGGGCGGATCGCGGTGCACCTCGCGGGCGGCCACCAGGTGAAGGACCAAAGCGACCTCGAGGGCGACACCGAGCTGGCTGCGATCACGCTGGGCCTGGGGGTGTGGGTGGCCAACGGGGCCTACGTGTACGAGAACGCGTGCTGTGGCGGCGGGTGTGGGCTCGACCTGGGCTCGCTGCGCGCGGGGCTGTCGCTGCCCGAGGCGTGCTTCGGGCTGGCGCTCGACAGCCAGCGCAAGGGCCTGTCGCGGCGGGTGGTGGCCAAGCACCTCGATCCCACCCAGCGGGCGGCCCTGAAGCGCAGCTGGGGACACGTGAAGCGGCAGCCCGCCCTGCTCGCGGCCAGCGAGGTCGCGGCGCTGGGCGCCTGAGAGGTCGTGAAACCCTAGCAGCCCGCATCCAGGCAGTGGCCGGAAGCGCTCGATCGCGGGCGGCTCGTCACGCTCGGCGACCCGCGTGTGCGCGCTCGTGACGGTCGACCGCGCGGGCGATCAGCGGCGCCTTCTTGCGCAACCCGGCCAGCGTGAGCTCGTGATCTTGATACATGCGATACCACTCCCGCCGCTGCCGGAGGATGCGCTCGTCGTCCCGCAGGTGGAGCCGGATCAGCATCTGCTCTACGCGCTCGCGCTCGGCTTCGGGCACGGCATCCGTGGCGACGAGCTGCAACGAAGGGAGCAGGATCTCGAACCAGGCATCATCGACGTCGAATGGGTCGAGAACCTCGCCCGATCGGAGGCTCTGCTTGCTCGAATTGATCCACTGTGAAGCAAACCGATAGTTGTCCCAGTCGTAGGACTTCGCGCGATCCTCATTCCTGCTCACGAAGTGATCGACCGTGCCCACGGGCTCGTACATCGCACCGTAGGCACACAGCTGTCCGAAGCCGCCGGCGAGCTCGGACCTGAACGGCGACCAGTACGGGTAGGCGCGCTTGGCCTCGGGGTGGTCGGCGAGCCATCGGGCGCCTCGCGCCTCGGCCTCGACGAAGCCCCCGGGCTTGGCCACCCGAGCGAACCTCATCATGGCTGAGCCTCCTCGCGCTCGACCCACACCACCCATCGCGGCCAGAACGCGTCATGCCCCGCCAGCACGCGGCGTAGCTCTGCGTCGATGCCCTCGCGGGTATCCAGCCCCGGCGTCAGTGTGGCCTCCCCTCGCATCAGCGCCTCGGCGGCCTCGATCGCCCGCTCGGCCTCGAGGGAGCGCCCCTGCGCGAGACCGAACGTCTCGGAGACCAACCAATTGACCACGTCGCCTTGCTTGGACCAGGGAAGGTGCTCGAGGTAGACGTCGCCTTCTGCATTCAGCCCGAGGTGGTGCACGACATCCTGCTCCTCATCGAATAGCGGCTCCACCGAGGCGAGCACGAGCGGTGAGTGGGTCGCGGCCACGAGCTGCACGGAGACGTCGTGCGTGCCCGTCAATGCATCCATCACCGTGAGCAGGGCCGGAACGATGCGACGCTGCCACTTTGGGTGGAGATGCGCCTCGATTTCGTCGACCAAGAAGATGATGTCGTGAACGGGCTCCTCACCCCGCAGCGTGCAGGCCTCGGCGTGCTCCTGCCAGCTCCACACCAACATGTACGCGAGCGCGACGATGCGTCGTACGCCAGCGGAGGCATGGATGAGTGGCACGTCTCGCCCGTAGGGCATGGCGAGCGTCGGATGCTTGCGTGCGTCGTTGAGCGAGACCTTGGCCAGAGCTCCGGGCGATAGCGGCTCACGAGCCGAGGGGGACAGCGCGGTCAATACCCGCTCGAGCTGAGCGAAGGCCTCTCCATGCTCGAGCAGCCAGCTCGCCCAGTCGGAGATGAGCCCGTTGCAGACCTTGACGGGCGCATCGAAGGGCAGTCCGTTCCAGACCTCACGCGACGAGAACAAGTAGGCTGCGGGGCGCTCGGGGTCGGAGCCCTTCCAGTAGTTGCGCGCGGGATCCCACACGGAGAACCCACCGTCGACCTGAGCGTAGAGCACGAGACCAGGGATCGGAGGCCGGCCCTTCTCGAGCGGCCACTTCTCCTCGCCGCGGTCGAACCGACTGGTGTGCCGGTGGTTCGCGCGCGTCTTGGCGATGTACTCGTAGGCGATCGACGGCGTCGTGGGCGGGCCGTGCGGCATGACGAGCTCGCGTGCCCAGGTGCGAGTAAGCGCCCACCAAGCCACGTCGAGCAAGAACGTCTTGCCGAGGCCATTGTCGCCCGCCAACACGTTGATACGCGAACCGAGCTCGAGCGACAGGTGGGATGCGGGACCCACGTGCTCGAGGGTCAACGACCGCAGCATCGATCGCCTCTCAACGCCTGCGCGCGGTTGGCTTCGCTCACCGGGTGATTCTTGCCGAATTCCGCGTCATCCGTCGAGCCCGCCAGATCTCAGTCCTCCAGCGCCTCGAGCATCAGTCGTGCCACGCTCGCGCCGCTGTACTGCTGCTGACCCGTAATGAGGTTGCCGTCGGCGAGCGCGAAGTCGGCCCACAGCCCCTGCTCGACGTACCTCGCCCCGTGGGCCTCGAGGGCCGGCTGCACGTACCACTCGAACACCTGCACCCCGCCCAGCGCCTCCTCGACGGCAAGGTCCTCGGCCAGCGAGAATCCGGTGAGCTGCTTGCCGTCGACGAGGTACTCACCGTCGCTGGTCTGGATGTCCACCAGCGACGCGACCCCGTGGCACAGGGCTGCGGTGGGCCGCCCGGACTCATAGAACTCGAGGATGAGGTCCTGGAGCCGCTCGTCGTCGCGGAACGTGTACATGGGCGCCTGGCCGCCGGCCACGATGATGGCGTCGTAGTCGGCCGCGTCGACGTCGTCGATCGAGCGCGTGCCCAGCAGCTGCGACGAGGTGAGGTCGGTGGTCAGGAAGGTCAGGCTCTTCTCGTCCTCGGCCGAGTAGCCGCTGTCGTGGCGCGGGTCGGAGTAGGGGTCGACGAAGAGGTCGGTGCCCTCGGTGCTGACGATCTCCACGTCGTAGCCGGCCTCGGTCAGCTCATAGTAGGGATGCGAGACCTCGGCGATCCACACCCCGAGCGGCCATCCCTGGGCGCCCTCGGTGGTGGCGGTCGCGGGGCTGGAGGCCACCAGGAGGATCCGACCGGTACGCTCGCGGGCATCCTCGGTAGGTAGAGAGGCGGGATCGGTCTCGGGTGCGCAAGCGCCCAGCAGCAGGGCGGTGGCGAGGCTCGCGGCGGTCTGGAGGAAGGTCCGGGTGTTCATGTCCCAGAACATGGGCCCGATCCGACGTGCACGCCATGGAACCGTTATTAAGTAGATATTTCATCATGTGCAACAATAGGGGCGAGGGCGAGGGCGAGGGCGAGGCCCGGAATCGCTCGCAGGAGCCAGCGCCACCCCCTTCTTGCGGCTCCGACCCGAGGCACCGCGCATGGTCGTCGTCGGAGGCCTCGGTCAGCGCGAGTGAACGCGAGCGATGGCTCAGGCGGAGACGGGCTCGACCCCGGTGATCTCGCAGCTCACGTCGTAGAAGCGCCGGCGAAGCTCGGCGTCGTCGGCCAGGGGGCTGTGCGGGGCCACCGTGCGGTTGGCGAAGTACTGCCCGGTCACGCCGGCGACCTCGGCCGACAGCGCCAGGTACACCGAGGTCTGGGAGGCCTTGGCCGCGCTGTCGTGGCCTTCCATCTGGAAGCCCTCGGTGAGCAGCTTGGTGGAGACCACGCCCGGGTGCAGGGCATTGACGGTGACGGCGGGGCCCAGCCGCTCGGCCAGCTCCACCGTGAACAGCACGTTGGCGAGCTTGGAGGTGGCGTAGGCGGCGTAGTGGGAGAAGCTCCGGGCCAGCTGCAGGTCGTCGAGGTCGATCGCGCCGCGGGTATGCGCGATGGAGCTGACGTTGACCACCCGCCCGGCCGCCGCGCGCCGCAGGGCGGGCAGCAGGCGGTGGGTGAGCAGCAGCGGCGCGAAGTGGTTGACGGCCATGGTCATCTCCAGCCGGTCCTCGCTGAGCTTGCGCTCTCGCATGTAGATACCGGCGTTGTTGAGCAGCACGTCCAGCGGCTCGTCGCGCGCCAGCACCTGGTCGGCCATTGCACGTACCGCGTCGAGCGAGGACAGGTCGGCCACGACCGGGGCGGGCAGGGGCTGGCCGGCCATCTGTTCGAGCTCGGCGTGAGCGTCGGCCGCCTTGGTCTTGCTGCGCCCGTGCACGATCACGCGCGCGCCCTGCTGCACCAGCTGGCGCGCGGTCTCGCGTCCGATGCCGTCGGTGGAGCCAGTGACGAGGACGAGGGGGGAATCGGTCATGGGGACACGATACCCAGCCGACGGCGGCGCGGGGTGATCACCCGCACCGACCCCCGTGCTCCATCGCCAGCGGCGTGCCCGGGCGCAGCAGGCGCTGGCGCTGCGCGAGCCGCTTGGGGGTCCTTCGCATCCGGCCCATGCGACCCTCGTGCCCATGCGTCTGGCCCGACTCCGCTCGATCGACGTCAACCTGCTCGTCGCGCTCGATGCCCTGCTCGACGAGTGCAGCGTGACTCGAGCGGCGGAGCGCATGGACATCAGCCAGTCGGCGATGAGTCGGACCCTCGGACGACTGCGGGAGCTGCTCGGCGATCCGCTCCTCGTCCGGACGGCGCACGAGATGGAGCGGACGCCGATCGCCGAGGACCTTCGCGAGCCTCTGCGCGATGCTCTGGTCCAGCTCGATGCGCTGATCACGGAGCGCGCGGCCTTCGATCCGGGCACCGCATCACGGAGCTTCCGCCTCGAAGTGACCGACATCGCCGCGGTGGCGATGCTGTCCCGGCTGATGCCGCGCCTGCGAGAGATCGCGCCCGGCGTCGACATCGAGGTGGTCCCGCCCGATGGGCGCCCGGAGCAGCGATTGCAGGAGCGACGCACGGAGCTGTTCATCGGGGGCCTGGTGCACGACGTGCCGGGGCTGTATCGCCAGGCGCTGTTCGAGGAGCACATGGTGTGCGTGGTGCGTCACGACCACCCACAGCGAGAGGCCCTCGGGGAGCTGTCGTGCTATGCGGCGCTTCAGCACGTGATGGTCTCACCGCGGGGGATCAGCCGGGACGGCATGGTCGATCGCGCGCTGGCTCGCTACGGGCTGCGGCGGCGCATCGTGCTGCGAGTGCCGCAGTTCTTCGTCGCGCCCTTGGTGGTGGGGCGGACCGATCTGGTCGCCACCGTGCCGCGCCGGGTGGTCGAAGCGCTCGAGGGGGCGGCCATGCTGGCCGTCGTGGAGCCGCCGGTCGAGCTGGCGTCATTCCAGGTCACCCAGGTCTGGCACGAGCGTCACCACCACGACCACGGACATCGATGGCTGCGGCAGCTGGTGGCCGAGGTGATGCGCGACGACTGACCGGGGTGCCCCCGCTGATCTGGCCGAGTCCGCGTCGAGCCGGGCCTGCGGCCGATCCCGAACGGGGCACTGACCTCCAGTTGGGCGAGCATCGGGGCCAGCGTGCAGGGCTGGGTACATCGACGCGGAGCCCGAGACGACGAAGGCTCGACCACGCCGGAGCGTGATCGAGCCTCGAGGGAGCGACCCGGATGCGCGGGGCACCGGGTCAGCCGATGATGGTTGCGGCTACTCGCCGAGCACGCGCTCCCGGAAGTGCGGAGACAGGACGATGGCGTTGAGGATGCTCTGGAGGGTGGCCTCCTCGCCGCCGGCGTCGGCCACGATGGCCCCGGGATGACAGCCGTTCACGCCGTAGGTGTAGTAGGTCATGTAGTGCGTGAAGCACTCGCTGGCCTCCTCGGTCTCGGCGAGCGCCTGGCCGAGGCTGTCGAGCCCGTCGAGCGGGGCCGCGTCGGTGGACACGCCGTCGAGGCTGCCGCTGGCGTCCACGGGCTGGCCGCCCTCGAGCTCTCGCCACAGGCCGAACTCGTCGTAGTGCTCGAAGGCGTAGCCGACCGGGTCGATCATGTTGTGGCACGCCGCGCACACGGGATCGGTGCGGTGCTGCTCGTAGCGCTCGCGGTTGGTGACGCCCTCGGGGATCGGCTCGAGGTTGGTGTCGACGTCGGCGGGCGGATCGGGCAGCTCCTGGCACAGCAGCCGCCGGCGCACCATCACGCCGCGGGCCACCGGCGAGGAGTTGTCGACCAGGGCGTGGCGAGCGAGCACGCTGCCGTGCCCCAGCAGGCCGACCGCGCGGCCTCCCGGACCCTCGGCGGGCAGCTCCACGCGCTGGAGCTGGTCGGAGCTGGCCCCGGGAATTCCGTAGAACTGGCCCAGCCGCTGGTTGAGGAACGAGTACTCGGCCGTGTACAGCTCCTCGACGGGGCCGCCCTCGGCGTACACGTGCTGGAACAGGGCGGTGGTCTCCGCGAGCATGTCGTGGCGCACCTCGGCGTCGAAGACCACGCCGGGCTCCTCGGTCTTGGCGCGGCTGGGGAGGTCGTCGACCTCCAGCCAGCTCTCCACGAACGCAGCCAGGTTGTCCTGGCCGCCCGCGCTCTGCACCAGCCGCGTGACCTCGGCCACCAGCACGTCGTCGTCCCGCAGGCTGCCGTCGGCGGCCAGGGCGAGCAGCGCGTCGTCGGGCGGGCCCCCCGTGAGGGAGTAGGACAGGTTGCTGGCCAGCTCGTAGCCGGTGAGCACGAAGTGATCGTCGCCGTCGGCGTCGCCGAGCTCTCGGCGGTACAGGAAGTAGGGCGACTGCATCAGCCCGGCCACCAGCTGGCGCACGCCGTCTTCGAACACGGGCTCGGCGGCGAGCAGGTCGGCGTAGGCGGCGGCCATGGTGTCGTCGAGCGGCTCGCGGTGGAACTTGGCCCCCAGCTCGCGCACGATCTGGTCGCGGCACGCGGCGTCGGTGGTCTGGCAGGGCACGATCTGGGCGAGCTTCTCCTCCACCGCCCAGTCGGCGACGGTCTCGGCGTACTGCATCACCTGCTGCGCGCCGAGGTCACGGATCACCGCCTCGCGGGCGTCGACCTTGAAGCCCTCGACCACCGGATCGGTGAGGACCTGGCCGTCGGGCACGCCCTCGTCGCCGAAGATCGACACCAGGGTGTTGCGCATCTGGATGGAGGACAGCCGCCGCAGCATGCGGGGCCCCACGTCTACGCAGGCTCCCTCTGCGCCGGGCCCGGTGTCCGGGTCCTCGTCGGTCTCGCCGCCGTCGCCGGACTCTCCGCTCTCGGCCGAGTCCTCGCCGGCGGGTCCGTTCCCGTCGGGTCCGTCGGACTCGGCGCCGTCGAGCGACGACATCCCCGAGTAGCATCCCGCCGGCCCGAGCATCAGCGCACCGGCCACGAGCATCATTGCGTTGGTCTTCATCATTCGGCTCCTGATCGTCGATGCGGTGATTACGAGCCGATGCTCGAGAGGGGCTCTCGGGGCCCCGCGCTGGCGTCGGTCGACCCGAAGCCGGTGAAGTCGCTGATGCCCATGGCCTCGCAGCAGTTGAACAGCACCCGCTGGTGCGCGTCTCCGCCGCCCTGGAGGTAGCGACCGTTGGCGGTCTGGTTGAGGTAGCCCCCCGCGCCGCCGGCGAGCACGAAGCGCATGTTGGTGCCGCTGTGGCCGATGGAGTCGCCCATGCCGCGGGTCCAGATCATGAGGGTCTGGTCGTAGATGCTGCCGCTGCCGTCGGGGGCGGGCAGCGTCTTGAGCTTCTCGGCCACGGCCACGAACTGCTCGCAGATGAAGCGCTCCACCCCGGTCAGCTCGGCCATCTGGTTGGAGTGCATGAACTGGTGCCAGTCGCCCGTGCCGATCTCGGGGATGCCGACCTGGGTGGCCTGGTGGTTGCCGAACTCGATGCCGGCGACGCGGGTGAGGTCGCAGCCGAAGGCGGTGGCGGCCATGTCGGCCAGCAGGGCGCAGTTGTGGAGCGACTCGGACGAGTCGGCGGGCTGGGGGATCTCGGGGCAGGCCTCGCCGCCGCCCGAGCTGCCCAGGGTCAGCCGCTGCTCCAGCTCGCGGATCGAGTCGGCGTGCAGCTCGAGCTTGTGGCGCTCCTCGCTGCCCAGCTTGCCCGACAGGGTGTCGAGCTGGTCGGTGACGGTGTCGAGGATGCTCTGGCGCCGGGCCAGCCGCAGCTCGGACACCGCGTCGGGCTCGCCGCCGCCGCCCGAGATGCCGCTGAAGACGGTGCTGTACGCGGAGCTGGGCTTGAACAGCGGCGACAGGGCCTGGCCGTCGCGGAAGAAGGTGCTCTGCTCCTGCGAGCTCTCGCCGCCGAAGATGAGGCTGGAGAACGGCGTGGACACGCCCTGCTCCTCGAGCTTGTCGCCCACGAACTGGTCCAGCGAGATCTTGGCCGCGCCGTAGGTCTGGCCGGTCAGCCCGCCGGGGGCGGCGTGGTTGCTGGCCGTGCCCTTGGAGTCGAGGCCCTCGATGATGACCAGGTCCTCCCGCAGCGGCTCGAGCGGGGCGAGCATCTCGCTGAACATGATCTGATCGTTGGTGGAGCCCGCCGGATGCCACAGATCGATGTTGGTGCCGGTGGTGTGGAAGACGAGCAGGTACTTGGCGCTGCCCACCGCCGCCTCGGCCCGCCCGGGCTTCAGCAGCGAGATGAACGGGGAGAACAGCGCAGCCGCTCCCATGCCCCCCACGAAATTCCTTCGACCCAATCTCCGCATGCTCGCTCCCTTTCGCGGGCTCGGGCCCCAATGGCCGCCGCGCCGCTGTCGACCTGACACCACCTTTGTGGGGAGGAGAGCCCCCGAATGTATGAGAAAAGATCGAAGGAACCCTTACGTGAGCCGGTCTACGGAGATTACAGAGCCCGTCGAAGGGGGGGGCAGAGCGGCCGTGAGCGTCCGTTCTACGGGAAATCGCGGGAGTCCCCCGATCCTCTGGGACGTGAGCGGCGTGGACGGACGACGCGTCGTCGGTGGACGCATCACGCGGACGCGACCCGGGAGGATCCTCTCGGACCTCGGCGTGGCCGCCGAGCCATTCGGTCCCTTCAGGCTGCGGTCCGTTCTTCGGCCGTGTCATGGTCCCGCCGCGCCTCGGCCTGCGGCGCCCGAAGTACTCCATGAACCACACGCTCGACGAACCCGGGGCGCGCCCCACATCGGTCTCGAACCCTCCGTCGTCGCCCCTCCGCCGTGGCTGGGCCCTTCCCCTCGCGATGCTCGCGCTAGGCTGCACTCCCGAGCCGTCACCGGTGGACGAGGGAGGCTCGTCCGACACTGGCCGCCCGCCCGGCCCCGACGCGGGGACCGGCCCCGACACGACGGGAGCGGTGGACTCGACCCGCGGAGGTGAGGACTCGACGGGGCGGGGGACCACGAGCGAGAGCGACGGGGGGATCAAGCTCGACGTGGCGGGCACCCCCGATCTCCCGCCCCTGCCGCCCCCGGTGTGCACGGTGGAGGACGGCCTCGACGGCGTGGGCGCATGCTCGAACCAAGGCCCTCCCGACAGCTTCGAACCTCAGGTGCAGTGGTCATGGGCCGGTCAAGACGGCCAGACCCAGTCCGCGACCATCCCGCTGGTCGCCAACCTCACCGACGACGACGGCAACGGCACCATCGATCTATGCGACATCCCCGACATCGTCGTCAGCGCGTATGAGTACGGGACGAGCTTCGGAGGCTACGACGGCAACCTCTATGCACTCGATGGCGCGACCGGCCGCGTGCACTGGAAGTCCGATGTCGTCATCAGCGCGCGCAAGACTGCGGCGCTCGGGGACATCGACGGCGACGGCCTACCGGAGATCGTCGCGGTGGAGTATGGGTCCAGCGCGCTGGTGGCCTTCGAGCACGACGGCCAGCTGAAGTGGGTGGGCGACGGCCCTGAGTCCTCCGACTTCGATGCCATCGCACTCGCCGACCTCGACGGCGACGGCGACGTCGAGATCGTGCTCCGCAACGAGATCTACGACCACCTGGGCCAGCGGCAGGTGACCCTGAACGATCAAGCGGGCGTGTACTTCTTCGGCTCGGCCCCCGCGGTGGCCGACCTCGACGGCGACGGCGATCAAGAGGTCGTGCTCGGGCGGAGCGCCTTCCACCACGATGGGACGGTCGTCTTCTCGCGGCTGGATCTTCAGCCGAGCTACCCGCAGATCGCAAACCTCGACGACGATCCCTTCCCCGAGGTGCTGCTCCAGAGCTCCCAGGGGATCACGGTGCTCGAGCACGACGGCACCAGCAAGTACGAAGAGCTACGCCCGACCGGGGCGGTCGCCACCCTCACGAACTGGCTGCGACCGTCGACCGTCCACGACTTCGACGGCGACGGCATCTCCGAGTTCGCGGCCTCGTCGTCCATGACCTACTCGGTCTACGAACAAGATGCGAGCATCATCTGGAGCGCTCCGGTGGAGGACTTCTCGGGGATCGCCACTGGGACGGCGTTCGACTTCCTCGGCGATGGGATCGCGGAGGCCATGTACGCGGACGAACAAGACCTCTATATCTTCGATGGCGAGGGCTCGGTGCTCTTGCAGGTGCCCCGCAGCAGCGACACGATCATCGAGTATCCAGTGGTGGCCGACGTCGACAACGACGGCTCGGCCGAGATCGTCGTCGTCTCCAACACGAACCCCCTGGGGGTACAGACCTCCCCGCTGGTGCAGGTCATCCGTGACGTCGACGATCGCTGGATCCAGGCTCGGCGGATCTGGAACCAGCACACCTATCACGTGACCAATGTGCGAGAGGACGGGACGATTCCTGCGCACGAGAGCCCGAGCTGGGAAGAGCTCAATACCTACCGGACCAACGCGCAGATCGAGAACGGCGGGGTGTGCCTGCCTCCCCCGCCGGGGTAGCCCGAGAAGGCCACGCGTACCGAGCCGCACCGACCCCCCGGTGGGCGTGCTCTCGCGGGCCATCGTCGGCCGCGCTCACGCCAGCAGGGCCATCAGCTCGTCGCGGGTGACCGCACTGGCCTGAGAGGCATCGCCCATCGCGGCCTCGGAAAGCTCGCGCTTGCTCTGCTGGAGGGCGAGGATCCGCTCCTCGACGGTCTCGCGGGCGACCAGCCGGTGCACGAGCACGGGGCGCTCCTGGCCGATCCGGTGGGCGCGGTCGGCGGCCTGGTCCTCGACGGCGGGGTTCCACCAGGGGTCGAGCAGGAACACGTGGTCGGCGGCGGTGAGGTTGAGGCCGGTGCCGCCGGCCCGCAGCGAGATGAGCATGACGGGGGGGCCGGCGTCGTCTTGGAAGCGCTCGACGACCGCGCCGCGATCGCGGGTGCTGCCGTCGAGGCGCACGAAGGGCAGGCCGGCGCGCTCGAGCACGGGCTCGCAGCGGTCGAGCAGGCTGGTCCACTGCGAGAACACCAGGGCCTTGTGGCCCTCGGCCACGCACTCCTCGAGGGTCCGGCGCAGGCGCTCGAGCTTGGCCGAGGAGCCCGCGAGGGTCTCGGCCGAGGCGCCGGGCACGAGCCCGGGGTGGCAGGAGGCCTGGCGCAGGCGCAGCAGGGCCTCGAGCACGGCCAGCACGCTGTCGCCGGCGCCGAGGCGGCGGGCCACGTCGTCCTGGGTGGCGGCGCGCACGGAGTCGTACAGCGCGCGCTCGGGCGGAGACAGCTCGCAGTAGAGGACCACGTCGGTGCGGGGAGGCAGCTCCCGGGCGACCTCTTGCTTGCGGCGCCGCAGCACGAACGGCCGGATGCGCTCGCGCAGCAGGCCGGCCCGGGTGGCGTCGCCGGCCGCGATGGGCCGCACGTAGCGCTCTTGGAACTCGCTCCTCCCGCCCAGCAGGCCGGGGTCGACGAAGTGCATCTGGCTCCACAGGTCTTCGAGGCGGTTCTCGACCGGGGTGCCGGTCATGGCGATCCGGAAGTCGGCCTGCATGCCGAAGGCGGCGCGCGCGACCTGGCTGTCGGGGTTCTTGATGGCCTGGGCCTCGTCGAGCACGAGGGTGTCCCACTCGATCCCGGAGAGGGTGTCCCGGTCGAGGCGCAGCAGCGCGTAGGTGGTGAGGGTGAGGTCGGCCTTCGGGTCGAGGGCGCGGCCGGGGCCGTGGTAGGTGCACACCCGCAGGCTGGGCCGGAAGCGGCGCACCTCGGCCGCCCAGTTGGGCAGCACGCTGGTGGGCGCCACCACCAGCGTGCGCCCGGCGATCGAGCACAGGGCCTGGAGGGTCTTGCCCAGGCCCATGTCGTCGGCCAGCAGCGCGCCCAGCCGAGCCTGCCGCAAGAAGCTCATCCAGCGCACGCCGTCGCGCTGGTAGTCGCGCAGGGTGGCGCGGAGATCGGCGGGCAGCTGCACCTCGGGCATGCCCTCGAAGCCCTCCACCAGGCCCCGCAGGTGCTCGAAGGCGGGCGGGGGCGGCTGCTCGAGGGCCTCGCACAAGGCGGCGGCGTCGGGCAGGGCCCATGCGGGCAGCTCGTCGTCGGCGCGGCCCTCCTTGGCCCGCAGGATGGCGAGGACGCGGGGGGCGTGCTCCGTAAGCCACGCGCCGGGCAGGCGCCCGAACCCGCCGTCCATCAGCGGGACCAGCTGCGCGCCGTCGTCCCACGCCCGCATGACGGTGGCGGCGTCGACCCGGCCGCCCTTGCCGGGGCCCTTGCCTCCGCCGGCGCCCTCGCCCGAGCCCGAGCCCCCACCGGCCTGGAACCACAGCTCGACCGCGCCGCCCTCGGTGCGCACGCGGGGCCGAAGCTCGCCCGCCTCGTAGAAGGCCTCGTGGGCGCTTCCCTGCCAGCCCACGGCGTCGACGCGCTCGGCTCGGGCGCGCCAGTGCAGGGCCTCGCCGGCGGTGAGGCGCCGGCGCACGCCGGGCTCCAGCTCGAGCGTGCGCAGGGTGGCCAGCACGTGCTTCTCGAGCCGGTGGTTGCGGATGGGCGCGGTGGCGCCGGAGCGCAGCAGGGTGAGCGTGTCGCCGTCGAGCCGGGCCACGGCCGGATCGCCGTAGACGATGGTGGCCAGCACCTCCAGGCCGTCGTCCACCCGGGTGGTGGCGACCTCCAGGCGCGGGGCCATGGTGCGGGCCTGGGGCAGGCGATCGGTCTCGACCACCACGGGCACGCGACGGCGCCAGCGGGGCAGCAGGTCGCCGGCCAGGGTGCCCCACTCGCTGGGTGCGAACACCCACCCCTTGCGCAGCCGCCGAAAGTGCGGCTCGGACAGGCCGTGCTCGCCCAGCGCCATGAGGGTGCCGCCTCGCTTCAGCGCGCCGTTCTCGTAGATCCGATCGAGGCCCGGGTCTTGCTCGATCTCGGCCCGCAGATCGTCGCCCACGTCCCACACGCGCACGCACAGCCCGGCGCTGGGCGAGCCCACCTTCACCGGGTTGCCGTCGAGGGTGAGCCGCTCCACCTTCGACAGGGCGTGCAGCACGTCGCGGACCTGCTCGCGGGCCACGATCCCGCCGCCCACCGAGCCGAAGCGGCGCTCGAAGTCGAGGTCGGCCTCGGTGGTGACCAGGGGGCGCTCGGCGGCGCGGGCGGCCTGCTTGATCGACCCGGTCAGCGGGCGGTCGTCTTGGCCCTCGGCCTCGATCACGCGGCGGAGGGCGAGCCTGCGCTCGTGGGAGAGCAGGCGGTAGGCGATGGAGGCGGGGGTGGCCTCGGGGCGGGCGCGGGGCAGCTCGGCTCCGCCCGCGCGCACCTGCTTGAGGGTGATGGCCGCGGCGGCCACGTGCATGCAGGCGTCCTCGCGGCTGTTGCACTCGCAGTCCCACTCGGCCTCGTCGGGGAACAGCGAGACGAGGGGGGAGATCACCCCGCCCCCCATGGTGACGCGGAGCTCGACCTCGTCGCCCTGATCGGCCACGCCGACGACGGCCCCGCTGCGCGCCAGCTCGACGCCGCGGGACCAGGTGCGCGCAGAGCAGGCGGAGCGGATCTCCTGGAGCAGCTCGTCCACGGCCCGAACCTACCAGGGGCCCGGGCGGCGGGCACCGAGGCGGCCGGAGGCTACGCTCGGCGGCGGCGCCACAGCAGCAGGCCCATCAGGCTCACCAGCCAGCCGGCGGGGGCCGGGGCGCCCTCGTGGCAGCCGCAGCCGGTCGGGACCGCGCCGTCGTCTCCGCCTATGCCCGGGGGCAGGGAGCCGGTTGCGCCCGCGTCGTCGCCCCCGCTGCCGCCGAGATCGTCACCGCCGCCGCCGCTGCTGCCCCCGTCGTCACCGCCCCCGCTGCCGCCCGTGCCGCTGTCGTCGGCTCCGCCGGTGTCGTCCTCGCCCTCGGGGGGCGGCGGCTCCATGTCCACGCCCACGTGGATGATCTCGGACTGCGCCATGTTGCCGGCCACGTCGACCGCCAGCACCTGGAAGGTGTACTGGCCCGCGGGGTAGTTGCCCGTCCAGGCGTAGGGGGCGTCGAAGTCCTGGCCCATCGGCACGGCCGCGCCGTTGATGAGCAGCTCGACCGACTCCACGCCGAAGCCGTCCCCGTCGTTGGCGATGGCGTCGACCTGGATCACGGCGGTGCCCGACATGGGGTCGCTGTCGACCATGGTCCCGTCGGTGGGGGCGGTGATGGAGACGATCGGGGGGTCTTGGTCGGCGCTGACGTCGAAGGGCGCGCCGCAGATGGCCGACAGCCCCCCGACCGGGCCGGCGTCGCAGCCGGTGGCCCAGGTGCCGCCGGGGTTGGCGGGCTGCAGGGGGAAGCTGCCGCAGTCGGGGCCCGGGTTCCAGGTGCCGTCGGCGTCGTGGCAGGGGGTGATGTCGATGCCGGACTCGGACTCGAACCACTCCATGCCCAGGTGCATCATCGAGTAGAAGCCGCCGCCGCCGCAGGATCCGCCGTAGGAGGTGATGCCGAACACGCGCCACGTGCCGTCGCCGCCGTCGGCCTCGGGCATCTGCACGAACACGGGGCCGCCGGAGTCGCCCTGGCAGCTGTCGAGACCGCCGCCGCCGATCGAGATCTCGCCGCCCGAGATGTTGTTGACGGTGGTGGTGACCTCGCGCTTGATGCCGTAGGGGCCGGTGTTGGCGCTGCCGAAGCCCACGACGGTGACCTCGCGCCCGGGGGTGAGCACGGTGGTCTCGCAGCCCATGAGGATGGGGACGATGGGGACGTCGAGCTGGGGCTCGGCGAGCACGCACACGGCCCAGTCGTCGCCGCCCCCGGGGCCGCCGCCCGGGTAGGTGCGGCAGAACTGGGTGGGCACGCTGCGGGACGCACCGCCATCGATGGCCTCGCCCAGCTGCACCGAGCCGTAGCCCGAGCCGCAGTGGGCGGCGTAGATGACCACCTGGGGATGGACCAGCGTGCCGGTGCACTGCCCTTGCATGGAGACGGTGGACGGCCAGCCGCAGCTGACGACGTCCGTGCCGCCGTAGATCTCTTGGGTGGGCTGCTCCGCGGCCAACCCACCCGCCATTGCGATCACCACAGACAGCCCCAACATCACGCCCAGCCTTCCACGCGGCTTCTGGAGGCCGCAATGGTTCATCGGGCCCGGCGATGTCGGTCGGCTCACACCGCGGGCAACGACGGACGAGAGCGCGCGCGGACGCGGCTGCGCGCAGGCGAATGCGCAGGGGCCTGCGCGGTCACGCAGAGCGCGAGGCGGCCGCGGCGGGGCAACGACGATCGACGAAGCCGGGCGGCAGGGGCAGCTGCTCGCGGCGCCGCTCGTGGCTCCGGGCCTCTCGCACGGGGGAGCGCCCCACGCTCAGCCGGCGCAGCTCGACGCGGGCGAGCTGCACCGGGTGACGTCCCCGGCGCGGCATGGCGGGCGTGGTCGCGCTTCGGGCCGAGGGGGACGAGGGGTCGCGGGGAGATCGGGCCGGCATGGGCCCACCGTAGGGGAGCGGGGGCCGGGGCCCAAGAAACCGGAGCGCGGGCCCGAGGCCCGAGCCACCGGCGGGTCGGCGCGCCGGGGGGGCCTCGCCCACGGGCGCCGGGTTAGGGCGCGTGTCCCTCGGCCGCCGGCAACGGCGGGACGTGGGTCGGCAGCGGGGTGAGGGGATCGGGGAAGCGCTCGAGGCCGCCCGGATCCACGCCCAGCGCGGCGGCGGCCTGCAGCACGGCCTCGGGCGTGGGCAGCAGCGCGCTCAGCTGGGCCTCGAGCTGCTCGGAGAGCTGAGCGAAGAGCACGGCGGGCATGGGCTCGTCGGCGATCGCCCGGCGCAGCGCGGCGGGGTCGTGCTGCGCTCGGAGCTCGGCCAGCCGGGCGGAGGCGCCGTGGAGCAGGGTCGGGCGCAGCGCGTCGAGGCCGTCGAGCCACGCGCGCAGCCGGCCGGCGAACGCCCGCACGCCGTCGTGGCGATGCGGGGTGAGCGAGGCCAGCTCGCGCTCGATCGATCGCCGCGAGCGCTGAGCCCACCCGCGACGCTCGAGCACGGGCACCTGCCAGGCCGCCTGCTGCTCGCTCCAGTAGTCGCGCGCCGCCGGCACGCGGTGGACCTCGAAGCCCGGCAGCACCAGCGCCGAGAGGTAGCCGCCGTGGCACGCCCCGGTGTCGAGGCCATGGGCCGCGTCGTTCCAGGTCTTCACCTCGTCGCCGACCACGTGGTGGCCGAAGACGATCGGCTTGTCGCCCGTGTACGCGTCGGTCCAATAGCGGCCGGGGTAGAGCGACTCGAGGTGCTTGGTGCCCGAGGTGGTCCCGGCCAGCACGTCCTCGCGCTGCTCGGACAGGGGCACGCCGCACTCGAAGCCGCCGTGCACGACCAGCACGTCGGGGGTCTCGAGGGCGTAGGGCAGCGCCGACGCCCAGCGCACGAACGCGTCGTAGCGATCGCCGAGCTGGAGCCGAACGATCTCCTGAGAGAAGCTGAGGACGCCGCGGACGTGCTTGCGCTCGTGGTTGCCCATGAGCACCACGGTGTTGGGGCGCGCGGCGAAGAATTCCCACACCTCGGCCGAGCGCGGGCCTCGGTCGACGAGATCGCCCACGGAGATCAGGCGGTCGGCCGGGGTCACCGCGAGGTCTGCGAGCAGGCGCTGCAGCTCGTCGAAGCAGCCGTGAATGTCACCGATGATGATGTCGCGGGCCATGATTGCGTCCGGGGTCGAGGTTCACCCGAACGCTAGCCAGCGGGGCGCCTCGCGGCCAGGACAGGATCCCGGACATGGCACGGGCGGGGCCGATCCGGGGGCGCCACGGCCCCTCACGGAGCCTCACGCCCCCATTACCTCAGTACCGCGGCACCCCGTCGTCCACCGTGGTCGACCAGGCGTCGATCCCCCCCTCGAGGTTGAACACCTTCCGAAACCCCTGCTGGGTGAAGTGCTGGGCCGCCTGGAAGCTGCGCATGCCGTGGTGGCAGTAGATCACCAGCGTGGTGTCCTTGGGCAGCGCCATGATGTCGTCGATGTTCTCCCCGTCGACCAGGGTGCTGCCCTCGATCTTCGCGATGGAGCGCTCGTTGGGGCTGCGCACGTCGAGCAGGGTGATGGGCTCGTCGGCGGCCAGCCACGCCTTCAGCTGCTCGGGCGAGGCCTTCTGCACCTGGGCCGGGGCATTGGGGTTGTCGATCTTGAACCCGGGCTGGGGCGACTCGACGTAGTCGACCACCAGGCCCTGGGCCCGCCGCGCGCTGGCCGGGTCGAACACCAGCTTGATGCCGTTGGAGAGCACGGCCACGTCGTGGGCCTGGCTGGGCCCCAGCGACAGGTCGTGGCGGTAGGTGGCGTCGATGCTCACCCGCAGCTCGTCGTCGCCCTCTCCCTCGGCCGAGGCCTTGCGGAACACCTCGGCCGCCGCGGGGGTCACGGTGACCTCGGGCGGCTCGGTGGGCACCACGGCCCCGCCCAGCGCCCCCTGCAGATCGCCGTCGGCGTCCATCTGCCGCACGATGTCGCAGCCGCCCAGGAATTCACCGCCCACGTAGAGCTGGGGGATGGTGGGCCAGTCGGAGAACTTCTTGATCCCCTCGCGCACGGCGGGATCGGTCAGCACGTCGACGGTGGTGTAGTCGGGCACGTAGCGATCGAGGATCTCGACCACCGTGGCCGAGAACCCGCACTGCGGGGCGCGGCGGTTGCCCTTCATGAACAGCACCACCTGCTCGGACTTCACCAAGGTGGCGAGCTTCGACTGGGTGGCTTCGTCGTGGCCGGGGGCGATGTCGTTCATGTGGACTCCTGGCGGCCGATGGTACTGCCCCGGGCCCCGCGTGCAAGCGCCGCACCGGCGCCCACCGCCCGGGGTCGCCGCCGTGCCCCCCGGAGCACCGCGCAGCCCCCATGAGGTCTCCCTCACGTCGCCGCACGGCCCCGTGCCCGCCGCGCGCTCGCCCGGGGCCGAGGCCCCCGGGTGGGCGTCGAGCGCGAAGCTGCTACGTTCGGACTGGACCATGCCCACGCCCCTGCTCGTGCTACTCGTCGTGCTCGCCGTCGCCGGCGGCCTCTACGTGGGCTTCTCCGCCGGCCGCCACCGCTCGATCGACGGCAAGGCGCCCCCCAAGAGCGTCGGCGCCCGCGCCCGCGAGGCCGCCACCCGCGGGGCGGTGAGCGTTTGGCGCTGGAACCGGTCGCGCAAGAAGAAGGCTCGCGACCGAGACCGCGACCGGGCCCGCAACAAGACCCGCGAGCACGACGACCTCTGAGCCCCGCGCTCTCTGCTCACCTTCGGGTCCCCCGCCCCGGCCGCCCTTCCCGGCCGCCCCCCGGCCCCGCTTCCCGGTAGGCCGGGCTCTGCCGTGGCGCTACCCTCCCGCTCCGTTCGACCCATGCTCGCCCTCGCTCCCAAGCTGTTCGGCATCTCCACCAAGGTGCTCGAGAAGTACGCCCACGACGGGCTGACCTCGCTGCTCATCGTGGTCGCCGTGCTCTTGCTGCGCAGCCTGGCGGTGCGGGCCCTGGCGCGCACGCGGATCGACGTGGCCATCCAGCTGCGATGGCGTGCCCAGATCCGCAACGCCACCCTGCTCATCATCGTGCTGGGGGTGACCGTGGTGTGGGCCCAGGAGCTGCGCACGGTCGCCATCTCGGTGGTGGCGGTGGCCGCCGCGCTGGTGCTGGCCACCAAGGAGCTCATCATGTGCCTGATGGGCAGCATGCTGCGGGCCAGCGGCTCCAGCTTCCACGTGGGCGACCGGATCGAGGTGACCGGCATCCGGGGCGACGTGGTCGACATCGGGCCGCTCACCACCACCGTGCTCGAGGTGGGGCCGGGCCTGTCCATCCACCAGCGATCGGGCCGCCGGGTCACCCTCCCCAACAGCCTGTTCCTGATCCACGGGGTGATCAACGAGACCACCTCGAACGCGTTCGTGCTGCATGTGCTGCGCGTGCCGCTGGACACCGAGGGCGACTGGCGCGAGGCCGAGGAGCGGCTGGTCACGATCGCCCAGACCCACTGCGCCCAGTACGTGGAGGACACCCGCCGCGCCCTGGCCCAGGCCTCCTTGGTGGGGCTGGGCCAGCAGCTCACCCGCTGCGAGCCGGTGGTGTACCTCGAGCTGCCCGAGCCGGGGCGCGTGGAGCTGCTGCTGCGCTTCCCCGCGCCGGCCCGCATGCGGGGGCGCGTGGCCCAGCAGATCCTCCGCGAATTCCTGGGCGCCTCCCCGACCCCGGGCGAGCCGCCGGGCTCCGAGACCGCCGCCGCCGAGTAGCGCCCCATGTTCGAGGCCACGTTCCTCGGCCACCAGGGCTGGCTGCTGCGCACGGCCTCCACCCACGTGCTGGTGGATCCGCTGCTCACGGAGGGCTTCGGGTGTGGAACGTGGACCCATTGCGGCTGCGGATCTCCCCCCACGTGCTGTGGACGCTGACCCACCCCCTGCGCCGGCCGGGGGCCGCGGCTGCGCTCTATCGGCGGCTCGTCGACGGCCTCCCCCGCGGCGGCGCCCAGATCCGCGGCCGCTGATCGACGGAGAGCGGGACGCCGGCGAGACCGAGCGGGACGCCGGCGAGACCGAGCGGGACGTCAGCGGACCGGGCGGGACCGGGCGCGGCTTCGCCCAATCGACGAGCGCGCCGGGGTGCGAGACCCTCGATCCGCTGACGCCCATGCCTCCGTTCGCCTACGACGAGGTCCCCTACGAGGACTACCCGGTCACCGAGACCCACGTGGACGCGCTGTACCTCGGCGCGACCGCGGCGGGCTTGGACGCGGCGCGGCCCGAGGGCGCACGGATCCTGGAGCTGGGCTGCGCCCACGCGGTCAACCTGATGCCGATGGCGTTCCACCTGCCCGGCGCCACGCTGATGGGGATGGATCTCTCCGCGGCGCAGATCGACCGCGCCCGCGCCCGCGCCGAGGCCCTGGGCCTGCGCAACCTCGAGCTGCGCCAGGGCGACGTGATGGACCTCGAGCTGGGCGAGCGCCGCTTCGACTACGTCATCGCCCACGGGCTGTACTCGTGGGTGCCCGAGCCGGTGCGCGCCCGGGTGCTGGCCGTGTGCCACCACGCGCTGGCCCCCGCCGGGGTGGCCTACGTCAGCTACAACGCGATGCCGGCGTGGGGGATCCGCGGGGCGATCGCCCGCGCCCTGACCGAGGGGGTGGATCCCGACGATCCCCCGCCGAAGCGGATCCGTCGCGCCCGAGCGGTGCTCGCCCGCCTCGAGCAGGTGCAGCCGCTGAAGGGCACGGCCGAGGGCGCCCTGCTGCGCGCGGAGATCGAGGGGCTGCGCGACAAGCCCGACGCCTACCTGCTCCACGAGTACCTGGTGCCCTGCAACCGGGCGTTCTACCTGCGGGAGATGGTCGAGCGAGCCGAGCGGGCCGGCCTGCGCTGGCTGGGCGACGTGGCCCCCAGCGGCATGCCGCCGGCCGAGCACCGCCGGGCTCGCCACGCGCTGCGCTCGCTGCACGACGACGAATTGGTGGTGGAGCAGCTGCTCGACATCGTGGGCTTCCGCCAGTTCCGGGCCTCGCTGTTCCACCGCGCCGACGCCCCGCGCGGGCCTCGGCTCACCCCGGTGCAGCGGCTGCACCAGGGGGTCCTCGCCGCGCCGCCCCGCGAGCCCGCGCCCGACGATCCGCCGGCCGCCCGCGATGCGCTCGAGCGGCTGGGGCAGCGATGGCCCCGCGACGCCCCCCTGGCCGAGCTGGCCCGCGACGCCTCCCTGCCCCCCGATGCCCTCGCCGAGGCGCTGGTCGAGCCGCTGCACGACGAGCGCCTGCGCCTGCGCCCCCGCGCCCTGCCCATCGCGCCGCTCGGCGAGCGCCCCCGGGTGGCCGCGCTCACCCGCTTCGAGGCCGCCCACCTGCCCTTCGTCACCACGCCCATGCACGAGCACGCGCCGCTCGACTCGTTCCATGCCGCGCTGGTGGGCCACCTCGACGGCCGACACACCCGCGCCACGCTGGTCGACGTGCTGGCCCGCGACATCGAGGCGGGTCGCCTGCCGCTGGCCTCGGGGGCCCCACCGCCGCCCGATCGGCTGCGCGCCGCCCTGGCGAGCATGATCGACGCAGGTCTCACGGGGCTTCACCAGGCCGGCCTGCTCGTGCCCTGACCGGCGATCCCCCGCCCCCTTTCGCCCCCGAGGCGCTACCCTGGGGGCCCCCATGCTCGCCCTCTCCACTCTGCTGGCCGACACCGGCGTCTTCACGTTCCTCGACACGCGGCTGGTCGACGTCGGCGGCACCACCATCACCATCGCCACCGCCCTGAGCGCGGCGATCATCATCCTGTTCAGCGTGTGGCTGGCCAAGGTCGCGCGCCGGACCGTGCGCCGCCTGTTCGACCGCCGCGGGGTCGACGAGGGCACCTCGGGCACGGTGGGGGGCATCCTCTACTACCTCATCCTCATGGCCGGCCTGGGCGTTTCGCTGCAGACCATGGGCATCGATCTGGCCGCCCTGTTCGCGGCCGGGGCCATCTTCGCCATCGGCCTGGGCTTCGCGATGCAGAACATCGCCCAGAATTTCGTGTCGGGCGTGATCCTGCTGACCGAGCGCGCCATCAAGCCCGGCGACGTGCTCGAGGTGGAGGGCTACATGGTCAAGGTGGGGCAGATGGGCATCCGCGCCACCATCGTGCAGTCCCGCGACGGCGAAGAGATCATCGTGCCCAACTCGATCCTCGCCCAGAGCAGCGTGAAGAACTACACCCTCCACACCGGGCGCTTCCGGCTGAACGTGTCGGTGGGGGTCACCTACGCCTCCGATCTCCGCTTGGTGCGGCGCCTGCTCGAGCAGGCCGCGCACGGCATGAAGTGGCGAGACCCGGCCAGCGACCCCGAGGTCTTCTTGACGGAGTTCGGCGACAACGCGGTGATCTTCGACGTGTTCGTGTGGATGAGCGATCCGTGGCGCGCCCGAGCGGCCCGCTCCGAGCTCAGCGAGACGATCTGGTGGGCCTTCCAGGAGCAGGGCGTGGTGATCGCGTTCCCGCAGGTCGACGTGCACTTCGACGACGACGTGGCCACCGGCCTCAGCGCGCTGGGCCAGCGCCGTGCCGCAGGCGCGTCGTGAACGAGGCGAGATCGCCTTCGATTGCGCTCGGTTGAATGAACCGGTCGACCCATGTGCTCTGGAACAACGATCCGTGCGTCGCGATGACCCCGGCCGGATGCACCTGACGATGAAGTCACAACGCTTCGAGTTCTTGCGCGCCAAGCGACCGGTGCTCGCCGATCTCGCCGGTTTCGCCGAGCGCTATGCCCACGACGATCCGGCCAGCTCGCTGCTCGCGCAGCGCAGTTTCATCGAGCGCGTGGTCGCCATGATCTTCGAAGCGTATCGGCTGCCTCCGCCGCCGGGCGATCAGCTCGTCGACCTGATGGCAGCCGAGCCCTTTCGTGCCTCTGTGCCCCAAGTCGTCCGAGACAAGCTCCATCTCATCCGCGAAGGGGGCCACCAGGGGACCCAGCCCAGGGGTAGGCGTTCGTCCACTCTTCAGCTCGGACTCGACTGTCTCGCTCAGCTCTTCGATGTAGCCGGGTGGTTCCACCTTGCGGTCGACGGTGGCGCCGCGACCGACCTCGGGACGTACGCGCCCCCCAGCGCAGATCGCACGGAAAAGGAAGGGCTCGAGCGGCTGCGCTTGGCCGAGGCCCAGCACCGGGCGGCCCTGAGCGCTCTCGAGAAGGAGACTCGAGAGCGGCTCTCGACGGCACGACGCACCAGCGCTCGTGCGGATCCACGGGCTGGACAGCAGACCCTCGAGCGCGGCGAGCAGATCGCGAGCAGCCTTCGCTTCGACGAGGAGACCACGCGCCGCCGCCTGATCGATGTAGAGCTGAAGGCAGCCGGCTGGGACGTGGCCGCCGAGGGCAAGAGCACCGACGAGGTGGGCCAGGAGGTGGAGGTTGCCACCATGCCCACGGCGTCCGGCAAGGGGTTCATCGACTACGTGCTGTACGCCGATGACGGCAAGCCCCTCGCCGTGGTCGAAGCCAAGCGCGCGGCCAAGGACGCCGACATCGGCGCCGCGCAAGCGGCCATCTATGCCGGCTGCTTGGAGAAGGAGACCGGGGTGCGCCCGGTCATCTTCTATACCAATGGCAGCGACATCGACCTCATAGACGATGCGCAGGGCCGGCCCAGGCGCAAGGTCTACGGATTCTACTCGAAGGACAGCCTCGAGCACCTCGTCCATCAGCGCAGCAACCGCAAGGACCTCGCCGAGATCGAGCCCAGTCTCGCGATCGCCGATCGAATGTACCAGCTCGAGGCGATACGGCGGGTCTGCGAGCGATTCTCCGCCAACCATCGCCAGGCGTTGATCGTGCAGGCCACGGGCACGGGCAAGACCCGGGTGGCGATCTCGCTGTGCGACGTGCTGATGCGGGCCGGATGGGCCAAGCGCATCCTGTTCCTGTGCGATCGCAAGGAGCTGCGCAAGCAAGCGGACAAGGTCTTCAAGGAGTTCATCCCCGACGAGCCACGCGTGGTCGTGAGCCGCACCACCGCCAATGACCGCAACAAGAGGATCTATCTCGCGACCTATCCGGCGATGATGAAGTGCTATGAGAGCTTCGACGTGGGCTTCTTCGATCTGGTCATCGCCGACGAGTCGCACCGCAGTCTCTACGCACACTACCGGGTACTGTTCCAGCACTTCGACGCGCTGCAACTGGGGCTCACCGCTACGCCAGTGGAATTGGTAGGACGCAACACCTACGCACTGTTCGGCTGCCACGAGAAGCAGCCTACGTCCGCGTTCGGATTCCCAGATGCGATCGAGCACGATCCCCCCTACCTCGTTCCCTTTCGGGTTCGCATCTGTAACAGCGTGTTTCGCCAGGCGGGCATCCGCTACGCCGAGCTGAGCGAAGCGCAGCGCGAGCAGGTCGATGACCAAGACGCCAGATCCGAGACGACCGACATCGCCCCCAAGGACATCGATCGCACGGTGTTCAATCGCGACACCACGCGCGCCATCTGGCAGACGCTGATGGACGAGGGGATCCGGGAGGCCACGGGCAGCCACGTCGGCAAGACCATCGTATTCGCGCGCAGCCGGCCTCACGCGGTCCACCTCGCGAAAGTGTTCGAAGAGCTCTACCCGCAGTATGGATCCACCTTCTGCAAGGTGATCACGCACGAAATTTCTCACGTCGAGCATCTCATCGATGACTTCAAGGACCCGACTCATGCGCTCACCATCGCGATCTCGGTGGACATGCTCGACACCGGGATCGACGTGCCCGAGGTGGTCAACCTGGTGTTTGCCAAGGCGGTACGATCGAAGGTGAAATTCTTGCAGATGCTTGGTCGTGGTACCCGCCTGTGCCCCAACCTGTCGGGCCCAGGCCGGGACAAGACCGAGTTCCTCGTATTCGACCACGGGGACAATTTCAGATTCTTCGATGAAGACTACGAGGAAGCCTCGCCAAGCGCTCCGTCCAAGCCCCTGCTCCAGCAGCTGTTCGACACCCGGATCGAGCTAGGACAGGCTGCCCTCGACCGGATGGACGACCCGATGTTCGCGATCGTGGTCGCGCTGCTCGTGGCCGACGTACGGGACCTGCTGAAGACCAAGAGCATCGATGTCCGGGACCGTCGGCGACAGCTCGAGCAACTCGCCGACGCGTCACTCGTTCGCCACTTTGCGGCGGTGACCCAGGCCGATCTTCGGTCCATCGCCGGGCCCTTGCAGCACCAGCGCAACATCCGCGGCCATGAGTATGCCTACCGATTCGACCTGTTGGTGGCCCGTCTCCAGCTCGAGCTCCTCAGAGGTGGTCCCGAGGCACCCAGCGTGCACGACCTTCGAGCGCGGATGCAGATCGCGGTGGAGCAGCTCACCAAGAACCTCGATGCGGTCAAGGCCAAGGCCACCGCCATCACGCAGGTGCGCAGCACGGAGTTCTGGGCGGGGGTCGAGGCGATCCAGCTCGAGGCTCTACGCAAGGAGCTGCGGGGGATCATGCAGTACCAGCGAACGGCACCGACCGACCGGGTGGCCCCGCTGTACCTCGACATCGATGATTCGGGGCAGACCATCGAGTCATACGTCCCCCGGCTCGACGGGCTCGATCGCATCGAGTACAAGCGGCGTGTGCAGGGAGTGTTGAGCGATCACTTCTCCGATCACGAGGTCGTGCTGCGGGTGCGCGCCGGAGAGGTCGTGGAGGGCCATGAGCTCGCCCAGCTCGCCCAGCAGCTGCGCGAGGTCGACGATGGCGCCGATGTCGAGCGCCTGACCGGGCGTGAAGGGGCGCCCGAGCGCAGCTTGCTCACGGTCTTCCGTGCCCTGGTGGGCATCGACATGGTCGCGGTGCAGCGGGTATTCTCGGAGTTCGTGGAGCGCCACCCACGGCTCGACGCTCGCCAGCTGCGGTTCCTTCGGCTGCTCCACAACCACATCGCGCACAATGGCGGCATCGAGATCGAGCGTCTGTACGAGCCGCCCTTCACCACGGTCCATGCCGAGAGCATCGACGGGGTCTTCGGCGAGCCCGACGTGGACGAGCTGCTCGCCATCCTCCGCCGATTCGAGCCCCAGAACGCGGAGCCCCCCGACGGGACCGCCCAGACGCCTGCATCATGAGCACCCTGACGACCCAGCAAAAGAGCCAGATCGACAAGCTGTGGACCGAGTTCTGGACCGGCGGGATCACCAATCCGCTGACGGTCATCGAGCAGATCTCGTTCCTCATGTTCGCGCGCTTGCTCGACGTGATGGAGACGACGGCCGAGCGAAGGGCCGCGCGGACCCGTAAGCCGTTCAACGGACGGTTCGAGGGCAAGAACGACCCACGGCGATGGGCGAACTTCCGGCAGGAGAAGGGAGACCGGATGCTGAAGGTCGTGCGCGACCAGGTCTTTCCGCACTTTCGTGACCTCGATGGGGGGACCACCTTCGCCGAGTCCATGAAGGACGCGCAGCTGATGATCCAGAAGCCGAGCCTCCTCGTGGAGGCGGTGAACATGATCGACGCGCTGCCGATCACCGACGGCGACGCCAAGGGCGACCTCTATGAGTATCTACTGAGCAAGCTGACCACCGCCGGCATCAACGGGCAGTTTCGGACTCCGCGGCACGTGATTCGGTTCATGGTGGAGCTGCTCGAGCCCAAGCCCACCGAGGTCATCGGCGATCCGGCGTGCGGAACGGCGGGGTTCTTGGTGGGGGTGATGGAGTACCTGCTGAAGACCTACACCTCCGAAGAGGGGAAGCTGGTCGGGGACGACGGGGCCACGGTGTACAGCGGTGACCTGCTCGAGCCGTACCGGCGTCACATCCAAGATGAGATGTTCCATGGCTTCGACTTCGACGCCACCATGCTGCGAATCGCGTCGATGAACCTGATGCTGCACGGGGTCGACGACCCGGCGATCCACTATCAGGACACGCTGTCGAACTCGTTTCCCGAGCGCTTCGCCGCGCAGGCCAGCGAGGGCTTCGACGTCATCCTGGCCAATCCCCCGTTCAAGGGCAGCCTCGACGCAGGCGACGTGCATCCGTCGCTGACGCGAACGGTCAAGACCAAGAAGACCGAGCTGCTGTTCTTGGCGTTGGTGCTGCGGATGCTGGTGTTGGGGGGTCGGAGCGCGACGATCGTGCCGGACGGCGTGCTGTTCGGAAGCTCGAAGGCTCACAAGTCCCTGCGGCGCCATTTGGTGCAGGACAACCAGCTCGAGGCGGTGATCTCGCTGCCCTCGGGGGTGTTCAAGCCGTATGCAGGGGTCTCGACGGCGATCTTGGTGTTCACCAAGGGGGGCACGACCGACAAGGTGTTCTTCTACGACGTGCAGGCGGATGGGTTCTCGCTGGACGACAAGCGGAATCCGGTGAAGGAGAACGACCTGCCCGACGCGCTGAAGCGGTGGAGGAAGCGCAAGAAGGGGCGGTACGAGGACCGGACCAAGAAGCACTTCATGGTGCCGGTGAAGGAGATCGAAGAGGTTGGGTTCGATCTTTCGATCAATCGGTACAAGGAGGTGGTGTACGAGGCGGTGGAGTATGAGGCGCCGAAGGTGATCATCAGGAAGCTGCGGGCGCTGGAGAAAGAGATTGCGGAGGATCTAGCGGAGCTAGAGGGGATGCTGTGAGCCCACCCGAAGTATCCATTGGTTCTTTCTGTAGTACAGGTTCTGGCAGCACACCCTCCAGCGCAAAGCCTGAATACTTTGGAGGTGGCATTCCATGGGTAAAATCAGGTGAATTATGGAACAATACAATCGACCACACAGAAGAAACGGTAACACAGAAGGGTATGCAGTCGGCCCGACTGAAAATAGTGCCACGAGGATCACTGCTCGTCGCGATGCATGGCGCAACCGTTGGACGAACTGCCCGTCTCGATATTGATGCGACTATAAATCAAGAAATCTGCCATATTTGCCCCGATCCCACTCGGGCCAAGGCACAGTATGTCTGGCACGCACTAAGAGCAAAGATGCCGGAGTTGCTCGCGCGGAGGGGTGGAGGCGCTCAACCAAACATCAATCAGAAGATCATTCGGGCTACGAAAATCCCCCTGCCTCCTCTCCCCGAGCAGCGCCGCATCGCCGACGTCCTCGACAAGGCCGACGCCATCCGTCGCAAGCGCGAGCAGGCCATCGCCCTCACCGAGGAACTGCTGCGCTCGACCTTCTTGGAGATGTTCGGCGACCCGGTGACCAACCCGAAGGGGTGGGAGGAGAAGCCGCTGGGCAAGGTGATCGAGCGACTCGATGCTGGATGGAGCGCAAACGGCGACAGCCGCCCTCGATCCGCTGATGAGTATGGAGTCCTGAAGATCAGTGCGGTTACGTCCGGCGTCTTCCGACCAGAGAAACACAAGGCCGTCTCTTCGGCGATGGCATCTCGTGCACTCGTCACGCCCCGCAGAGGCGATCTCCTGCTTAGCAGAGCGAACACACGAGAATTGGTAGCAGCAACGTGCCTCGTGGAGAGAGACGAGCCTCGTTTGTTCCTACCCGATAAGATCTGGCGCATCGTTCCATTCACTCATGCTGCGACCACGTCATTCTTACGATACCTGATGGCAACCCCCCGATTCCGGGCTCGGTTCGTGAGAACAGCGACGGGAACCAGCGGGTCGATGCTCAATGTCTCCAAGGAAAAGCTATGGGCCCTATCCGCTCCGATCCCTCCCTTAGCGCTGCAACGGAAATTTACCGAAATCGTCTGGACTGGACTTCATAGCAAAGAGCGGCAGCGAAGAGCTCGCATAGCGAGCGACACTCTCTTCGCGTCGCTCGTTGATGCTGCTTTCTCGGTACCGCCAAAATCTTCTCCGTAGGCTCGAGCCTCAGTTGTCCCAACCACGGGCCGGCAGCGCAATGCGCGCCGCTGACACGGGGCCGATAGCCCACGGCCGCTCACGAGCCGCGAGCCTCTGCGGCCCTACCCGGTGGTACGAGATGTTCCACTTAAACTGGAACGCCTCGTACCACTTCGTTCGCGAACCACTTTGGATCCCCAGGGTGGTCGAATTCTCTCACTTGTCCTCCCCGCTCCGCAGGACTACAACTCTCGCACCAGGCCACCACCGCTTCTTTCCTCCCGGCCAGGCGGCCCAGCATCCTCTCGCGGCAGCACACCGCCATCGGAGCACCCATGCTGACCTCTCTCCACCTCGAGAACTTCAAGGGCATCTCGGATCGGCAGCGCATCGATTTTGCTCCGCTCACGCTCCTGTTCGGCCCCAACAGCGCGGGCAAGAGCACCATCCTCCAGTCCCTCCTCTACCTTCATGAGCTCATCGCGCACGGAGAAGCCGACGTCGACCGGACCGAGTTGGGCGGTGCCATGCTCGAACTGGGGGGATTCGCCCGACTGGTCCATCGCCACGAGACCCATCGGTCCATCGTGCTCCGCGCGGAACTCTCCACTCCCGGTAGTCTCGAGCGCTTTGGGCGCGACCTGACCCACTTCCCCTTCCCCGACCTCGACGACGAGATCGAGTCGGCCTGGTTGGAGGTCACCGTCCGCATGCGGACCACGGCGGTATTCAACGGTCCGATGATCGACCGCGTCGTGATCGGTGTCGGGTCCTCGACCGAACCGCTGGTCTGGCTCGACAGCGGCGCTACCCTCCGAGAAGGCGAGCCTTTGTACGCTCGCATCAACTTCGGACATCCGCAGCTCGCGGGCGTAGCTCCGCAGGTCGTCGAGGCATGGGAGCAGATTGCGGTCCCAGAGCAGGTCTTGCTCTCGGCCACGTCCCCGGCGACTCCCGAGGATCTCGACGAGGATCTCGACGAGGATCTCGATCCAGACCCCGACGACTCCCTCGAACCCTACGCTCGCCTGGGGTTCGAGACCCATCGTCCCTTGCCCGTCATCGCCCTCGCACGCACCCGCCGTTCTGCGCTTCCGTTGGTCGACGAACCCCTTCGGGTCATTCCCTTCGGGGAAGAGGACGACGATCACACCGCGATCGCCCACGAAATCCGCACGTTCCTCGAGATGGTGGTGCTCGGCACCACCGCCCAGCTGACCGCGTCCTTGGAGTCCTCACTCTACGTGGGGCCGCTGCGCACGGTCCCCCCCCGCGGTTTTCTGTTCGAGCGGGTGGGTCGTATCACGAGCTGGGGGGACGGGCTTGCGGCCTGGGACTTGTTGCTCGCCGATCGCTCCGATCTCGTGGCCCGTACCAATGGCTGGCTGAAGCGGCTGGGAGCAGGCTGTACCGTAGTCATCCAAGAGCTGTACGATCCCACCGCAGACGCCGAGGACTTGGCGGCCGGTAACGTCGATCGGACCACGCGCCGCCTCCTCTTGCAAACGAGCAGCGGCTCCTTGGTGCTGCCGTCCGAGGTCGGCTCGGGGATCTCTCAGGTCCTCCCCATCATCGTGGCCGCCCTCCACGCACGCGCAGGGCTCATCGAGCAGCCCGAGCTCCATGTCCATCCTGCGGTGCAGGTGGGCCTTGGAGATCTGTTCATCGAAGCGGCCGTCCACGAGGGCGGCCGGCACCCGATGCTCGTGGAGACCCACAGCGAGCACCTCATGTTGCGGGTGCTGCGTCGCATCCGTCAGACGACCGATGGAGAGCTCCCCGAGGGCACCGCTCGGTTCTCGAACGAGCAACTGAGCGTCTCGTACGTGGAGAATGGCCCCTATGGGGTTCGTATCTACCGTCTTCGGGTCGGAGAGGACGGGGACTTCGAGGATCACTGGCCCAACGGATTCTTCAGCGAACGCGCGGAGGAGCTTCTGTGATCCACGCATTCGCGCTGGAACCTCAGTTGGTCGCGGGCTGGGGTCGCCAATCGGAGTATCGCTTCATGCGCGGAGCCTTTGGTCTTGGTGCGCCCCGCGTATTGCTGGCACTCCCCAAGTTCAACAAATGGAAGCGCGACGTTCTTCGAGCAACCGAGGCCCTCAGCCTAACGGCGATAGAACTCAAGCGCATCCAAGAACTGCTCTCGCTATTCCAAGCTCACAATTGCCGACGCGTCGATGCAGTGTACGACGGACTGCTGACCTGGCTCGAGAACGCCGAGCGAGAGTACGACCGCAAGAACTTCAAGGGCATCATCGCATCCGCCAACCCACGAGAGCACCGAGGGGTACTCGTGAGCGAAGGGCTAGAGCCAGGAGATCTACGGTGGGACTGTCCCCGGGGAGCGAGTCCCGCCCGAACCCCGGAGGCCCTGGCCGCGGTGCTCACGCCCATGCTGCTCAACTGCCGCGTCTTGCACCTCGTCGATCCGTACTTCGGCAAACACGGACACCGAAAGGTGCTCACCAAGTTGATGCAAGTGATTGCCGACAACGAAATCGTTCTCGACGAAGTGAAGGTGCACTGCGCAGCCAGGGGGGCAACATGTAGCTACTTCGAAGAAGAGGTCGCAAAGATGATCCCTCATCTATCGGAGAACACTACGGTTTCGTTCGTACGCTGGGAAGAGCGCGCGGGGAGGGACAAACTTCATAATCGCTACGTCTTGACCGATCTAGGCGGCATCGCGCTAGGGATCGGTCTAGACTCTGGTGACACGGGCCAAACGGATGACCTCCTGCTGCTCCCGCGTGAGCAATACCAGCATCGTTGGAAGCAGTACGTGATGGATGATGGCACCTTCGAGAAATTCGACACTCCAGCGCCCATTCGAGGACGCCGGCCTTCAGGCGGCCAACGACGGAATCGGCGGTCACCCCATCGATGACCATGTGATCTCTGGTGCAATGGCGGGGCGGGCCCTACGCCGGGGACGCCTATGGCCCCTACGCTCAGTCATCGATTCACGACCTGTTCATCCGCATGGAGTGGCCTGGGGGCCAGCCCTCTCCGCTCTACATCTCGAGGGGTTCAAAGCAGTCGATCAGCGCCAGCGTATCGAGTTCGCTCCGTTGACGCTCCTCTTCGGAGGCCGCGGTACGGGTGGGAGCACCATTTTCGAGGCGCTGGCCTACCTTTACGAACTGCTCGAACACGGCACTGCCGATACCGACCACACGATGGCGCGAGAGGATGAGGTCGAGGTCGGTAGCTTCGGACACCTCGTCCACCGTCACGATCTCGGTCGAGCCATCGTCATGCGTGCCGAGTTCTCGGTTCCAGGAGCTCTGCATCCCTTTGGCGCACGGAGCATCGACATACCGTTTCCCGACATCGGCGACCAGATCGATGCCGCCTGGCTAGAGGTGTCGGTCCGCATGCGGACCACCGCTGTTTCCCAGAGACCGCTCGTCGAGCGAGTCACCATCGGGGTTGAATCCAATCCTCAACCGCTGATGTGGCTCGATGACAGCATGTCCCTGCGTGAGGACCAGCCTCTCTACGCGGGCATCAACCTCGGGCACCCACTCCTCGAATCCATCGCCTACCACGCGGTGCCATCATGGGGCCATATGGCGGTCTCTGCCGGCGCCTTGGGCTCGCATACAAACCCCCTGCGACCCATATTCGCCTTGTCTCGCTCTCGCCTTGGCGCACTCCCATCGACCCAAGAACCCCTTCGTCTCATGCCTCCCGAAGGTGCGAGCATCCAAGCGAGTCTTGCACGAGAGGTGCGCACCTTCCTCGAGATGGTCATCTTCGGCACCATCGCCCATCTCCACGACGTGCTCGGTGATATGATCCATATTGGACCCTTGCGCGCGATCCCTCGTCCCCGTCTTCAGGACGAGATGTCCCGTGAGGCACGCTGGGAAGATGGGCTCGCGGCCTGGGATGCGCTACTCGACGATCGCAGCACCCTGGTGGAACACACCAATCGCTGGCTCGACCGTCTCGGTGCAGGCTGCCGGGTGGTCGCCCAGCCGCTCCAGCCAACCTCTTCCGCCGACCGCCGCCACTCCTGTGTACACCGGCTGTGCTTCGAAGCCCGCTACGGCTCACGGGTACTTCCCTCCGAAGTCGGAGCGGGAATCGCTCAACTGCTCCCCGTGATCGTCGCACTCCTCCGCGAACGGGCTGGTCTGTCGCTCATCGAACTCCCGGAAGCCCACGTCCACCCTTCGATCGCGGTCGGGCTCGGCGACCTCTTCATCGAGGCGGCAAGCCGTATCCGACGACCGCGGACGACACTGGTAGAGACCCACAGCGAGCACATCGCTTTGCGTGTACTCCGTCGAATACGCCAGACGACCGACGGAGAGCTTCCCCCTGGCATCCTCCCGTTCTCTACCGAGCAACTCAGTGTGCTCGACGTCGACGACGGCCCCCAGGGTCTCCAGTTCGATCGGCTCCGGGTCAGTGGCCGCGGTGAATTCGTCGATCGTTGGCCTACTGGCCGCCCTCGAGCCGAGGACCATGCTCGCTAGTCCCCTAGCAGCCCGTGGTGAAACCCTCGCGCGGCCATAACACCGCCCCCGCGGCTCATGCCTTCGTTGCTCATCGGTTGATTACGCCCGGTAAACGCCCTCTTCGCG
>JGI12210J13797_11164623_pt1 | contig 34411 bp, 31 predicted proteins | sample ElkSlonscriptome_3_FD_13797 | JGI IMG/M metagenome (IMG submission 13797) | reverse complement strand
CCCAACTGTCGTTTACCAAAACGCGCACCAGATTTGTGTAGGTTACACCTTCACCCTCGTAATCGTATTCGGAGTCCACGATCCGGCCACAAGTCACGCCAGTCATCATGCCGTGCTTGCAGACGATGTTATTGACTGGATGGTTATCGTTCCACCCATATGACGACCACGAATTCCCTTTCACCGCATCGGTCACAGCCACATAGCCAGCAGTCGACACGCCGCCGTAGACATTACGCCAATTCTTCGTCTTGCAATTATTTCCGGCCACATCACAATCATATTGGAATGATCCAGAAACATCGTTGTCGATCCAGAAATAACCATCCGTAGTGAGGAATGCACCCCAGCGCGTCTGAATATCAGCGTTTCCGCCATTTGCGCGGTAAAGCGGTGAGCCCATCGACTTCATCGTGCCGTCCGACCATCGGACCGACATGGCTCCTGTGCCGCAATGTCCTGCGGTAAGGAGTTGCGGCTGATTGGCAGTGGTGTCCATAACGATGAAACTGCTCGAGCAGACTGCCGAGGAGTAGGCGTCTTGAACACGAAGTGGCCACCCACCCCAGATCGACCCCTTCCCACTGTGTGTAGGATCATCGGCTGGAGTGTTGAATCCGGCCTCCGTCTCTCCAGGTCCGCGGCCAAACGTCACCATTGTGCGCAAATCCGGAGTAAGTAACGATTCGGCCGTCTTCTCGGCGGCGTCATCGATAACGAAAATCGTGAACCGATCCTGCTCGAAATCAAAGGATACCCCTACAGAGTCCAGCACTGGCGTGACCAAGGCAAGAATGCTCTCTTTACCTTCCATTATCTCCGCGCGGGTGAAGCGACTTCGCTGGACCTTTACCGACCGCCTGAGTTCGGATGGCACTGCCCGGGTCAATTCATTCGCGGCGACATCACGGGAGAAAACCACATCAATGCGGAACGGTGTCCCGTAATGATAAATGGTCTTGAGGTAGCTATCGGGAAAAGTTGTAATGAGCTGGTCGATTTCAACCTGGAAGCGGTCCGTGAGAGCAAGTTGCTCGGCTGCTGCCGCCTCACTCAAACCGTGCTCCTCAACCAGAAATCCGATGCGAGCATCGGGGCCTGGAGCCGCCAGTTGCGTCGGTGGTGCTTGCTGTGCGATCGTTGGCACGGAAAATATCATCGACAAGACAGATGCCAAAACGGCGACAGGCTTTCCGAAAGAACGTCCTGCGGTGTTTTTTCCATGATCTGCCATTGAAGGTTCCATATGTTGCTGCTGAATCGACAAGATTATGTTATTGCTGTAGAAAGTTATTATGTCAAAGAAATTCATATTCCCCATAATAGCGGCCGTAGTCGTGATGTTTGGACTTTATACAATTAGATATCCTCATCCGGGGGAGGTGGTGAATTACCGATCATCAACCACTGCATTAGGGTCGACGACGGTGTTGCTATTAGAGTCGAGCGGCTGTCTGGTTCTTTCCGACGCTGAAATGGATATCGGAAAGAAGCGGGTCGAACCCAATAGTGAACGATCGCTTTATCAAATCGCCGTGCATCACGATGTAAGCGCATGGGCAGACGGCGATACGATGGGACTGCAGCAATCGGATGGCGATCATCGGGTCGTTCCAGGCCAACCGTTTGAAGCGGTCATCACTTTCAAAGACAAACCAGCACAGAGCGTCTGGGCGGACGTCTGGCATTACGGTTGGCCGATAAGCGACGATTGCGGAGACAAAATCGCTGTGGTTTCGGAAATCATATCGGTTCAAGATCAGCCGCTGCCGCTACCATCGCCGGTCAATCCGGCCGAGTAGCCCACAACTGGTCACCTGCACAGCGCATGTTTGCCGACGCCATGTGAACGGGCGTATTCTTTTTAAAGAGATGCTGTCAGTCTAATCTCAATTTATCTCCGATCAACACAGTCGGCGCCATTCGGCCCATGATTCAGGCCAAAAGGCTTTGCAACTTGGCCTGTGCGGATTGGGAATATGGTAGAAATGTCCTTGTCGAGGGTGACTATGCCGAGGGCGGTTTCAACACGAAAGTAGGTAACCAGTCTTCGCGCCGAAATTCCACGGAACTCGATTCTGAGCTGCGGGATCAAATTGTGAGTATGTCATTTGTTTTCTCCTTGGCCGGAATGGCCAATGGGAATGTCAGCTATTGGGAACTAAGAAATTGGACCGCTTTGTCCGAAACGGGGCGCAAAGCTGCCATCGGCGCTGCTTTGAACGAACGGCAACTTTTAGGTTCATCCCGAGAGGATCGGAATAACCGGAATTGAGGCGCGTAGCGGACCAGATGCAGGCAAACATCCAGCGCTAGAAATCCCAAGCCTCTATGGAATTTGATCGGTTGTAGTATCCGCTGTCGCAGGGGGCAGCGCCATTTGCCGGATCACGTCACTTCGTCGAATTGCAACGGGTGAGATTTTCGATGTGGTCAGGATAGGCGATCAATATCTCCGCCTCGCTTCGGTCGTTTAGGAAGGCGAACACCTCATCCTTCTCGACCTTACGAGACACTATCACCGGTTCGCGTTCGTTCCCCCAACGTCGTGGCCACTCGTGCGCATAGAATGACGCGATCTCGCGGTTGAGCGTCCAACTCACTCCGGATGCGACCTCTTTGATCGTGCCTGTCCCACCACGAAAAACGGTAAGCGGGAAATCCATTGCCTCCAATTCCTGCTCTTCCGTCTCCGACATAAGGAATCTGCCCCAGTGCTCGATGAACTCGTCCATGCTGAATAAGCAGGCGTCCGGAAGCTTCGCTGCGGCGCTTGTCACATGTGAGCCAATACGAACCCCACCAATGTAGGGCTCGCTGTCCCAAGCGTGTCGCAACGCCCCGCTCGCCATAGCGTGATTGAGATCATCTTCATCCAGCCATGCATCAAGAATTTTGACAATCAGATCGACGCGTGCGCCATCGTTGAGGCGGAGAAAGATGGAAGCGCCTTTCTCGCGATCCTTTGCCCATGCTCGCACACCCTTGCGTCCGATCTGAAAGAAATCGTCGGCGTGCTGCACTTCGTTGTCAATCATACTGCTCAAAGTCCTGCTCCTTACGCTGAGCACAGAACTGGCTGTAAATAATTGAAATTCTCTGAATTGAGACCTGCGCAATTCGCGCTTCATCCGTAGCTACGGTCGCAAAGAGGTTGTCATCCGCAAAGCCTTGCGAACTGGGTCGTGGCCCGATGCTGAGCTTGCTTCAGAGCCTTATCTACTCTCATATGATGTTTTTAGGATAATGAGCTTGCAAAGTTGCCGACGCTTGCTATTGCTCGCGTATAGCGATGAAAACGCAATGTATAAGTAGCATGATGACACGGCACGCCACCCAACGCAGCATTCCACCTCTCGCAGTGGAATTGTTCGAGCGATACGGTGCTTGGTCCCGCCACGACGGAGCCGACGTGCTCTTCATGGACAAGCAAGCGCGCAAGCGCATTGCTCGCGACTTCGGCGGCGCAAGGGCGCTGCGATACGTTGAGCCACTGCTCAACAAATACGCCGTGGTCGAGAACGGCCGGGTCATCACTCTCGCACACCGCAGCGAGCGCCTGAAGCGCTGAACACACCCAAGATTGTTGGAGATCGCCACCGTGGCCACAGTTATTACCCGCACCAATCCGAAAACCGGCAAGACCGAGCGCCCCTATCGTGACAAGCAGGGCAACTTCGTCCTCGGCGATCCCGCTTTCGGAAGCGAACTGCATCACCGCAAGAATGCGGTCCTTACCACCGACTATGCCGAGGCGTTGCGGTTTGTGCGCAAGGGCTTTTCAATCCGTATGTCAGCAGGTGACGGCACCCCGCCCTCTTTGATCAGCGCAGGGAAGCTGACTCTCACCAACGTTGATGAGCCTGCTGCTGGCGACATACCGGCTGAAGGCCCCTTAACGCCGTTCTCGCGTGACGACGTCATGCATGACCTGCGCAAGGCCTTGATTGCGGAGGCAGCCATGATCGCCCACTGGGGTAGCTACGAAGCGGCCGAGGCGTTTCTGGGGTTTCCGTCATCCGACGATGCCGGCGAACCATACGACGACGCAGATCCTTCCGAGGTCGACCTCTCGCGCTTCCGTTCTACCCCATTGATCGAGGCAAGCTACGACTGGGCCTTTCAGAGCGGCAAGCCTGAGGCGTTCCGTCCAGAATCATGGGACGACCTCGGCTCTCTACTGGATGGCGCGTCCGCAGGGACGATCAGCACGAGCTCGCCAATGAATGACCCTGAGAGCCCCTTGCGGGTCACAATCGGCACCGCTTTTGCGCGATGGAAGTTCGAGTTTGAAACCTGGCTTCCGCTCTCGGTTCGCGAACTTGCATACCTGGCCCAGATGAATGAAATCGCGGCCCGCAACGCTTTTGCCAAAGCTGGCATCAAGGGACGCGGCGGTATCGGTAACGACACCGCCCGGAAATGGCTAGCGCAACGGCAGAAGTATGTTCCGACGCGGGCAGACCTACTGCCAATCGGTCATTCATAAGGGCATGCCGAGCTTTGCTGTCGTCTGACCGGCGGCGGTCATCCTAGCTATAGGCCGGTCAAAGTATCGCTCACGGAGACCGGATGCTCTCGCATAAGTCATCCGTCAGCTCCGTGTCCAAAGACCCGATGCTCTCGCATAAGTCATCCGTCAGCCCCGTGTCCAAAGACCTGATGCTCTCGCATAAGTCATCCGTCAGCCCCGTGTCCAAAGACCCGATGCTCTCGCATAGTTTCCGGGAATGGAGCAGACCGACCGCCTCACTGCAGTTCGAGGGTTGATAAGGGCTACCTGCCCTAATTCTCTAGGCGCAATAGTGCAGGAAGGTCCTCCTTCGTCGAACCTGCCTGCGCCGCCTATTAAAAGTCAAAGGAATCTGTAAGCCATTTCCATACGCCCCATCTGTTCACAAGAACACTTTCGTATACGCAAGTGAAATAGGCTATTTTCCCGGTTTTATAATTACAGCGCATGCCCGATATTTAAGGCATGTCCGATGATAAAATCACCACGCGGCAAATTCATGAGCGACTACGGCAAGTCGAGCATATCGTCGCCGCCCTTATGCGTGGTCCCAACCTCGACACAGCCATGGTTGTCGCCGTCCGCAAGTCCGACCCGAATTCTGAACTTCTGGCCCGCATGAACTTACAGAATGCGGTGATCCATGCCCCTAACCTTACTCGCGACCCCTTGGCGACAGATTTGCACATCACCGGCAAGATCGGAGGACTGGCGAAGCGCCGCCGCATCGCAGTTGGCGAATGGCGGTTCGGGGCGAACCATCATCAGCGCACGAACCTAATGTATCCCGTCTCGCGCCAATCCCGGCCGCGCGGGGCTGATGGCGGCCGTTCGTTCCATATGCGCGAAGAAATTATGCACACCGTCAAGCAAGGCGCTCGGTCTATCAAACAGGCGCGCCAAAACTATACGTTGGACGCGAGCAAGGTCCCATACTCGGAAGCGTGGCTTGGTGGAGCACATGTAGAACGGGGTCTATACCTGTTTCGGGACAGCGTATCTGTCGATCATAAGGGCTACCGTGTTGCTCTGACCTCGCTCGGCAGTCGCAACGATGCGGTCATCGATAGCTGGCAACACATCGAGAGCACCGAAATTCGGCGTGTCGGCGAACCAATCGAACGGCACCTTACGATCGACTTATCAAAGTCGACCGACTTGGAATTCTGGCAGGCAATCAAGAACAAGCCCGGTGCGCCAGATAGCCTGGTCGAATTTATCGACTCTGGCAAAGATAGGGCAAAGTTTACAGGTAAGGGATCGAAGACGGTCGAGCGTTTCCTTCGCAAACACGGCTGGCACGACCGAAAACAATCGCGGAAACGAATTGATGTTACGTTTCATCGCGGTCGTCAGGTTATCACGCAGCGCAGGCTCGTATTTGAGCTCCCCGACGGTTTGCCTCTAGCTTCTATCGAGCGCATCACTCATGGCCTCGCGAAGGAATTTGCCGACCGAAACCTTCCTTTCGTCTTGGTGGTTCACAAACCGGACGAAACCAATGACGAGCGCAATTGGCACGTTCATCTTGACTACCACCATCGGCCGATGACGCGCTTCGATCCGAAAACCTACCGGCTACCTCCGCTCCCTGCAAACGCCGGGCCGAAGCAAAAGCAGCAATACCGGCTTGCTATGGAAGCACTGGCAAACGCCGATCCTTCGTGGACGGGGAAATGGGATAGCGAGATCGCATACGGCTACCGCACCCCTAGCGGACGGAAGAAGACAACCTTCCCGTTCATCCAAGATACTCATCCGGTATTCCGCGAGGATGGCAAATGGCTCAAGATACTTCGTAGCAAATACGCCGAAATCATAAACGCGGAACTTGTGCGAGAAAAACTTCCGGATCGCTTCGATCCTCGCAGCTTCGCAGATCGCAACATCGACAAGATCCCGGATGCTCATCTCAACACTTCACGAACACGCTGCGAAAGAACGGGTCGTCCTACGCTCGAGGGAGCAATGAATGAGCAATGCCAGTGGAATTACGAGGTAAGTGAACTTCGTAAGCGCCATCCGGGTGGGGATCGACCAGACGGCAATCCTCTCGCGGTCGCTGGCTACATATCTGGATATCTCGAACTGCTTGAAGCGCGATTTCGTTCGCGCAGCGAATACGTCCTGAAGTTTGCCAGTCGAGAACAAGATTGGGATAGTCAGCTCAATCCAACGCCCTCAACGGTGCGCCGAAACAAGCGTCACGACTACAGGCCGGAAATGCTTGCCCTAGAAGCCCGAAAAATGCTCGATCGCATCGAGGATGTTTGGTCTCACATTACGAAGGGGCTGGACAACCTTGCAGCGCGTATTTGCAGTGTCGCCCCGCAAGATCGGGCTCGGGAAGCAGCGACTTCGAGCTTCGCGAAGCCCCTAGGCGCAAGAAATCAGACGCACCTTCGCAGGCGGAGCGCCTGTAGTGAACCGGCGGGTGCCGTTTCGCCATCCACGCCGTTAGCCAAGATTTCTCCAGCGCCGCCAGTTGGGGAAAGAGTGGCACCCCCTTCTAACCCGTTCAAATCAGTCGACATGATGCTGAAAAAATTGGGAGAAAGCAGCGTCCGCTTCTCCATCGACCAGACTTTCGAAAAGGGTAAGAAGGTGCTGATCGCTTCCATGGCTGACCGTGATGCATCAGCTATCGGCCTGCCTCGCAAAATTTTCGCTCGCTTGCCTCACGAGCGTGCCGAACTCATGGCGCTGCTGGACAAGCGGACACCTGTCGATACGCCATTACCAAAAACGGAGAGTTCGGATGCAGAATTTTGTGGAAGCGAAAAGGCGCGACTAAGCGAAAAATCACCACGTGCGGTCTCGCCAAAGGCGACAGACTTTGCGGAAGCGCAACCGAAAATTGCTGCTCAAGAGCGGGCTCTCGAAGGGCAGCCTAAGAAACACTCGCTCCCGGATACTCCAAAGCATCAGAGCGAACATTCGACAGCAACGAGGTCACCCATCGAAAAGGAGGCGGACAAGCCGGCTCCACTATTCATTTTCGAAGGGAAATTTCCGGACCGGAACAGCAGCGAAAAGGTAGGCCTGGCGAGTTCGAGACCAACCCAGGATCGCGTTACGCTTGGTAGTTTCGCGCCCAGATCCGCGCCTACCGCTGATCCAAAGATACCTCAAGCGCAGACGCCAAGCGCGCAAACTTCCGCCCCTAAGCCGAAGCTTAGCAAGTCAACTGTAAGCCAAAATCCTACGGCGCTCACATCGGCAGATCGCAAGCAGATGGAGAGCAAACCGATTTATCTGATCAAGCAATCCGATGGCTCGTTCCTCGTTTGCTCCACCAAGGCCCCATCTTCGCTAGTTTCGGCAGCATCGGACTCGCGCTACGCCAATGAGTTCGAAGGCTGGTTTAGACGCCAGCAGTCCGAGCAACAGGAAATGGCAAAGCTATTCTCGCGCTCAAGATATTCTGGCGCGTCGGAAACCGATCGGGCGGTCGCTAATGGCAAAGCAGACACTCGTATGACCGAACTCTGGAAGCGCTGGGAGGATACTCTGCTTCTCAAAAATGCGGTCTCGCTAGGAATAACGATGCGCCGTGAAGCCGAGCGCGAGGAGATCAAAACCGCGAAACGCGAGCGCGAATTACAGAGGCAGGCGGCGCTCGCTTTGCAATTCGGGCGCGGGATTTGATCCCGTGCTATCTGACCTTCTCGTATATCCACATTTCTGCGCCGCACGCAGATCCAGCGTAAGCTGTTCGATCCGCGCTTCCGGGCGCGCGATATCCTGCTTACCATGATTGGCCTCGCGTGCATCCGCATCAGGAAAAGAGCCTCTTCTGCAGCCTTGCTGACCGAGGTCGGTTAGAGAAGGGAAAAGCCCTTCGGCCGGCCTTGTGACCCAAGGCAATAGCATGAAAAGAATGAAACAATCGCCGGACAAAACCGGCTTTAACGATTCCCGTTACGAAAAGACCCTCGTCTTGAAATCTATCCGGCCCCGCGAGGACTGGCCGCGCAAAGTTGATAGCAGAGGCCGTATAAGAAAGATCTGCGTCCTCGACACCGAAACCACCGGAATCGACGTAGCCCGCCATTTGGTAATCGAGATTTGCGCCGCAACGGTGCTCGTCGATGAAATTGGGCGCGTGGTCGGCATTCAGTCGATCGGCGACGCATTGCAGGATCCAGGCCGTCCACTGCCAAGCGAGATCGTTGAGCTAACTGGGTTGAACGATGCCGATCTCGAAGGCCAGAGGATCGAGACTGATCGACTGATCTCGTTTATCGAGCATTGCGAAGCGGTCGTCGCGTTCAACAGCGGATTTGATCGTCCTCATGTCGAAAAGCTACTGCCTGCGCTTCGCCCCATGCCTTGGGGCTGCGCGATGGCCGACGTTCCTTGGCGAAACCTTGGTTTCGAACCAGGCCCGCAGGGATACCTGCTAATGCAGACAGGGCGTTACAACCCGTCAGCACACCGAGCAAAGGACGATGTGCTCGCTTTGATCGAGTTGCTCGACCATGTTTGCGAAGACTCCGAAAGCGTAATGGCCAAGGTGCTCGCCGCGATCGAAGCGCCTGCCTGGCGCTTCGAAGCGTCCAATGCCGCCTACGACTATAAAGATGACCTTCGCGAACGACGCTACCGTTGGATTGCGGAGCGAACGCACCGGCTTTGGCATAAGCACGTTCGACCGAGCGAATTTCGGGATGAATATCGCTGGTATAAGCGCACGATCTGTAAGCGCCCCGTCGTCGTGCCCTTGCCGGCCAGCGAGCGATACCGCGCAAACGATACGTGGCAGCCGACGCGTCCCCGGATAACTACTCCATCCTGGTTGAAGTGATGATGAGCTGAATTCCGAGAAGGAAAAAAGGCTCTGGCCAGAAGGCCGCAACACTCGAAAAAGGAAATACATTATGATCGATTTCAATCTCGGCGGGGCGTGCCCTCGCCGCAAGCTCTCCTATGCGCTCGCCGAAGCACTGGACCTGCCGATAGACCCAGGTCCTGGGACAAACGCGCTAAAACTCGCAATATTGGATCACCTTAGCGAAGAGGCGATCGATGACCTGGCACTGGCTGCGATTGCTAGCCGCCAAGACAAACTTCTGTCCTTGTTTGCCGATCGAGGTAGCGAAAGCCTTATCTGCCTTGCCCTGCTCTATCGCACTCGAGAGGGTGTAGAGATAATCACGGTGGAGCCCTGCCGATTGAAACGCGGCAAACCCATCATGCTCGTTTCTGTAGATCGTCGTCGAGCTTTCAAGCTCGACGATCGTTGCATCCTAACAACTTGCCCCGTGCCGCCCCGCGCCAAGCTTGCACGAGGTGTCGAGCACGCATGGGCCGACATTCGCGCCTCATTGCAGAATGTCGTCGTCGACCCGCGTCATTGGGATCTACAGCCGATCGGTAAACCTCACGATGGAGGGTTCGCGGCAGCGTTCAGCGCCTGAACCACAAAACCGTACAAATTTTGAACCGCCTTGGAGGCGGCGCGCCTCACGGTGCGCCGCCTTCTTTGCATATAGTCAAAAGGAAATAACTCATGACCGGAACCGGCATGCGCCATCCGCAGAGCCTCGCCTCGCTTACCATCGTGCGGGACGACTTTGAATCTCCGCAATCCTCCTGCATTCGCAGCATCGCACTTTTCAACGTTGATCGCTGTCCGGAATACGGTGTGCGCTTCCATATGGAGCATCGCGCCTTTGACGGCGATGCCAACAGAGCTGAGATCATCCATGGCATTGCTGCACGTGTGGCAATCAACGCCACGCTGATCTCACTCGATCAATGCGAAACTGGGAATCCCCTGGGGCTGCCCGCAACGGACAGAGGCCCCCCGCCACCGACCGACCTACAAATCCTGCAGCGGCTTCGGCCTGACCTCGACCTGATGCCGTTCGAATGTGGTCCGGATATGTTGGACGAGACTGCGACAGCATTTTCCATACGACGAGCAGGGCCCGGCTCATCGCTCCTCACAATAGCTCGCCACGCTCCGGAAGAAGCTCAGATCCTCTGGCTTACTTACCTGTGGGCTTTCGCCCGCCCCTCGCAGCGCATCTTTTTCAGTGCAGCCTGGCAAGCCTGGCGTGAAATCGAACGAGCACGGCCGCTCGGCTTCTGACCCCCACGATCAAGCAGAATTGCGTGGATGGTCCACGAAAGGAAAAATTGAATGACCCAGAAATATTTGATTCTCGATACCGAAAGCGTTTTTGATCCGTATCTGCGGGAGGCCTATAAATGTATTGACGAGGCGTGCGAGAAGGCCCGCATAGGATGTCGCAAGCTCGTCGCTGTATCCATGTGGCCGATCGAGATCGACGCGCTCGGCCGAATCACGACAGGATCCTTGGCAAGTTGGACCTTGGACGAGTGCGGCGATGAAGCAGCCGTCCTGTCGGAGGCGTTCGCCTTCATGCGCCAGCATGGAAGCCATACGCTGGTTACATATGGCGGCCTAGCGATGGACTGTCAGATCCTCCAGCTGGCCGCGATCTCGGCTGACCTGTCGCTACCCCGTCAGCTTTCGGAATCACAGGGTCCGCGGTGGAAAGACCTGCGCAGCATCGATATCGGCCTATCGCTTAAGGGGTCTGGCAAAACCTGGCATCATATGTCCGAAGTATTGCTGAGGCTGGGAATTCCGGTCGCTCTGTTGCTTGGTAAAGCTGACCCTGGAGTTCGTCCGGACCAGATCCGATGGGAGCAGATACGGCAACATTGCGAGTCAGATGTCCTTCTCACTGCAATGGTTCTGGTTGCCTGGCTGCGCCTTCAGGGCGCGACCACAATGCGCATTCCAGCGGGATGCCTCGCGCTGCTGGAATCCTTCATGCGACGCCGTCCGGACGCGAGCCGTGAGCCAATACTGCGCAGGATCGCGGATGATTTCCGTATCGACGTCGTCGGAGATCTCGAGAAAGCCGCATAGGCGATCCAGCTTTGGTCAGAAAATCACCGGGCGGTGAGGTCCGCCCGGTGATTTCTGGATGACCGACTTACATTGAAGATGGGTGGGCAACACTGGCGAAGCGTCTGCGCCGGCACTAGCATCATTTTAAATACGTCAAGACCCGCCAAGGTCAGAAGGCTACCTACCATAGCGCGGCGAAGGGCTCGGTCGAACGGATAAGCACTTCTTTCTCGCGCGGTTCTAGCCAATTTGTCTATTGAACGCTGCCGCAGACACATCCGCTGTGTCATTGCGGCGCGCGATCCTGCTCAAGCTTGCGAGAGAATGTCATAAAGGTCGGTGGCCGTAACGAACGATGACCGGCCCCTACCGAGTAGTGCAGTTTGATTATTAGTGGATTATCGCCTCCGTTGCCATTGCCGCCTGGATGTGGAGCGTAGCGGAACCGGAAGGTGGCAATGGCGGCGAAGCCGTTTCCAGTGCCAGCGGCCGGTAGCCCAAGCTGCTGTGTGGGCGGATTGTTTTATCATGCCGCCGCCATGCTTCGATTAGCATCAGAGCGTCTGCAAGCCGATCTGCGCCAGCCACTTCTAGCCTGCTGTCGCAATTAACTCACTGCCGTTATCGGACCTGATATAGGCAGACGGGTGCGCGCGACGAACAGGTCGGCCAAGGCCGCTAGCACGTCTTCGTGTTTGAGCCGCCGCGCCGCGACCAAGGCGAGGCATTCGCAGCCGGCTTCATCGATGATTGTCAGTATACGGAACTTATGCCCATCATGGGTGCGGCTTTCGACAAAGTCGTAGGCCCAGACGTGCCCCAGATACCCGGGACGCAACCGGATGCACGATCCGTCATTCAGCCATATCGTTGTATGGCGCCTCACCCTTAGTGAAACCTTCCCGCTGGATCGATCCGGGGGTAATCCGGGTTGTGTAGTGATAGAAAATGATATTTCCTAAAGAGAGCGTCGCGAAATCGCGACGCTCCCTGATCTGATTTCGAGTCCGGGCTAGGCGGCTTTGCGCGCTGCACGTGGCCTTCGCAGGCGGTCGGGCAGCAGGGTCGTATCGAATGGCTTGAGGTGTTTCGTCACCACCGGGATTGCATCTACCGCTTCCTTCAGCAGCGGAATGTGGTCCTTCGAATAGCGCCCTTGCGTTTCCCCTTCGAGCGCGTGACCTGCAAAGTCCGCGGCAACCGCCTCCGTAATCTTCGCAGCCTTCAGAGAATTGATCGCCGTATGACGAAATGCATGAATTCCCTGTCCACCGGCCACAAAGGGCAAGACCTTGGCTAGCTTGGCCCAGATGCGCTTATAGTAAGCATCGCCCATCGTGCCCTTCCCGCTTTCCGAAGCCAGCTCGGGGAACAGTAACACTTCGCCAGCATTGCGGAGGGCAGCAACATATCCAGGCAGGCCGAGACGTATCAATTCGTCTGCGACTGGCAGCTTTCGTTCGGAGCTGATGGTCTTGATCCTGCGCGTTTCGTTGTCACGGATGAGGAAGAGCCAGACCCCGTCCTCTTCGACCACGTCGCCCACTTCCATTCCGCAAATCTCGTCGCGGCGCATGCCGGAATACCAAGCGATCAGCGGGACCCAATACCACGAGTCGTGCACGAGCAGATCTCCCGGCCCCATACGCTTGAGGTGCGTTTTTGCGCCTGTCCATGGCGGCAGGCTGAAAAGTTTTCTTCCCTGCTCTTCTGTGTAGGGCTGACGTAAGGTGCGCTTATTGCGAAAGTCTTTTACGATGAAAGCATCAAAGTCTAGTTCAGCCAGAGGCTGGTAGCGACTGAACCAATTGGTCAGTTGCCGTAGGCAGAGCCAATGCCGCTTCGTGGTATTAGGTGCGAGGCCGAGATCGTCGTGTGTGAGGTATTTCGTCGCGTTCTCGGTCTTGCCCGCGGATGACTTCCGCTTGGCAGCGCGCTCGGCAGCTTTGCCATCCTCGAGAACCTTCGAAGCGTATTCAGCTACGGCCTCGACAATCGTCAATTTGCGCTGCCGTGGTGATTTCCCGAATGTCGGGCCATGCAACTTCTGGAAACAGTCGTGTAGCTGAACCAGATCATCATGCGTGACCTGCGAAAGAGGCCTGCCCCCCATGACCTCTTCCAAGAACCGCGCAGGCAGGCGGAACTGCGTGCGTGTCTTTTCCGTCCACGGTCTCATCTTTGCATTTCTCGGGCTGCCTTCCGCGCCGCCTGTGCGCGGGTTTTGCTCAAAGAACTTCTCGACCGCCTCGGTCGGCTTCATAGTTGCCCATGGTCCAGTCGCTGCCAGCGGAGGAAAAACGGAAGCGGCTGGAACAGCGGGAGCGACGGGCGGAGCGACGGCCTGCGGCGGCAGCTCGTATCCGCCGATCGGAACAGGCGGAAACGCCGAGCCGGGATTGGCGAGGACGTCGCGAAACTCACGGATGGCGACAATACGCGCTTCGTTCACGACCTTGCGCGCCATAGCTTCACGAAGCGCCGTTTGCTCGATGCCAATTTCCGCGAGACGCGTGATCGCGGCCTGCTCGGCACCTTCGTGCTCGATCGATTCCGCTATATCCGACCAGGCGAGGATGACGATGGGCGCATCGCCATCGTCTGGGTCAATATGCGCAACAAGGAAGTCGTCGACCTTCCCCTGCTTCATACCATCCTGCGCGGCCATTTCGCTTGCACCGAGCCTCAAGCTAAGCGCCATGCCCAGATCCTCGTGGTCATCGGGCGGCATAACATGAAGGCTGGCATGCATCGCTTCGAGCCGGTCGCGCTCTTCCAGCATCTGGCGCCGGAAGATTTCAGCACGCTGAGCGGCTTCGAGGCCATCGCGCGCCATCTTGCTCATCATGTTCATCGCGACCCTCTCGCAGATCAATGTCATTGCCGGCGCGAGCAGACCTGCCCGGCGGCGACTGGTGGTCTTGAGCGAGAGGCGTAAACGAAAAGGCTTATCAGCCCCTAAACGTATGAGTTTGCGGTAATAATAGGTTCCGTGCTTGCGGGTGACGTTCTGAATGGAGCTCATGGCCGTGGTATCCTGTCGTGGCACCCTGCCGTGGCAAGCCGTGGCAAGGCAGGTGACGGAAACCTGTTATTTCAGATACTTGGACTATTCCTAGCTGGGGTCCCTGCCACCCCAGCCAGTTTGTCATCTCACATCGCGCCTTCGCGCATCGGAACGCCGGATCAAACCGCGCTCACCACCTTTTGCGCCAGTGTCCTGCCCGAAATCCATGCTCCTTCTACGCGGGGTGAATGCAGGTAATCCCCCGCGATACCGATACATGCCTCGGCGTCATACCGCGCGGCATCGCCTTCGACTGCGTCGGGTTTCGAATACAGCCATCGATGCGCGGCAAGGTGCATCGGGGTTTGCGCCGCCCCACCTGTCTGCTTGAAAAAATCGTCCACCAATTTCGGGCCGGCCTCGTCCTTCGACAAATCGATGATTTCCCGGCTACGCGTGTGGCTGGCCTGTATTACCCAACATTCCGTGCCGCGCCGTTGCGGTTTGCCTGAATTGCGAGCCGCCCACGCAATCGGGTCCTGCCCTTCATCACCGCGCACCACATCGGGCAGGTCGAGCCGGTCTGCGAACGCCGCCATCGCTGTCCAGCACGGTTCGGACGCGACTTTTGCGAGTATCGATGAAAGATCGGGTGCGGCTTCTGCAATCAGTTCGCGTGCCTGTTCGACCGGGATAGCGGCCAGGACATGGTCGGCGCGGATCGCGCCCTGATCGGTTTCGACCACCCATCGCCCGCTTGCGCGAGAAAGGCTGGTTGCTCGCACGCCCCAATCGACGTCGCAGTTCTGCGCCATCGCCCGAATAGGGCCGTTCATGCCCGGCACGCCGACGAAACAATCCTCTCCTGCCGCTGGCCAAGGGGCCACCACGCCGGTCTCTATCCAGTCCGAGACCATCGTTTTGAAACCTTCATCGCGCGCGGTGAAATATTGCGCGCCGTGGTCGAATGAAACGGTCTCTCCAGCGATTTCGGCCCGGCGTGCCGCCATGCGCCCGCCCGGCCCTCGTCCTTTGTCGATCACACGCACTGCCCGCCCAGCCTGCATCAACGCCGTCGCACAGGCGAGCCCGGCCATTCCCGCGCCGATGACGCAGATTTCCGTATCGTGTCCGTCCATGCCGCGTTGAACGCGCGACAAAGCATTGCGTTTCGCAGAACGAGCGAGCGATTGATCCTATGGTGCCGACGACATCGGCCGCGCCTCTGCAAGGATCAGCGAAAATCGCCCTTCGCCATCCAGCCAGCGTTCGACCGGTTCCCAGCCCCCGGCCAACAGCAACAGGTTGGCGCTGCGCCGTCCGAATTTGTGGCTGTTTTCCGTATGGATCGTTTCGCCCCGCCCCATCGAGAATGTCTCTCCGGCAATCGTGAAATCGATATCGCTATCGGCCACCAGGTGCATTTCGACCCGTGCGCGCTGATCGTTCCAGCGCGCTTCGTGATGCAATTGGTCCAGCGGAATGTCGGCATCGAGTTCGCGGTTGATGCGTTTCAGCAGGTTGCAATTGAATCGCGCCGTGACCCCGCCGGCATCGTCATAAGCCGCGCGTAGGACGGCATCATCCTTGATCAAATCCATGCCGATCAACAATTGCGCGCCAGTGCCGAGCGTGGCGCGCATATTTCGCAGCAAGTCAACCGCCGTACGCGCCACCATGTTGCCGATCGTCGAACCGGGAAAAAATCCCAATTTCGGCAGATTGTCGACCTGCGAAGGCAATTCGACCCGGCGCATGAAATCCGCCTCCACCGGATAAACCGGGACATCGGGAAATTTCGCGGCAAGGTCGGCAGCTGCGGAGCGCAGGAAATCGCCTGCAATGTCGAGCGGGACATACGCCGCAGGCGCAATCGCTTCGAGCAGCAGCGGCGTCTTGACCGACGATCCGGATCCGAATTCCACGACCGCCGATCCATCGGCGATCAGGTCGGCGAATTCATCGGCCCGTTCGCGCAGAATCTCGGTTTCGGCGCGGGTTGGGTAATATTCGGGGACCTGCGTAATATCCTCGAACAATTGCGAGCCGACATCGTCGTAAAGCCAGCGCGCCGGAATTGCCTTTCGTGGTCCGGATAATCCGTCGATCACGTCGGCGCGAAACGCGGGATCGACTCCACTCGCATCCTTATCAACGAGCTTCAGCCCCTCTTTGGTGGTCATATTACTATAGATCCTTTGCAAGCCTGAGGCCGGTGAACTGCCAGCGCTGATGTGGGTAGAAAAAATTGCGGTACGAGGCCCGCGAATGTCCGCGTACGCTGGCGCAGCTTGCGCCTTTGAGGACGAACTGTCCGCTCATGAACTTCCCGTTGTATTCCCCGACCGCACCCGGCGCAGGTTTGAACCGCGGATAGGGCAAATAACCGGATCGCGTGAATTGCCAGCAATCGCCGAACAGGTCCGCGCCCCCGATCGGCAAGGGCGGAGCGGCATGGTCGAGCTGGTTGCCCGATGATGAATCGTGCGCGGGGGGCGTTTGTTCGCCGTCCTGCCCGCGCGCCACCGCCTCCCATTCGAATTCGGTGGGAAGGCGCATCCCGGCCCACCGTGCAAACGCGTCCGCTTCGTAAAAAGAAATGTGGCAGACCGGTGCATCGTCATCGCGTTGTTGCCACCCGGCATGGGTGAATTGATCGTCATCCCGCCAGTAAAGCGGCGCACCAATGCTATGTTCGCGCACCCAGGCCAGCCCGTCGCAGAGCCACAGCGAAGGCGTTCCGTATCCGCCATCGGCGATGAATTCGTCCCAGTCGCCATTGGTGACCAGCCGATCGGCCAGTGCGAACGGTTCGATCAGGACGCGGTGGCGCGGCCCTTCATTGTCGAAGGCGAAATCGCTTTCCCCATCGGCATGGCCGATCAGGGCGATGCCGCCTGGATGTTCGTACCAACCGGTCCCGGCCCCGCCCCTGTCGCCACCTGAGACGCCATCCCGCTCACTGCGCGTATCCTTATCGCGCCACATCGCCGGAGCTAAAGGATTTTGAAACAGCGCATGTTTTATATCGGTCAGCAGCAATTCGATATGCTGTTGTTCGTGCGCGATGCCGAGCCGGACGATGTTTTCAATTTCATCCGCCACCGATGTGTCAGCGAGAAGCCCGGCCATCGCGCAATCCACCGCGGCGCGCCAATCCTTCACTTCCTCGAGCGAGGGGCGCGACAACATGCCCCGGCAACCACGATCGATCCGGGCGCCTTCCGCTTCGTAATAGGAATTGAACAGGAATGCCCAGCGTTCGTCATGTCGCCGATAATCATGCGCATATTCGCGCAGGACGAACGTTTCCCAGAACCATGTCGTGTGCGCCAGGTGCCACTTCGCCGGGCTCGCATCCTCCATCGACTGGATCGTGGCATCGGCGTCCGACAATGGTTCGGCCAAGGATTGCATCAACTGGCGCGTGCGGACGAATTCATCGGCGAGCGGTTCACTCGCCATAACGGGCGCGTCTTTGCGACGCATGCTCCGGGACAAGGGCAAACTCCTGTTTCTCTCGGGCAATCGCGTCAAGACATGACGCACCGCCGCCCTAAAGGAAAGTGCGGAGAACAAATTAGAACAAATGTTAGGTAGTTTTCGCGATCGCTCGAAATAATATTTCCCGGATCGTAAAAGGCTGGGACACGTAGGCCGTACTATCCAAATTCGCACGCCCGATTACGCCCTGCCGCCTTTGCGGAGAAAACGCTCTGTCCGCTCGCGCAGACAGCGATAGCGATGAGCGCGGCGCTCGATAGCTTGGCATCGACCCCGATCAATCGCGTCAGGCCGCGTCGGCGGCGCGTTGCTGCTCCGCCTCCGCGTTGAGCATTTCGGCCAGCAGGAACGCAAGTTCGAGCGATTGTTCGGCGTTCAGGCGCGGATCGCAATGCGTGTGATAGCGATCGCCGAGCCGTTCCTCGGTTATCGCGACAGCACCGCCGACGCATTCGGTTACGTCCTGTCCGGTCATCTCGATGTGTATTCCGCCCGGGTGGGTTCCCTCGGCGCGGTGAACGGCGAAAAAACCGCGCGCTTCGGCCAGGATACGGTCGAATGGCCGTGTTTTGAAACCGCTATCGGATTTGACCACGTTGCCGTGCATCGGATCGCAGCTCCACACCACTGGATGCCCTTCGCGCTTAACCGCGCGGACGAGGCGTGGCAAACCTTCCTCGACCTTGTCGTGACCGAACCGGCTGATCAGCGTAATGCGGCCGGGTTCACGCGATGGATTGAGCGTATCGAGCAATTCGAGCAGCGCATCGGGTTCGAGGCTGGGACCGCATTTCATGCCTAGAGGATTGCCGATCCCGCGCGCGAATTCGATATGCGCGCTACCCGGGAAACGGGTTCGATCCCCGATCCACAGCATGTGCGCGCTGGTCGCGTACCAATCGCCGGTCAGCGAATCCTGACGCGTCAATGCCTGTTCGTAGGGCAGCAGCAGGCTTTCGTGGCTGGTGTAGAAACTGGTGCCCTGCAATTGCGGCACGGTGGCCGGATCGATTCCGCACGCCTCCATGAAATCGAGCGATTCGCCAATGCGATCGGCGGTCCGGGCGAACTTGTCGGTCCACGGGGTCCGGCCCATGAAATCGAGCGTCCACTGATGCACCTGCCGCAGATTGGCGTATCCCCCACCGGCAAAGGCGCGCAGCAGGTTGAGCGTCGCCGCCGCCTGTGAATAGGCGCGCACCATCCGCATGGGATCGTTGCGGCGCTGTTCGGGTGAAAATTCGATCCCGTTGATATTGTCGCCAAGATAGCTGGGCAATGTCAGATCGCCCTTCGTCTCCGTCGGGGCGGAGCGGGGCTTGGCAAACTGGCCGGCCATGCGACCCACTTTCACCACCGGGTGTTTCGTTGCAAACGTCAGGACGACCGCCATCTGCAACAACACGCGAAAGGTATCGCGGATATTGTTGGGGTGGAATTCGGCAAAGCTTTCCGCGCAATCTCCGCCCTGAAGCAGGAATGCCTTGCCTTGAGCAACATCGGCCAAATCGCTTTTCAGCGCGCGCGCTTCCCCGGCGAACACCAGCGGGGGATAGCCCGCCAATTGCTGTTCGGCCTCGGCCAGTTCGGCCGCATCCTCGTAATGCGGCAAATGCCGGGCCTCGTGGTTTTTCCAGCTATCGGTCTGCCAATTGGTCGTCACGGTCGATCGGTCTCTTGCTAGTGTATCGGTCTGGTAAAAATCGCCACCCTGCCTTGAGGTTGTCAAAGCACGGACATGGCACGCGGCTGTTTACTGCCCATAACGCTAAAGCCGCAGCGGCGCGAGGTCAAAGCGCGGTTTCAAGTGCTGCACATCGGATACGCATGACACGGCCCGGACGCAATTTCGGTCAACGGCCCGTCATTTGCGTCCGAACATCGAGAGATCGCTCATCCGATACGGTCTCCGCAGGCTGCGCCGGAGGGGAAGCGGTGCTCAATTCCTGCCCTTCGGGTATCACGGCCAGCTTCAGAGGTTCCAGCCCGGTGAAATACCGTTCGGCCAGGAATTGCATGATCGCAGGTTCGGTCTGCGAATAATCGACCAGCAGCGTTCGCAGCAATTCCACGCGCTTGGGATCGAAGCTCGCCCCTTCGAGATTGTAGAGCCAGAACTGGTTGCCCGTCGATGCACGCCGGATCCGCTGGGCGAGCGGCTGCGTCACCCGTTCCAGTTCGTCCGCGGTAGGCGGATTGGCAGCAAGATCGCCGGCGATGCGTTCGGCTTCGGCGAAGAAGACGGGCACGAATTCAGGTTCCAGCTGTGCGACGGCAGTGATCCGGCCCCCGGACGCGATATCGGTCGGCCAGTTCGAGAACACCTGCGGCGAATAGCTCGCCCCCGCACGCTCTCGCAACGCGTCGAGAAGGCGGTTGTTGAACAGTTGCGTCAGGATTTCGAGCTGTCGGGATTCGCGGATGCTGTCCATGCCTCCGCCGCTTGGCCATGCAATGACGGCGGCGGCCTGGTTGGCATCGCCGCGGTGGGTGAGGATCGCCGGATCGCCGCCCGTTTCCGGAAATTCAGGCACTCTGGATGCAATTTCCGGCGCAATCGGCGCGCGTTCCGGCAGCGCGCCGAACGTAGTCCGCAACTTTTCGACGATGGCATCGCGGTCGAATTCACCGAACACCAGCACTTCGACCGGCCCCTGACGCAGCAGCGGTTCCCACACTTCGCGGAATTCCTCGGGCGTAACATCGCTCAACGCATCGGGCGTAGGCGTGGCAAAGCGCGGATCGCGGTCGGTGGCGAGATATTCGAGATCACGACGGAGTACCGCGCCCGGACTGGTCGAATAGGTGTTGTAGGCCAGTTCAGCCGCCGCCTTCGCACGGATGACGGGATCGGGATCCCAGCGCGGCATGCCCAGCTTTGCCGCGAACAGGTAGAGCTGGTCGGCGACGTCGCTCGACCGGGTTTGCGCGGTAAACGTGAACACCGCATCGTCGATATCGAAATCGAAGCCCAGCTTTCGGCCCGTGGCCAGTCGATCGAGCGCATTCTGGTCCAGGTCGGCAAGACCAGATCCGACCAGCGCCGCTTCGCCGATCGGAGCGTAGACCGCACTGTCGCCATCGAAGGCGCGATAGCCTGCGCCAAACCGAACGCGGACCGTGACGCGCCCCGGTTCGGCGTCGTTGGACCATAACAGGGCGCGCACGCCATTGGCGAATTCGACCTGTTCCACATCCAGCAGGCCAAGCGGTTTTTCCGCGGTGATCGCACCGGGCGAACCGATTGCGGGCAGGTCGTCGAACGAAATGGTTTTCGCTGCCAGACGGGCCGTGTCGTCGACCAGAGCCTCGCTCGCGAGCGCCAGCCGCAAATCCTCTTCCTCCGCCTCGCCGGTCGTCGGGGTGACATAGACGGACCGAATGACCTCGCCTTTGAACAGGCCGCGCGTGCGTTGGTGCACTTGCGCCGGGTTCAGCCGATCACGCATCCCGCGAAAGACGTTCAGCACGGTTTGCGGACTGGCCACGGTTTCCCGGATGTCGACGGCGTTTACCAGCGTATCGGCCAATTCGCGGCCCGCCTGCACCGATGCCTGTTCGACGCTGTTGGCGAAAGCGACGTCGAATTCGGCGGCCTCGCGGTCGATTTCCTCCTGCGTGGGCGGGGTGGCGATGGCGTCGGCGATCACTCCGCGCACATCGGCCAGAGCGGCTTTCCAATCCGATGAAAGCGGTGCGACCGTCACGAAAGTCGCGTCGGTCGAACGCGATACGTCATCCTGTCGCACCTGCGCGTACAGGTAGGAGCCCCCGGCCCGCGCCCGTGTTTCGAGCCGCCGGTTGATGATCGACTGCGCCAGCGAATCCAGCAGCAGGCCTTCATTGTAAACGATCGTGTCGTCGACGCGCCGCCACGGGCGCATGATCGCATAGGTCAGGCTGCGCGGCAGATCGGATTCCACGCCGACGGCAAGTTCACCGATCGGCAGGCCGGTTTCGGCGGCGATCGCGGCGTTGGCAGGCGCCTCGGGATCACCGAAATCGGGGGCATCCGCCCCTTCGCCAAGGCCCTGCCAGTCGCCGAACCATTGTTCGACCAATCCGGCGAGGATCAGCGGATCGGCGTCGCCTGCAACCACTATCACGGTGTTTTCAGGGCGATACCAGCGGCGATGAAATTCGCTGACGCTGTCGCCGGTTGCCGCCTCCAGCGTTTCGACCGTGCCGATCGGTTGCCGCGTCGCCAGCCGTTGACCGGCGAAGAAAGTCTGCCGCGTCAATTGCGCGGAACGCTGCGCCGCCCCGCCCCGCTCGCGCTTTTCGGCGAGGACGATCGGACGTTCTGCCGCGACATTGGCATCGTTCAAGACAGGCTCGCGCACCATTCCGGACAACAGTTTGAAACTTTCCGACAGCTTGGCCCGGTCGATATCGGGAATGTCGAGCCTGTAAACGGTGTGGGTCGGGCTGGTTTCGGCATTGGCATCGCTGCCGAATGTCGCGCCAAGCCGTTGCCACGCGGCAATCGCCTCAGCCTGGCCGAGATACTTACTCTCACGGAACAACAGGTGTTCGAGCAGGTGGGCATAGCCCTGTTCGCTATCGCGTTCGTGTAGCGATCCGGCATCGACCCGCACCCGGATCGAAACCTGCTGTGGCGGCACTCCGTTGCGCCGCACGGCATATCGCAGGCCGTTGTCCATCTCGCCAAAAAGCCATTCCCGGTCGACGGGAACATTGCTGTTTTCATACAGCCACGGCGTTTCCGCATCGGCCTGCAATGCCTCTGGTGCGGGAATAGTCGGTGTGGCCTGTTGCGCGACAGGTGCCGGCTGCGAATCCTGTGCGAACAGGGGGCCGGTAAAGGCCACGGGCATGGCGAGGATGGAAAGGGCGGCGCTCGCCCGGAAAAGCAGGTTCATGCCTACGTTATAGGGACCGCAGCGGTGAAGGACCAGTGAACGCTGCGGGAAACAGCCGTGACGCATCAATGCCAGTATCGCATCAGTCGCGCTTATCCGCCTTGTGCGGATGAGGCGGCGCGCCTATTTCGGATCCCATGTTCATAGAAACCGAAACGACACCGAACCCATCCAGCCTCAAGTTCATGCCCGGTCGCACGGTCATGCCGACAGGAACGCGCGAATTCGCCTCGCCCGAGGCGGCGGAGGCAAGCCCGCTCGCACAGGCTATTTTCGACACAGGCGAGGTCGTCAATGTCTTCTTCGGCTACGATTTCGTCACCGTCACCGCCGCTCCGGGAGTGGACTGGTCCGCGCTGAAACCGCAAGTCGCCGCGATCCTGCTCGACCATTTCGTTTCCGAAGCCCCGCTGTTCCATGGTGGCACGGCGGGTGGCATATCCGTCCCCGCCGAAACCGAAATGGCGGTGGAGGAGAACGAGGACGATGCCGAGATCATCGCCTCGATCAACGAACTGCTCGAAACGCGGGTCCGACCGGCGGTTGCCGGCGACGGCGGCGATATCGCCTATCGCGGATTTTCAGATGGAGTCGTCTACCTGACGTTGCAGGGCGCGTGCGCCGGATGCCCGTCGAGCACGGCGACATTGAAACACGGCATCGAAAGCCTGTTGAAACATTACGTCCCGGAGGTCGTTGAAGTCCGGGCCGCCTAGATTTCATCGACCAACAGGGATTTCAATGCCGACACAATACCACGACAACACATTGTCCGACGCCGCACTCGCGCAAATCTTCAACGATGCGCGCACCTATAATGGCTGGCTGGACAAGGACGTATCCGTCGATCAGCTACGCGCGATCTGGGACCTGATGAAAATGGGTCCGACATCGGCCAATATGCAGCCGATCCGGATTGTCTGGGTCCGCTCCGACGAAGAGAAGGACAAGCTGGCGCAGTGTGCGATGGAGGGGAACAAGGACAAGATCAGGCAGGCGCCGGTTACGGCCATCATCGGTTACGACATCGATTTTCATGAAAATCTGCCCTGGCTGTTTCCCCATACCGATGCGAAAAGCTGGTTCGAGGGCGATGAGGATGGCCGGATCGAGGGCGCGCGTCGCAATTCTGCGCTCCAGGGCGCGTACATGATCATCGCTGCGCGGGCCATCGGCCTTGATTGCGGGCCGATGTCGGGCGTCGATCTGGAAGAGGTGACGAAGGCGTTTTACGCCGACGAACCGCGCCACCGGGCCGACTGGATCTGTTCGATCGGCTATGGCGATCCAGACACCATTTTCGAACGCAGTCCGCGCCCCGACTTCGAAAAATTCACGCGCATCGTTTGAGAAATCGGTAACCGCGGCTTGCAGCGCAAGAGCGGCTGAGGCAGTGCCATCACGATGTCGGACCCCGCGCGCACCCTGGCGATAGAGACGGCCACAGAGGCGTGCTCGATCGCGCTTGTCGAGGGTCACGGTCCGGACGCGCGGATCATCGCCCACGATCACCGGATCCTGGGCCGCGGCCATGCCGAAGCGCTGGTGCCGATGATCGCCGCCCTGCCCGACCGCGGGCGGGCCGCACGGATCGCGGTATCGCTGGGACCGGGCAGCTTTACCGGCGTCAGGATCGGGATCGCCACCGCCCGGGCACTGGGCGTTGCCTGGGGTGCGAAGGTCATGGGCTATCCGACGCTCGCGCTGATCGCGGCGATGGCGCGCGACAAAAGCAAATGCGACGAGGTGACCGTTTGCATGAATGCCGGGCATGGCGAATGGTTCGTCCAGAATTTCGTAGGCGGCCTTGCCCAAAGCAATGCGCGTTCGCTCTCACCCGAAGCCGCTCGGGCCGAACGTCTCGCGCGCGTGGTAGCCGGCAGTCGGGCGCAGGAACTGGCCGAAGAGTGGGATGGTGATGTCGAGACGTTATCGATGCTGCCCGATGCGCGCTCCGTGCTTTTATTGCCCGACGACTGCCTGAGGCACGACCTCGATCCGATCTATGGCCGCGCCCCGGATGCAAAGCCACAAGCCATACCTGACCCGCACGGCTCAACTTTGGCTACGGATAGCCAGACCCGATGAGCGAGCGAATCAGTCAGGTCGATCGCATCATGACCGTCATGGAAAAAGCGTTCGATCCCGCATTCGGCGAAGCGTGGAACCGGCGCCAGATCAGCGACGCTCTTGCCATGCCCTCGACCCATGCGATCGTTGTCGACGAAAGCGGGATCGAGCTATCGCGATCGACCGAAAACCAGCAGCCCGCTGCGTTCGTCCTGACCCGGGCGGCAGCGGACGAAGAAGAGTTGCTGCTCATTGCAGTTGCGCCCGAACACAGGCGGCGTGGCCTTGCCAAGGCATTGATCTCCCACCTGTTCGCACAAGCCCGCGAACGGGGATCAACCAAGATTTTCCTCGAAATGCGCTGCGGCAATCCGGCAGAACGGCTGTATCGATCGGTCGGTTTCACCCCGATCGGCAGACGCTCCAATTATTATCGATTGGCCAATGGCAGTCGCGCCGATGCCATTACTTTTGGCAGACCCATCGCCTGATCGGCGTCAGCCAGATTTAAAGAAAAACCGTCCCTTATTCGAACCGGCATCATTCAGCGTGTTGCTTATATGACAGATTTGAGTCATGCGAACGTTATCGGAAAAATCCGAATATAAAAAAACGAGGAACTCATGGACGATCTGCAACAGGAAATGAAAGAAACGCTGATTACTTTGACGAGCGATATCGTGGCGGCGCACGTCAGCAATAACAATGTCGAAGTGAATGCTGTGCCGGAACTGATTACCAACGTGTATCAGGCGCTTTCGGGATTGGGCGATGATACTGCGACGAAGGAGGAGCGGCCCGAACCCGCCGTGTCTATCCGCGCCTCGGTCAAGCCCGATTACATCGTCTGCCTTGAAGACGGTAAGAAGCTGAAAATGCTCAAGCGTTATATTCGCACCAATTACGATATGACCCCCGATGAATACAGGGCGCGTTGGGACCTGCCGTCGGATTATCCGATGGTTGCCCCCAATTACGCTGAAAAACGGCGCGACCTTGCCAAGAAAATCGGTCTGGGCCGTAAACCAGGTAGCGGGCGCAAGCCGGCCAGCGGTACGAAACAGGGCGGTTCGAAAAAGTAATCGGCGGTTCCGATCAGTCGATTTGGTGCTACATATCAATCTGAAAACGCACAAATCTCGATCGTATCGACAGGGGAACACCATCCGTCTTTCGGCCCGCACCGCAGACGGACTCCATGTGCATCTTCGCACGCCAAACGGTTCTGCGACAAAGCCCCGGGGTTTCCCGTTGACCAACAGGATGCCCGCCGAAACTTGAGCCGGACGCACAGCCCGCGTAAGGGTAATCGGTATAGTTTCGGCGGGACGGTCCCGCCCCTCTTCAAGGATGCGTTCGCTTGAACCAGAAAATCGATCTTGAACAATTGTGCGCCGAAAAGGGTCTGCGGATCACTGAACAGCGGCGCGTGATCGCAAAAGTACTATCCGAAAGCGACGATCACCCCGATGTCGAATTGCTGCACAGCCGGGCGTCTGCCGTGGATTCGAAGATTTCGATCGCCACCGTCTATCGCACCGTCCGCCTGTTCGAGGAGGCCGGCATCCTCGATCGCCACGATTTCGGCGACGGCCGGTCGCGCTACGAACCCGTACCCGAAGCGCACCACGACCATCTGATAGATGTCGAAACGGGTAATGTCGTCGAATTCGTCGATCCCGAAGTCGAAGCATTGCAGCGCCAGATCGCGGAACGCCTCGGCTATCGTCTGGTCGACCATAGGATGGAATTATATGGCGTGCGGCTGTCGCGCGATGACAAGCCAAGGACGTGAACGACCCCACAGGTCAGACCGGCCTCGACGCACCGACCGAAGACGAAGCGTGGAAACTGCGGGTGGCCGCCGCTCGCGGTGAAAACACCCCGATTTCCCTGGCCGGATCGATCCGCATCGGGCTACGCGCCCTCGCGCTGATCGCGCTGATCATCGTGTTCGTGCCGCTTCATTACCTCTATCGGTTGTTCGCCTACGGATCGCCGTTTCCGATGCTGTTCCTGCGCTATGCGGCGTGGGTATCGGGCGCGCGGGTGACAGTCACCGGTACGCATCTCAGACGCGATGTATTCTATATCGCCAATCACGTATCGTGGATCGACATATTGTCGCTCGCCGGGGCGTGCGGCACGGCTTTCGTGGCCAAGGCCGAGCTGGCGCAGGCTCCGCTTGTCGGCTGGCTCGCCTCGCTCAATCGCACGGTGTTTGTAAAACGTGAAAACCGATTGGGCGTGGCCGGTCAGATCAATGCATTGAAAGAGGCGCTGGCGGACAATTGGTCGGTCACCGTCTTTCCCGAAGGCACAACCACTGACGGCCAGTCGCTTCTGCCGTTCAAGACCAGCATGCTCTCCGTTCTCGAACCGCCGCCACCCGGCGTCATGGTGCAGCCGGTCCTGCTCGATTATGGGCAGGTTGCGGAATGGATCGGATGGATCGGGGACGAAGGCGGTCTGAACAACGCGAAACGGGTTCTGGCGCGCAAAGGGTCATTCGAACTCGGCGTGCATTTCCTCGAACCTTTCAGCCCGGAGGAATTCCGGGGGCGAAAGGCGATCGGCAATGAAGCCCGCGTTCGGATCGAGGATGCCCTGACAGGCGCGTTGGGCAAACCACCGCGCCGATTTGCCCACGATGTACCGCCGATTCGGTATTCGGCAATGGACCGTGACCGTGACTGACGGGATCGGGATCGGGAAACGGCAGACACCGAGACAATCGATAAACGCGCGAGTAATTGACCGTTACGCCGCGGGCCATTTCGCCAACCGGCCGCCCAAACCGTCCACGATCATAGTCCCGCGCGGACCAGCCAGTCGTGGAACAGGCGCACGGGCCGCGCCTCCAGCGCGGTCGGCTTGCACACGAACCAGTAGCTGTAGGGGCTCTGCACCTCCACTCCCGGCAGGTTGGTCAGCCGGGTATCCGCAGCGCGGCGAAGGTGATCGTCGTGCATGATCGCAATTCCCAGACCCTGCGCCGCCGCTTCGAGCATCAACTGGCCCGAATCGTAATGGTCGATCGCGGCCGGCTCCATCTCGTCGAGGTCGTTGGCCGTTTTCCACGCAGCGAAGCTTTCCGGCAGTTCGTTGTGGATGAGAAATGTCTGCCGCTGCAGGCTGTCACCGTTCACCTCGGTTCCGACGGCGCTTGCCACATCCTTCGAACAGATCGCATGAACCACGTTATGATCCAGTCGCACCGCGTGGAGCCCGGAGGCAGGTCCGCGTGACAGGATGATAGCGGCGTCCAGCGTATCGCCCACCCGGTCCTCCAGATGCGGCGCGGTGTCGATATCGATATGCAGCAAGGGATGACGTTTGCGCAATTCGCCCAAACGGGGGAACAGCCGCTGACTGCCGAACATCGGCAAGACACCGAGCCGCAGGCGGAGGACGGAAATGCTGTCGGACTGGCTTTCGACCGCACGGGCAAGCGATTCGAGATGCGGATTGACCGCCTCGTAAAAAGCCTGCCCTTCGTCGGTCAGTTGCATTGATTGGCGGGCGCGGGTGAACAGCTTCTTGCCGACGAATTCTTCGAGGTTGGTGATCCGGCGCGACAGCGCGGACGGGCTGAGGCCGATTTCCTCGGCTGCCGCTCTGGCCGAACCAAGACGCACCGTACGCATGAACGCCTCGAGCGCGCGGAGAGGGGGCAATCGACGTGATGGCATAGCGTGGCTCCTTGTTTGGCCAAGCTACGCAAAGTATCAATTGTTGGATGCAAAAAATCAAACAGGGGGCCGATTTTTCGTCCCGGAGGTGCGGTTATTGCACGTCGTCTTCGCCGCTTTCGATGCTCGGCGCATGGAGTCTGAGGCGTTTCACGTGCGTGTCGTCGCCCGCAGTTACCTCAATTCTCCACCCACTGGAATGTTCCAGCATCGCGCCCACAGGCGGAACGGCTTCTGCCAGTACGAAGGCAAGCCCGCCCAGCGTGTCGACAGATTCCTCGACTTCGGCGAGCCGTGGGTCGACGATTTCGGCGACATCATCCAGTTCGGCGCGGGCGTCGCAATCCCACATACCCTCCCCGATCGGCACGATCAAAGCCTCGGGCGTTTCGTCGTGCTCATCCTCGATTTCACCGACGATCTCTTCGACCAGGTCCTCGATCGTGATAAGCCCGTCCGTGCCGGAAAATTCATCCAGAACGATCGCCAGATGCACGCGCCGCGCCCGCATGTCCGCCAACACGTCGAGCGCGCCCCGCGATTGCGGAACGTAAATCGGTTGGCGCATCAACACGGTCCAGTCGCGCGGCGGCTTCTTGCCATTGGCAAGATAGGCGAAGACATCGCGGATGTGGATCATGCCGATCACATCATCGAGCGTGACGCGATAGACCGGCAGACGCGAATGGCCATGTTCGCCAAATGTGGCGACCAGTTCGTCCCAGGTGATCGCGGCATCCACGGCAACGATTTCGCCGCGCGGAACGGCCACATCGTCGGCATCGTGTTCGGAAAAATGCAGCAGATTTCGAAGCATCTGCCGTTCCACCGGCGTCAGGTCGCCATTGCCGGCGTGCGTTTCGGGCTGACGCGTATCGTCGTTTTCGTCCTCGTGCTCGTCGATTTTCTCTTCGAGCTGAGCGCGCAGCGATCGATCGCTGTCTCCGACGTTCAGGAATTTGCGAAACGCAGGCCACAGCCCGCGCTTGCTACTCTCCGCGTCTCCGGTTTGGGATTGGGAATCGGGCATGGCCCTTGCTCTTCATGCTCCTGTATTGTCGCGATCCGCATATGGGTCAGCAATGCCCATTTTTGCAAGGGCCGCAATTTCGAGCGCTTCCATCCGTTCGGCGTCGCTGTCGCTGGTTTCGTGGTCGTATCCCACCAGGTGAAGCAAGCCATGGACGATCAGGTGTGCGCAATGATCGTCGGTCGGTATGCGTTTTTCGGCCGCTTCACGCAGGCAGGTTCCGTGCGCCAGGGCGATGTCGCCCAGCATTTCGGGCGGATCGTCGGGTCCGATTTCGTCTAGATCATCGTCATCCAGCATCGGAAAACTCAGCACATTCGTGGGGCGATCCTTGCCGCGCCATTCACGGTTCAGGACCCGCACCCGATCATCGCCGGTAAACAGGATGCTGATGATCAGGTTTTCCCGTGCCAGCAATGGCACGAAATGCGCAATCGCGTCGAGCGCGGCAACCGCGAGGTCGACGCTCGCCACTTCGTCCTGCCACGGACCGTCGAACGCGATATCGAGAATTGCCATCGTGTTGACCGCGCAATGTGTGCGGGTTCAGGACGCCGCGCCGGTGGCGCCGGTCGCGCCGGGGGTCGGACCGTCCAGCGGTCCCTCGTATGCATCGACGATCCGGCCCACGATCGGGTGCCGCACGACATCGGCTGCGGTGAAACGGATCGTGCCAAAACCCTCGACACCCTCCAGCTTGCCGACTGCATCGGCAAGCCCGCTCATCCGGTCGCCGCCGGGAATATCGACCTGTCGTGGATCGCCGCAAATGACCATCCGGCTGTTCTGGCCGAAACGGGTCAGGAACATCTTCATCTGTTCACGGGTGGTGTTCTGCGCTTCGTCGAGGATGACGAAAGCATCGGCCAGCGTCCGCCCGCGCATGAAGGCGATCGGCGCGATCTCGATCTCGCCGCTCGCGATCCGGCGTTCGACCTGTTCGGGCGGCATGCAATCGTACAGCGCATCGTATAGCGGGCGCAGATAGGGATCGACCTTGTCCTTCATATCGCCGGGAAGGAAGCCGAGCTTTTCACCCGCCTCGACCGCCGGACGCGACAGGATCAGGCGTTGCACCGTGCCCGACATCAACTGGCTGACCGCCTGCGCTACGGCAAGGTAAGTCTTGCCCGTTCCTGCCGGGCCAAGCGCGAAGATGATGTCATCGCGCGCCAGGCTGCGCATATAGGCGATCTGCATCGCGGAACGCGGCACGATGGTCTTGCGACGCGTGCGGATCATTATCGGCGGGCTTTCCTTTTCGCCCGAGATAATTCCTTCCAGCGTCGGTTCGTTCGACATGGCGATCATCGATTCGATCGCCCCGCTATCGAGATCCTGCCCCATGGCGAGCCGGTCATACATGGTCTGCATTACGTCCCGCGCGCGGCCGACCGCGTCCTCCGGCCCTTCGATCACGATCTTGTCGCCGCGCGCATGGATGAAAACGCCCAACCTGTTTTCAAGCTGGACGAGATTGGCGTCGAATTGGCCAAACAAAGGTCCAAGAAGCGACTGGTTGTCGAACGCGATATCCGCGCGGGCGCGGCGAGAGGGATTGGCGCGAACGGGGTCGGGCGACAGCTTGGGCTCCCGCGTTGTGTCGGTCCCGGTCGTGTCGGCTTTTCGTGTCGGTCTGCGGCCCATGAAATCCTTCGGTCTGGCGCTGCTATCAGGCACTCAAGGTAAGCCTCCCCCCGGTCAAAGCAAGCAGGGGTCGGCAATCGAACGGTGGAAAGTCATGCGGACGACGCAATTCGCCTCTCGTCGGCAGGCCCCCTCCCGTCGGCAGGTCCTGTCAGGCAAAAGCGGTCTGGTGCAATTGTCCGCGGATCGAATTGGGTCCGGCTTCGACCAAGGTCACTTCGACCATATTGCCGATTTCGCATTCCGCTCCGTCGCGGTCCTCGAACCATACGCTTTGCAACCAGGGCGATTTTCCCAGCCACTGCCCCGGGTTCTTGCCCCGCCGTTCGACCAGCACTTCACATCGTTTACCCTCGACCGCGCGATTGAAGGCGAATTGATCGCGGTTCAGCCGTTCCTGCAGCCGTTGCAGTCGCTCATCCATAACTTCGCGCGGGATCTGCCCGGCCATCGTCGCGGCGGGCGTGCCGGGACGGGGCGAATACTTGAAACTGTATGCATGGGCATAACCGACCGCATCGACGAGCCGAAGGGTCTGTTCGAATTCGGCATCGGTTTCGCCGGGAAATCCGACAATGAAATCGCCCGACAGCGCGATGCCGGGCCGCGCCGCGCGCACGCGGTCCAGCAGTTTCAGATAGCCGTCTGCGGTATGTTGCCGGTTCATCGCCTTCAGCACGCGGTCCGAACCACTTTGCACCGGCAGATGCAGATAGGGCATCAGCTTTTCGATTTCGCCATGCGCGGCGATCAGGCCATCGGTAAAATCGTTGGGATGGCTGGTGGTATAACGGATGCGATGCAGATCGGCGATCTGCGCGAGTTCGCGGATCAGCCCGTCCAGCCCGATCGCACGGCCCCTGCCATCCTCGCCGCTCCATGCATTCACATTTTGACCCAGCAAGGTAATCTCGCGCGCGCCGGCATCGACCAGCCGATACGCCTCGTCCACCAAGTCGTTGAACGGGCGGGAGATTTCAGCACCGCGCGTGTAGGGCACGACACAATAGGTGCAGAATTTGTCGCAGCCTTCCTGCACCGTCAGAAAGGCGCTGGGCGCGCGTTTTCTGCGTGCCGGCAGTTCCGCGAACTTTGCAATGGCGGGCATATCGGTATCGGTGCTGCGTTCGCCGCGCGCGGCGCGATCGAGCATGTCGGGCAGTCGGTGATAGGCCTGCGGTCCGACGACCATCGAAACGGCCGGTGACCGCTTCATGATTTCCTCACCCTCGGCCTGGGCGACGCAACCGGCGACCGCGATCATCGGCTCCTTGCCCGCAGCCCGCCCGGCTTTCGACAGCCGGCCGATGTCGGAATAAACTTTTTCCGCCGCCTTTTCCCTGATGTGACAGGTGTTGAGAACGACCAGATCGGCCTCTTCGCCATCCGGTGCCGGTTCGACGCCGCGTTCGCTCAACAATTCGGCCATGCGTTCGCCGTCATAGACATTCATCTGACAGCCGAAGCTCTTGACCCTGTAGGTGCGTGGGGGTTTTTGCGATTTCATGAGACGTGCGCCCATATAAGAGCGCAGGCCCCAAGACAATACCGGCGATCAGCGGCGCATCGACCGCCCGGGCAGGGCGTCAGGCTGCGCGGACCAGTCGCGCCGGTCCCGTGGTGACCGGTTCGAGGGCGCGAAGAAAGGAATGAATCGCATTCGGCTTCACCAGCCACTGTGCATGGGCCCGCGCGGTTTCGACGTCGCCTTCGGCCAGAGAGCGGGCGATGAGGTCGAGACTGCGTTCATGCGGCGTCAGGTCCGCATTTTCATCCTCGGCGATCCGCAGGCGGGTACGACCGGAAACCTCGAGAATTGCTGCGGCCCGTTCAAGCGCCCAGCGCGCGACCTTGCCTGCGCCGCGCGGGCCAAAGCCCTCGGCATCGCGGCTGTCGCAACCGACGCGGCAACCATGCCAGACGGACCGGAATTCACTGATCATGTTCTCGTTCTCCTTGCTATTGAGAATGAGACGCATGAAAGACAAAGTCAAGGGCGGGTATTTCGTTCGGAATGGAAAAAAGGCCGGATCGAGATGCAAAAAAGGGACGCGCCGTTGTCCGGCACGCCCCTTCGATACTTGCAGATCGCTGATCTGTCGGTCAGGCGGCGACGCGTTCCCCGCCCGCTGCGACGAATTCGCCGCACCAATCCTCGCTCGCCACGTTGGGCCAATGCGCCTGCTTGTCGCCCTCTGCGGGCGAAGGGGCATAACGACGACATTCGCTTTGCGAGTTGTTGAAAAACTTGCACTTTGAGCACTGCATGAGGGCTACTCCTTTTCCATGGTTGAAGCGCCCTATCCGGCGCCCGGTATATCCAAACAATGCCCGTATAGCAGATGCGTTCCAATCTTTCGATAAAAAAGTGTGATTTTTCAGCTACTTAAAATTGATAGTCATTTGCAATTCTAGCTGCGAGTGCCTCTCATTCGACCTGCGCTTTCATGCAATTCCTTCGCAAGCGCAGCACCGGGATTGGCGCAGGATCAGGCCACGCTGGCCTTCACGATCTTGCCCGGGTTCTGCGGCGGTTCGCCCTTGGGCAGCGCGTCGACGTGTTCCATGCCGTCCGTCACCTGGCCCCAGACGGTGTATTGCCCATCGAGAAATTCCGCATCGTCGAACACGATGAAGAACTGGCTGTTGGCGCTGTCGGGCACCTGGGTGCGGGCCATCGAGCAGGTGCCGCGCGTGTGCGGTTCGGAATTGAACTCCGCCTTCAGGTCGTCACGATCGCTGCCGCCCATGCCGGTGCCGGTCGGATCGCCGCCCTGCGCCATGAAGCCGGGAATGACGCGGTGAAAGACGACGCCATCGTAAAACCCTTCCCTGGCCAGGCTGGTGATGCGTTCGACGTGGCCCGGCGCAAGATCGGGGCGCAATTTGATCGTCACGTCCTTGTTTTCGCCGTCTCCGGTGTCGAGCGTGAGGGTCAGTGTCTGGTCGGCCATATCGAAGTGTCTCCTGTGTGTGTGATTTGAACGGCGGCCTAAAGGTTTTGTGCCGGCATGTCACCCGCGCCCGCTTTCAGCCGCCCTGTACCGGGTCCGTCTTGCTTTTGCCGGGTCCGTCTTGCTTTTGAACGTGTGCGGCGTAAACCCGCGCCGATGGCCGATAATCGCAACCCCGATGATGACCTGATGGTCGAAGAGCGTCCGTCGGTGGACCCTGCC
>JGI12210J13797_10615567_pt1 | contig 34488 bp, 34 predicted proteins | sample ElkSlonscriptome_3_FD_13797 | JGI IMG/M metagenome (IMG submission 13797) | reverse complement strand
CCCGAAACCGGCATGATCACGCATTACGTGGTCGAATTTGACGAGAACAGCCTGTTCGAAGAGGACACGCGGCTCGTCCCCGCCTCGATGGTCGGCATGGACGACAGCGGCGATTACTGGATGGTCTCGCAGCCTACGACCTATGAATACGAGGTCTGGATCTACTGATCCGAACCAGCAACGGCAGTCATAAGCCGGAGAGGGACGCGCTCAGCCGAGCGCGTCCCTTACTGCGTGAGCATGGTGTTTCGCGTTCTCGGCATAATGCGCGGTGCCCATCTTCATTCCAGCTATGGCGGCATCGGAGAGCTCCTTGAGCTTCTTCGCCGGGCGTCCGGCCCACAGCTCGCGTGCTCCCATGACCTTTCGCTCGGTCAGCATCGCGCCCGCGGCCAGCATCGCGTCGGAGCCGATCACCGCCTTGTTCATCGCGATCGCTCCGAGGCCGACGAAACCGCGATCGTGGATCAAGCAGCCATGCACCATCGCCATGTGGCCGATCAGCACGTCATCGCCGATGACGAGCGGGGAGCCCTCGGGATCATCCGGGCGCGGCGGATCGCAATGAAGGACGCTGCCGTCCTGCACATTGGTCCGCTCGCCGATGCGGATCGTGAAGACATCCGCGCGCAGGACGCAATTGTACCAGATCGAGGAGCCCGCCCCGATCTCGACATCCCCGATGATCGTGCATCCGGGCGCAATGAAGGCGCTTTCGTGGATTGAGGGCGTCTTGCCGTGAATCGGCACGAAATTGGCGCCGGGATAGCGCCTCGAAAGGTCGTCGGTCATGTCGATGCTCCGAGCAGCCGTGCCGCATGGGGGGCATGATAGGTGAGGACGCCGCTGCATCCGGCGCGCTTGAAGGCGACGAGCTTTTCCATCAGCAGCGCGTCGCGATTGCCTGCACCGACGCTCTCGGCTGCCTCGATCATCGCATATTCGCCGGATACCTGGTAGGCGAAGACCGGCACGCCATAAGCCTGTTTCACGCGGTATATGATGTCGAGATAGGCGAGCCCTGGCTTCACCATCACGCTGTCCGCGCCCTCCGCAAGGTCGAATTCGACCTCGCGCAGGGCCTCGTCGCCATTGGCCGGATCCATCTGGTAGCTCTTCTTGTCGCCTTTGAGCAGCCCGCCCGAGCCGACCGCGTCGCGGAACGGGCCGTAGAAGGCGCTCGCATATTTGGCGGCATAGCTCATGATCTGGACGTTGTGGTGCCCGCCCATTTCGAGCGCGCGGCGGATCGCGCCGATGCGCCCGTCCATCATGTCGGACGGCGCGATGATGTCGGCCCCGGCCTCGGCCTGATTGATCGCCTGGTCGACCAGCACCGCGACGGTATCGTCGTTGGTGACATAGCCGCGCGCGTCGATCAGCCCGTCCTGCCCGTGGCTGGTATAGGGGTCGAGCGCGACGTCGGTCAGCACGCCGATATCCTCTCCGCACGCATCCTTGATCGCCCGGATCGCACGGCACATCAGGTTGTCGGGATTGTGCGCTTCCTCGCCCTCGTCGCTGCGCCTGTCCGGCGGCGTGTTCGGAAACAGCGCGACGACCGGGATGCCGAGCTTCACCGCTTCCCGGGCGCGCTCGGCAATGAGATCTACCGACCAGCGCGAGACGCCCGGCAGGCTCGAAACCGGGTCCTCCACCCCTTCTCCCGACGTGACGAAGAGCGGCCAGATCAGGTCGGCGGGGGTGACGATCGTTTCACGGTGGAGCACGCGGCTCCAGGCGGATGCCCGCGTTCGGCGCAGGCGGGTGTTGGGATAATGTCCTGTCATCGAGCGCGTTGTTGCCGCAAAGATCGCGCCCCCGCAATCCCGGCGCGCAATCCTGCCGGTCGGCGGGCATTCAGCCCTCCGCTTCAGTTCATCCTTCGGGCAAGGTCGATCTTCTCGATCTCGCGCTTGGGCTCCTCGATCTCGCCGGGCAGTTTCTCGAGATCGGCCAGGGCCGCGCCGACCTCGACCTGCTTGAGCTCGATCAGGCGGCGACGGAAATCGATCAGCTCGGTTCCGGAAAGCTGCGCACGGGAGACGAAGGAAACGCTTTCCGGATTGATCGATCGCCCGCCGCGATACATCTCGTAATGAAGGTGCGGGCCGGTCGACAGCCCGGTCGAGCCGACATAGCCGATGATCTGCCCGCGTTCGACCCGCTGGCCGCGGCTCACCGCCATCCGGCTCATGTGGCAATAACGCGTCGAAAGCCCCTCGCCATGGTCGATCCGGACCGCGATCCCGCAGCCGCCCGCGCGGCCTGCCGAGGTCACGCGCCCGTCGGTCACAGCCGCGATCGGCGTGCCGTGGCGCGCGCGGAAATCGAGCCCGGCATGCATCCGCCGGTAGCCGAGGATCGGGTGGCGCCGCATTCCGTAGCGCGAGGAAACCGGCCCGGGGACCGGCTGTACCAGCCCGCGCCGCTGCTCGCCGACGCCCGAGGCCTCGTAGAATTGCCCGTCCTCGCCCCAGCGCATCAGCTGCGTCTTCGGCTCGCCGCTGCGGTCGATCCCGGCATAGAGCAACTGCCCCGCCTGCCGTTCTCCCGTCGCGGCGCGGCGATAGGAGAGGATGATGTCGAATTCGTCCGAGGCGCGCATTTCGCGGTCCATGTCGATCTGGTTGTCGAGGGCGCGCAGATATTCCTGCACCGCGCTCGCCGGGACGCCTGCCGCCCGCATCGAGCGGTAGAGACTGGGGCCGACGGTGCCACGCACGCGCAGCGGCGTATCGTCGACGCGGATGGCGTTGCGCCGCAGGGACAGCGGGCCGGCTCCCCCCTCGCCCAGCCGCCCGATTTCGAGCTCGAGATCGAACCGCGCGCGAAAGGACAGCGCATCGAGCGGGCGCGGCTCGCGCGGAGCGGGTCGGCGGCCGAGAACGATGTCGATCTGCGTTCCGGGCTTCAGTTCGGAGAGCGGCATGGCACCCTCTACCAGTGCCGCGACGCGCGATACATCGCCGCTCGCCAGCCCTGCTCGGCGGAGCATGCTGGCAAAGCTGTCGCCGGGGGCGAGCGTCGCGATCAGTTCGACCCGCGGGCGTTCGGGTGCGCTTTTCAGGGGGACCACCCGCGCGCTCGGCCCGATGCCGCGGCCGGTATCGGCACCGAGAGCGAGCGGGCGGATCATGCTCCTGCGCATCTCGTCGCGGATCGCAGGACCCTCGGGCATGGAGGCCCGCGCCTCGAGCGGGGCGAAATCGGGCCAGAAGGCGAAAGCCGCCGCACCCAGGGCTATCATGGTCACGAGGCCGCGAAACCAGCGGCGGCTGCCGACATTGTCGGCGAGGTCGGGGGCAAGGTCGAGCCGATCGAACCACTGGCCGACCGACAGTTTCCACTCGTCATAACGATCGCCGAAGCCGTTCATGCGGGTGACGACCCGGCGGCGGACTTCCTGCTGGGCCGTGGCTGGTTCGCCTTCCCTTCCCCGGCGCAGATAGCCCGCGAGGCTTTCCGCATCCTCAGCGCGTCGACCGGAAGGAACGGGTGCATCTCCGCCGCGTCCCGCCCAATTGTCGCCGGGCCAGCCGTCCCCATCGATGTCGCGAGCGTGGTCCAAGGAAGATTTCCGGTTTCGAAGCGATCATGCCGGCCCGATGGTCGCGCCGCGATGGCGCCCGTCTCGGCGCGGCTTTCTTGGCCGTAATCCCTGCCCGATCAAAGTAAATACCGCCTTAACCGGCGACCAGCCGAGTCTGCGCCGCGACAAGTCGTTGTCCTGGCAAGACCCAAGGCGCGCGGAGGAAGGTTGCCCGCTCCTGCCAAGCCTGACACAAGACCCTCGTGACCTTTCCCGCGAATGCAAGCGAACGGGGCGACCGCAGCCGCGCCGATGAAAGCGGGGGGCAGGTGCGCGCCGTGCTCGGCCCGACCAATACCGGCAAGACCCATCTCGCGATCGAGCGGATGTGCGGCCATTCCTCGGGCATGATGGGCTTTCCGCTGCGCCTGCTCGCCCGCGAGGTCTATGACAGGGTGCGGGCGATCAAGGGCGACGACGCGGTCGCCCTCATCACAGGCGAGGAACGGATCGAGCCGCCGAATGCGCGCTATTTCCTGTGCACCGCCGAGGCGATGGACCGGCTTGGCAGCGGCAAGAACGGCCCCCATTCCTTTGTCGCCGTGGACGAAGCGCAGCTTGGCGCGGACCCCGAACGCGGGCATGTCTTCACCGACCGGCTGCTGAACGCGCGCGGGCGGGACGAGACGATGATCCTTGGATCGGCGACGCTGGAGCCGATGATCCGTCAGTTGATCCCGCGCGCCGAGCTGGTCGAGCGGCCGCGTTTCTCCACCCTCACCCATGCCGGTACGGCCAAGCTTTCGCGCCTGCCGCCGCGCAGTGCGATCGTCGCGTTTTCGACCGAGCAGGTCTATGCCATGGCCGAGGCTCTGCGCCGCTTTCGCGGCGGAGCGGCGGTGGTGATGGGCGCGCTCTCGCCCGAGACGCGCAATCGTCAGGTCGAACTTTTCCAGAACGGCGAGGTCGATTACATCGTCGCCACCGACGCGATCGGGATGGGGCTCAATCTCGACCTCGATCATGTCGCCTTCGCCGCGCTGACCAAATTCGACGGGCGGCGCAAAAGGCGGCTCACTCCGGCAGAGATGGCGCAGATCGCAGGACGTGCCGGGCGGCATCAGCGCGACGGCAGCTTCGGAACACTGACAGGCGGAGGATCGCGAACCGGCGCGCCGCTCGAATTCACCGACGAAGAGATCTACGCGATCGAGGAGCACCGCTTCGCGCCCCTTACCCACCTGTTCTGGCGCGAGGCCGAACCGGGCTTCGACAATCTTGCCACACTGATCGCGGATCTCGAAGCGAAGCCCGAACACGAGGTGCTGAAACCCGCTCCGCAGGCGATCGACCTTGCCGTGCTCAAGCGCCTGACCGAAGAGCCCATCGCCGACACGGTGCGTGGGCCCGGTTCGGTGCGGCGATTCTGGGAAGCCTGCTCGCTGCCCGATTTCAGATCGGTCGGGGTCGATACGCATGCCCGTTTCGTAGCGCGGCTGTGGGATGACCTTCGCCAAGGCTATCTCGGCGCCGATTTCGTCGCTGCGCGCATTGCCGAGCTTGACCGGGTGCAGGGCGACATCGACACGCTGCAGGGACGCATCGCGGCGATTCGCTCCTGGGCCTATATCTGCCAGCGGCCCGACTGGGTGCTCGCCCGCGACGAGATGGCGGCCCGCGCACGGGCCGTCGAGGCGAAGCTTTCGGATGCGCTGCATGCGCGGCTGACCGAGCGTTTCGTGAACCGGAGGACGACGATCTTGATGAAATCGCTGGGACAGGATGCGAGCGCCCTGCCCGTCACGCTCGAAACCGATGGCCGCGTCACGGTCGAGGGCGAGCCGATCGGGCGGCTCGACGGGTTCCGCTTCAGCGTCGATCCCGATTCGACTTTGGCCGACCGCAAGATGCTGCTCGCCGCGGGCGAGCGTGCGCTTCCGGCGATCCTGACGCAGCGCGCGGAGAACCTGCTGGGCGAACGGCTCGGGGAGCTTGAGATCGCCGAGGGTGGGATAACGTGGCAGGGCCGCGAACTGGCGAAGATCGTCATGCCGGCCGATTTCGGCGAAGCGCGGCTCGAATTCGCGCGCGAAGTGACGATGCTGCCCGATGCGGTGCGGGCAAAGCTGGAAGAGGGGTTGTCCGCGTGGCTGGCCGCGCAGCTCGAACCGCTCGCTCCGTTGCGCAAGCTGGCCGAGGCCGCGCGCGATCCCGGCGCGGGATCGGAGGCCCGCGCCCTGCTGATCACGCTGATCGAGGCGGGCGGGGTCGTCAGCCGCGAAAGAGCCGGGCTCGAACATCTGCCCAAGGAAATGCGGCCCTTCCTGCGCAAGCTGGGCGTGACCTTCGGTGCGCTCGACATCTTTGCAGGCCCCCTGCTCAAGCCCGCGCCGCGGCGGCTGCTTCATGCGCTCGGGCTCGACCGGCGGCCATTGCAGGAGGCGATGCTGCCGGTTCTTTCCGAAACGAAACGCCTGCCTGCGGGATACCGGCCAGCCGGCACGCAGGTCATTCGGGTAGACCTTGCCGAGAAGATCCTGCGCGCCGCCTTTGATGCGCGCGCCAGGGCGAGCGAACGCGTAGCCAAGGGCGATGCGCCCGAGCCGCGCAGGCCGAAGACGGGTTCGCGTTTCCGGCTTGACCTTGCGCTGCCGATCTCGATCGGGCTGGAGGAGGACAATGCCCGCCGCCTGCTTGGCAGTGCGGGTTTTCGCTACCATCGCGCGCGCGATCTGGCGGACGGCGCGTTTGGCCCGCCCGCGCCCGACAGCTGGACCTGGCGCCCGCGCCGGGCCGGTTCGCAAGCGGGCGAGGCGAAGCGCGGGCGCGAGCACAAGGGAGAGCCTCGCAAGGGAAATCCCCGTGGGGCGCGCAAGGGTCCGCCGCGCAAGGGAGCCCCGCCAAGGGACAGGCGGCCGCATCCTCCCAAGCCCGACACCGGCCCGGCGCGCAGCGGCGGCGCTTTCGATGGCCTTGCCGACCTGCTCGGCAAGAAGGCAGGAGAGTGAGGCGGATCGCGGGATAGGAGCGGCGCGGATGGACGAATGCGAAGACGGGACGATGCGGCTCGACCGGCTGCTGGTCTATCTGCGCTTCGCTCGCACCCGCTCGGCGGCCCGCAACCTCATCGAAAGGCGCGCTTTGCGGCGAAACAGGAAACATGTGCGGCGCGCCAGCGAGAATGTCGCTATTGGCGATGTCCTCACTTTGCCGGTCGCAGGCGAGGTCCGGGTGGTGGAAGTCCTGTCGCTGCCCGAAAGACGCGCTTCGCCCGCCCTTGCCAAGTCTCATTATCGCGAGCTTGACCCTCGCGGCGAAATCGCCATAGCACCCGGTCAAACGGAACCCGATGGATTGAAGGCCCGCCAATGACTTACGTCGTCACCGAAGATTGCATCAAGTGCAAGTACACCGATTGCGTCGAAGTGTGCCCGGTCGATTGCTTCTACGAAGGCGAGAACATGCTCGTCATCAATCCCAGCGAATGCATCGATTGCGGAGTGTGCGAGCCCGAATGCCCGGCCGAGGCGATCCTGCCCGATACCGAGGACGGGCTGGAAAAGTGGCTCGAGCTCAACACCAAGTATTCCGCCGAATGGCCGAACATCACCGGCCAGAAGGACCCGCCCGAGAACGCCGACGATCACAAGGGCGAAACCGGCAAGTTCGAGAAGTATTTCACCGCCGAACCCGGCGAGGGCGACTGATCCGTTCGATGACCTGATCGCCGGTGCTGCCGCGACACCGCGGAACACTCGGGCTGTGCCTCGGTTGCATTGTCATGCGTCCGATCATCGCTTCGCTCAAGTCAGGCTGGGCCCGCGCCAATGCCGAGAACGCGCCGCTGCTTGCGGCCGGGATCGCCTATTACGCCTTTCTCTCCTTCGTCCCGCTGCTTGGCGCGATCGTGCTCGCCTACGGCCTGATCGCAGAGCCCGAGACGGTCGCCGGCCATGCCGCTGCGCTCGCCGAGGAGCTGCCCGCGTCCTCGGCCAAGCTGGTGACGGATCAGCTTGAAAACGTCACCGATCGCGGCGGCGGGACCTCCGGGCTCGGCCTGATCGTCGCGCTTGCGCTTGCCCTGTTCGGCTCGCGGGTCGCGGCGGGCGCGGTCGTCACGGCCTTCGATGTCGCCTTCGGGGCAGAGGAGAAGCGCGGTCTGGTACGGGCGAACCTCGTCGCGTTGGCGATCACGGTCGGGGCGATGCTCGCCTTCGGGATCGTGGCGGCGGCCACGACAGTCGTCTCGGTGTTCCTCGAGGATGGTGGAGGCCGGTTCGCGACCTTCGCGCTGGTCGGCCTCGTTGGCATTGGCGGCGCGATGCTCGCCTATCGCATCGTTCCCAACACGCATGCCCGGATCGCCTATCGAGCGGCGCTGCGCGGTGCGGTGCTGTTCGCGCTGGGCTGGATGGCGGCGAGCGCGGGCTTCGGCTTCTACGTGTCGAATTTCGGGAATTACAACGCGACCTATGGCTCGCTCGGCGCGGTGGTCGTGTTTCTGACCTGGCTCTTCATCAGCGCGCTGCTCCTGCTGATCGGAGCGTTCGTCGCAGAAGCGAGCGGGGATCCGACGGGCGCGGCAAGGGGCGATGCCGAAAGCTGAACTCGAGAGGCTTCGGCGAACCGCCGCGCATGGGACTCGCAATTTTGTTGCGAACATGTTATAGAATGGGTCAACCCCCCCGGTCGGTCCCGGTGGCGGCGCCAAAAAAAAACGGGAAATGGCCACTTACCAGCAGCACATCATCGGTTGAATGCGGCCCGGTGCCAGCCTTGTCGAGAGGGCATAGCACCGACGGAAACATTCGCCCGTCCCCCGTATTGCGCTGGGTGGCTGAAAGAAAGGAACTCGCATGGCTAGCAATGCGTCTGGCTTCACGGTCGGAGACTATGTCGTTTACCCCAAGCACGGCGTTGGCCGTGTGATCGAGCTGCAGAGCGAGGAAATCGCCGGCATGCAGCTCGAACTCTATGTGCTCAGGTTCGAAAAGGAGCGCATGACCCTGCGCGTTCCGGTGAACAAGGTCGAATCCATCGGCATGCGCAAGCTGTCATCGGACAAGACCCTCAAGGAAGCGATGGAAACGCTCAAGGGCAAGCCCAAGGTCAAGCGCACCATGTGGTCGCGCCGGGCGCAGGAATACGAAGCGAAGATCAATTCGGGCGACCTCGTCTCGATCGCCGAAGTGACGCGCGACCTGTTCCGCCCCGAAGATCAGCCCGAACAGAGCTATTCCGAGCGCCAGATCTTTGAAGCGGCTTCCAGCCGTCTCGCGCGCGAACTCGCCGCGATGGAGGAGACCGACGAGCCGACCGCGCTCGAGAAGATCCTCGGCGTGCTGCGCGAACATGCCCCGCAATATTACGAGAACACCGAGGAAAGCTGAACCTTTCCACGTGTTCGAGGCACCAGGGAGCCGCCCCGCGAGGGGCGGCTCTTTTCGTTCGGGCACCTGATCCTGCCTCGCATACCGGGCTTGCGCGCCCCATAGCGGTGTATTATGACACCAACACACAGACCGCTTTGGAGGGAAGCAATGATCGAACGTTTCATCAAACGCATGGCGCCTGTCGCAGCGCTCGCGCTCGGAACCGCGCTCACTGGATGCAACGCGGACATGAAGGTGAACGGGATGGACGGCGTGCCCCTGGCCAAGCTCGACATGGACGCGGCGACGCCTACCGAACTCGTCCTTGCGAGCGGTGACAGGGTCGTCCTGCGAGAGGGCGATGCTCTGGCGATCACGGTCGACGGCGATCCGGAAGAAACGGAAAAGCTGCGCTTCAGCCTCGATGAAGAGACACTTGGCATCACGCGCGAGGGCAACAGCTGGGGCTCGGGCAGTGCTGTCACCGTCAATGTCACCATGCCGCCGCCCGAGGAAATCGTGGTCGCGGGCAGCGGCACGATCCTCGCGCAGGCCGTGGCGAAGGATGCCGAACTGACGATCGGCGGATCGGGCAATATCGAAGTCGAGACAATCGCCGCCGACAGCCTAGAGGTGACGATCGGCGGAAGCGGATCGATCAAGGGCGCCGGGACGGCGCGCGTTCTCGAAGTCAATATCGGCGGATCGGGCGATGTCGACCTTTCCGCACTCAAGGCCGACACGGCCGAGATCTCGATCGGCGGATCAGGCGATGTGGCTCTCGCTTCCGACGGGACGGTGGAAGCGAGCATCGCCGGATCGGGCGATGTGCGGGTGACCGGCCGGGCGCAATGCGAGGTGACGGCGGTCGGCTCGGGCAAGCTGACCTGTTCGCCCGCGCCGGCTGCTGATCCCGGCCCCGAACCGACCGGCGCAGGGGCCGCCTTGGAACCGCCCGCCGACGAGCAGCCCCGCGAAGGCTGAGCGCGTTTTCGCAGCAGCACGGAGCTTGCGCGAATCGGGTGAGCGCGCATGGTGCGGACATGCGTGCGCCTCCCGCCATTGCGGCCCTTCTCGCCCTTCCCCTGCTTTCGGGCTGCCTTGCCCGCGCCGCGGTCGACGTGGTCACGCTGCCGGTGCGCGCGGCGGGTGAGGTGGTCGATATCGCCACCACCAGCGATTCCGAGCGCGATGAAAAACGCGGCAGGGAACTGCGCGAGCGCGAGCAGCGGCTTGGCCGGCTGGAGCGCCGGTACGGAGAGGAAATCGCCGATTGCCGCGACGGCGATGAACGCGCTTGCGAGGATGCACGGCAAAGCTGGGACGAAATGGAAGAGATCCGGGCGCGCCTGCCTTCCTCCCCTCCGCCGCCCGACGATTAATCCGGCGGTGTCGCCGCGCGGCGCAAGCGATCGTTTACCGCCCTGCCGATGCCGTGGCGCGGAATTGGCGCGACGGCGATGCGGGGATGGTCGGAAAGAGCGGCTTCGTGAAGGCAGCCATACAGACGCGCCGCGGCTTCATTGACGTCACCGCTTGCTGACATCGTGCAATCGCCCTTTATGTCACCGAAACCGATCAGGAATTCGTCTGGCGCAACTTCTCGCGCTTCCAGCCGCACCGGCTTGCCTGGCGCGTAATGGCTGGCCAGCTGGCCGGGCACGGTAATCCCATCGGGCGCTCGCCCGGAAGGCATCTCGCTGTCGTGGTAATGCCGATAGAGCGCGGCGACATCGACCGGTCCGGGGCGCAGTTCCTGCCATTCGTCCCCCGGTCCGATCCGCAGGATCGTGGATTCGACGCCGGCCTCGCTCGGTCCGGCATCGAGCACCAGGTCAATGCGTCCATCGAGCGAGGCAAGGACGTGCTCCGCGCTGGTCGGGCTGATGAAGCCCGAACGGTTGGCCGAGGGCGCTGCGAGCGGGAAGTCCACGCTTTCGAGCAGGCGTCGCATCACCGGGTGCGCCGGGGCGCGCAGGGCGACGGTGGGAAGGCCCGCCGTCACGGCATCGCTGAGCGCAGCATCGGCGCGCCGATCCACCACCAGCGTCAACGGCCCCGGCCAGCGCACCTGCGCAATGTCCTCGATAACGGGATCGGAGAAGTCTCCGTACCGCGCCGCCTGTTCCACATCGCGGACATGGACGATCAGCGGGTTGAAACCGGGCCGCCCCTTGGCCGCATAGATCCTGGCTACCGCATCGTCGCTGTCGGCGCGCGCGGCGAGACCATAGACCGTCTCCGTCGGGACCGCGACAAGCCCGCCCGATTCGAGAATGCGCGCCGCTTTCGCGATTCCCTCGGCATCGGCCAGCACCACTTGAGTAACGTCCTTGTCGCTCATTGCATGGGCGCTATATTCGATTGAGACGCCTGCCAAGAGGCGGGTACCCCGACCTTCCCCTCTCCCGAAACCAAGGACGAGTTTCGCCGTGACACCCTATACCCCGCCGACCCAGGACCAGCTGCTTGCCATTCGCGTCAATGCGGGGATCGGCGAATTGCAGAAATCCGATCGCTTCGCCCATGCCGAACCCGATCTGGTCGAGGCGATCGTCGAGGGCGTCGGCCAGTTCGCCGCCGGAGAGTTCGCACCGCTCAACCGCACGGGCGATCTCGAAGGGGCGAAGCTCGAGAACGGCGTGGTGCGCCTGCCCGACGGGTTCGCCCAGGCCTATGACGCCTATGTCGAGCAGGGCTGGAACGCGATCGCCTCGCCGGCAGAATTCGGCGGACAGGGGCTGCCCTTTACCCTCGCCTGCAACGTGCTCGAAAATCTCGGCGCGGCGAACATGGCGTTCAACCTTCTGCCGATGCTCTCGGTCGGAGCGATCGACGCGATCGAGCATCACGGGTCGAAGGACCAGCAGGCGAAATACCTCCCCGATCTCGTCAGCGGGAAATGGTCGGGGACGATGAACCTCACCGAACCGGCCGCAGGCTCGGATGTCGGCGCGCTGCGCTCGACCGCTCAGCCGATCGAGGACGGCCCCCATGCGGGCAAGTACCGGATCACGGGACAGAAGATCTACATCACCTGGGGCGAACACGAACTCGCCGAAAACATCATCCACCTCGTCCTTGCTCGCCTGCCCGGGGCGCCGGAGGGATCGCGCGGCGTTTCGATGTTCCTCGTGCCAAAATACCACGTCACCGACGACGGCTCGCTCGGCCCGAAGAACGATCTTCGCTGCGTCAGCCTCGAACACAAGCTCGGCATCAACGCCTCGCCGACCTGCGTGATGAGCTACGGCGACAACGGCGAATGCATCGGCGAGCTTGTGGGCGAGGAGAACCGGGGTCTCGCGGCGATGTTCACGATGATGAACAACGCCCGCATCAATGTCGGCAACCAGGGCGTGCAGATCGGCGAGCGGGCGACCCAGCAGGCGATCCATTATGCGACCGACCGTGTCCAGTCGGCGCGCGCGGGCTCACCCGACAAGTCGCCGGTCGCGATCATCGAGCACCCGGATGTACGCCGCATGATCCTGCGCATGAAATCGCTTACCGAAGGGGTGCGCGCGCTGCTTTATTACTGCGCGGGTCAGGTCGATCGCGGCAATCTGGGTGACAGCGCGGCCAAGGTGCGCGCGGATATCCTCGTGCCGCTGGTCAAGGCGTGGGGCACCGATGTCGGGGTCGAGGTCTCCGGCATCGGGATCCAGGTCCATGGGGGGATGGGCTTCGTCGAGGAAACCGGCGCGGCGCAGCACTGGCGCGACTCCAGGATCGCCCCGATCTATGAGGGCACGAACGGTATCCAGGCGGCCGACCTCGTCACGCGCAAGCTCGGTCTCGAGGGAGGCGAGCCGATGATCGCCTTGTTCGAAGAAATCGTCCGCGAGGCTGCAGACGAGCCCGCCCTCGCCGCTCTCGCCACCGATTGCGTGCGCATCGCCCGCTGGATGCGCGAAGAGGCAAGCCTCGACGACCGGCTCGCAGGCAGCGTCCCGTTCTGCACCATGGCGGCCGTCGCGGTCGCGGGGTGGCAGCTGACAAGGCAGGCCGAAGCGGTCGCGAACGGCACCGCCCCGGCGCTCGAGACAAGCAAGCCGGTAACGGTTCGCTTCTTCCTCGACCGGATCGTCCCCGAGGCCAACGGCCTCAAGGCGAGCGCGATCGCCGGAGCGGACCTGCTCTATTCGCTGCCGAGCGAAAAGCTCGCGGGCTGAGCGGATGGACGAGAACCGGGCGCTGCTCGAGAGGATCGCCGCAGCACTTGAGCGGATCGCCCCACCAGCGCCGCGGACGACCGACTGGCTCGGCCCCCTGGCCTTTCGGTGGGATGGCGGAGCAGCGCACGCCGTTGACGGGCCGGGCGCATTGCCGCTCGACCGCCTGCGCGGGGTGGACAAGCAGAAGCACGCGGTTCTCTCCAACCTCACCCGCCTCGCCGAAGGAGCGGCGTCGCATGACATGCTGCTATGGGGCGCGCGCGGCATGGGCAAATCAGCGCTCGTGCAGGCCTGCGTGGCCGCGCTCGAAGCGCAGAAGCCGGGACGGATCGCGCTGGTCCAGCTCGCCGCCGGATCTCTCGCAAGCTTTCCCGATCTGGTCGGACAGCTCGCGCGGCAGGACCGCGCCTTTCTTCTGTTCATCGACGATCTCGGCTTCGCTGCCGACGGACGCGCCGACATGCTCGCGCTGAGGAGCCTGCTCGACGGAGGAATAATTCCCCGCCCGCCCCGTGTCCGCATCGCCGTCACATCGAACCGCCGCGCGATCGTGCGGCGCGAAGAGGCCGAAGCGGAAGCACTCCACCAACGCGACGAGCGGGACGATGCGCTGGCGCTGGCGGACCGCTTCGGGCTGACCGTGGCCTTCCACCCCTGCGACCGCGAGACCTATCTCGAAATCCTGCGTGGCTACACCGAGCCTGCCGGCCTTGCCTTCGACGAGGAAGAGGCGCTTGCCTTCGCGATCCAGCGCGGCAACCGCTCGGGCCGCACTGCGCTGCAATTCGCGACCGAACTCGCAGGGCGCGCGGGCAAGCGGCTCTAGCCCCTATTCGCTCTCCGCCTGCTCGCGAAGATATTGCTCCTCGCGGATCGCCCGCGGATCGCGCAATTCGCCCTGGGGCTGGAGCCGCTCGCCCCGCAGCTCCTCGATCGGATCGGCGGGTTCGGCATTCGGATTGACCGCCCGCCAGATGATGCCCGCCGTGTCATCCGAAACGAGCAGCGAGCCATCCTCGGCCCATTCGACCCAGGTCGGACGGCCATTGGTAGTCCCGTCCCCCTGCAGGAATCCGCCGAGCACTTGCCTTGGCTTGCCCACCGGATTGCCGCGCTCATCGAAGGGAACGAAGACCACGTCGTAACCCGAAGGCGGCTTGCGATTCCACGATCCGTGTCGCGCGATGAAGGCCCCGCGCGCAAAGGGATCGCCCATCCGGTGCCCGCCGCGCGTGAAGACCAGCCCGAGCGCCGCGACATGCGGGCCCAGCGCATATTCCGGATAGCGGGTGTACTCCATCAGGAATTGCGGCATCGGAGCCTCGACCCGGCGATCGATGGTGTTCTTGTAGTACACCCACGGCCAGCCATATTGCGCGCCGATCGGGACATTGGTCAGATAATCGGGCACGAGGTCCGATCCCAGCATGTCGCGTTCATTCACCGTGGTCCAGAGCTCGCCCGTCCAGGGACTGAAATCGAGCCCGTTCGCATTGCGCAAGCCAGCCGCGAACTGCGCCTGACGGTTCTCGGCGAGATCGTATCGCCAGATCATCGCCCGGCCGACTTCCGCCTCCATCCCCTTCTCGCCGATATTGCTGGCAGAGCCGACCGCGACGAACAGATTGTCGCCATCGGGCGATAGCTCCATGTTGCGCATCCAGTGATTGCCGCCTGCAGGCAGGTCCATCAGCTTGCGAGGGCTCCCTGTCACTGCATCCGCGCCGAGCTCGTAATCGAAAGCGAGCACCTCATCGTGGTTGGCTACATAGAGCGTCCCGTCCTTCCAGCTCAGACCGGAGGGCGAGTCGAGATCGGCTTCGCGAATGACCTTGCGGATCTCAGCCACCCCGTCGCCATCGGCATCGCGCAGCAGCACGATCCGGTTGGGCGAGGTGCCGGCGGACCCGGCCTTCTCGAAAAGGTACGAGGCAATCCAGCCCTCGATCGTCGCCATGATCCCGCCTTCGCCGTCGCCTTCTGTCGCAGGCGCGCGGGTAAGCGTCACAAGCACATCCCCGTTCGGCAAAGCGTAAAGCACGCGCGGATGGTCGAGCCCCTCGGCGAAGCGATTGACCGTCAGACCCTCGGCAGTGGTGGGCTTCTCGCCCTCCTCCCAGCCAACCGGATCAGCGATTTCGACCGTGGGGAAGCTCTCGGCCTCGGGCTCCTGCAGGACGGGGTCGGTCCCCGCGACCTCATCTACGGAGAGATCGGCAGTGTCGCCGCGGGAGAGGAACCAGAGCGCAATGCCGAGGACGAGAACGATCACCAGCAGCGCTATCGCGGTCTTTCGAAGAATGGCCATGGTCCGTGCGATTAGAGCGCGCTTCGCCTTGCCGCAACTGTCCGTGCGTCTATGGAGCTTTCCCATGTTCGATTTTCAACCCGATGAGAGCCTCGCCCCCGCCGAACTCCACCGCCAGCTGCATGATGCGGCGGACGCGCTGACCGAAGGCGAACCCGATGGGATCGCCAACATGGCGAATGTCGCCGCGCTGCTGTGGGAGTTTCTGCCCGATCTCAACTGGGCAGGCTTCTACCGCGTCGCGCCTGTGGCAAGCGGTGGGGCGGTAGCGGGCGGCGAGGAACTGGTGCTCGGCCCCTTCGTCGGGCGCCCCGCCTGTATCCGCATTCCCTTCAACCAGGGCGTATGCGGCGCGGCGGCCGGATCGGGCGAAACGCAGCTGGTCGAGGACGTCCACGCCTTTCCCGGTCACATCGCCTGCGATGCGGCAAGCCGGTCTGAACTGGTCGTGCCCGTCCTGCGGGAGGGCAAGGTCATTGCGGTGATCGACCTCGACAGTCCATCGCCCGCGCGGTTCACCGAAGAGGACGCGCGCGGCATCGAGGCGCTCGCAGCGTTGCTCGCCCCGCGTATCTGAATGGCTGAGGGCCCGGTGGCTCATCGGCCCGATTGGGGGGCGCGTGCAGCGATCTGCGGGCTGTCGGCAGGCTGCGCATCGGCGCCGCTCAATTTGACCGGACCGAGGCGGATTATGTCCTCGCCCCGGCGGATCGTGAATCCCGGTGTGCCGTCGGGGCCCGGCAGCTTGCGCACGACTTCGAGCTTTCGAGCGGCTTCTTCGGCAACCCGCAAGCGATACTGTCCATAAGGCACGCGCTGGAACAGGAAGAATCCATCGTATTCGCTGATCGTCTCGGCAACGACATCGCCGCGACTGTCGACGAGTTCGAGCGCAACGCCTGGCTGTTCGATCCCGCTCACGCCGAGAAGCAATCCTTCCACTTCGCCGCTGGGCGTTATCGGGATGTCGATCTGCGCCATCACACCCGGTCGTGGGGTGATGACGATGCCCTTCACGGCCGGGGCGAGGAACGGGTCGCCCAGCGTGCTTTCGTCGACACCGACCAGCACCGGAAGGAAGGGGCGCAATTCGTCGACGACCGTGCGGCCGTTCTCGCCGGTCCATGCATCGGTGCTGCGCTGCCCCGCTTCGACCAGAACATCCTTGAGCACTGCTTCGCCCGGATCGCGCCGGCCATTTCCATCGTCGTCGCGGAACACGGTCACATCGGCCTGCCCGCTGCGCGCGAGTTTGGCCTGCGAGACACGCACTCCGCCACTCACGGGATCGGGGCCCAGGCTGAAGGCGACCTGCACGCCTGCGCCCACCCCGCCACGCGTCGTGACGAAGGCATCCCCGCGCAGGAGCAGCTTGTCGAAGCGCCGGGTATAGGCCCCGGTGAAGCGGAATTCGTCGGCCTGCCCGATATATTCGACCTGTCCCTGAACGTCCGACCGGTCATCGAGATTGGCATCGACCCGCACATTCGCCCGTTCGAGCCCGGTTCGCGGACCGGAAAAGGCCCAGACTGCGTTGCCGCGCAGGCGCCACCTGCCCATCCGCGTGTTGGCGAGCAGGCGCAGGCGCGTATCGGTCCGCGCCGGAGCGATCAGCCCCGCACTTCGTTCCTGGTGGCTTAGCTGCGCCGAGATCGCCACACGCCCAGCAGTGACCGCGGTGGTCAGCGACGCCTCGTTCACGTGCGACCCGTCGCTCAATTGCAAATGTTGCAAGTCACCCTGGATCGGGAGCGTGGCTTTTCCAAGCGCGAGCGAGGTGTCGAAGGTGAAGCCCGCGCGCCAATCGAGGTCGTTCCGCGCGAATTCGCTCGTATAATCCCCGAAGGAGACGAGCCCGTTCACTCCGAAATTGACATTGCCGACCCGTCCGAGCGCATTCGCCTCGGCCACCGCGCCCGCGCCGAATTCGTGCGCCGCGGCAAGCTCGAGCTGCATCGCGCCCAATGTGCGCGCCAGCGCGCCCTCCGCATAGGTGCGGCGGGCGCCAGCGAAGAACAGGCTCTGCATCCCCAGGGCCACGCTGGTCCTCTGGTCGAGACCCCGCTCGACCCCAACCCCCCAGCGCCATTTCTGTGGCAGGATTACGTTATCCCGGTTGAGCTGAACCAGGTCGCGCTGGGTCTGCAGCACTCCTGCCCAGTAATAGGTCTGGCCCGGTTCGATCTGGTTGAAACCCACGGGAACGCTTGTCTTCTCGCGCCGGACCTGGCCCTGCGGCCCGTAAAGCACGACTTCGAGATCGTTGCGGCCATAGAACAGCTCGATTTCGACGAATTCGTAGCGTCCATCGCCGCGATCGTCCTGAAAGGCGATGAGCTGGCCATTGCGATAGAGTTCCGCGTCCCAGCCCGCGGGCAATGTGCCGCGCAGGGTGGTCGCCGAAAAGCGGTTGACCTGGCCGAGCGGCCGATTGCTGACGAATGCTCCGCGCCCGACCTGCGTCTGCCCGGTAAGGCGGCCCGCAATCGTCTCGACATCGCCCACCGCGGCCTGTGTCGCCTCCAGCGGGCCGAGCAATCCCCCTTCCGGATCGTTGCGATAGGCGCGCAGGCGCAAGGTCTGCGGGTTCAGCTGTTGATCCGTGGCGAAACGGGCAAAATAACTCGCCCCGAGCGCTTCGCCTGCCGCGTAGAGTTCGACGCGCCCGGCGGTCGGTTCGCGTCCCGCCTCGCCGCTCGTCGCCTCGGCCTGCGCGACCACGTCGACCGACGGAGTGCGCCAGGGCTTGTATTCCATGTCGGCCGTGGGGAACTTGCTGAGGTCGAAGGCCGGTTTCGAGCGGCGCCCAAGTCGCGCCGCGCGACTTCGCCGCTCGATCGCCTGCATGAAGGGAAGGTCACGCTCGGTCTCGAGCCGGACCAACGCATTGTACAGATCAGGCCTGAAGGAGACCCCGAACCAGCGCGACAGAGCCTCTGTATCGACGCACCATCCTTCCGGCGTATCGTAGATATCGCCCGCGATCGGGGCCCGACCGCCCACGTTCACGTTTTGTACCGTATCAGCGTCACGGTCGAGGGTGAAGGTCTGGTCTTCCGCGAACAGCCAGCCAGTTGCGCGGCGCGACTTCTTGTCGATGCGGATCGGAAGATCGAGCGACTGGATGACATCTGCCAGATCGAGGCACACACCGCGATCCGTGCGATATCCGCGCACATCGAGCGTCATCTTGTATTTGCCGATGACGGGTTGGAGAAAGAGATAGTCGTCCGCGTTCGCCTGCCACGTGGAACCGCTCGCGCCTGCGTCCTGCGCAAGAGCAGGCGCGGGTACCAGCCACGCGCCAAGCGCCGCCGCAAGGCCTGCGGCGGCGCCGGATAAGGAGAGGCGGCTGGTGAAGGACATGGCTTGGGGGACACCGCCCGCTGCCGGGCGGGCCGATGCGTTCAGTCGATCCGCGTGTCGAGCGCGGCGATCAGGCCCCCGCCCGCTTCGGGCATGTCTCGATATTCGAAACGCAGTTCGCCGGTCATTGCTGCCGCCTGGTCGGGCGTAAGTGCAATCCGCAATGTGCGCTGCCCGATCTCCGGATAGATCGCGACGCCGCGCAGCAGCACCAGGGGATCCTCGACCCCATCCTTGGTGACGCGCAATTCGCCATAGGTCGAGCTTTCGCCAGAGCGTGCGATCGTGATCGCCAGCTCGGGACCCTGTTCGCCCGCGACGATCTGCGGCTGGGCGATCCCGGCTTGCGCCTCGACCCGGCCATGGCGGACCATGATCGGAATGGTAACGCCGTAAATGGGGATCAGCTGGATCGAAACCTGATCGCTGTCACCCTGCTCTTCGGTCACTTCGCGCGGTTTCGGGATCGCGCGAAAGGACATGTGGACGCGATATTCGCCATCGGGCAGGTCCGCACCCGGTCGCGCGGCCAGACGCACCGCCTGGGGCTGACCCGGCGGCAGCACGATGCGGCGCGGAGCGTAGCGGATCATGCCCAGCGCGGCCTTTTCCTTCTCGTTCGCCTCGGTCTCCTCGACCGGCACGAGCTTTCCGTTCTCGAGCATCCGCCGCAATTCAAGCCCGATCCGATAGGTCGCTTCCTCATTGCCGATATTGCTGAGAATGACCTCGGTTCCGCGACGCCCATCGAGGATGACCCGCGTCGGCGCGACCAGTAGATCGCCTTGGGCGCTGGCCGGAGTGACGATGGAGAACGACGAAAAGGCGGCAAGCACCGCCGCACTGCGCGCAAGGGCGCGCATTGGGTTGAACGACATGGTTCGACAGCTCCCGAGATTTGCAGCTCGGCCTGGTCCCGACTGCTCTGCGTGGTTTCACGGAGCTTGGTAACCGGATGCAGTTAACATCGTTCTAACCATGCAGCGGGATCGTACATGCGAAAAGGCCGCGCACCCCCCCGGATGCACGGCCCTCGCGTGGTCTCTCGGCAAGACGCGCCGGCGCCTTGCAGGGCTTTCGCAAGCCCGCTGTCTTACGTGTATTCGACCGTGACGTCGAAGGCGCCGGTGTAGATACCCGCGGCCTGAACCGCATCGAGCGTGATCGTGCCGCCAACGGTGAACGAGGCTTCGCCCGCGCCATCGAGCAGGACCGAAAGGCCCGTGCTCGACACGAAGGTGTTGAGCGTGATCCGGAATTCGTCGGGGTTGGCCGCGCCTATGAAGCCGGGGTGGAGCAGTTCGATATCACCCGTGGGCAGACCGACCGTCACGTCCTTGTTCGCGGTGCCGGTCACGGCGAACGCGGCAACGGTCGAGGTGCCCGAGCACACGAGGTCGGGGTCCGAGCAGTCGAGCGTGCCGTCGGGTTCGAGCGTGACGGAGCCCGCACCGTCGACGACCATGGTGCCGAAATCGAGGCCGGCCGTGTTGGTAATCGTCAGCGAATCAAGCACTTCCGCCCGCGCGTCGGCAGTAGCGGAAGTCTGGGCAAAAGCGGCGTTGCTCATGCCCATGGCGGCGAAGAGGGCGATGCCCGCCGCGCCGAAACGAATGGTCTTGGTCATGTCTGGTCCTTCCAAGCGTGGTCTTACCCGTTGCAGGGCAAACGCCTTCGACCCTCGCGAGCCTCAGGCGCATGCCTGCCGAACGGACAGAGCCGCCCGTTCGACCGAGCTAGGTAGGACCACCCAGTTCAGGCTTCGTTCGCTTGTATGGTTAAGAGATGAGGAAGACTTAACTTCCGGACCCCGCAGGAGCCTGGATTTCTGCCGTTTCCCGGGGATCACGGGTGGCTAACGCGGGTGCTAGATGTCTCCGCCGGTGAGCCGCTGGCAGACGAGATCGAGTTGATCGAGCGAGGAATATCGGATGGTGACCGCCCCGCTGCGGGGATCGCCATCGGCCTTGATTCGCACCGGCAGACCAAGGAATTCCTCGAGATGGCGCTGGACAGCCTCGATGTCGGCATTGCCCTCGCGTCCATTCCGGGAAGCGCCGTGCGATCGGGACCGGTCGTCATTGGCTGCACGGGAGGCATCGCGGACCAGGGCCTCGACCTCGCGCACCGAGAGATTCTCGCTCACGGCCTGCTGGGCGAAGCGAGTGGCCTCTTCGTGCCCGATGAGCGCGCGGGCGTGACCCATGGAAAGCTGCCCGCGCTCGACGAGGTCGAGGACCTTCTCAGGCAAGCCAAGCAGGCGCTGGAGGTTCGCGACATGGCTGCGCGACTTTTCGACCATCCGGGCGATTTCCGCCTGGGTCATGCCCTCTTCATCTGCAAGCCGTTGATAAGCCCGCGCTTCTTCGATCGGGTTGAGATCCTCGCGCTGAAGATTCTCGATCAGGGCAAGCGCCATGACCTCACGATCGTCGAGCTCGCGGACGAGCGCCGGGATTTCATGAACCCGCGCCTTCTGCGCCGCCCGCCAACGGCGTTCGCCCGCGACGAGCTGATAGCCCCGCTCCCCGAAAGGACGCACGATGATGGGTTGAATCACGCCCCGCGCCGCAATGGAAGCGGCAAGCTCGTCAAGCGCGGTTTCATCGAAATGCTTGCGCGGATTGCCCGGCAGCGGTGAAATAGCCGCGATCGGGACCATCTTTAACGGGCTATCCCCCGCCGGTGCGCCGGTTGCGGTCGCCCCTTCGCTTTCAGCCTGGACGAGTGGCTCCTCGCGGCGCGTCTCGCCCATCAGCGCACCGAGCCCCTTGCCCAGCCGGTTCCTGCGATCCGCCGCAGGACGTTGGGGGACCGAAAACCGGATCGGATCGTTCGAACGGTCGCTCAAGCTGCTTTCCTTTCGGACGGGAAGCGGCCGATCAACTCACGGGCGAGCGCGATATAGGCGCGGCTTCCGGTGCAGGAATGGTCATAGACGAGGGCCGGCAGCCCATGGCTCGGCGCTTCGGAAAGCCGCACATTGCGGGGTATCACGGTTTCGAAAACCAGCTTGCCAAGGCATTCGCGCACGTCTTCGGAAACCTGGTCGGTTAGGCGATTGCGGCGATCGAACATGGTCAGCGCCACGCCGATGATGTCGAGCCGGGGGTTGAAGCGCTGCTGTACCCGGTCAACCGTCTGGAGCAGCTGGCTGAGCCCCTCCAGCGCGAAGAACTCGCATTGCAGCGGCACGAGCAAGGTGTCGGCTGCGCACAGGGCATTGAGGGTCAGCAGACCGAGCGAGGGTGGGCAGTCGATGAAGCAGATGTCATGCCCGCCATGCTGCTCCAGCTTCTGCCGCAGTTTTGCCGTGCGATCCTCGATCGAGACGAGTTCGACCTCGGCCCCGCTCAGATCCTGGGTGGCCGGGACCACGTCGAGGCCCGGAATGCTTGTCGGAACCACCGCTTCGGCGACCGAATAATCGTCGACCAGCAGGTCATAGCTCGAAATTTCGCGCGCGCCCGCTGCCACGCCGAGCCCGGTCGAGGCGTTGCCCTGCGGATCGAGATCGATCAGCAAGGTGCGCCAGCCGGTCGCGGCCATCGCCGTCGCGATGTTGATCGCCGTGGTGGTCTTTCCCACCCCGCCCTTCTGATTGGCTATGGCTATGGTCAGCATGATCGTGTCCCTTCACGGCGTTCGAACCCGGTGGGCGGCTCTCGGCGCATCAGGCGCTCACAATGATGCCCGCTTCGCGATCGGTCAATGAATGTTCCACGTGAAACATCTGTCGGATCGACTTTCTGGCCTGTGCCAGTTCCTGTGCCGCAGATCGCCCCTTGGGCAAGACATAACGGGTCGCCTCTGTGGAGAAGGGTGCGGATAAACGCATGAGTTTGTCCAGCGGCGCGAAGGCGCGTGCCGAAATGACCCATGCTGGAAAGGGATGGACCTTTTCGAGTCGCTCGCCGATTACGCGGCAGCGGCGAAGATCCAGCTCCTTGACGCAGTTCGCAAGGAATTCGGCCCGGCGCGAGCGCGATTCGACGAGAACGACTTCCCATTCGGGCCGCAGCGCAGCGATGACGAGACCTGGAAAACCGGCGCCGGTCCCGAGATCGAGCCATGGGCCGGGCGGCGATGTTTCACGTGGAACATGCTCGAGCAATTGTGCGCTGTCAGAAACATGGCGCTGCCAAAGCTGAGCCTCGGAAGGCTTGCTGATAAGATTCTGACGGCGGTTTTCCTCGATCAGCAGGTCGCAAAATCGGCCCAGGAGGTCGATTGCGGCCGGATTGCCCCACTCGGCGACATAGGCCCGGGCCTGTTCCTCGCTCCCGATCGGTGCCGGTTCGATCACGCCGCACGCTGCCCTTGCGCCTCTCGGCGGCGCGCATGAACGAGCAGGGCCGACAGTGCGGCGGGGGTGATGCCCGGAACGCGACCGGCGGCCGCAAGAGTGGAAGGAGCGGCTGCGCTGAGCCGCTCGACCATCTCGTGCGAAAGGCCGGGGACGGCGTTATACGGAAAATCCGATGGCAGCTTGAGGCCCTCGCTCGCTCTCAGATCGCGCAATTCGGCGTCCTGCCGAGCGAGATAGGGCGCGTAGGCTGCATCCTCGGCCATTTCGGCGGCAAGCAGCGGATCGATCGCCCGCGCCTCGCCCAACCAGGAATCGAGCGTGCCGAGATCGAGCCCATCGTGGCGCAGCCATTCGGACAATGCCTTTTCCCCACCATCGCGACGAACCGGCAGCCCGGTATCGGCCAATTCTCGCGCATGGACGGACATTTCGAAAGCTTCGCGGATCACCGCGCGCGCCTGTTCGCGCCGCTCATACCATTCGCGCCGCTCTTCACCGATGCAACCGGCTGCGATGCCAATCCCGGTGAGCCGGCTCGAGGCGTTGTTGGCGCGCAGGCGCAAGCGATATTCGGCGCGCGAGGTGAGCATGCGGTAGGGCTCGGTCACACCCTGCAAGGTGAGATCGTCGATCATCACCGCGATATAGCTGTTAGCCCTGTCCAGAAACGGCGCTTCGTGCCCGACAGAAGCCGCGCCCGCCTCGAGCCCTGCGACAAGGCCCTGCGCTGCGGCTTCCTCGTATCCGGTCGTGCCGTTGATCTGCCCGGCGCAGTAAAGCCCCGGAATCGCTCGCAATTGCAAGTCCGGGGTAAGGGCCCGCGGATCGATATGGTCGTATTCGACGGCATAGCCCGGAACCACCATCTCGACGTTGGACAGGCCCGGCATGGCGCGCAGCATCACCTCCTGCACATCGACGGGGAGCGAGGTGCTGATGCCGTTGGGATAGACAAGATGCGTGTCGAGGCCTTCCGGCTCGAGAAAGACCTGATGCCCGTCGCGGTCACCGAAGCGATGGATCTTGTCCTCGATCGAGGGGCAATATCGCGGCCCCGCCGCGCCGATTGCGCCCGAAAAGAGCGGGGAACGGTGAAGATTGGCGCGGATAGCCTCGTGCGCGGCCTGCGTTGTGCGGGTGATTGCGCAAAAAACCTGCGGATTGGCGCGCCTCGCGGTAAGCGGCGACATCGTCCAGCCGTCCGCATCCGAAGGCTGCTCCGGCAGCGCCGCCCAGTCGATCGTCCGCCCGTCGAGCCGCGGTGGGGTCCCCGTCTTAAGCCTCGCCATCGGGAGATCGGCACCGCGCAGCTGCTGGGCGAGCCGTGTCGCAGCGTTTTCGCCGATGCGCCCGCCTTCGAAACGCTCCTCACCCCGGAACAGAACGCCGCCAAGAAAGGTCCCGGTGCACAGGATGACGCGCGGCGCGTCGAGCCGGGTCCCATCCGCAAGCTCAAGTCCCGCAACCGTCCCGCCTTTGAGAAGGAGGGCAGCCACCTCGCCCTCGATCAGGGCCAGATTCGCCTGCGCACGCACGACCTTCCGGACCGCTGCCTTGAACCGTTTGCGATCGGCCTGGACACGAGGGCCCCATACGGCGCTGCCCTTGGAGCGATTGAGCATACGGTAATGCACCGCCCCGGCATCCGCTGCCCTGCCCAATACGCCATCAAGTGCATCGACCTCGCAAACGAGGTGGCCCTTGCCCAGACCGCCGATCGCAGGATTGCAGCTCATCGCGCCTATCGCGTCCAGATCGAAGCTTACGAGCGCCGTGCGCGCGCCCATGCGCGCGGCCGCGCAGGCCGCTTCGACACCGGCGTGCCCTCCGCCGACCACAAGGACATCGAATTCGTGCATGCGCGGCAGATAAGGTGTCCGCGCCGGGGCGTCAAAGGGTCCGTGCGCGATGTTTCACGTGGAACATCGAAGGGTTTGCGTGCGCGCCTACTTGCCGATGCAGAAACGCCCGAAAAGGGCGTCAAGCATGTCCTCCGTCGTCGCCCTGCCAACGAACCGGTCGAACGCAAGCCTTGCGCGGCGCAATTCTTCCCCGACGAGAAGGAGGTCGGACAAACCCCTTGCGGCCATCAGAGCCTCGACAGCCTCTGTCAGACGCGCGTGCTGACGCGCATTGAGCGCCGCTTCGCCGGGTTTCGGAAGGTGTTCGCGTGCATGGGCAAGGAGGTCCTGCTTAAGGCCGGCAAGCCCCTCCCCCGTCTCCGCCGAAATCCGGTGTCGGGCAGATCTCTTCGGCTCGAAGTCCGGAGCGTCGGCCCGCGGCGCGATCTCCCATGCATCGTCAGGCCCCGCTCCTTCGTCGCCCAGCCACAGCACCAGGTCGGCGCGGCCCAGTTGACCGAGCGCACGCTCGATCCCGATGCCCTCGATTTCATCCGCAGCGATTTCTCGCAGGCCAGCGGTATCGACGAAGGTGAAGGGAACGCCCGCAATTCCGACCGAACGCTCGATCACATCGCGCGTCGTGCCGGCAATGGGCGATGTGATGGCCGCCTCACTTTCCACCATTACATTGAAAAGGGTGGATTTCCCTGAATTGGGAGGCCCGGCAAGCACGACCCGGAACCCTTCGCCCAACCGCTCCGAACGGGGCCGGGAAAGCCAGTCGCGGATCTCGTCGCTCAGGCTTTGGATGTTCCACGTGAAACTTTCGGGCAAGTCGCCCGCATCCTCCTCGTCCGCGAAATCGAGCGCCGCCTCCACCTGAGCGGACAGCCCAAGCAGCCGGTCGCGCCAGTCCTCGATCCTGTGGGAAAGCGCGCCGCTGGCATTCGCAATCGCGGCTGCGCGCTGCAATTCGGTTTCCGCGGCAAGGAGATCGGCGAGCCCTTCGGCCTCGGCCAGGTCGATCCGACCATTGGCGAAGGCGCGCCGGGTGAACTCACCCGCTTCGGCCGCGCGCAGGCCCGGCAATGCGGCAAGCGCATTCTCAACCGCGGCGAGCACCGCACGCCCGCCATGGCAGTGAAATTCGGCGAGATCCTCACCGGTCGCGGTCGCGGGACCGGGAAACCAAAGCACCAGCGCCTCATCGAGCAGCGCGCCGCTCGCATCGCGCAATCGGGCAAGGCTCGCCCGGCGTGGCTCGGGAAGCCTGCCGCACAGGGCTTCCGTTGCACGCGCCGCCTGATCGCCGCTGACGCGGATCACCCCGATCGCGGCCGGCGGCGTGCCGCTGGAGACGGCGAAAATCGTCGATCTGGCGTTCATGCTGGACGAAAAGCAGGGTTCAGTCGGAGCTCTCGCCCCTGTCGGACTTTCCAGACGGCCCGCGTTTCGAAGCACCCTGCCCCATCCCGCTTTCGACGAAGCTCTGAAACAGTTTCAGCCCCATCTGCCCCATCGGGGCGAGCCTTTCGGCATATTCCTGCAACTGGTCGGGATTGCTCACGCCCTTCATCGCCTTGGACAGCTGATCGACATAGATATTGTTCGCCTGGCTGACGTCCGGAAGGCCCATGAAGGTCCGCGCTTCTTCAGGTGAGCAGTCGATTTCGATATTGATCTTCACTGGGCTTGTCCTCCCGTCGATGGCGCCGCGGCGCGATCCTGTTCCATTCGGGCCTGTCCCCTTTGGCCCTATCCCATTTGGGTTTGCCAAGGGCCAATCGCAATGGATATGGCGCGTTTCACGTGGAACCGATGGGTGCGGCCCCGTTTGAAGCCATGTACCCCAATCCAAGGAGAGAGCCAGCGATGACCGAGACCGTGAGCATTCAGACCCTCGAAGGCGATGCCAGCTTCGATGCCTATATCGCCCGCCCGACGCAAAAGCCCCATGCGGCCGTCATCGTCATCCAGGAGATCTTCGGCGTGAACACCGGGATCCGGCAAAAATGCGACAAGCTCGCCTCCGAAGGGTATCTCGCCATCGCCCCCGACCTGTTCTGGCGGCTCGAGCCCGGTATCGAACTCGATCCCGACGTCGAGGCCGAATTCAACCGCGCGCTCGACCTGATGGGCAGGTTCGACCAGGACCAGGGGATCAAGGACATCGAGGCGACGATCCACCATGTCCGCCGGGAAATGGACATCGCAAAGGTCGGCTGCGTCGGATATTGCCTCGGCGGGCGGCTCGCCTACATGACCGCGGCGCGCACGGATGTCGACGCGAGCGTCGGTTATTACGGGGTCGGCATCGACGGGCTGCTGCGCGAGAAGCACGCCATCGCCAGGCCGCTCATGCTCCACATCCCGACCGAGGACGGCTTTGTGGACAAGGATACGCAAAAGGCGATGCACGAAGGGCTCGACGATCATCCCAAGGTGACGCTGCACGATTACGAAGGTCTCGACCACGGCTTCGCGACAGAGATCGGCAAGCGCCGCGACGAGGAAGCCGCCAATATCGCCGACGGTCGCACCTCCGCCTTCTTCGCGGAGCACCTTGCGTGAGCGGGCCCGGGGATGGGCGCGGCAACCTAGCCCGCTGGCACGCCTACATGCATGGCGGGAGCGATCCGGCGGTGCTGTCCGAGATGCTGGCCGACGACGCTGTCTTCCATTCGCCCGTCGTTCACACCCCGCAGGAAGGAAAAGCGATCGTCATGGCCTATCTCACCGCCGCATCGGGCGTGTTCGGGAATGGCAGTTTCCGCTACGTCCGCGAGCTGGTCGACGGGAACGAGATGATGCTCGAATTCATGGCCGAGATGGACGGCGTCACCGTCAACGGGGTCGATATCATCCGCTTTGGCGAGGATGGAAAAATCACCGATTTCAAGGTGATGGTTCGTCCCTTGAAGGCGATCAACAAGGTCTGGGAAATGATGGCCGCGCAGCTTGAGACCAGCTCGTGACCCCGCCGCGGACGGGTTGATCGCCGGCAAGAGCGTCCGATCATCGAACGCCCGGCACACCTGCGCCCGGATATAGCGACGGCGTCAGTTCAGGGTCGCGAAATTGAGAATGATCCGCCGCGTCTGGTCGTCCAGCCCCCTGGGCAGATCGCGTTCGAGCTGATCACGCCGGTCGACGACGCTTTCGGCGATCAGCACGCGCTTCATCGCCCAACCGGGACAGGCACGATGCTCGATAACCTTGCGTTCGAGGATCGAGATGCCGGTATGGCGCGGATCGTTGCCGATCCGGACCATCAGCGCCACGAGCGCGGATTCCTCACCCTCGAGCAGCTGAAGGAAATTGCGCCCGTTATAGAGCAGCAAACCCGTGATCCCGCGCTCGGGATTGTTGCGCGCGCTCGCCCCCAGGATCGATGCCACCTCGTCTCGCGACAGGTTCGGCGCGGTGCTGATGTAGAGATACTGGCTGAGCATCGTCCCGTCCGGCCCCTGGCCTTCCCACCCACTCGAACCGCTACTGGTTCATCGTGTCGAAGAAGTCCTCGTTGGTCTTGGAATCCTTCATCTTGTCGAGCAGGAATTCCATGGCATCTATCGTGCCCATCTGCATCAGGATGCGACGCAGCACCCACATCTTGGACAGGCGATCCTTCTCGACCAGCAATTCTTCCTTGCGGGTGCCCGACTTGCCCACGTCGAGCGCGGGGAAAATGCGCTTGTCCGAGACCTTGCGGTCGAGCACGATTTCGGAGTTGCCGGTGCCCTTGAACTCCTCGAAGATGACCTCGTCCATCCGGCTGCCGGTGTCGATCAGCGCGGTCGCGATGATCGAAAGCGAACCGCCTTCCTCGATGTTGCGCGCCGCGCCGAAGAAGCGCTTGGGCCGCTGGAGCGCATTCGCGTCGACACCGCCGGTCAGGACCTTGCCCGAGGACGGAACCACGGTGTTGTAGGCCCGGCCGAGGCGCGTGACGGAATCGAGCAGGATCACCACGTCGTGCTTGTGCTCGACCAGACGCTTGGCCTTTTCGATAACCATTTCAGCGACTTGCACGTGCCGATTGGCCGGTTCGTCGAAGGTCGAGGAAATCACCTCGCCCTTCACCGAACGCTGCATGTCGGTCACTTCCTCGGGCCGTTCGTCGACCAGCAGGACGAGCAGGAAGACCTCGGGGTGGTTGTCGGTGATCGCCTTGGCAATGTTCTGAAGCAGCACGGTCTTGCCCGTGCGCGGCGGGGCGACGATCAGCGCGCGCTGCCCCTTGCCCTGCGGCGCGATGATGTCGATCACCCGCGCCGACTTGTCCTTCACGGTCGGATCGGTCTGGTCGAGATTGAGCTTCTTGTCAGGGTAGAGCGGCGTCAGATTGTCGAAATTCGTCCGCAGCCGCACTGCGTCGGGATCGTCGAAATTGACCTTGTAGAGCGTCGTCAGCGCGAAATAGCGCTCGCCATCGCGCGGCGCGCGGATTTCGCCCTCGACGGTGTCACCGGTGCGAAGACCCCATTTGCGGATCTGGTTGGGCGAAACATAGATGTCGTCGGGACCGGCGAGATAGTTCGCCTCGGGCGAGCGGAGGAAGCCGAAGCCGTCCTGCAGCACCTCGATCGTGCCGATGCCCATGATCTTCTCGCCGTATTCCTCGTCCTCGGCAAGTTCGCGCAGGATCGAGAAGAGCAGATCCTGCCGCCGCATGGTCGATGCACCCTCGACCCCGAGTTCTTCCGCCATGGCGACCAGTTCGGCCGGCGCTTTCTTTTTCAAGTCCTTGAGATGCATTGGGAATTTTCCGAAAACAGGGCCCCGGAACGCGGGACGATTGGGTAGGCCGGCAGGTCAGTACCTCATCGAAAGAGGCGCCTTGGTGGACCGGGTCCCGGGCAGGTCCTGCAACGGGAAACCGGGTCAAGGCTGGGCTTGGAGAAAGCAGACTCGGACCGGAAGAGACCGGGCCGCCGGTTGGATGGAAATCGGAATAGTTTCGCGCCCGTCCAAAATCAATCGTGCTTTTGCGCCAAATGCGCGAAAACACGCCCGGCGACATTCCGGTTACGGCGAAGCGCGGCAGGTCGCACGCGACGAGATCAGGTAAGCGCGACCCGCACGACGTAGACCGTCACCACGATCAGCACGAGCAGCACGCCCGGAATCTCGCCGATCATGCGCAGTCGGCTTTCGGTCAGCGGACGCTCGCCGCGAGCCATTTTCTTCGTCCTGGCGACCAGCCAGCCGTGATAGCCCGTCAGCAGCAGGACCAGCGTGATCTTGATGTGCAGCCAGCCTTCGGTGAAATAGCCCATCGCCCAGGCCTGCGTCAGGCCAAGCACCCAGACGATGATCAGGCTCGGCGTGAGGATGATCTTGCGCAAGAGGCCCATGCGGCGCGCCCATTGCGCTTCCTCGGCCGAGCCGGGAGCCGCATCGAGCATGTAGATGCACTGGCGCGGAAGCATGAAAAGCCCTGCGAGCCAGAAGGTCATGAAGATGACATGGCCCGAGACAAGCCACGGATAGATCGTCAGGATCGCGTCCCTCATCGTTCCTCAACCTCTCAGCGCGGTGAGCAGTTCCTCGACATGGGCGATCGGCGTGTGCTGACCGATCCCGTGGCCGAGATTGAAGACATGCGGCCGGTCGCCGAAAGCCTCGACGATGGCGCGCACCCGCTTCGGCAGAGCGGGACCGCCTGCCTCGACCAGCAGCGGGTCGAGATTGCCCTGCACCGGCATCCCGGCGGGCAGGCTCGCATGGACCCAGGCCGGGTCGAGCGTTTCGTCCATCCCGATCGCGTCGACCCCGGTTTCGCGCGCATAGCCGGGCAGTTTCGCGCCCGCACCCTTCGGGAAACCGATCACCGGCGTATCCGGGTGGGACGCTTTCAGCTCCGCCGTGATCGCGGCATTGGGGGCGATCACCCAGCGTTCGAATTCATCGGGGGCAAGGCTGCCCGCCCAGCTGTCGAACAATTGCACCGCTTCCGCGCCCGCATCGATCTGGCCGCGCAGATATTCGACGCTGGTGGCGACGATCCGGTCGATGATCGCCTGCAACCGCGCCGGGTCCCTGTAGGCGAGCAGGCGGGCCGGGCCCTGGTCCTTGGACCCCTCGCCCGCGATCATGTAGGTCGCGACCGTCCACGGGCTCCCCGCAAAGCCCAGCATCGTCACGCTGTCGTCGATAATCGCCCGGGTGCGGCGCACGGTCTCGTAGACCGGGTCGAACCGTTCGTGATTCGGCGTGAAGCTGTCGAGTTCCACCTCGAGCAGGGTCGGCGACAGCTTCGGCCCCTCACCTGCGAGGAATTCGAGCCCCTGCCCCATGGCATGTGGCACGATCAGGATGTCGGAAAACAGGATCGCCCCGTCGAACCCGAAGCGCCTGATCGGCTGCACCGTGACCTCGGCGGCGGCCTCGCTGTCATAGACGAGTTCGAGGAAGCCGCCTTTCTCTGCCCGTAACTCCCTGTATTCCGGCAGATACCGCCCTGCCTGGCGCATCAGCCAGACAGGCGGAACCGGCTGGCGGGAACCTTTGAGCGTATCGAGAAGCGGACCGGGCATGGAGATTCCTTAAACGAAAATAATACTAGTTTAAAAGGATTGATGGTTAGAGTTGGCCCTGTGGAAAGCGGGAATTACCGGGCCTTGCCCGATTATCCTTAGCGAAACCAGCCAGGTTGTGGAGCCGCGAATCCCGCTCGCTGCGCGGTCAAGCAGGGGTTATCCCCGCTCTTCCCAGCCTGTGGGCATCCCCTCTCCCATGTCGACAAGCCGTCTTGCCGAATGACGCGCAGCGGGCAGGAAAATTCGTCCCCGGGTTGTCCGCCAATTGCTCCCGTGGTTTATGCCCCCTGCTTTCCACAGGCCCCGAACGGTCGGCGCGCAGGCGAAGGACGGATGAACCGACTCAACCTCCATCTCGTATCGGATTCGACCGGCGAAACGCTGGAGATGATCGCCAAGGCCGCGCTCGCCCAGTTCGACGATCCGCATGTCAGCCGTCATTTCTGGCCGATGGTGCGCTCACGCCAGCATCTCGACCGGATCGTGCCCGAACTGGCGGCCAATCCGGGGCTGGTGCTCTACACTCTCGTCAATCCCGAAAGCCGCGCGCGGCTGGAGGAGCATTGCCGCCATCTCGGCCTGCCCGCGGTCGCGGTGCTGGACCAGGTGACCGCCGCATTCGAAAGCCAGCTGGGGCAGGAGGCCCATGGAAGGCCCGGCCGCCAGCATTCGATGGACGAGCACTACTTCAAGCGGGTCGACGCGATCCAGTACACGATCGCTCACGATGACGGGGTCGGATACGAGGAATGGGAGGAGGCCGACATCGTCCTTGCGGGCGTATCGCGCACGTCGAAGACGCCGACGAGCATCTATCTCGCCAATCGCGGCTACAAGGTCGCCAACATCCCGCTGGTGGTGGAAAGCCCGCCGCCGGGGGCGCTGTTCGGCCTGCGTCACCCGCTCGTCGTCGGGCTGACCACCGCGCCCGAACGCCTGGTGCAGATCCGGCGCAACCGGCTCCTGTCGCTGAACGAGGCGACCGAGACCTCCTATGTCGACAACGAGAGGGTGAAGGCCGAGCTGCAATTCGCCCGCCGCATGTTCGCCGACAATGGCTGGGCGGTGATCGACGTGACGCGTCGCTCGATCGAGGAGACGGCGGCGGCGATCATCCGGCTGGTGCAGGACCGCTCGCGCCGTGACCAGCAGGTCGACGGGGTGTCGAAGCCGATATGAGCCTCGATGACCGGCCACGCCTGATCCTCGCCTCGAAGTCCGCCTCGCGCCGGGCGATGCTCGATGCCGCAGGTGTCGCCCATGAGGCGATGCCGGCCGATCTCGACGAACGCGCGGTCGAAGCCTCGCTCGAAGGCGCAGCTCCGGGCGAGATCGCCGAAGCGCTCTCCGTCGCCAAGGCCGCCGCGCTCGCCCCCGCCCACCCCGACGCGCTGGTGCTCGGGAGCGATTCGCTGGTGGTGGTCGAGGGTCGCCGTTTCGACAAGCCGGCCAGCCGCGCCGCCGCCGCCGAGCACCTGCGCTTCTTCTCGGGCAAGGTGATGGAACTCCACAGCGGTGCAGCGATCCTGCGCGGGGACGGGTGCGAATGGAGCCATGCGGCCACTGCCCGGCTGCATGTGCGCGAATTGTCGGACAGCTTCATCGAGAGCTATCTCGCCGCCGAATGGCCCGCGGTCGGGTATTGCGTGGGCGTCTTCCGGATCGAGGCGCTGGGTGTGCAACTGTTCGACCATATCGAGGGCGACCAGTTCACGGTGCTCGGCATGCCGCTTCTTCCCGTGCTCGGCGCGCTGCGGGAACTCGGGGCGATCGAGGCATGACGCGCCCTTACGCGGAGGTAATCGGCGATCCCATAGCGCAGTCGAAATCGCCGGCGATCCACCGCTTCTGGATCGGGCGGACCGGGCTCGATGCCGATTATCGTGCAGTCCGCGTGACCGAGGCGAACCTGGCCGACTACCTCGAGGATCGCCGTGCGGACCCGGACTGGCGCGGCTGCAATGTCACCATGCCCCTGAAGCAGGCGATCGTTCCGCTGCTGGACCGCATCGAACCTCAGGCGCTCGCGATCGGGGCGGTCAACACGGTTTTCCGCGAAGAGGATGCGCTGATCGGCGCGAACACCGACGCACCGGGCTTTCTCGAGCCGATCGCGCCTGCCCTGCGCGCGTCGCACCTGTTCCGCATGGCGCGGGTGATCGGCACGGGCGGCGCGGCGCGGGCGATCGTGGCCGCGCTTGCGGTCAACGGCTTCACCATTGTCCTGGCCGGACGCGACGAGGACAAGGCACGCCGTCTGCTGGAGGATCTCGGCGGCACCGGGGAGCATCACACCGCCCCCCTCGCCCATTTCGCGCAAACGACCGATTTCGCGTTCGACGACCGCGAAGGCTGCCTCGATCTCGTCGTCAACGCATCGCCCCTGGGGATGCGCGGCCAGCCGCCCCTCGAATTCGACTGGAGCCACGCCCCGCCGCGCGCGATTGCCTATGACATCGTCACCGATCCGGTTGAAACGCCCTTTCTCGAAGCCGCGCGCGCAGAAGGATTCGCGACCGTCACGGGCCTTTCCATGCTGATCGGCCAGGCGGCAGCCGCATTCGAGAAATTCTTCGGACAATCCCCGCCGCGCGATGCCGACGGCGAACTGATGGACCTTCTTCGCAAATGACTGCAGACACCCCGTCCCGCCCGCCCCTCATGCTCGGCCTCACCGGCTCGATCGGCATGGGCAAGTCGACCGTCGCGCAAATGTTCGAGGAAGCGGGCGTGCCCGTCTTCGACGCCGATGCGGAGGTCCGCGCGATGCAGGGCCCCGGCGGCGAGCTGGTCGCCCGGATCGAGGAAGCCTTTCCCGGCTCGACCGGTCCCGAAGGCGTGATCCGCGAGGCGCTGGGCGCGCAGGTCTTCGGGGACCGTGAGAAGCTGAAGAAACTGGAAGCCATCGTCCACCCCGCGGTCGGCAACCGGCGCGCGCAGTTCCACGCCGACAATGCCGAGGCCGAAATGGTGCTGTTCGACATCCCGCTCCTGTTCGAGCGCGGCGGGGAGGCGGCATTCGACGCCGTGATCGTCG
>JGI12210J13797_10181456_pt1 | contig 34562 bp, 27 predicted proteins | sample ElkSlonscriptome_3_FD_13797 | JGI IMG/M metagenome (IMG submission 13797) | reverse complement strand
CAGCGGGTGTCGATTGGACAATCGATGTTTCCAACGGAGATTACGCCGCTTCTGATGACTACCTTGCGGTAGGAGAGGACACCTCGGGTGTTTTCTCCGTTCAGGACAACGACGCCCAAGGCACCGATCTTGACTCTTGGATCAGCCCAACCTTCAACATCTCAGGCTTCACGGCTCTTGAGTTTTCGTTCGACGCTTATGCGGACGGGGATTTTGAAGCAACCTCTGACCAGTTTAACGTTGTCTTCTTGCTCGACAGTGTAGAGCAGTCACTTATCACTTCGTCCGTTGATGAAGCTGCTCCGGATGATCCTATGTCTCTGAACGGAGTTAACGCAAGCGGCACAACCCTTAACCCATTTACTGCGTCAATATCTGGAACAGGAAGTATCGGACAAATAAGGATCGATCTCGGTAACAATGCCGGGACTGAACTTTATGCATTTGACAACATTTCCATCACCGGAGTCCCCGAACCCGGCACCGCCGTTCTCATGAGCCTCGGCCTTTTCAGTGTGATCGCCATGCGTCGCACTCGCCGACGGGCTTAAGTTCGCTCAACTCACATCAACTCAACCTTCGAAGGGCGGGAGCGATCCCGCCCTTCTTTTTTTCTTCTCACCAGATCGAACCGGCACGTTTCGCAAGGCCTCGCCAATACCACTTGTCTACCGCCCGGTTTTCNCTCTTGATCTTATAACCGCCGGATATACCCGTAAAAAGCTCCGCACGTATCCGCGCCGGTGTCGCTCTTGAACCAGCCATGCAACCGCGCGGGCCCAGGTTCCAGATCCACTTCGTAAGCGAAGAAATCCGGTGCCTTTACCGGCTCGTTCGCTACGGGTTCGCCATTTAATTCCAACACGGCACTCTCGATATTTGCCGGCACACCCGCCTCGATCTTGCCGGCATGCGCCTGAAATTCCGGCGAAGCTTCTTCCAGTCGCAACCCGGATTCCCGCGGATACCGGCGGAGTTCTACCCGGTAACGCCCCCCCTTCTCCACTTGCAGATTCCACGGCCCGCCCCGCTTGGAGGGCGCCGATAATTGTCTTGGAGAACCCGCGCCGTCCGCCCGGACATCCATCCATTCCGCGGAACAGACATGTAGTTCCGGTTCGGCATCGGTGCCGAGCGGCAACGATGAAAAACGGTCGAGATTTGGCTCCACGCCTGCCCACCATTGCTCGTAAAACGCTCGCATCGCCTCGGCAACATCGGTGTATTGGCTAATGACGTTATACTCTTGCCCAGGATCTTTCTGGATATCGTAAAGTTCAGTCCCAAATACCAGCCGCCATTGCTTCCAAACAACACAAGCATCCTCTTTTTTCCAGTTGTTTTGGAAATATTGCACCACGAACATCCGATCCGCCAAATGCGCGTCATCCCCTCGCAAGGTGGGAGCCAGGCTGTTTCCATCGAAATGCGGCTCTTTCTCCGGTTCGATCCCGCAGAGATCGAGAAGGGTCGGTAGCATATCCTGTCCCTGCGCCGGTAACGCCACGTCGCCCGGTGCGCGTAACGCGCCCGCCGGCCATCGCACGAAACAGGGCACCCGATGGCCACCTTCATAACGCGAACATTTGCCCCCTTTCATTCCGGCATTATAAATCTCCAACGCCCCGCCTGCATGCCCGTTATCGGTTATGAAAATGAGAATCGTATTCTCCTTCAGACCGCGTTCAGTGAGGAAAGCGTCGAGGCGCGCCATGTTTTCGTCGAGCTCCACGATCATGCCATAAAAGCCGGCTGGATCCTTTTGGTCATTACGCGAAGTGTGCTGTTGAAACTCTTCCTTATAAGCGTCCTCGATCCACATCGGAAAGTGGGGGACATTCGTGGCGAGATAAGTAAAAAAAGGTGTTTCCGCTTCCTGACATTGCTCCATCCAGTTCATGGCCTCATTGAACCACAGGTCCGTGCAATACCCTTTGGCCCGTTTCAATTCTCCGTTATGCCGGTACCAGGGGTTATAATAGTCGTTATTCCAAACCTCATCGATACCGGTAAGACCAAAGCCATTATGGTAGAGGGCCTCTTGAAATCCGCGATCCATCGGCCGGTAAGGATAGCTACTGCCAAGATGCCATTTGCCGAAGAGCCCGGTGCGATAACCCGCGTCATCAAAATAATTCGCCATGGTCGGTAATTCGGGCCGCAAGAGATGGCGTCCGAGTGAGGTCGCCATGGCGCCGTTCCGCATGCAATCGAGGCCGCTCATCAGGGCGCCTCGGGTCGGAGCACACATCGGGGTCACATGAAAATCGGTGAACCGCACGCTCTCCGCATGCAGGCGGTCGAGGGCTGGGGTCTTCAGAAAAGGATGCCCGTGACACCCCAGATCCCCATACCCCTGGTCATCAGTGAGAATTAGAATCACATTCGGTCGTTCGTTCATAATCGGTTGGGAAATGAGTGGATATCAGGGCGTTGCTTCGTCTGCCAAACCGGGATCATCGAGATGCAGCGACCGGCGCCGTGGTGAGGGTCGCAGCGCCGCGATGGCGGCGAGCACCCGTTCGGACGCCGCTTGGTAAGCCGCTCGGGAGTCGCCTTGAAAATCTTCTTTGGAAAATCGGATGGGGTGTCCTACCACCACCGTGATCGGCCGCCAGCTCACCTTTTTCGCGGTGCGACTGAAGGCCTGGTAAGAACCGAAGATCCGCATCGGCACCACCGGGCAAAGGGTCTTACCGATGACCAGCCCAATCCCAGCTTGGGCTTTCTGTAATGTTCCATCACGGCTACGGGTGCCTTCTGGAAAGATCAGCACGCCCTCACCGGCTTTCACCTGTTTCATGACAATCTTCAGCGCCGACACATCGCCCCCTTCCCTGGCGACCGGGATGACATTGAGCGTCGGTAAAATCTTGCCGAGCACCGGAGTTTCCAAAAGGGTTTTCCGGGCCAAAAAATAGATATCCCGTTTGGAAGCGATTCCGCCGAGCGGCGGATCAAGGAAGCTCTGGTGATTCATCGCCGCGAGAAACCCGCCTTCTTCTGGCATATTCTCCTGACCTTCGGCCGCGTAATCGAATCCGATGTTCGCGACGAGTTTAGAGAGATTATAGCCGATCCAATAATTCGGATGCATCTGACAAGCGTGAGTTAGAGATGGGAAGGAAGGTGGAGGGTCGTCTGTTTCAATCGTCCGATAATTTCACCCACCACCCCGTCAACAGTTAAACGCGAACTATCGATGACCTGCGCATCTTCAGCAATGGTAAGCGGCGCCCGCACCCGTTGCGAATCGATCCGGTCCCGCTCGGCGAGGTCATCTGTCTGGCCCTGGGCAGCCCGGCGTTGGGCTCGAACCTCGGGTGAAGCATCGATATAAAATTTATAAGGCGTTTTCGGAAAAACTGACGACCCGATATCGCGACCTTCCATTACCAGATTTTGCTGGTCGGCAAAGGAACGGAGTTGGGTGGTGAGAATTTCGCGGACCCCGCCGATTTTACTGATTTGAGAAACATTTTGATTTACCTCGGGCCGATGAATTTCGCCGGCCAGATCCTGGCCGTTTAATAAGAGAATCCCTTGATCATCCTCGATCCGGGTCTCGACGGAGGCCTGGTGCAAGCAAGCTTCGACGGCGGGTTCATCTTCTGAATCGACGTTCTGCTGCAGAACAAACCAGGTTGTGGAGCGGTAAAAGGCGCCCGAATTAACGTATAAAAAGGCGAGTTTTCTCGCCAACGTCCGGGCAACAGTGCTTTTGCCCGAGGCAGCCGGCCCATCGATGGCGATGACGGAATAGTGACTCATAAATTGGATTCTTCGGACGGTGGCAATAGTTCAGCGGTCAACGCCGCGAGCTTGATGCGTTCACGTTTTCCGGACTGGATCAGACGAAGATGATCGGCAAAGCCGGGATAAGAGGTCTCGACGCAATCAACATCCTCGATGATGGTCTCTCCGCTGGCGAAGAGGCCCGCAACGGCGAAAGCCATAGCGATGCGATGGTCGCCGAAACTCTTCAGCCGAGCCCCTTTCAACCGGGCGCCGCCATGAATTTCCATGCCGTCCGGATATTCCACGACTTCGACTCCCATGGCGCGCAGGTTCTCGGCCACGGCCGCGATCCTGTCGGTCTCTTTAACCCGCAATTCACGTGCATCCTTGATCACGGTCACTCCCTCCGCCAACGCGCCCGCCACAGCGAGAACGGGGATTTCATCAATGACATTCGGAATTTCTTCACCGGCGATCACCGTGCCACGCAAGGCCGCGCCGCCGATCCGGATGGAACCCATACGTTCCACTTGATCGAGATTAGTCACCGATTCGTGCGTCTGAGCCCCCATGCGCAGCAGGATGCCGAGGATGCCAGTGCGGGTGTCGTTGAGACCCACATGACGCACGAGCACTTGCGACTCGGGATTGGCCGCCGCTGCGACCAGCCAGAACGCCGCGCTGGAGATGTCGCCGGGAATTTGGAAATCCCGGGATTCCGGGGTCTGCTCGCCATGGATGATGATTTCGATCGGGCCCGACGGACGAGGGTGGCCCGGGGCCGCTTTTGGAAAGTTCGTGGTGGTTCGGACCAGGAAATAGTCGAACATCCGCTCGGTATGATCGCGGCTGCGAACGGGCTCGACCACGGTCGTCCTGCCGCGAGTCTGTAAGCCAGCGAAGAGGATGGCGCTTTTGACCTGAGCACTGGCGACAGGACTCTCATAATGAAGCGGCTCCAATTGCCCCCCTCGAATGACTAGTGGCGGAGAATGATTTTCCCCTTCTGCGGTGATGTCAGCACCCATTCTTTGTAAGGGAGTGATGATGCGTTTCATCGGACGCGTCGAGAGGGAGGGGTCACCGATCAATCGCGATTCGAACGGCTGGGCGGCCAATACGCCCGACAAGAGACGCATCAGCGTGCCGGAATTACCACAATCGATCGGGCCTTTCGGAGGATCGAACTGCTTTTTCCTTCCATGCACCCGAAGCGTGGTCTGGTCGAGAGTCTCGATCTCAACGCCCAATGTCCGCATGGCTTCGACCGTGCAAAGACAATCTTCGCTCGGCAAAAACCCGCGCAAGAGACAGGGCCCATTCGAGAGCGAGGCCATGAGCACAGCTCGATGCGAGATGCTCTTGTCACCGGGAACGGTGAGCTCGGCATCGATGTGAGAAATTTTACGAACGCGAAAATCAGACATGTCAGGAATCGTTGAGATGGGCATCCCGCCCTTGCTTGGCACTTTCCAACCATGTTTCGATCCGGGAGGTGTCACGCATTCGAATTATTCGAGACGCCTCCAAAATCCGCGCGGCGAATTGCTCCAGTGCATTTGAAACAGCTAAATGGTTGGCGGCAAGTATTTCCGTCCACAGCTGTGTCGCACCGGAAGCGACCCGAGTGGTGTCTCGCCAACCAGAGCCGGTAACCTGCATGGCGGTTGCGCCGGTCTCCAGCACTTGATTGACCAGCGCCGCAGCCGCCACATGCGGCAGGTGACTGACCATGGCCACGGCGGCATCATGCGTCTGGGCATCCATGACGGCGATCCGCATGCCTAATGCTTCCCAAAAGAGGGTCAGTTGGTGTTGGCGGGCAGCCAGGTCGTTGACTTGAACCGGTGTCAGAATGCAGGGCGCCCCCTCGTAGAGTTCGGAGTGGGCGGCATCAAACCCATCCTGATCCGAGCCGGCCATTGGATGGCTGCTGAAGAAATCGATTTCCCGGCCCAACACTTCAGCGACTTGATCGATGACGAGGCCTTTGACACTTCCAACATCGGTCACGAGAACGCCAGGCGACAGGCCAGGCCGAAACCGTTCCGCCAGACTCGCCATGGTTTCAATAGGGGTGCAAAGGATGACACAGTCGCAATCGCGGACGGCTTCCACCGGATCGAGAGTGGCGAGATCGGCCAAGTTCCGGACCGGCTCCAAGGAGGCTGCGCGCCTGGCCCAGACCTGCCGGGCGACTTGCGGATAACGTTCACGCAACGCCAGCAGAAGTGAGCCTCCCATCAGACCGGGACCGAGGATGGCGATCTTCGAAAATGGAAATGGAGCGTTGTGGGGCATCGGAAAACAAAACGGGCGCGACCAGTATTCCACCAGCCGCGCCCGGAGGGTAAACCCCAATGTTTCATAAAACCGGTCGTGCTTGCTTGATCTTTTTGCGCAGAGCTGGGTCGTTCAGGCGGTTACGCATCTCAACGGATACGCCCCCGCCTAAACTCCTTGGTCTGCACAAAAATCTGCGGCGCAATCACTTCCCTCTTTTATGAAACAGTGGGGTAAAGAACGTTCAGCCGTTATGGGACCAGAAAGATTCGGCCCGTGTAAGGATCGCGCACTTCGGTGCCCGGCGGAATGCCGCGAACGTCGACCAGACCGAGATCCGGTGCGTAAGGACTCCGAACGTAACCCGGACGATCCGGCACGTTGACCCCACTCGGATAATCCTTGACCTCCGGCGTCGGGGTCGGGGTGGAGACGGGGGTCACATCGAATTCTTCCGGTGACGGACGATTCGGAGTCGGCGTTGGCGTCGGGGTGGTTGGAACCTGGTTGCCGGTTTGGTTGCCAAAACGGGCTTCCTGCTGTTGTTGAGTGGCTTCGGGTTCGTTATTGGCGCATGCGGTGATCATGGCAACGGCCAGACTCATCCCCGCGATCGTGCTGAATGTGTGTTTCATAGATTGCAAAAGCTCCGAGACAGTTACCCAAAGCGTCGAGCTGTGACAACCGGAATCTTTGGTCAATGCCGGATCAGGTGCAACGAACGAACCTCAGCAGCGGCGCACGGGTATCACTCGCCCTCGCAAGCGAGCCGCAACGCACTTACTTAATGAATGAAGCGCGTTGCGCGCTGTTGGTTGGATGGCGGGCAAGCATCCCGCGCTCCGGGATTACGGCACCAGGAAGATTCGACCGCTGTAAGGGTCGCGCACTTCGGTTCCTGGCGGAATTCCGCGGACATCGACCAAACCGGCATCTGGACTATGCGGGCTACGAACATACCCCGGTTTATCCGAGACAGAGATACCAGAGGGATAATTCTGCGCCTGAGGTGTCGGCGTCGGCGCTGGCGTCGGGGTCGCCGAAAAATCGGTGGGCGACGGGGCGCTCGGCGTCGGGCGCGGAGTCGGCGTCGACTGCACGGTGGTCTGTGATCCCACTGTCGATGTCTCAGTTTCTTCTACAATCACTTCTTCCTGCTTATCAGCACAGGCGGTGATCATGACGACGGCAAAACCCATCCCAACAATCGCTCTCAACGTTTTTTTCATAGATGCCAACATAATTCGGAATCTTCTTAGCGAAAAAGCGGCTGGTTCACAATCGGAAACTCTGAAACTTCCTCGAATTGTTTGATTTCACTCGCCAAGGCCGACCTCAATGGCGCCGCATCTAACTGCCGCGCAAGCGCTTATACGCATTTATACAAAACTATTTATCGCTCGATCGATTCCGTTTTCTCGCACTCAGGTTTCCGGTCAGCTGGGTTTTTCACGAACTTCCCAGGATTCAGCACCCCAGCGGGATCGAGGAATTGTTTGAGTTGATCATGAAAATCCCGGGTGACCTCCGGCAACGCTTTCGGCCACCAACGCATCTTGGCGACCCCGATCCCGTGCTCGCCCGTCACCGCCCCGCCCCATTCGATGATCTGCTGAAACAAGGCGTCGAGCGCCTCCATCATCCGTTCTTTGACGGCGGCGTCGTCGTAATCTTTCACCATCAGATTCACATGCAAATTGCCGTCGCCCGCATGTCCGAAAGTGGCCACGGGAACATCGAACCGCTGCTGCAATTCACCAGCGAATCGCATCAGATCCACCAACCGGCTGCGAGGCACCGTCACATCCTCATTGAGTTTCACCAAACCGGAAGCCTTGAGCGATTGGGAGAAAAGTCGGCGTAATTCCCAGAGCCGAGCGGATTCCGTTTCGCCCTGGGCGGTCTCCAACTCCAGCGCGCCAGCGTTTCGCAAGATCGCGGCGACCATATTCGTTTCGGTCTGCACGGTCGCCTCTTGCCCATCGAGTTCGACCAACAAATGAGCGTCGCCAGAGGGCACCCTCGACGCTCCCACGAATTCCCGCGCGGCTTGTAGGGTGAATCCATCGGCCACCTCCAAAGCCGAAGGTAAAAAACCCGCGTGCAACACGGCTTGGACCGCGGCGCAAGCGGCTTCCGGAGTGGGAAACGCTGCAGAAAGAGTCGCGCATTGAGGGGGATGCGGCAGCAACCGGAGCGTGGCGCGCGTCACGATACCGAGCAATCCTTCCGCCCCCACGAACATCCCCACGAGATCGAAACCAGTCTTATTCTTATGAGTGCGACCGCCAGCTTCCAGAATGCGGCCATCCGGCAGCACGACCTGCAACCCAAGCACGTAATTGCGGGTCACTCCATATTTCAAACAGCGCGGTCCTCCCGCATTGGTCGAAATATTACCGCCAATACTGCATTCCTTAAGACTGGCAGGGTCGGGCGGGTAAAAAAGTCCTTGCTGACGGCAGGCAGACTGGAGCTCGCCAGTGATCACGCACGGCTCCACCACCGCGACGAAATCTTCCGGATGAATTTCCAGAATCCGGTTCATTCGGGCGAGGCTGAGAACGAGACCGCCCTGAACTGGAGTGGCCCCGCCGACGTAACCCACCCCAGCACCTCGCGGGGTGACCGGGATGTTGTTCGTCGAACAATAATGCATCACCCGCGAAACGTCCTGGGTGTGCCGGGCAAAGACAACCAGATCGGCGCGGCCCCGGGCCATCCAGCGGTCGGCGGCATGGGTTTCCAGAGTCGCGGCATCGTTGGCGACCTGTTCTGGACCCAGCATCCCGATGAGTTCCTCTCGCACGGCGTCGATATTCTCCATACCGTCAACAAACGGAGGAACCGCCCGCGACGCAAGCCAAAGGCCATCAGCCCTCGGGTCGTTTGGAATCGATGAGGAGCGTGACGGGACCGTCATTGATCAAGGCCACCTGCATGTTGGCCCCGAATCGGCCGGTCGCCACAGGGCAAGCGGTGGCTTGCCGGACCCGCTCGATGAACCTATTGAAAAGGGGTTCAGCCTGTTCGGGTGAAGCCGCCCCGAGCCAGGAAGGCCGGTTCCCTTTCTTGGTGCTACCCATCAGAGTGAACTGGCTGACCAGGAGAAGCCCGCCTTCAACGGCTTCGACGTTGCGATTCATCACCCCGTTTTCATCATCGAAAATGCGCAGTTTCACCAGTTTGGCGGCGCACCCATTCAGGTCGGCCTCAGATTCTTCATTGCCAAATCCGACCAGGACCAAGAGGCCGCGGCCGATCCGCCCGACCTCTTCGCCCTCGATCGTGACGGCGGCTTCCGTGACACGTTGGATCACTAACTTCATACGGCTATCACGAAGAAGCGCCGTCTCAAGGGCAAGCTGGATTTTGTTGAGAACCTTAAGATCTTCCGTCGCCTTGCCCTTGCGCGACAGCCTCTTTTAAGGCATTTGAATCGTATGGACTCCAACGCCCTTCCGACCGATCGTTTCCATCGCCGCCAATTTCTCAAGAGTCTCTCCGCCACCCTGGCCGTCTCCGCCTTGCCATGGAATCAATCGGTCTGGGCCGAGTCCGCGCCGACCAGCGATCAGTTCGGCAAACTCCTCCCGACCCGTCCGCTCGGCCGTTCGGGCGTGCCGGTGACCACGCTTTGTGTCGGCGGCGGGCATGTGATTTCGGATATGGACGAAGCCGGTGCAGAACAGGCGATCGATCAAGCTATGGAATCCGGCATCCGCTTCTTCGATACCGCAGAGAGTTACGGAAAAGGCGCCAGTGAAGAACGGTATGGCCGTTATCTCTGCCCGAAATATCGTGAGGCCATTTATTTGATGACCAAAACCCGGGCTCGCACCGCCAAAGAAGCGGAGGAACATCTCGAGGGATCGCTGAGCCGGATGAAGACCGACGTCATCGATCTCTGGCAAATCCATGACATTACCTCACCGGAAGATGTGGATGAGCGGCTCGATAACGGGGTGCTCGATTTCATGCTGAAAGCGCAGGCGGCAGGCAAAGTGAAACAACTCGGGTTCACCGGACACACCCATCCCGCTGCGTTCACCCACATGATCAAGCGGCTTGATGCACGTGGCACGCCATTGGCCGCGGCGCAGATGCCCATCAATGTCGTCGATCCGCACTATCTCAGTTTCCTGGTGAATGTGTTACCGGTGTTGGTGGATAAAGGTTATGGGGTGTTGGCGATGAAGACACTGGCGTATGGCCAATTGCTCGGCAAACAGACCAGTTGGAAAAAAGATCGGCGCGCACCGCAGAAACCGGTAGTCGGCGAGATGATTTCGTTGGAAGAAGCGCTTGGGTTTGCCTGGTCGCTCCCGATTGCTTCGTTGGTAAGCGGCATGACCAATCCGGCAGAGATTAAACAGAATGCCGGCATTTGCCGAAGCTACCCGGATCTCGACGATACCGCTCGCACTCAGTTGATCGAGAAAGTCGCCGACCAAGGCGGGCCAATGGTGGAGTTTTACAAAGCAGCGAGCGCCTGAGCTAGGGATAATGGGTGAACCCAATCCCGGCCTCTTTTAGAAGAACAACGAAACACGCGAAAGGATAGGCGACCGGCTTTCGTGGGAGCACTGCCGTGTGAACGCGTTTGAGGCCGGTTCGGGCGCACACAGGCAAGGCCCATCGGCCTGTCTCGCGCCTTTCGCATGTTTCGTTGTGCTATTCAGGCGGAAAGGCATTCATGCAAATCGCTGGGCGAACCTGTATCCGCGGACAACAGGATCGGATCGGCGCTCCCATTGACGAGGCGGAATGGGCCATGGCGGCTCACTCGACGGAGGACTTCCGTGGCCGCTCGCGGCGCGGACCACGGTTTCCTCAGCTTTTCACCCACTCCCAAGCTTGCGGGAGTTCGTGTTCATCGAAGTATTTTACCGTCGCTTTGGTAAATGGTTTGCAGACCGACGCCATCCATTTTTCCCACTGTTTATCGCCGACCAACGCGATCTTTTCGAAGTCGGCGTGGTGCGCCCTGTCAAATTTGATATCATCCCAGAGCGCTTTGGCATCCCAACCATGGAAATCATGGAAATAGGAGAGCAACCGGACTTTGCCATGTTCCTTGATGGCCGCTTCGAGCAATGGCACGAACTGTTTGTAATCATCGTCATGAAGTTTACCGGTCAGTTCGAAGCCGAGGACGTAACCGCTTGATTCGGGGAGAGGATTGATCATGTCGCTGTTTTACCATGATCGCCCCTGTTCAGCCAACCGCAGAAATCAACAAACAGCATCGGACGATTCGCTGTTGCCCTTTTAAATCGAAATGCCGATTCTGGCCCCACCCATGAATGTCGGTGATTTACGCGGAATTTTACAATATGTCCCCCGCTTTCGCGATCGTGTCTTTGTCGTCGCGATCGACGGCGAGCTGATTGAGACGCCTATTTTCTCGAATATTCTCATGGATCTGGCAGTGCTCCGATCGTTGAACGTCAAGATCATCCTGGTCCATGGCGCCAGCTATCAGCTGCGGCGCCTGGCTCAGGAACGCGGGATCGCGATCAGCAGTTCCGACGGGCTCGGCATCACGGACGATGCCACCATGCGCCTGGCCCTCGATGCCACCAGCCGCGCGACTCACGAGATCATGGAAGGCCTGACCGCCGTCGACCTGCGCGCCGCCTCCTCCAACAGCATCATCGCGCATCCCGCCGGCATCGTGAAGGGGGTCGATCGCCAAAACACCGGGCGCGTTGAAAAAGTCGACACCCAGGCACTCGACCTTTTTCTTCGCGACGGAATCGTTCCGGTCCTGCCTCCCATGGGTTTCGACGGGGAAGGCCGGACTTACCGGGTGAATGCCGAAGCGGTCGCCGTCGAGGTCGCTGAAGCCATTCGTGCCGCCAAAATGCTTTTTCTCGGCGCCCATCCCCCACTCATCCGGAACGGACAAGTCACGCGGCAACTCGCGGTGAGCGAGGCTGAAAAGATCGTGCAATCCCCCGGCGATTATCCACCGGTCGTGGTCTCCAAGCTGGGCTCGGCCGTCCGCGCCTGTCGCCAGGGAATCGCTCGTGTGCATCTGCTCGACGGACGCCAGGATGGGACCCTCTTAACCGAGGTCTTCAGTAAGGAAGGCATCGGCACCATGGTTTATTCAAATGAATACCAACAAATCCGCCGTGTGATGAAAAAGGATGTGCGTTCCGTCCTGCAACTCATTCGCCAATCGGTCGATGACGAGGCCTTGGTGCGGCGAAGTCACACCGATATCTTGGCGAACCTGTCCGATTACTGGCTGCTGGAAATCGATCGCACCCCCGTCGGTTGCGTCGCTCTGCATCCTTACGAGGAAGAACAGAAGGCCGAACTCGCCTGCCTTTACATCAGCAAATCTCACGAAAACCGCGGATACGGCCGGGTCATGATGCAATTCGTCGAAGATCAAGCCCGCAAACGCGGGGTCCACACCCTGTTCGCCCTCTCCACCCAGGCTTTCGTTTATCTCCAACAAAAAGGGGGATTCTCCGAGGCCGGGGAGGAAGCACTCCCTCAGGCGCGGCGGGACAAATTCATCGCCAGCGGACGGAATTCGAAGATTTTGGCCAAGCATTTGACGGCTACCGGAGAAAAAGTTTCACCCGTCAGCCAATAATGTTGTCGATTTCGTAACAAACCACCCTTCAGTCAGCTCTCTCACTGCCAACCTTCGCGGGCGGCATGGTTCGCCATCGATGGTTTCAAGCCTCTCGAAAGCGCCCAACCCGGGCTAATGCGCCTCCTTTCGTCCCCTCAGAAAATCCGAAATCAAGTCAAGCGGGAAAGGGAGCGAATTTGCAATTTTTCCAGGATTTCCCCACCCGATTTTTCCTTGCCTGACCCAGACCCCGAACCTACTATCAGGCCCCTTGGCCAGGAAGGCCTGGGAAGGTAGTGAATAACTTGTGAATGACTTATTTTATAGCGTGCGAATTCAGCCGTCAGCCAGGGATCAACTGGTTGGGCGTCCATCCGGCTTTGCTGGACAGCAATCAAGCTGTCCCAATGCCACGCCACCTCGCTTGCTCGATAAGCTCATCTCTTTCAGTTACTTGCGCCAGACCATCACCAGGAGGTCTGCGAGCGCTTCCGAAGCATCTCTCTTCCATCAGCTCAGCGGGCCGTGCCTGGCGCCTATTCTTACGTTCAATCATCACCGTTTTCAGGCGGTTTCAGGGGGTGTGAAAAAAACTTAGCATGCAAGAGCAATTAGATCAGATTTGGGAGCAGATAGGGCAGATCATTCGCCGCGAAGTGAATGCCGATACTTACAACCGGTGGTTCGCGTCGATTCGGTTGGAAAAAGCGTCCGAAACCGAGCTGCACCTGCGGGTTCCGAACAAGATTTTTCAATTTTGGATTGAGTCCAATTACATGCCGGTCGTTCAGGGCGCCGTTCTCGGCACTCTGGGGGCTCCTCGAGATCTGAAGTTTCTGTTCGAGGGCGAAATGGCCGCGTCAAGCGCCGCGCCGCTGCCAGCCACGATGGTTACCAACCGCCGGCAAGCCACCTCACGCAGTAGCGAGGTGAAAGTCGATAGCCACGACCAGAACGCAGCCGTGATGGCGCTCGGCATGAATCCGCGGAATACGTTTGATTCTTTCGTGGTCGGCTCGAACAACCAATTCGCCCACGCCGCTGCTCTCGCGGTCTCAAAAGCCCCGGCGAAAACATACAACCCACTCTTTGTTTACGGCGGCACCGGCCTCGGCAAGACCCACCTCATGCACGCCATCGGCCAGTTCGTGATGGCCAAAAAGAAGAGTATCAAGGTGATCTATATCTCCAGCGAAAAATTCACCAACGAATTCATCGACGCCATTCAGAACTCCACCCTGGTCAAGTTCCGCAAAAAATATCGGCAAGCGGACCTGCTCCTCATCGACGACATCCAATTCCTCGCAGGGAAAGAGCGATCGCAGGAAGAATTTTTCCATACGTTCAACACATTATTCGACGGCCACAAACAGATCGTCCTCTCCAGCGATCGGCCCGCCAGCGAGATTTCCAATCTGGAACATCGCCTCGTCTCTCGCTTCGAATGGGGATTGACCGCCGAGTTACAGCCTCCCGACATTGAGACGCGCCAGGCCATTCTTCAGAAAAAAGCCGCGAATCTGGGAGTCGACCTCGATCCGCGCATCTTCGATTTTCTCGCGCAACGAATCCGGACCAACGTCCGACGCTTGGAAGGCGCCCTGATGCGGGTGGCCTCTTTCTCCTCGCTCCACGGCAAAACCATCGGCGTCGACGAAGCCGAAAGTCTTCTGCGAGATATTCTGCAGGAAGAAGCGCGAAAATCAGTCACCATCGACCAGATCCAGCGCCGGGTCGCCGAACACTTCGACGTCCGTTTAGCCGACATGACCAGCAAACGGCGTCCGGCCAATATCGCCTTTCCCCGGCAGGTGGCGATGTATCTCTCTCGCAAACTGACCAAAGCCTCGCTCAATGAAATCGGCGATGCCTTCGGCGGACGGGACCACGGCACGGTCATTCATGCCGATAAGCTCGTTCGGAAAAAACTGCAGCTCGACGAGCGACTGCGCCAGCAGGTGGCCCATCTCGATCATCTGCTGCAGCGATAGTGCGGTGCCCGATCGGCCGGATCCGAGCGATCTGGCTCTATGACTCTCTATTGCTCCAGCAACACCATCAACTTCGGCACCAAAATGACGGAGCCGACGACGAACGCCGCCATGGAAGCGGCCAGCACGCCGCCAGCCGCCACATCTTTGATAGCGCGGATGCTCTCATCGATCTCGGGTTGCACCCGATCGCAGAGCCGTTCCATGGCGGTGTTCAGCGCTTCCGCCGTCCAGACGGCTCCGATCGCCAGCACGAGCAACGCCCACTCCACCGCGGCACAACCGAGCCACCAGGCGATCGCCACCACCGCCAGCGTGGCAGCCAGATGAAAACGGGCATGCGGCTCTCTGCGGACCATCCAAACAAGTCCGCGCCAGGCACAAGCAAAGGCGGAAATCCAATGGGCATGTCGGCGCATCCCCTCGGGCTAGACCGATTCCGAGCGGTCGAAAAGCAAGATTTTCGCAAAACAAATAGACGTCGCGTGATTTGCACGCATAATTCTGTCCCTTTTTCCTTGAATCCTGACGTCAAGCGGCGTTGAACCGTCCTTTCCAATATCATGCTATTCGACCTACTCCTCGCTCAAGCCGAAGCCCCCGCTGAAGGGGCTCCCGGCGGACCTCCTTTTCAAATCTTGCTTCTGCAGATCGGCTTCTTCGTTCTCATCTTCTATTTCCTGCTGATCCGTCCGCAACAGAAACGCCAGAAAGAACATCAAAAACTGATCGGGGCCGTCAAAAACGGCGACCGGATCGTGACCGCCGGCGGACTGCACGGTCTCGTCACCCAAGTGAAAGAGAAAACGCTCATGATGAAAATCGCCGAAAACGTGCGTGTCGAAATTGAAAAAAGTAGTATCGGCAGCGTGGTGCCTTCTGAGAAAGCAGAAGAACCCAAAGCTGAATCTGAATCGAAATAATCATCCCGGCATGAACCCGGCAAGGCTCCGGGTTCATGCTCTGCTTCCCCCAGCCCTGTTTTCCCATGAATCCTGCTGTCACCTTCACTATCGGCATCCTGCTGCTCGGCCTGTTCGTCTGGTATTTCGCGACCGACTCGGACAGACGTAAACGGCTGCTCGGCCTTTCCCTCATGCTCATCCTGGTTGTGATGAGTCTAATCTCCATCTATCCGCCTTCCGAAAAAATCCGGCTCGGCCTCGACTTGGAGGGCGGCAGTTCGTTTCTCATCCAACTAAAGGGAATCGAAGAGGTGGCCAACAAGGCGGAACTTCGTGACCAGGCTGTGGAAGTCATCCGCAGCCGGATCGATGCCCTCGGTCTCTCGGAACCGCTCATCACACCGGAAGGCGATGATCGGGTGCTCGTCCAGGTGCCGGGCTTGGATCCCGAACGGATCCAGAGCACGCGCGACCAACTGGGCCGAGTGGCCAAACTCGATTTCCGGATGGTCGATCCGGCCAGCTCCAGCAAAGTGCCGATGATCCAAGCCGGAGAAGCGGTTCTTCCACCGGACCAGGTCATTTTGCCGTCGAAACCGCGTGAAGCGAACGACGGCGAAATGTTCACTGAACAATTACTCGTCAGCAAACGCCCCGACATCCGAGGGAAATGGGTCACCAGCGCCAATGCCTTTTATGGTCAAGAAGGCTACGGCATTCGCCTCAAAATGCAGGGCGAAGGGGCCGACAAACTCTGGGATCTCAGCAACGACCTCCAGGGGCAACGAATGGCCATCGTGCTCGATAATGTCATCATTTCCGCACCGGTCATTCAATCTCCACTGCCAAACGGGGAAGCGACCATCACCGGCGATTTCACCTCGGAAGAAGCCACCAGTCTCGCTAGCTCCCTGATGAATCCATTGGAGACACCCGTGGAAATCATGGAAGAACGGACGGTCTCCGCCACGCTCGGCGCCGCCTCCATCCGGCAAGGTGTCATTGCCGGTCTGCTCGGTATCGCCATGACGCTGGTCTTCATGATCTTCTACTATCGATTCGCTGGGTTGGTGGCGAATATCGCTCTGATCGTGAATGTGCTGCTGCTGTTCGGAGCCCTTTGCGAGTTCAAATTCGTCCTCACCCTACCAGGCATCGCCGGGATCCTCCTCACCATCGGGATGAGCGTGGATGCCAACGTGCTGATTTATGAACGGCTCCGGGAAGAGCTGGCCATGGGCAAAAGCCTGAAAGCCGCTATCGAAGCCGGATACAGCAAGGCGTTCAGCTCCATCTTCGACGCGAACGTCACGACCCTCATCACCGCTTGCATCCTCTTCTGGCAAGCGAGCGGCCCCGTCAAAGGCTTCGCCATCACCCTGATTCTGGGGATTCTTGCTTCCATGTTCACCGCGCTGTTGGTCACCCGAAACATCTTCGGGTTCGCCACCGAATCGGGTGTTCTCAAAAAGCTCTCGATGGTCAGTTTCCTGTCCAAGACCAACATCGATTTCCTTGGCGCCCGGAAAATGGCGTTGATCGGTTCGCTCGCGTTGATCGTGGCCTCATTGGCTCTCTTCGTTTTCAAAGGGGAAGAGAACCTCGGCATTGATTTCCGAGGAGGCGACCTGGTCGTGGTCAGCACGGAACAGGAAGTGAGCGAGGGAGAAATTCGGGATGCGCTGGTGCCTTTCGGGTACGAAGACTCGCTTGTTCAGTTGCAGCAGGATGATCAAGGCAACGAATTGATCAGTATCCGGCTCCCTTCCGGCGGCGCTCCCCCAGTCGAGCAAGGCTTACTCGACACCTTCCAGGAGGCTGGCATCGAAATTCTTAAAACGGACCGGATCGGAGCCAGTTTCGGGCAGGAAATGGTCGTCAAAGCAATGTGGGCGCTTGGGATCGGGATGATCGCCATTCTGATTTACGTCACNTTGCGCTTCGAATTTTCCTTCGCTCTCGGGGCGCTGGTCGCCGTCATTCATGACGTCATCATCACGCTTGGCCTTTTCAGCCTGATGGGCCGGGAACTCTCCCTCATCATGGTCGGCGCCATTCTGACCATTGCCGGCTATTCCATCAATGACACCATCGTCATTTTTGACCGGATCCGGGAAGCGTTCCGAGCCGGCCGACGTGGGTCGACTGCTTCGATCATGAATGAAGCGATCAACGCCACCCTGAGCCGCACCATTCTCACCGGTGGCACGACCTTGTTCACCGTCGGATGTCTGCTGGTCTTAGGAGGTCAAACGCTCAATGATTTCGCGCTCGCCATGGTCATCGGCGTCATCGTCGGCACCTATTCCTCCGTTTTCGTGGCCGCTCCCATCGTGTTGTGGTGGTCGAAACGCAAGAGCGGTGGCCTGCGCCGCGAGGTGCGCGACGCCATCGAAGAACCGAAACCAGCTCCGGGCGCCGCTTGATTCTTTCTTTTTCCAGTTTTCCGGTTGAGAAACACGGCATTTGCCCTCAACTATGAATGTGTCAGGGGCTGCGAATGATGGACTGATCAACCCCGCCAGGGCAGAAATGCAGCAACGGTCGTCTGCTCCATCTTGTCGCAGTTCCCTGACCTTCTTTTTTTCATGAACGTGCTAATCACAGGCGGCGCCGGATTCATTGGCTCAAATCTGGTCGATCGCTTGCAATCGCGGCATCAAGTCGTGGTGTTCGACGATTTCAATGATTTCTATGATCCGTCGATCAAAGAGCGCAACACGAGCGGCTTCCAGGCTTCCGTGCAAATCGTGCGAGGCGATCTAGTCGATGCCACGGCCGTGAAGGCGCTGTTCGACGAATACGGCCCATTCGATCAAATCGTGCATCTCGGCGCCCGCGCTGGGGTCCGGCCCTCGATCCAATCCCCACAGCTTTACCTCGATACCAATGTCACCGGCACCCTGCATCTGCTGGAAGCGATCCGGCGTGCGGGCAAAGGAAAGTTTGTATTCGCTTCGAGCTCGTCCGTATACGGATTGGCCGAACTGCCCTTCACGGAGTCGATGGCCTTGACCCAGACCATTTCACCCTATGCCGCCACGAAACTGGCGGCAGAACAGCTCTGCGCCACTTACGCCCATCTCTACCAGATCCCCACCGTGGCGCTTCGGTTTTTCACCGTTTACGGCCCTCGGCAACGGCCGGATCTGGCGATTCACAAGTTTGCCAAAAAAATGTTGGCCGGCGAATCCATCCCGGTTTTTGGGGATGGATCGACCCGGCGTGATTACACCTTCGTTTCCGACATCATCGACGGCATTGAGGCGGCCATGGCGTATCAAGGCCCGATCTTCGATATCTTCAACTTGGGCGAGAGCCAAACGATTCAGTTGAGCGAATTAATTGCGACCCTGGAAAGTGTCCTCGGCTGTGAGGCGCAGATTGACCGGCAAGCCGAACAGCCGGGCGATGTGCCCGCGACGTGGGCGGACATCACCAAAGCGCGTCAACGGCTCGGCTACGCCCCGTCGACCACACTCCGGGAAGGTCTGGAACAATTCGCCACCTGGTTGCGTGAAGAACAACCGAGGCTGGCCTCCCCGTCCACGTCGGGCACCTGACTGGGCAGGGGATCTCCGAAAGTAGACCGGTCCGGTGGCCCGGATCATACCAGGCTCTCGCCGAGCTCCTCATCGCTTCCGCGATGGCTTCCTCCCCCTCTCAACCAGCCCCGGCCTCGGCGCATCCTTCAAAAAACGCTGGCCGGATCGATACTTTTGCTTATTCTCGCCCCTTTCCATCATGGCCACCAACACCCAATCCGTCCTCGATCAATTCACGGAATTCGTGGCGCCCACGTATGGCCGGTTCCCGCTTGTGCTGGAACGGGGCCAGGGCGCCCATGTCTGGGATGTGGAAGGACGCCGATTCCTCGATTTCGGCACCGGCATCGCCGTCTGTTCGCTCGGCCACGCGCATCCCGCCATGGCCAAAACCTTCGCTGAGGAAGCCGCCAAGCTGGTCCATGTCTCCAATCTCTATCATGTCCCGGCCCAAGCCGAGCTCGCCAAGTTGCTCGTGGAAATCGTCGGTTCACCTGGCAAAGTTTTTTTCTGCAATTCCGGCGCCGAAGCCAACGAGGGCATGTTCAAGCTAGCCCGGCGTTACGGCAACCTGACCGCCCCTGGGCAGCGGCATGAGATCATCACCTTCCACAATTCCTTTCACGGACGGACCCTCGCGGGCATTGCCGCGACCGGCCAGGACAAGGTGCGGACCGGTTTCGATCCGGTGACTCCCGGTTTTCGGCATCTCCCTTACAACGATCTTGAGGCGGTGAAAGCTGCCCTCCATGAAGGAACGGTCGCCATCATGTTGGAATCGATTCAGGGCGAAGGTGGCATTCACCCGGCCGAACCCGAATTTTTGCGAGGTCTGCGCGCGTTATGCGACCAGCACGATCTCCTGCTCTTGATCGATGAAGTCCAATGCGGCCTCGGACGCACCGGCGATTGGTGCGCCTGGAAAGGGTTGGGTGCAGCGGAGATCGTCCCAGATGCGGTCGCGTGGGCGAAAGGCATCGCCGGTGGCTACCCTTTGGGAGCCATCTGGTTCTCCAGCCAGCGGCAGGTCCAGCTTCAGAATGGCGATTCGACTTCGCTCGCCGATCTTCTCGGCCCTGGCACGCACGGCACTACTTACGGTGGCGGCCCGCTCGGGTGTCAGATCGCCCTCACGGTGTTGAATACGTTGCAACACGAACAATACCTGCCGCAGGTGCAAACCATGGGGCATCGATTGGTCGAAGGGATTCAATGTTGGAAAAGTCCGCTCATCCAACAAATCCGAGGCCGCGGACTGATGATCGGCATCGAACTGGAACCGGACGCGGTGCGCGAACAATTCGACCTCGACGAAACGACTCCACCGGCCAAAGCCGTTACCCTTGCCTGTATGGAAGCCGGCTTACTCGTCGTGCCCAGCCTCCCCAACACCATCCGACTGCTACCGCCGCTGACGATTGGCGTCGCGGAAGTCGATGAATGTCTGAGTCTGCTCAAGTCGATTCTCGCTCCTAAGACCAAGACTCAGTCAACTATGGCTGAGTCACTCATCGGCTGACTCTCAACCTCGAGCCACCCCCTTCCCTTCCTCATGCGACACTTCCTCTCCATGGCTTCAGTTTCTTCGTCGGAGCTCTGCCAGATCATCGACGACACCGCCCGATTCAAGACCGGCCGCAACACCGCGGCAACGCTTCCTTTGCAAGGCCAAAGTTGGGCTCTGATTTTCCTGAAATCCTCCACCCGCACTCGGGTCAGTTTCGAGGTCGGAGTTCGGGAACTTGGCGGTTCGCCCATGTTCTTTTCCGGGAACGATCTGCAACTCGGACGCGGCGAACCGATCAAAGACACCGCCCGCGTGCTAGGCCGAATGGTGCAGGGCGCGATCATTCGCACATTCAACCAGTCGGACATCGTCGAATTCGCCGAATACAGCCAGGTTCCCACCGTCAACGCCCTGACAGACGAAGAGCATCCCTGTCAAATCGTGGCCGATCTTGCTTGTATTCGGGAGAAACTGGGCGGTTACCTCGACAAACATATCGTCTTCATCGGGGATGGCGCCTGTAACGTGCCGCGTTCCTGGATCGTGGCTTCGGCCCTGCTCGGATTCCGGCTCACCATCGCGGCGCCGAAAGCGTTCCAGCCCGACCCGGCGTTTCTGCAGTCCGTCAATGCTGCGAAAGTCGAGCTGACCGAAGATCTCCCCCAGGCCGTGCGAGACGCCGATGTCCTTTACACCGATGTCTGGGTCAGCATGGGGAAAGAAGCGGAGAGCGCTGCCCGACTGGACGCGCTGAAAGATTATCAAATCAATGCCAGCCTTCTAGAAAAGGCGCCCAACCACACCCTGGTCATGCATTGTCTCCCCGCTTACCGGGGGAAGGAAATTACTGAGGACGTGATGGAAGCCCATGCGCAAACAATCTTTGACGAAGCCGAATTCAGGCTGCACGCCCAGAAGAGCATTCTGAATTTCCTGGTCACTCAGCAATGAGCTTCATCGGGGCTCCGCGCGCTCAACCGAGCGTGCCAGGGGAAGGACCATCGACTAACGAAAGGGCCTCATGGTAGAAATTCCGCGATGGTTTGATCGCCAGACAGCCCGCCCTTTGATTCGTATCGGGGCGCCGATTGTCTTCACCCAATTCTCCAGCACAGCCATGTCGTTCGTCGACGCCTGGATGGTTGGAGCGCTGGGACCGGAACAGTTGGCAGCGATTCTACCAGCTGGGCTCCTCTATTTCATCGCCATCAGCTTGGTGCTCGGGGCGCATCACACCGTCAACACTTTCGTCTCCCAATGTTATGGGCAGAGCCGTTCCCGCGATTGCGGTGTCTACACGTGGCAAGCCATCTGGATGTCGGTCGGTTTCTCCATCTTACTCCTGCCAGCTTACTTTACCCCACCAGCTTTTTTTGAATGGTTCGGCCACAGCCCGGCCGTCGCGGCGCTCGAACGGGATTACTTTACCGTCAGTATCTTGGGGGCGGTCTTTTTGCTCTGTAACCTAGCGTTAGCCAATTTCTTCATCGGCATTCAACGGCCGCGCATCCCGATGCTCGCCGCCTTCATCGCTCTCGGGCTGAATGTCTTTTTAAATTGGGTGCTGATCTATGGAAAACTCGGCGCACCGCAATTAGGCCTCGCCGGCGCGGCATGGGGAACGCTCATCGCCAATGCGTTTCAAACGGGTTTTCTCTTTATCTGGTTCACCACCAAATCGATCCGGATCCGGTTCTCCACCGCTAAAGCAAGGTGGCGGCGGAAAGAGTTCTGCAATTTAGTGCGCATCGGTCTACCCTCCGGGATTCAGTCCTTGATTGAGCTCACCGCGTGGGGCGTCGTCCTGGTCTGGTTCATCGGCCATTTCGGCACGGTCGATTTAGCCGCCACGACGATTATCGTTCGTTACATGCATCTCTCCTTCCTTCCTTTGCTCGGACTGGGCGGCGCACTCACCGCCCTGGTTGGCCAGGCGCTCGGCGCGGAAGATTGGAATTATGCGCGAAAACTCACTCGCACCGCGATCGCCCTGGGGGGAAGCTATATCCTGATATTCTGTTCCTGTTTTATCTTGTTCCGCGAACCACTGGTCATGTTGTTTACCAGCGAATCAGCCATCATCGTATTGGCATCCAACCTGATCTTGATCATCGCGATCCTCGAGATCGGGTTCACAGCCCAATTGATCTACGGAAGCGCGTTACGGGCCGCCGGCGACACCGCGTGGATTGCCCGCTGGACCTTCGGACTCTGCGTGCTAGTCATGGGTGCCGGCGGCATCCTCTGCATCACTGTCTTTCCTCACTTCGGCAGTTTCGGGCCGTGGGGGTTCACCACGCTTTACATTTTAACCTTAGGCGCGCTGTTTACGATCCGCTGGCATACCGGTGGTTGGCGGCATGTGCAGCTCTTTTCCGCGCGAAACGATACCGAAACGACCGGCTAAATCCTACCCTCGCGATCCGGAAGCGGCGGGTCATACTGGTAATCAGGATCATTTTCCTGCCGTTTGAGAATCATGGCAATTTGCCGCCATGTGGCGACCAAACCATGGGGCGTCGGTGGCAAATCGTCTTTTACCAACTGATGCAACCGGGGAAGCCGGTAACAAGGGACAGCCGCATACATATGATGCTCAGTATGGTAGTTCATTTGCCAATACAGAAACCGTAGAAAAGGATTGAGCGTGAACGTCCGGCAACAGAGTCGAAAATCGGGCACATGATCCTGCAGCCCAACATGCTGAGTATTATTGCATAACCAGAATGGGCCATTGGCGATCGAAGGTCCAAAGGTCAAGAGCAAAGGGAGCAGGTAGTAACCGGTGGCGATTCCGATCACCCAAACCGCCAGATGCCCAGCAATCAAGATGCGCGCCCAACGGATCACCGCCCGGCTTTTTTCCGGTTGCTCAACCGGAAACAAGGTCATTTCCCATTCCCCTTTGAACTTCCCACGCGCTAACCGGACCAGATTGGGCAGCTTCCATTTCAATCCGGGCCAATTGAAAAAAGCCGATCTCAGAAAACCGCGAATCGCGAATTTGATCGGCAACTGCACTTCCAGATCATCGGGCGGATGCAAGGTATAACGATGGTGACGCACATGGCTCTGGCCAAACATCTCGTGATTGATCAACCCAAGAAAGGCGAAGAGATGGCAGAAAACATGATTCAGCCATTTCGTCTTGAAAACGGTTCCATGCACCAGTTCATGGACGGCATTGATCAGGAAACTGGAAAACATGCCGTAAAGCACCACACCAAGCGCCGCCACCCACCAAGGTCCGAATTTGGCGGTATAACAGGCCACCGCACCAGGAATCACCAGCAGAAGAAGATAACCGACGGTCTGAAAGGAGGCCAGCAGATCGGAGCGCCGATGCAGCTTCTTTAATTCTCCGGGAGGTAGTTTCGTCCGATACCACGCGATAGCGCGATTCTTTCGAACGGTTTCCGTGAATTCAGCCAGAGGCGGTTCTTGAGTCAAGGGGGCATCCGATTGCATATGGATTACTTTAGCCCGCTTTCCGCGTTTGCCTTTCTCACGGCTATGGCCATAGAATTTTATACATGCCAAGTGATTGGAAAAACGAGAGACGGATCGAGAAGCACCCGGCCGAGTTCGGCATTCCGGACTGCTATCTGTTGGGCCGTTACAATCACGTGAGCGCCATGCAGGGGCTCCAACCCCATGCGCACCCGGCCGCAATGGAAATTTGTCATCTCGTGCGAGGACGCCAGATCTACGAAGTGAACGGCGACCATTTTCCCATGGTCGGCGGTGATCTGTTTATCACATTTCCCGGCGAGATCCACAGCACCGACCGATTGCCGCAGGAGAAAGGCATTCTTTACTGGATGATCCTGAGATTGCCGAAACAGGGAGCTTGGCTGGAGTTGCCATCTCAGGAAGGGGCTGCGTTGCGCGATGCGCTGTGGCAGTTGCCGGAACGCTTATTTCGTGGCAATGCGCGAATCACGGAAATTCTCGATGAAATGATGGTTCACTTGCTGCACCCGGCGAATGGCTTGACAGCGCTTCGTGTCCGGACCCGGATGCATGATTTTCTTCTCGAGGTCATCCGGCTGGCGCACGAGCCGAGCCCGCCGCGTCCCCCTTCCGGTCGGGGGCTTGGCCGGGTATTAAGCCATATCGACCGGAATCTGGAGCACCCCTTGGAAGTGCCGGCCCTCGCCGAAGTTGCCGGCCTTTCCGTGCCCCAATTTCAGGCGCGGTTCAAAGCGCAATTCGGGGTGCCACCCGGCGAATATGTGCTCCGGACAAAGGTCAAGCACGCGACGCAACGCTTACAAAAGAGCCAACAACCGATAACGCGCATCGCATTCGATCTCGGGTTCGGTAGCTCACAGTATTTTTCGACCGTGGTGAAAAAATTCACGGGCAGGACTCCCAGCGAAATCCGCGCGGGTGCCTAAACCTCATGAAAATGGGAACTCGCCTCACTCTGGCATCTCGACGGGCACCGGGTGGAGCTTCCAGATTTCCTCGGCATACTGAGTAATCGTGCGATCGCTGGAGAACTTTCCGCAGCGAGCCGTGTTGAGAATCGCCATCTTGGCCCAACGCGCTCGGTCGCGGAACGCCTCTTCAACCCGTTTCTGACAATCGCTGTAAGCACGGAAATCGGCCAGACAGAGAAACGGATCCGAATGGGTCAGGTTATGACTCAGCGCGCTCAGGACGCCGGGCGCTTCATCCTGGGTGAAGTAGTTCGAGCCAACCCAATCTACCACGGCGCGCAATTCTTCATCGGCCGCATAATAATCCATCGGGTTGTAACCTTTCTGGAGAAGTTCATTCACATCCTCAACTTTGTTGCCGAAAATAAAGATGTTCTCTTCCCCAACCTCTTCGCAGATCTCGACATTGGCGCCATCAAGGGTACCGATGGTCAACGAGCCGTTGAGCGCCAACTTCATATTGCCAGTGCCCGACGCTTCCTTGCCCGCGGTGGAAATCTGTTCGGAAAGATCGGCGGCTGGCACGATCCGTTGCGCGAGGGAGACCCGATAATTGGGGAGGAAAACCACCTTCAAATTACCGTTGATCCGTTTATCATTATTAATGGTAGACGCCACGGCATTGATCGCTTTGATGATCAACTTGGCGAGCTCATAACCAGGTGCCGCCTTGGCCGCGAAAATCACGACACGAGGCACAATGTCGTCGGCATCTGGATTCTGTAACATCCGACGGTAAAGCGCGAGGATGTGAAGCAGGTTGAGGTGTTGCCGTTTGTATTCGTGCAGCCGTTTAATTTGCACGTCGAACATCGCATCGGGATTCACTTCGACCCCGCATTCCCGTTTGATAATCTCAGCCAGATTCACCTTGTTCTCCCGTTTCACGGCCATGAACTGCTCTTGGAATTCCGGATCATCCGCGAATTTCTCCAGGGCTCGCAGCCGAGGCAAATCGCTCACCCAACCTTCGCCGATCTTGGAATCAATCAATTCCGATAAACGCGGGTTGCAGGCCAACAACCACCGGCGCGGGGTGATGCCGTTCGTCTTATTATTGAATTTCCTCGGATATAGCGAATCGAAGTCGTGGAAGAGATGCTTCTTCAAGAGCTCGGTGTGCAAGGCGGCAACGCCGTTGACAGAGAAACTGCCGACGACAGCCAGATGGGCCATCCGGATCATTTTCGGATAACCTTCTTCGACGAGCGAAAGACCACGTACTTTATCAACGTCGCCCGGCCACTGTTCGTCGACCAATTCCAGGAAGCGCTTGTTGATTTCAAAAATGATATCGAGATGCCGTGGCAGGACCTTTTCGAAGAGCGGCACACTCCATTTTTCCAACGCCTCCGGCAGCAAGGTGTGATTGGTGTATGCGAAGGTGCGCGTGACGATGTTCCAGGCTTTTTCCCACGACAATTTGTATTCGTCATGCAATAAGCGTTGCAATTCCGCGATCGCGATCGCCGGGTGCGTGTCGTTCAATTGAATGACGGCCTTTTCCGGGAATACTTCCCAGTTGTCGTTGTTCTTGTGGAAACGGCGAATGATGTCACGCAGGGAGCAGGCGACAAAGAAATATTGCTGTGCCAAGCGAAGCTCTTTGCCGCTCTCAGTCTGGTCATTCGGGTAAAGCACTTTCGAGATCGTCTCGCTCTGGACCTTCTGGTCAACGGCATCGCCGTAGCCGCCGCGGTTGAACGCTTCGAGGTCGAACTCCTCCGACGCACGCGATTCCCAAAGCCGCAGAAAATTGACCGTCCCCGTCCCATACCCGGGGATCGGAATGTCGAATGGCAACCCGACCACCTTTTTCCCGCCGGTCCAGCGAGGAACCGAGTGGCCGGTGTCGTCGAACACATTCTCCACCGTGCCGAACAATTGAATCTCGACCGAATGTTCTGGCCGCATGATTTCCCAAGGCGTGCCGAATCCGATCCAGGCATCGGGCAATTCGACCTGATAGCCTTTTCGGAATTCCTGTTTGAACAGGCCATACTGGTAATGAATGCCGTAGCCCACCGCAGGAAGATCGAGTGTGGCCAGGGAATCCAGGAAACAGGCCGCCAACCGACCGAGGCCGCCATTGCCGAGCCCCATATCGTATTCTTCCGCCCGAATCTCTTTCATATCCAATCCGAGCCCAGCCAAAGCCTCCTTGACCTTTTGATACACGCCAGCGCTATGGAGGCTGTTCGAATAAAGGCGGCCCATCAGGAATTCCAACGACAAGTAATAGACGCGCCGCACATTTTGCTCACGATGCCGGGTCTGCGTCTCCATCAACCGTTCGATGACCATCCCTTGCACGGCTTTGGAGGTAGCCATCCACCAATCCCGCTTAGTCGCCGTGTCCGGATCGCGGCCGATGACGAATTTCAAATAGTCTGTAATCGATTTTTCCGGTTTCGCTGTGAATTCAGATGCGTAGCTCATAATTGTTGTTGGATGATGGACCTCTGCCCCGCGGCGATTTAGCGGATCACCCTCCATTGCACAATACGAAATCGACAATGACGAAAATGTCACAACTCACCCGGGCACCGGCGGCCGCTGCAAAAGACGGCCAATTGCCACAAAACCGAGGGTCAACACCAAGATGGCCACGCCTGGCGGAATCAGCATCCACCAGGCTTCCAGGAGGAACGGCCGGGCATCCGCGATCAAATTCCCCCAGCTCGCCTGCGGCGGCCGCACTCCAAGCCCGAGAAAACTGAGCGACGCTTCCGCGATGATCGCTTCCGGAATGGTCAGCACCACCTGCGCCAGGATGGGCGGCAGCGCGTTGGGCAAAAGATGGCGCCGCAAAATTCGCCCATTGCTCGCGCCCGAGGTTCGGGCCGCCTCGCAATAGGTCGATTCACGAAGACTCAAGAGTTCCGCCCGCATCAGGCGTGACGTGATGGTCCAGTTCACGAGACCGATCACCAGAACGATATTCCACAACCCCGGACCCAGCAAAGCCGCCAGGCTCAGGATCAACAGTAACGACGGAAAACAGAGCACCGCATCGACGCCCCGCATCAGCACCGCGTCCACCTTGCCCCCAGCGAACCCCGCCACCGCACCAATCACGATCCCAATCAAGGCCGCCACCCCTGCCCCGAGCACGCCGGCGATGAGCGAGACTCTGGCGCCGCTAATCATGCGCGCCGCCACATCCCGGCCAAGCTGGTCGGTGCCGAGGGCATGGGCATCGGAGGGCGGTTGCAGGCGAACCGCCAGATTCGGTTGATTCGGATCGGGATACCAGCGGCCTTCCCCAAGTGAAAAACTCCAGAGCCCGACTAATAGCAGCGCCAGGACACCCGCGGTCCATTGACGGAACTGTTCACGAGATTGCCGCGTCATCAGCCCATCCCCCTGACGCGCGGATCGAGCAAGGCCAGCAGCATATCGCTCACCAATGTCCCGGCGACCACCAACACCGCGATGGCAAAATTCAACACCACCATGGTCGCGTAATCACGTTCCAGCACCGCCTCGAAGGCCAGCCGCCCCATTCCAGGATAAGCAAAAATCGATTCGATAATCACCGATCCCCCCAATAACGTCGGCAGCAACAAGCCGATGGATGCGATCCAGGGCCGCAAGGCATTCCGCAGCGCATGCCGCAATCGCACCGCATCGGGCGCCACGCCTTTCGCCAATGCCGTTCGCACATAATTCTGGCCTAACGTCTCAGACAACGACGCCCGCAACGTCTGCGCCTGCACCGCTAGCGTCCCGGTCGAGAGCACCACGGCTGGTAATAACAAATGCCACCAGTGATCCAGCGCACGGCCCACCCAAGAATCGAACGTCAATCCATAACTCTCCGCCCCCAGCACCGGCATCCCCAACCCTTCCGCCACTACAGCCACGAGAATAACGCCAAACCAGAAGCCCGGGACCGAAGCCAAAATCACCGATATCAGTTGCACCCCATGATCCCGCCAGTCGCCTACTCGCCGCGTCGCAAGAAGGGCCAGCGGCAGAGCAAAACCAAATGCCAGCAGCAACGCCAGCCCATTCAAGAGAATGGTCGCCGGCAAGGCGCGCTGAATTTTCCCGATGACCGGTTGTTCATCTTGCAGACTCACCAGGCGACCTTCGAAAAAATCGCGCCACAAGAGAAAATACTGCGCATAGACCGGTTCATCGAGGTGAAATTTTTCACGATACATCTCCTGCACTTCGGGACTAATATCGGGGTTCAATTCGCCCCACGGATACGGACTCCCAGGAGAGAGCGTGGCCAGACCGAACGATAGGAAACTAACTAGCACCACAAGGATGACCGCAACGATTAATCGGCGAATGAACCAGACCATGCTTCAGTTTCCCTCCGCGCTGATGGCCGGGCCCGCCTGTGCAGGATAGAGCCAGGGTTGTTCCAGCTCCAAACCGCGCAGCGAAGCTTGCGGCGCTCGCTCCTCGTCGCCAGGACGTGCCACCAACCACGCCTCGGTTTCCCAAGCAAAAGCCGCATCAGGCACATAGAGAAATAAATAGGGTTGGTCCTGATAAATGGTGGCCTGAAGTTCGCTCGCTTTCCGTTTGATAGCTTCACGGTCGAACGTCCCGCGGAGCGTTTCCATCAGGCGGTCCGCCTTCGCATTTTCGTAACCAATCCGATTCAACCCGCCCGGTTTGGTTTGGCTCGAATGCCAAATCAAATATTGGTCGAACGATAATAATGATGCCCACCCAAGCAGGTAAGCATCGAAATCATTCTGCATCAATTTATCGCCGATCAGAACCGCGAACTCATAGGTCTCCACGGAAACTTCCACGCCTACCTTCGCCAAATCAGATTGAATCAAAGAAGCGGCATCCCGCCGGCGGTTGTTTCCTTGGTTCGTGATCAACGTAAAAGTAAAGCGCACGCCATCTTTTGCGCGGATACCGTCCGGCCCCCGTTTCCAACCCGCCGCATCGAGCATGGCTTCCGCTTTCGCGGGATCGTAAGGAAGCGGCTCCAACAAACGGTTCGAGAACCAGAGTTCCGGTGGGTAAATCCCGTTGGATTGCGTCCCTTCCCCAGCGAGCAACGCCTCGATCATCCCTGGCACATTCACCGCGTGCGCCAGCGCGACACGCACTTCTGGCTGCGCGAAGTATGGACGCGCCGAATTCCATCCCACATAATCGTATTGCGGCTGGATCGCTTCCGACACAGCCACATCGGGTTCAGCCCGCATTCGAGGAATCATATGGGGTTCCACCTCGAGAAAATCGGTCAACCCGCTTTCGAAGGCGATCCGTAAAGAAAGTTGGTCCGGGATCATGAGAAAGACTGTCTCCTCAACAAGTGGCCCGGATTGCCACCAATTCGGGTTGCGTTCCAAGACAATGCGCTGATTGGAGATCCATTCTTTGAATTGAAACGGTCCCGTCCCGATGGGCGCCCGGTCGAATCCGCCCGTCCAGGCCGCGGGCGATTCGCTGGCCAACCGATGCTCTGGCAAGAGACCGATCGCCCAGGTCTCAATGGCGGGCGAGTAAGGTTGGCGATATTGCACCACCACCTCGTGAGCTTCCGGGCTCTGGATCGCCACAATATCCTTGTAATCCCCGCGACGCGGCGAGGTCACGACTGGATCCATGATCCTCTGCCAGGTAAAAACCACATCATCAGCATCAAAAGGTTCCCCATCCTGCCATCGGACATCGTCCCGCAAATGAAATCGAATATAAGGTTCAGACAACCAGGCTTCTTCCCGACTCACCTCGATCGTAGCTTCCAGTTCCGGATTGGCTTCGTAATAAAGTTCCAACTCGTCGATGACCGACTCGAATTCGCCAGCGGCAACCAGGTGGTACCGATCTGAGGCAACCGGGAAAGCCCGCACAATGGCCGGTTCATTCACCGTCTGTTTCAGAAAATGCGCCATTGATGCCGGCGCCGCCTCGTTTTGTTGCACGGTGATCCAAACCAGCGGGAGGAGGCTATTATGCGGCAAAAGTGTAAAAACGGTGCGGGCCGCGTCGCTGTCCGGAGAGTCGAGCGTGAGCTGAATCGCATTATTCTCCCGCGCATAGGTCAGCACACCGTCGGTCGGCGCCCTCTTTTCATGTTCGTAAAGAAGATCGAAAGCTCGTTGCGCCCGAGTTTCGTTGCCATAGAAGAAAGTGGCGACCATCCCTTCCTCCCAGGATTTTGCCAGGAGCGGTTCCGGTTCCGCCACATCATTCAGCCGGATTAACCCTTCGAAAATGTGGGATTGCACGATGGCATCCGGCATACCGGTTGATCGGATCGGATTCAAGGAATCGGGTTCAGCGAGCAACCCGCGCACCACTTGATGTTGCGGGGTTGCGCCAGCATCCCGCACGGTTTTCCAGGCCCAACCGGTCACCGCCACGACCGCAAGCGGCAGTATCCAGGGAATGAATCGCATCCACACGGAGCGGACCTTGAGCCCAAAACGCGAAGAGATCAACCGCTTCGTCGAAGAAAACGGTAGCCCCGGAGCAGCAGGATGGAACCGATCCATCCAGGCCCTGCGGCAGGTTCACCTCTCTGGGGCACCGCAAAGCAGCGGCGAGACGCCGCAGCCACACTATCTGCCCCAGTTCCCTTTTATGCCGATCAGCTCGTTGTTTGCATCCCCCCTTGTGTCTATGGATTGTCTTTTTTGCTCCTGCCGCCTGTAGCGGATTATCGTGAAGTTCTTGTTAAAAACTCCTGTGGCATCACTTTTCAAAGGTCAACCCCAACTAAGCGAGCTTCTCTCTAATTTCTTGAATCGACAACCGTTGTTTCTTAAGTTGATTAATGCGTTCAATTTGCTTCAGCATCCCTTCCGCGTAAAGTTGATACCCGGAGTCCGTAGTATCAGCAACAGTGAGCAGCCCTTCCTTAGTCCAATACCTAATGGTAGCAACCGTTGTCCCGGCTCTCTTGGCCAGCTCACCAATTTTGAACAACCTCCCTTCATCTTCCAATTGCTCCTCTCTTCCTTCGGCAGCTTTAAGATAAATGTCCAAAGAGCGGTCAATCGCCTTGCATACAAGGTTCTCGTAATCGGATCTTGAACCACCAAGTTGCGCTTTCTCTAATGATCCGACATACGCAAGACGGTCGCTTTTGCGGATGATGGCAGGCGGAAATCCATGCATCATCAGGATCATATTCATCAAAAGTCGGGCCGTTCGTCCATTTCCGTCTGCAAAAGGATGAATCGTTACCAATCGATAATGAACCTCTATAGCAAACTCAACAGGATGGAGTTTGTTCTCGCCTCCGAGCCAATTGGCGAACTCGCTCATCAGAATTGGAACTTTTGCTGGATTTGGCAGCACCACCCTGGAACCAGAAATCCGAACCGGAACATTTCTGTAGCGCCCCGCGTTGGTGGCATCAATCCCCTCCAGAATCATTTCGTGAATCGTGAGAACATCCCTTTCCTGCAATTCGGCAGGTCTGCCATCAATTCTGGCTTTTACCCAATCCAAGGCATGCGCATGGTTTGAGGCTTCCAGGTGCTCTACCAAGGTCTTACCGCCTACGGTAAGCCCTTTCTCCACCACAAGGGCGGTTTCCCGCCTGGTGAGGGTATTCCCCTCAATCGCGTTGCTGGTATAGGTGAGCTCAACCCGAAACCAGCCATCAAGATTCGCGACCAACTCGGGTGGCAACGGCCGAAGCGCACTCAGTCGCTCCTTTTTCTTCTGGATCTGCTCAAACTTCATATATAAACCATAAAGTATTACGTAATGGTTTCCAATAACATTTTGATGTGGTCGGTTTATATTGCTACAAAAAAAAACGGGAGCCTCCAACGAGGCTCCCGTTTCTGGTGAAGGGTGATTGATTCTGACGCCTGTCAGTCCTGGTAATGAATTTCCAGGATGGGTGCGACGGACGACCCGGTATTGTAGCTTTTAGCTGAACGCTTCCCGCTCGAACCTTCGACAAAGATCACCAAATCATTACCGCTCTGCCAACCGCCTCGATCGACGATTTCCTGCACGATTCCGGTGAGATCGGGTGTTTGTTGATCCAGGCCACTCTCCCCATTGGTAGTCCAAGCCGGAATATTCCAGCCCACAGAAGCTGATGTCTGAACGCGCCCGGTGATATCACCGTTGCTGCTGGTGAAGGCGCTGGCATCGTCGGTATCTTCTCCTTTGATGGTGACCGAACTTGTCGAGGATTGGCCGTTCTGATCAGCGACAAACTGAATGTAAGCTCGCGTGATTGAGGCTCCTTGAGGAATCTGAAGTCCGGTGAATCGCATGCCGATATGCGGTTTATCCCCCATATCCAGATCACCACTACTAAGCTGCATAGTGCCTCCAGACTTCTCTTCCGCATCATCGGTGCTAGCACTCACCTGTGTGGATTGCACCTTGGCGAGGGTATAACCATCATACTGACCAATGGCTGTCGTGCCGTCGCCGCTCCAGGCCGCGACCCCGATCAGAACTTCTTGATTCAGTCCGGAGATGGTATAGCTGACGTCCACTTCTGTGAAACTCACCCCATCCGAACTGGTGAAGAGTGTGACCAGGTCGCCCTCCCGTTTCAGCATGACCCACTTGTCCGGAAAGCTATGGTTGATCGCAGATCCCCCGATTTGAGTGTCAGCTTCGCTGTTAGCCGCTGCATTCGTCGTGTCGCGATATTGCTGGACATAGCCATCGGCAGAACCCGCTTCAGTGCCGAGGAAGATAAAGGCATCACCGGCTGCTGGCTCCCGCGTCCCGCTATTATCAACTCCTTCGCGCAACATCAAACCCGCTCGAGCATTCGATCCACCTTGCAAATCTTTGATCTGCAGAACGGCTTCGAAGTCGCCCTCGACCGATTCGTAATCGTAAATGATCGAATCCTGACCGTTCCCAAGGTCATCGATGCCACCGGCATCGCTTGCTTGTTCGAAATCACCACCAGTCAATTCCCTACTAACAAAGACGTCCCCGCTTCCGATGATGGCCCCGGTTAAACCGGCGAGGCCAGTATTGCTGATGACGGTCAGGGCAGCAGGATCGCTGGTATCATCCCCGGCGCTGTTGCTAGCAAAGAGAGTGTAATCTCCAGCATCAGCTGCCGTCACATTGTTGAGGGTCAACGAATCATTGGTCGCACCGCTGATATCACTACCATTCAAGCGCCATTGGAAGCTTGGAGCCGGATTGCCCGTGACGCTGGTGCTGAAGGTAATGGACTCTCCAGCATAGCGGGTTCCATCAGCGGGTTGACCGGTAATCATCGGAGCAGTCGCGCCTCCGGCCGGAGCGTCGCCAGTCAGGCTGACGTTATCAATACCCACCTGGTCACCGCCAGGGCCGTCCACTTCTTCCGCGGTGACCTGGACCACGATATATTCATAACCGCCGCCAAAGTCTAGGGTCCAGCTGTAGTTGGTCCACCCGAAGGAAGAACCGCCCACATCCGTCTGAAGCAGGGTGGTGCTGCTGAAGGCGTATTGCTCCACTTCTTCAGGCGGATCGAGCCGGCGCAGGCTGCTGCGTTCGAACCGGCTATTGACCCCATAAACACGCACATACAGTTTGTTTGCAGCTCCGGTGACCTCAGAGTTCAAGAAATCAATGGACAGAG
>JGI12210J13797_10073185_pt1 | contig 34646 bp, 31 predicted proteins | sample ElkSlonscriptome_3_FD_13797 | JGI IMG/M metagenome (IMG submission 13797) | reverse complement strand
CAACAGCATTATTGTCTGCTCAGCGACTTCCTCACTATGCCCCGCTCTCATGGAATGCAGGGAGGCGGGGTTTTGTACCGCCACTGTCTCACAACCAGCCATCACCAGGGTGAACCTTGGCGGAACAATCCTTTATCAGCTGAACGCAGTAGAATGTCGGCCGGTCGCCGTTGTAAAGACCCCGCCATATGCCGTTCTCTCTGACCTGTGTTCCCTTAATGAATTTTGCGCTCACTTCCTGAATCCCGATTACCTTCACAAGAGAACAGGCTGCGTTGTGGCCCTCGATAACACCACAGCCTAAATGGCGATTGTGCAAGAAAGCTGCTATAATGAACTCTGGTTACCCTTGAAACGTTGCTTAACCAGTTTCCGAGAGAGCGGTTGCTCTTTTCACCCGTAACTGCAGCCAGGACGGCTGCAGTCAAGCGCCTAGGGACGGGTTTATGGAGTTCCGGGAGAAGAGCATCCTTCCTCAAAGTGCGTTGCTGAACATTAGGAACTACCAGCCTCCCCAATCAATCGTCTGATAACCTCAACCAAGGCTTTCGCTTTCGTCATTCCAGGATTGTTCTGGAATCATGTTATTTAAGATAGTTATGGATACCGGATCGAGTCTGGAATGAGGGTAGTGGGCAACGTAGAATCCTTGAGCTTGGCAAGCTGAATTTCATAGGGAATCATTTACTCATTTATTTTCTATATCTTTTCGCTCATGGCGCGCTTTTTCATTGCCCTGGAAATGGCACACATCGACGGTGGCTTTTCAGAGTAACAGTAGATGGCCAAGTCAACTCACCCTTTTCGCCACCCTTCGATACATAAAGATACATATCGATACATGGGAGCAGTGCATTATGATACGAAAACACCAACCGCACCGTGCCTGTTCGCCTCCAACCATTTATAATTGCACAAAATACAGCTAAAAATCTATATTGGCACCGAATGTGCAACTATCAATGGCGAAGGGTTGTCGTAATAAACAACTAACACTATTTTTTATCTATGAGAGGTGGTCCCATGTCATCAATTGCTCTTTTCCCATGTAGCCATACCCCTGTTGACGAGGTCGCCGACAGCTTGTCCAAAGCATTAGGGCTGCAGATGTATTCTGACGAGGATCTTATTGAAGATACCTGTGAAAAATACAATCTCGATCCCGTCACCAGAACCACCGCCGATACCCTGCGTCATATGATCTACGACAAGACGTCAGTCTTCAATCAGTTTACGCTGGAAAAGGAACTTGCCGTCAACATGCTCAAGTCAGTACTTGCACAGAAGCTTGCAACTCAGGAAAAATACCTCTTTTCGGGTTTTCTCAGCCTTTTGATACCGCCGAATGTGACGCACATACTCAAGGTGCTGATCGCTGACAGCAAAAGCACTCGCATCGAGCGTGCAGTATCAGACGGACTCTCTCAAAAAGAGGCCAAGAAGAGTGTGCATACTCATGACGTAAAAGCCTATGGGTGGTCTGAATTTCTCTACAATACAGAAGCCTATGACAAAAAGCTCTACGACATGGTTATTCCAGCCAAAGAGAAAGAAACACAGGAAATCGTCAACGAGATCACCAGGCAATACCATACGACCCCAGTTCTGCGGACGATTGAGTCCCAGGAGGCGGTCGATGACATGATCCGAGCCACAGAAATAGAGCGCACACTGTTGAACAATGGGCACAAGCTTGCCGTTGATGTTGAAGGCGAGACAGCCACTCTGATTGTACAGAAGAGCGTCTTCAGCTTCAGCAAACTCAGCGAGGAGTTGACCAATCTTGTCCAGGCAATAGATAGCAGCCTCAAGGTGAATGTAGTTCGAGGCTCTAACTATGACGTCTCCATTTATCGTCGGCAAAAGTTTGAACTTCCCTCCAAAGTGCTGTTCGTTGATGACGAGAAGGAGTTTGTCCAGACAGTCTCACAGCGTCTCATCAGTCGTGATGTCGGCACCTATGGCGTATATAGTGGCGAAGAAGCGCTTGACCTGATCACCGATGATCGCCCCGATGTCATGGTGCTAGACCTGAAAATGCCGGGTCTTCACGGTGTTGAAGTCCTGCGCAGAACAAAAGAGATAGCCCCTGAGGTGGAGGTCATCATCCTCACCGGCCATGGGACCAGCGATGATATGGAACAATGCATGAAACTCGGTGCATTTGCCTATATGAACAAACCTGTCAATATCGAGGAACTTTCCGACACCATCAGAAAAGCCTACGAAAAATTGCAGCAGCGCGCCAGCGTCTGATGCCGTTGCTCAGGTGAATACTATCGAAATAAAGGAGTAACTCCAATGGTTGAAAAATTACATGCCAAAGTTCTGTTGGTTGATGATGAAGAGGATTTCCTCGAGTCGCTCTCAAAACGACTCGAAACTCGTGGACTCAAGGTAAAGGGTGCGACCAAAGGAGAGGATGCTGTCCAAATGGTCGACGAGGAGGATTTCGATGCCATAGTACTTGATCTGGCAATGCCTGGCATGGATGGACTTGAAACACTGAAAAAGATTCGGGAAAAGCACCCCGAAATGGAAATCATAATGTTGACAGGGAACGCCTCTATCAAAACCAGTGTCGAAGCGATGAAACTCGGGGCTGAAGATTATCTTGAAAAACCCTTCGACATCAATGAGCTCCTCGAAAAAATCAGCGAGGCTAAGAGTAAACATATTATTGTTTTACAGGAAAAATCCAAAGAAAAAATAGAGAATATCCTGAAGACCAAATCCTGGTAGGAGAAAGGAGCCGGATCTCGGCACACCAGGCACTGCATCACCGTAATCAGTGAAGTGCGAAAAAACGCACCCTTCACTGCGCCGGTGTAGTGCGCCCTTCTCTCTGGATATTTCCGATCTTAATCGATTTGTTGAATTCAATACGATGGTGAAGCCATGTCAGAGTCAAAAGAGATATCAGTTACGCAGGAATCAAGTGGGAGCCGCGAATCCGCCTCTTCCTCAAAGCCCTCCTACGACTGGAAACGTCTGTTTTTCATCCTACTGGGAATAGGCCTCTTCTCCTTTATATACTGGTGCCCGCCATGGCCCGACGCCGTCGATCCGCTGGGAGAGCATTTTGTCCTCAGCAAGGAGGCGAAAGGCGCGCTGGCCATTTTTGCCCTGGCCGCCACGTGGTGGGTGTTTGAGGTTGTTCCCATAGGTATAACCAGTCTCACCATCGGCACCCTGCAGGCGCTTTTTTTCATCAGGGCACCAGCGGCTGCATTCAAGGATTTCATGGATCCTTCAGTGCTGTTCATCTTCGGCTCGATCGTTATCGGCATGGTTTTCACCAAAACCGGCCTTACCAAACGCCTGGCCTACAAAATGCTCTCCATTGTCGGGGAGAAAACAAGCATGATCTACCTTGGCTGTTTCATCATGACCGCTGCCCTGACCCATTTCATGGCACACACCGCTGTTGCCGCCACCATGTTCCCGCTGCTTATGACGATTCACAGTTTCTACAGCGATGATGACCAGCCGACGAGATTCGGCAAAGGATTGTTTATCGGCATGGCCTATGTCGCCGGGGCCGGCAGTATCGTCACCCTGCTGGGTGCCGCCCGGGGCGCCGTTGCACTGGGATTTTACAAAGATATCATGGATGTCGACATCAGTTTTTTCGAACTCTCCATGTATATGTTCCCCATTGGCTGGCTCATGGTCTTTTTGCTGTGGGGATTTTTTATGCTGCTGTTCCGCCCGGAAAAGAGCCGCATCGACGGTTTGAAAGAAAGGGCCGGACGAATGTACACCGAGCTTGGCCGCTGGAGTCGCAACGAAATTATCACCGTGGTCGTCGTACTGGCGACAATACTGATTATCGCCCTGAAAAACTTTATTCCGGCGCTTTCCGGCCTCGACAAGACCGGCATCATGCTCTGTTCCACCATCGCCTTTTTTCTTATTAGTATACTGACGCTGGATGATCTTGAAGAAATACCCTGGAATATTATTCTCTTATTCGCCGGAGCAATGTCCATCGGCTTCTGCCTCTGGGAAACCGGAGCGGCCAAATGGCTTGCCGTAAACTGGCTGAAACTGTTCCAGAACGCCCCGGCAATAGTCTTCGTGCTTGGTATGGCATTCTTTGTGATGATGATGACGAATTTCATCATGAACGTCGCCGCCATAGCCATATCTTTGCCAGTCGCCCTGGTTATAGCTCCTTATCTCGGCGTTGCCGGAGAGGTTGTACTGTTTTCCTCTCTGGTGGTTGCGGGCATGCCCTTCTTGCTGCTTGTCGGCGCCGCACCCAATGCGATTGCTTACAACTCAAAACAATTTACCACCGCCGAGTTTGCCATGTACGGCATCCCGGCAAGTATCCTGTTGATGGTGGTTACCTGGCTTGCCGTTGCGGTGATATGGCCGCTCATGGGAATGGAAGTTTTTATTCCCGCTCGATAATCGAAGGGGTCGCGGTACGGCCTGTATTGCCTCAGGCCGTACCGAACTGATTCAAAGTGTCTTGCGGCAGGCACAAAAGACAATGGCGATCGACCGGATTCAATGCTAAAATACTGACTGCATAAAAGCCGAATCTGGTAGCCGAAAGCGTGCCATAATATGAAAGTACCGCATCCAATGAAGGGTTTGAATCAGATGACCTCATCTTTTGCCCCCGCTCCGCCCTCGCTGCTGGAGGCTTTTCCTCATCCGGTTATGGTTCTCGACGACTCATTCAAGATTGTGGCCATGAACCGCCTCATGGAAGCAATAACCGGCTATGCCGCCGGCCGTGTCCTGGGGCTCCATGGCGAACTCGTGGTGCGCAGCAACACCGGAAACTCACGAGGGCAGGTCTATATCAAGGTATTGACAAGCGGGGAGGCCGTTTCGGTCCGAGGTGACATTCTCACCTATTATCGCCGCAAGGTGCCCATACAGTATACGGTATCCGTACTCAAAGATGCACAAGGCGACGTTTGCGGACTCATGGTCGTACTAGAAGATATTTCCGCCATCGAAAGTGTCAAAACCGCCGAAACCCAGGACAATCAGACTGCTGAGCTGATAGGGTACAGTCCGAAAATGCAGAAGGTTTTCGACATGATACCCGTTCTTGCCCAGACCGACGCCTCTGTCCTGATTACTGGAGAGACCGGGACCGGCAAAGACAAGATTGCCGAGATACTGCACAAGAAATCAGCACGCGCCAGGTTCCCCTTTGTCAAGGTAAACTGCGGGGCGCTGCCGGTGGACCTGCTGGAATCCGAGCTTTTCGGCCATGTCAAAGGAGCCTTCACCGGGGCCACCCGAAACAAGCCCGGCATGTTCAAGCTCGCCGACAAGGGAACGCTCTTTCTGACTGAAATCGGCGACATGCCTCTTCCCCTGCAGGTCAAGCTCCTGTCGGTACTCGACGACAGGCAGTTTGTGCCCGTAGGGGGAGAGGACAGGGTAAACGTCGATGTCCGAATCATCGCCGCCACCCACAGACCGCTGCGCGAACAGGTGCAAAAAGGGGAATTCCGCGAGGATCTTTATTACCGGCTCAATGTTCTCCATCTTCACATCCCTCCCCTGCGCGAGCGCGAGGGAGATGTTCAGTATCTTCTCGATCACTTCCTGCAGAAGTATGCAAAGGCCATCGGCAAGACGATAGTAGGTTTCGCACCGAGCGCCCTGCAGGACGTCCTCGATTACAGCTACCCGGGAAACGTGCGCGAGTTGAGCAATATCGTTGAATATGCGGTCAACATGTGTAAGAAAAAAAAAGTTACCAGAGAACAACTGCCACCCTACCTGCTCGATAAAAAAGAAGCCCTTTCCACGGTCGTTGCCTTGGAAGAACGGGATGCATTCCGGCCGCAAGAGATCGGTTTGAGGCCGGAGAGGAGATCGCCCGACAGAGGAGACAGGCAAAGCTGGAATGATATCGAGCGGCAGATGATCATTGACACCCTCAAACAGACCGGGGGAAACAAGACCAGAGCCGCGGAAATACTCGGATGGGGCCGCATGACATTGTGGCGTAAAATGCAAAAGTACGAACTGTAGGACAGGGAGGAAATCTGGTGCGAAAACTGCTAATCCCCATACAGGGAGACTATGTTGCCCCGCGCTTCGACCTGGCAACGGAGATACTGATCCTTCGCTTTGAAAAGAAAAAGATGGACGGCGACTTACGCACCATAATCATGGAGCGCCCCTCGGATGAAGCTCTCTGCCAAATGGTTGCTGAGGAAAACATAACCGATCTGGTTTGCGGCGGCATCGACGAGGTGCACTATAATTTTCTGGTGTGGAAGAAAGTCAATGTCATAGATGCAGTTATCGGCAGCTGGCGCCAGACGGTGGAAAAGGTTTTGAACAGTGAACTGAAACAGGGAGAAATACTTCCTGACGGAGATGACACCCTGACATTATGAACAAAAAGACCAACATTACTGATAAAATCCTGCCAAGTTCCCTGAAAATTTCCATCGAACATGGCTTTAACAGAAGAAGCTACGGCCAGTTCAGGATGATTCTCTTTTTCATCATGCTTACCATTACGGCTGTACCTGTAATGACAATTGCCATGCTGGGATACTCGAATTACAAGAGCCTTCTCCAGAAAGATGAACACATCCAGTTGAAATGGCAGCTCGATGGTTCCGTCAGAGCCATCGAGCAAATGGTCGACAGCCTTAAATCCGTTGTCCAGTTTGCCGCCAGAAGGGACAGATACGCAGAGCTGACGACCGGCAACAACCTCAGGCAACTTTTCGAAAGACTCCATCGCCAATACCCTTTTTTCGCCGATCTCGGCGTCATCGACCAGCAGGGTGTGCAGCAGGCCTATTACGGACCATACGACCTCCAGGATACAGACTATTCCGGCGAAAGCTGGTTCAAAGCGGTTTATGACCAGGGCTTGCATATCAGTCGCGTCTACAGGGGATACCGGCTGGTTCCTCACTTTGCCATCGCCGTCAGCAATATTGATCCTGAAACGCGCCAGAAATGGGTGCTGCGGGCCACCATAGATGCCGAAACCCTGCAGCGCTTTGTCAATACCATCAAGACAAATGCCTCCGATGACCTCTTCCTCATCGATGACGAGAGTGTCCTGCAGACCCGCTCTGATTACTTCGGCACTACGCTCAGCAAGTTCAGCGAGGAGGTGGAAATGGGCATATGGGAGGACATTTCGCCGCAAGGAGAGACAATTCTGCACGGCATCGGCAACATTCGGGCAACACCGTGGTCGCTTGTAATCTTGAAAAAAGGATATATGAATCAGAGTGACTGGTTATCTTTTCGTTCGAGACTGTTTCTGATTGTCTTTGCCTGTATGGCCGTGAGTGTCGTTGTCATCTACTCCCTGGTCACCCTGATCACCTCGCTTATCCGCAAAGCTGATGAAATTCAGATGGGCATGATGCAGGAGGCGGAGCATACCGACAAACTGGCCTCAATAGGAAGACTTGCCTCCGGCGTAGCCCACGAAATAAACAATCCACTGGCGATTATCAACCAGAAGACCGGCCTGATCGATGATCTCCTGCACATATCCTCCGACTTCGACCAGAAAGAAACGGTCCTGCTCAGCCTCAAGAGCATTGACGCCAGCGTTGAAAGATGCAAGGCCATAACGCACAGGCTTCTCGGATTTGCCCGCCGCACCGAGGTTTTATTTGCACATTTCAGCGTCAACGAAATCATCAAAGAAGTACTGCAGTTCCTTGAAAACTCAATGCTTTACAATAGAATCAAACTGGACTTACAGCTCCAGAACGAGATCCCGCAAATATTCAGTGATCACATACAGCTCCAGCAGATCTTTCTCAACATCATCAACAACGCCATCGACGCTATAGGCAAAGATGGCACCATTACCATTATCTCCAACCTGATCGCCGGAGAAGTGCGGATCGTCATACAAGACGATGGCGTTGGGATACCCGAGGAAGTACTCCCCCACATATTTGAGCCCTTTTTCACGACCAAGGAAACCGGCAAAGGCACCGGTCTCGGTCTTTCCATTACCTACGGGTTGATCAAGAAGCTGGGCGGGGATATCACCGTCCGCTCGAACGTCGGTAAAGGCACTGCTTTTACCATAACCTTACCCATTAACTGTGAACAAAAATGATTGAAAATACAAAAGAGAATATAAAAGTCCTTATCGCCGACGATGAAATCGAATTTTCTTCGACTCTGCAGACACGCCTCAATCTCAGAAAGTTTCAGACCGTGATGGCGAACTCCGGCGAGGAAACGCTCAGGGCTGTCGAGGAGGAGGAGCCCGATGTACTCCTGCTCGATCTGAAAATGCCTGACCTCGACGGCCTTGAGGTGCTGGCCAGACTGAAGGAGGAACACGCCGATATCAAGGTGATCATCCTCACCGGTCACGGCTCCTTTGAAGTCGGCCGGGAGGGCATGGAGTTGGGAGCGTTTGATTACATCATGAAACCGGTGGATCTCACTATACTCATTGCCAAAATTGAAGAAGCCTACGCCTCCAGGTAAAGCAACGACCCAATCATTCCTTCAGCAGAAATGCCGTCTCCAGGCTTATGACTGCCCTGGACTGCGAGCATATACTGACTGAAGTAAAACGTGAAGCCAACAGACGATATGGAAAAAGAATATGAAAACGGCAGCGTCGATGATATCTGCCTGAAGGTTTTCGGTGCCCTGACTGCTTCCGTCACCCACGAAATCAAGAACACCCTTTCCATCATCAATGAAAATGCCGGTCTTCTTGAGGACCTCTGCGCTATGGCTGAAGGGGAGGCGGGTATTCCCGCGGAGCATGTCGGAGCAGCATCGAAAACGGTGATGAAGCAGGTCGATAGATCCAACACCATCCTCAAAAACCTCAACAGGTTCGCCCACAGCGGCGACAAGGTCCCGGCACAGGCCAATATGGAGGATACCCTTACTCTCATGGCGGCACTGACAGGCCGCTTTGCCGCCATGAAAAAGATTACCGTAACCACTTCCTGCCAAAGCGGAGTGGAAATCCAAACAAACCTGCTGGTTCTCGAATCGCTGCTAGTTTTGACTCTTTCCAGAATCTACGATGCATGCCCGGAAGACAGCGTTTTGATGTTAAGAGGAGAGGTTGATGATATGCGACGTCTGCGAGTGAGGTTCATGCTGGAAGGGGAAACCGCTCTCGCCTGCGCGCCCCCAGGCCTTCGGGAACACACGCTGGCAGCCGAGATAGGGGTATTATTCGCAGAGGAGAAGGGGGAAGTACTTATTGACCTGACTGCCTGCGCCAAATGATCATCAGGCTGGCGGACATTTTTGCCGGAGAGAAAGGACCGCAACGGCAGTACTACTGGCGGTCCCTTTCCAACATGCTCTTCTCAAGAACCGATCTCACACTTCTTCATTAACTCCAGAATAGTATGATAGACGTCTGAAAGCCTGAGAATTCCAACTACTTCATCTTGCTGTTTTACCAAGAGAGATTGATGCCGGCTGATCGCCAGAAGATGGATGCCCTCGTTCAGGCTCGCCTCCTGGGCAATATACTCATCTTTTGCCGGAGCCTGCATGATGCTACGCACGGTTATCCTCGCCGCCCTCTTGCATATATCGTCGAGAGGTTTCTGCAGAAGTTCGAAATCACGGGTAATATCGCGAAGGAAGGAGGGACCGAAACCAAAGCGGGTCAACATGTTTATATCGCCCACATCCTGAAACTTGGGCTCCAGCGCCCGCACAATGCTCAGATGGTCGAGCTTGGCCACTATCCGATCATTTCCATCATAGACCAGCAGGGCCCTGTATTTATGTGTTTGCCTGTCAATAGCAGCGTAGGTCTCTTCCAGGGCAAGGACTGCCTGGTAGAGTGTTGACTCCTGGGAGATGGTTGCATACTCCGTCAGAGGAATCATCACATCCTTAACTTTTTGTGTATTCATTCCTTCCGTAGCTCCTCTAATAAAAAGACCGGCATCTCTTCCTTCTATCCTGCGGAGATGCGCATTCTTCGCAACAGCTTCAACTGCACGCTCCCGACGCCGGCAAACGCAACAGCTGCAAAGTTTTCTCCAGTCAGTCCACCTTGGCGTTCATAGTAAACCTCCTGACACAATTACTCGGCACACTGCTCCGACCATCACCGTCGGGTGTTCCTTACTTTTTATAGCAAAAAACATGCCTGCGAGACGCCACAAAACATACATCGCATAAACAAGTGGTTACACCTGAAGCCCGTTAAGACGAGCGCGTCCACCACCAAAATGAAACAAAAAGATACACTTGATTCGGTACAATATGATATTTTTTGATACTATATACCTGGAAAGGATACCCTCCCCCAACGTCGTGATTGTACCAGAAACACGCCCGCATTATAACTGCATCCGGCAGCGTCCCACCGTTACCTGGGCAATTCATCGATGAAAAGCCATCTCCCCCATTGCACTATCCTGAGTATTTCACACCCTGAGATGGGCTGCTCATTGTATTAAGAACACTCTCAGGTTTTAGATATTACCAACGAAACCTGATGCTTAGTACCTTGTTCATGAAGCATTGGGGTTATAACTCTGCTCGATGATCAGGGCTGCCCTGATCAACCAGGTGACCACGGTGATGCCCAGAGCGAAGATTCCCAGAGTAACGAAGAGCTCGACCCAGGTGGGCAGGTAATCAACCACCTCACCCAGCGGACTGGGAATGAGACCTGGGACAATGAGGCCGATGCCCTTTTCCATCCAGATGGCGACAAAGAGAAAGAGACAGGCAGGCAACAGTACCTTGGGGTTGTTCTTGCCGGGGTTGAAGGCCAGCACCAGTGTTGCCAGCAGATTGACGCACACCGATGTCCAGATCCATGGCACCAGCGAGGTGTGCCCATCCATGCCGAAAAACAGATACACCGCCGAGCTGGAATGATGGGTGGGAAAGTAGAACTCTTTGAAAATTTCAGAAAAGAGCATGATCAGGTTGATGATCGCCGAAATAACGATGATCAGCCGCAGTTTGTTAAAAACGGAGCGATCTATTTTATAGCTGGTACTGCTATGGATGACCGCCAGGACCAGAGTGATCAGTGCCGGGCCTGCGGCAAAGGCGGAGGCCAGAAAACGCGGCCCCAAGAGGGGATTGTTCCAAAACGGCCTGGCGGGCAGTCCCTGATAGAGAAAGGCGGTAACCATGTGAATGGAGAAGGCCCAGAAAATGGAGAGAAAGACGAAGGGACGATACTTTCTCTCATCCGCCTTCCGTCCTCTGTAGTGACTGTAAAGGATATAGGCCGGCACCAGTGCGTTGAGCAGCAGGTAGCCGTTGAGCACCAGCACATCCCAGGCGAGAATCGAGGAGGGGAAGTTGAAGATGCCGATAACCGGTATCAGGTGCCAGGCCTGCAAGGGACCGCCGAGATCGACGAGAATAAAGGTCAAACACATAATCAGGGCGCCCACGGCTACACCTTCACCGATGATGACGACCCGGTGAAAATCGGGATCGTGAAAGACATAGGCAGGCAGGATCAGCATAACTGCGGCGGCGGCCACGCCGACAAGAAAGGTAAAGTTGGAAATATAAAACCCCCAGCTGACAATATCGTTCATGCCGGTGACTTCAAGGCCGTACCTTGCCTGGAAGGAGTAGGCGTAGACTCCCAGCCCCATGAAGATGAGGAGGATGACTCTGAAAATCCGAAAACCGTAGCTACCCTGGAGGTTCCAGCGGATAACGTCGATGAAAAATGTTTTGAGATTCCTCTCCTGAACTGCTCGCATAGTGACCCCTATCAGTCAATGAAATACCAGAATTTCGGCTCCGTGCCGAGTTCCTCCTTCATGCGGAACACCTTCTTATGCTTGAGAACAAAGCGTATCTCGCTCTCCGGGTCGAGCAGGTTGCCAAAAACCCGAGAACCTGTGGGGCAGGCCTCGACGCAGGCGGGAAGCCTGCCGACTCGGGTCCGCTGGATGCAGAAGGTACACTTTTCCATCTTGCCTTTGGGACGGATACGATTTCCCAGATAGTGCTGCCTGGTGGTGATTTCATCCTTGGGTATTTCCGGTTTACCCCAGTTGAAGCGTCTGCCGTAGTAGGGGCAGGCCGCCTGGCAGTACCGGCAGCCGATGCACCAGTCATAGTCGACCACGACAATGCCGTCGGGCTCCATCCAGGTCGCCTTGATCGGGCAGGCCTTGGTGCAGGGAGCGTTTTCGCAATGAAAACATTGGGTGCCCATGTAGAATTTGTTTTCCACCGGCACCTTGTGGTAATACCGGCCATCGCCGGTGCTTGGATCGAGCTTGCCGGGCTCCATCTCAAAAATGCGGATGTATTGGGTGTTGGTCTTGCGGTCGAGGTTGTTTTCCCTGACGCAGGCACTTACACACTCCATGAAGCCCTCGCAGCGCGAAATATTGAAGGCGTAGCCGTAGAGCACCCGCTCTATCGGCGGCTCGCTGCTCATCTGAATATCAAGGTTGTCCTGCAGCTTGGCCAGACGCTCCAATCTGGCAATGGTCGCCTCCTTTTCCTCCTGGGTCATGAGCCGGTAGTTGTCCTTGAAGAATTCCTGCCAGCGCAGTTTCATCTTCTCCGGTGCGGCGGCTTCCACCGAAGGAACACAACCGGTGGCCAGGGCGGCACTGCCGGCCGCCGCGGCAATCGAGAGGCCTTTGAGAAAGGAGCGCCTGTCGCTCCCTGCCGTGCCGATAGTGCAGCTGCATCCATTCTTGTCGGATGAATTGTCGGATTTCATATCTTCTCCCTAGCGGTCCAATGGTGGCGAATAGGTGGCTGGGTAGCGCTTTTTAAAACGGGGCGAATGGGGATCATGGCAGCTGGCGCAGTTGTAGATGACGCGCTCGCCGGCCCAGTTGGCAACTCTCTTGCCATGGGCGCCGCCCAGCCAGTCGCGTTTCTGGCGAAAGTGGCATTGGCCGCAGAGTTGATAGCTGTGATTGAAATCAATTTTCTCGCCCTTCTTATCCCAGAGATAATCTCGCTCCTCGGGATGATGGCAATCGATACAGGAAAGGGCCTGCTCCTCCCTGCCGTGGTTGAGGCTGATGCTGCCATGGGTAAGTTCGACACCCTGGTTGACGGTCACCGCTTTATCGGTGTGGCAGTTGCTGCATTTGAACCGGTTTATCTCGTTTTTTCTGGTGAGCACCCGAAAGGGGCGGCCATTATACTGGTCCTTGGCCAACACCGTCTCCCGGGTAACAGGGCGAACCTTTTCCACTGTCCGACTATCGAATTTTTCCTGGATATCCTTGATCTCATCAAGAAACGAGGTTTCGCTGGCGCCGCTCTTGCTCGCCACGCCGGCAAGACCGAGGAAGAGGCAGGCATACATTAGGAGTATTTTCTGCATAGCGGTTCTCCGGCTCATTTTCTTTCAAAGAGTTTCAACGGCGCCGTCTGTACCACCGTGGCATGACACTGGCGACAGTCTCCCCTGGCGGCATGCGAAACCCGTATCTCCGCCACAGCGGCCGGGCCGGTATGACAGGCTATGCAGTTCTCGCGAAGCTGCAGGCTGTGCGGCACCGGCGGCGGCGAGCCTCCCAGCGATGACCGACCGAGCCGGGGCGACTCGATGGATTTCCAACTGCTCTCCACGAAGTACCCGTCCTCGTCCGGGACCGGCGTGTGACACTGGTAGCAAAGAGTGTTTTCCGGATGCGGTGTAACCGGAGTAAAAGCCTCGAATTCCGAACTGTACCCGCCCTTTTCATGGCAGGAGAGGCAGTCCTGGTCGCCTGCCGAAAAGCTCTGGTCAACCTCATGGGGAATACGGGGCGGCGAACCGGGATACTGGCGCAGGGCGTAAAAATCAGCCAGGTTCCTGCCGCCGGATGCCGAAGTCATATCGGCTTGCGTCTTGTGGTCATAGGCTTCATATATTTTGCTGCCCTGGTTGTCATAGCCGGACAGCCTCTCCGCACTTGATTCCTGCACTGCGCCGGTTGCCATCAGGAAACCGAAGAAACCGAACAGTCCCCAGGCGGATATGGTCATGTATCTTTTCCTGAATAATCGCATCACACTTTCTCCAGTTTCACGGCACATTTTTTATAATCGGGCTGTTTGGAAATGGGACAGAAGGCATCCAGGGTTACCTCGTTGATCAGGTAACTCTCGTCAAAGAAGGGAACAAAGACCATTCCTCTGGCCGGCACACCCCTGCCTCTGATCTGCGCAGGCATGATGATTTCACCCCGGCGCGAGATGATTTTGACCTTTTCGCCGTCAACGACGCCAAGTTCGGCCGCATCTTCGGGATGGATCTCGACATAGGCGGCGGGCATGGCATTGTGCAGCACCGGCACCCTGCGGGTCATCGATCCGGTATGCCAGTGCTCGATAACCCTGCCGGTGTTCAGCCAGAAAGTGTATTCGCTGTCCGGTGATTCTGCCGCCGGTTCGTACGGCCTGGCCCAAATCCAGGCCCGATGACTCTTTTTGCCGTAGAAATCGAAGTCCTTGCCGTTGGTACAGGCCGGATCATATTTGGGATTGAAGCGCCAGCGTGTCTCCTTGCCGTCAACAAAGGGCCACTGGACCCCTGAACGGGCCTTAAGCACCTGGTAGGGGGCCATCTCATGCTTTGGTCCGGCGTGAAAGCGGCGATACTCCTCCCAGATCTTTTCGATGTAGTCCTGCTCGCTCCAGCTGAACTGCTTCTCAAACCCCAGTCTTCTGGCAACTTCTATTATCTGCCAGGTGTCTGACATCGCCTCGCCGGGCGGATCGACGATCTGGGCGAAATGCTGGGTACGCCGCTCGGAATTGCCGTACATGCCTTCCTGCTCGATCCACATGGCCGCCGGCAGGATGACATCGGCAATATCGGTGGTGGGGGTCGGATAGACATCTGAGACGACGATGAACCGGTCCTCCTTCTGGGCACCATCGCGGTATCGCTTCAGATTGGGCATGGTGACCATGGGATTGGTCACCTGGATCCACATGAATCGTATGTCGCCACGGTCCAGAGCACGGAACATGGCCACTGTATGATTCGATGGCTGAGGATCGATGTTTTCCACCGGCACCTCCCAGATGTCGGCGGCCAACTCGCGGTCCTTTTCGTTCATAACCACGCCATGGGGCAACTTATGAGTGAGGGTGCCGACTTCTCGCACAGTGCCGCAGGCGCTCGGTTGGCCGGTCAGCGAGAATGGACTGTTGCCCGGAGTCGAAATCTTGCCGACCAGCAGATGGATATTATAGACGAGATTATTGATCCAGGTCCCCCTGGTGTGCTGATTCATCCCCATGCACCAGAAGGAGGTGATCTTCATGGTCGGATCGCCGTAGAGCGAAGCCAGGTATTTGATGTCCCGGGCCTTGACGCCTGAAAGCTTCTCGACCTTCTCCGGCGTATAGTCTTCAAGGAAAGTTTTAAACTCCTCGAAGTCTATGGATTCCGCCTTATCCTTAAAAGAGAAATGGTCTTCGGTGCCGTAGCCGATATCGGTCTTGCCTTTATGAAAGGAGACATGTTCGTTGACAAAGTTCCAGTTCACCCAGCCGTTACGGATTATTTCGTAACAGATGGCATTAGCCACGGCCAGATCGGTCTGCGGCTTGAACAGGATCGTCTTGTCTGCGGCCTGGCTGGTGCGGGTGAGGCGTGTGGCAAAGTCGACGATAGTCACATCCCTGCGCCGTTTGCGGTTGGCCACCATTCTCGAAAAGAGCACGGGGTGCATCTCTGCCATATTATTGCCCCAGGTGACAAAAACGTCGGCATGGTCGATATCCTCATAACAGCCCATCGGTTCGTCTATGCCGAAAGAGGTCATGAAGCCGGTGACGGCACTGGCCATGCACAGACGGGCGTTGGCTTCGACATTGTTGGTGCTGAGACAGCCCTTGAAGAGCTTTGAGGCCACATAGCCATCAGGAATGGTCCACTGGCCGGATCCATACATGGCGATGGCATCCTTGCCATGCCGGTCTCTGGTTTCCTGAAGCTTGCTGGCAACCAGATCCAGTGCTTCCCTGATCGGCACCTCCACCATTTTGCCGTTTTTGCGAACCTGGGCTCTGGTAAGACGGTCTTTGCCGTAAAGCGCCTGTACGGAATGATAGCCTTTCATGCAACACAACCCCTTGTTGACGCTGCAGGCGGGATCGCCCTTCACGGCGACGGCCCGGTTATCGCTGACACCAATGAGCAGCCCGCAGCCCGTTCCGCAGAAGCGGCAGGGTGATTTCTGCCAGGAGATTACCGCCGAGTTGCCGGCGAGCTTGCTCCATTGACTAAAGCTTATTCCGGGAAAAAGAGAACCGGCGGTGGCGAAGGCACTACTAATGGCTGCCTGTTTAATAAACTGTCGTCTATCAAGTCTCATGGTCTGGTTCTCCCTTGTCGTTTTTTTCGTCGTAACCAAAAGCCATGCTCAAGGACTGCAGAGAATGCAGCTCTTTGATGGTTTCCTGCAGGCTCTTCTCCGTCGTTTCATCGGGAGTATCCGTTACCAGAACAACGATGTCCTGATTGTCGGCCGGCAGTATCTGGCAATAATCCAACCCGGAAAGCTCGCTGCAGAGCGTTTCCTTGGCTCCTTCTTTCGGAATGGCGAGATAGCTGAAAATCGGCATCGCTTCTCCTTGTCTTTGTCTGGGCTGCTGCGACGATGTAGCATAAGTAGTAAAGTAAGTGTAACGCCTGACCGCGACCCCACAATTGACATAGGTCAATTTTCCACGCTTTTTTTTGTGGCGCCGACAGGTCTTGACGAGAGAAGCCGGAACATGCCGCTGATGGACAATGAGCAGAAACGACCAGAAAAGCGTTACAGAGAGGTAACACGCATATCGACAGAAACCTCATTATCAGTTACATATAAAGGCTCTTCACCCCCCGGCCATGCCTGCTGAGTCCATCCTCCTCGTTATCAAGGCCTTGCTGCAGATTACTGCAGCTGCCCCGCTGGATTCCTCGGCTATATGTTCGGCTGACACCTGAAAGAGTGTAAATAAAGGAACAATATTTGCAAAATTTTCGACATGTCAGCAATCACTCACAGTACGCATTCGGAGAGACGCACGATGTCACTACCACGATTGATCACCTTCGCTCTGCTGCCACTGCTTCTTTGCCCTGCCACCCCGTGGGCTTCGGAGAAGGTACTCCAGGCTGGAGTGGCAAGCATGATCACGCCTGTCAGCGCCGTCAAATACTATCAGCAAGTAGTAGAGTATATTGGAGAAAAACTCGGAACACCCGCTGAAATGATCCATCGGACAACCTATGATGAAATCGATATCATGCTCGAACGCGGCGAAGTGGACGTCGCCTTCATCTGTTCCTCGCCCTATGTGCTCGACAACGATACGTTCGGGGTCGAACTGCTGGTCGCCCCGCAGGTAGATGGAGAAGTACGCTATCATTCAAATATCATCGTCCATAAGGACAACCCGGCTTCCACCTTTAAGGAGCTGCGAGACGCAAGCTTCACCTTTGTCGATCCCAAGAGCAACAGCGGTAAACTCTACCCTACCTTTCTGCTGGCGAAAATGGATGAGACGCCGCAGTCCTTTTTCGACTCCTTCCTCTATAGCTACAGCCACAACAAATCCGTAGAGATCGTTGCCAAAAACCGGGCCGACGCCGCAGCCGTCGATTCCATCGTCTACGATTTCATGGTGGCCTCAAACTCCCCGTATGCTGCCAGAACCAAAGTGATCCACCGATCGCCGCCTTTCGGCATTCCTCCGGTGGTGGTGCCCCCGACCATCTCTCCCTTTCTCAAGGAGTCGCTCCGCCAGATTTTTCTGGACATGCACAAAGACGATTCCGGCAAAAGAATTCTTTCCGCCATGCGCATCGAGCGATTTGTCGAGGTGCCCGACTCCAACTACGATTCCATCAGGGCGATGCGGGCCTTCATCAAAAACAGCAACCAAACACTGGCCAGCCTCTCTGAGCAACCACAGCGCAAGGACACACCTGACAAGACCGTCTGGCTCGGCATTTTGCCCCGCGATAATCCGATACTCTCCTACGAGCGGTATCAGCCTCTGGCCAATTACCTCACCCAGGCCACCGGCATGAAGACCGAACTGCATCTTGAAAAGACATACAAAGAGGTAGTTGACAGCCTTGGCAAGGGAAAAATAGGATTCGCCCTGCTCGGCCCCTTGACCTATCTCGATGCCAGAAGGCGCTACGATGCCACCCCCATAGCAAGAAGCAAAACAGCGCGGGGAGAGGCCTTTTTCAAAAGCGTTATTGTCGTCGATGAACAGCGAAATATCAAGGAACTGGCCGAGCTGGTCGATAAGAAGTTCGCCTTTGCGGCACTCTGGTCAACCTCCGGCAACCTCATCCCCCGCTATATGCTTGCCTGGGCCGGCATACACCTTGACAATCTGCTGAAGTACGAGCACTACAACTACCACGACACGGTTGCCAAAAAGGTAATCAGCAACGAATTTGACGCCGGTGCCCTGCGACTTTCCACCGCCGAACGTTACCTGCCCTACGGTCTCAAGGTTATCGCCGTTTCAACCCCCATCCCCACCGGACCAATCGTTGTCTCGCCGCATACTCCTTATGATGTCATGCGCCTCTACCAGAAAGCGCTGCTCAACATGTCGGCCACCGAGGAAGGAAGAACACTTCTTGCCAAACTCGACCCGGACCTGCAGGGCGGCTTCGTTGCCGCATCGGATGCTGACTACAGTGACATCCGCCAGATGATCAATGATGTCCCCGAAGGCTGCGGCAAAGGGTGCCATCCGCAGGGTGCTTTCTAACACGGCGGCTACCATGCGACTCTCCCTGCAGAAAAAGTTCATCATCGTCACCTTCATCGCCGTACTGCTTCTCACAACCACCATCAGCATCATGGCCTCCATCAAGACCCAAAGCGCCCTGTATTCAGCCACAAAAAAACAGGGAAGAATGCTTGCTCAGACCGTCAGTGCACTTATCATCAACGAGTTGATCTACGAGATGCTGGGCCTTGTCGAAGAAGGCGGGTTGATCGACAACTATATGCGCGACCTCTATGAACGCAGTGAACTCGATCTCAACTTTGTCGCCGTTCTCGACAACAACTTGAAAGTTATCTCACATAATGATTTCAGTGAATACGGCAAACGCTACACTATCCCATTCATACGGCTGAGCCTGCAAAGCGACGACGTTGCCGTCCGGACCTTACCGGCATCTTCCAAATCGGCAGGCGCCCTGGAGTTTGCCGCCCCACTCTCCATCGAAGGCAAGCGCTGGGGTCTGCTCTATTTTTCTCTTTCCCTGCAATCGGTGGAGAAAGAGATACGCGCCTTCATTTTATTGATTGTTTTGCTTTCCTGCATCGCCCTGCTGGTTCTCTCCGTTCTGATCTATTTCCTCAGCCGCCGATTTATCAAACCGATTATCGATCTCAACCAGGCTATGGCCGAGGTGGAGGTGGAAATGAGTGAAAAAGAGATTCCCGTTTCCGGAAGCGATGAGCTGGCGCATCTCACCCAAAGCTTCAACGACATGGTCAGCAGGATTCGCACTGCCAATGAAGAGATGAAGATAGCCCACGAAAAACTGCTCCAATCGGAAAAACTCGCCACCCTCGGCGTCCTCTCATCTAGCATTGCCCACCGCATCAACAACCCTCTCGGCGGACTGTTCAACTGCGTTTCCATGCTGCGAAAAAAAGGGGAGGACCCCAGCTTTCGAAGCAACTACCTCGAACTTATCGATGAGGGGCTCGAGAGTATCAAACAGACAGTGAGCCAGCTGCTCACCAGCGCCAGTCCACGAGAAAGCGAGGTCAAACGCAGTGATATCGCCATGGTGCTCGCCGGCGTGCGCAAATTCCTCGATTACAAGATGAAACGCCAGGGCATCAGCTTATCGGCAAGTATCAAAAAAGGCCTGACCGTCCACCTTGCCCCCCATGATCTTGAGGAAATCTTTCTCAATACCATGGTCAACGCCATTCAGGCCATGCCCTCAGGCGGCACGCTGCTCATCGATGCTGCCCGGCTCGACGGGTCGATCCACATCACCATAGAAGACAGTGGTGCTGGTATCTCCACCACAGACCTGGAAAAAGTCTTCGATCTCTTCTACACTACAAAAAAACCCGACGAGGGAACAGGTGTCGGCCTGTGGATGACCTATGAACTTGTTAAAAAATACAAGGGTGACATCTCGCTTCAGAGTATCGAATCCCATGGTACCACGGTGACCATCATACTTCCGGAGGCCAAATGAAGCAGAGTATACTGCTGGTTGAAGATGAAAAAATCCTCCGTATCTCCCTTGCCGATGCTTTCAAATCTGAAGGGTATACCGTCTATGCCGTGGAAGATGGAGCCTCCGCACTGCAGGCCTTGGAGGAAGGCGACTTTTCCCTGGTGATCACCGACATCCGCCTGCCGGGAGCAGGTGGAATGGACATACTCAGAAAAAGCCTCAGTGAACTGCCGGCTACACCGGTCATCATGATCACCGCCTTCGGCAGTATTGACGATGCCGTCGAAGCCATGCGCCATGGTGCCTTCGATTACATTACCAAGCCCTTCGATCTCGATGAAATCATCAAAACCGCCAGAAAGGCACTCGATCTCCAGTCGATAACCCAGGAAAACATCAGGCTCAAAAACGAAATCAGGCGATATTACGGGGCACCCAATATCATCGGCGAGAGCAAGGCGATGCAGTCGATTTTCGCGTTGCTCGACAAAGTCAGCAGGACCGAATCCACCGTTTTAATCCTCGGTGAATCCGGGACAGGCAAGGAACTGATCGCCTCCACCATTCATTACCAGAGCAGCAGGAAAGATAAAGCGATTATCCGGGTCAACTGCGCCGCTCTTCCTGAAAACCTCATTGAAAGTGAGCTGTTCGGTTATGAAAAAGGGGCCTTTACCGGCGCCGCCGGCAGGAAGCCGGGGAGATTCGAGCTGGCCGACGGCGGCTCCATCTTTCTCGACGAAATCGGTGATCTGCCACTGCTCACCCAAACCAAGATTCTGCGTGTTCTCGAAACGCGCACTTTTGAGCGTCTTGGCGGCACCTCCTCGGTTTCCGTCGATGTCCGCATCATTGCCGCCACCAACAAGGACCTGCAGAAGGAGGTAAAAAAAGAGACCTTCCGGGAGGACCTCTACTACAGACTCAACGTCATTCCGGTGCTGCTGCCGCCCTTGCGCAAACGCAAAGAAGACATTCCGCTGCTGGTAGAGGCCTTCATCCGCAGGTTCAACGATCAGATGGGTACGAAGGCATCCTTCTCGCGAAAGTCACTGGAGTTGCTTATGGAGTATCCATTTCCCGGTAATGTCAGAGAACTGCTCAATGTGGTGGAGCGCTGCGTCGCCCTGGCAGCGGACGACCTCATCCGGCCAAAGGACCTGCCCGCCCATATCTCCCAGCCCAGCAGGGCCAAGACCTCTGTGGTTTCTCTGCAGGAAATCACCGCCGAGGCTGAGAAAAACCATATCATCGCCATTCTCCGTCTCACCAAGGGCAATCGAACTCAGGCTGCCGAAATTCTCGGCATCAGCAGAAAAACGCTCTGGGAGAAAATCAATCTCCATGCCATTGACCCCTGACCCTCCCTCTCGTCCCCCCAATATGCCCAGGATGTTTCCCATACGTAACACCCTTTTCCACCACAGACAGCCAAGATTCCGGTATCATTCCTCTTTCACCAAAACTACTACCACAGTGTCACACACCGCCCAGACCGTCCCGGCCGCAATTTGATAACCATCTACAAACACAGGTTTTTCGCACCGAAAGAACCGGCAGGCGTTACGTCCGGGTAACATAATTCCACCAGAAGGGCTATGGCATGGATAGTGCACCCGGTATTCAATTCGAGACAAAGGTTTGTCTGGAGAAGTTGAAAGCCAACCAGCTTTATCCATCAGAACAACGTGGAGGAATGTATGAAAATCAAAAGACGGGACTTTCTCAAACTGACGGCGGCTGCAGGAGCCACCGCGGCATTGAGCGGCTGCACAGGAAAAGAGTCCAACATGAACGCCCTGGCCATGACCAAAAAGGGCGGCAAAATCGGTGAGCTGCCGGGTGAGTGGAAACCTACTACCTGCCAGGGATGCACCACCTGGTGCCCTGCTGAGGTGTTCGTTCAGGACGGCCGGGCGGTCAAGGTCCAGGGTAACCGCTATTCCAAGCAGAACGACGGCAAGGTCTGCCCGCGCGGTCACCTCGCGCTGCAGAAGGTTTATGACCCGGACCGCATCAAGGTTCCGATGAAACGAACCAACCCGAAGAAAGGCAGGGGTGAAGATCCCGGATTCGTGCCGATCAGCTGGGATGAAGCCCTGGAAACCATCGCCGACAAAGTGATGGACCTTCGCAAAAACGAAGAACCGGAAAAGCTCTGCGTGATGCGCGGCCGCTATACCTATTTGCGTGACATCATCTACTACGGCATTCCCAAAATCATCGGCTCCCCCAACAACATCTCCCACAGTTCCACCTGCGCCGAAGCGGAAAAGTTCGGTTCCTTTTTCACCGAGGGTTACTGGGGCTACCGCGACTACGATATCAGCAACTCAAAATACATTCTCATCTGGGGATGCGACCCGGTGGCAAGCAACAGGATGGTGCCGGCCGCCATCAAGCGTCTGGGCGATGCCCTCGACAGTGCCACCGTCACCGCCGTCGACCCGCGGCTGACCACCAGCGCCGCCAAGGGCCAGGAATGGCTGCCGCTCAAGCCGGGAACCGACGGAGCATTGGCGCTTTCCATCGCCCATGTCATCCTCTCCGAAGGACTCTGGTACAAGGAATTCGTCGGTGATTTCAAAGACGGCGTCAACCGTTTCAAACCCGGGGCACAGGTCAATGAAGACGATTTTGCCGAAAAGGAGACCCACGGCGTCGTCAAATGGTGGAATATCGCCGTCAAAGACATGTCGCCCGCCAAGGCCGCGGAGATCTGCGGAGTGGATATGGCGCAGATCGTCCGGGTTGCTCGCGGCATGGCCGAGGCAGCACCGCATGTGGCTGTCTGGATGGGACCGGGTGCGGCAATGCATGCCCGCGGCGGCTATTCCGGCATGGCCGTTCACGCCCTGGGGGGACTTGTCGGCGGTATCGACAACAAGGGCGGCTCCATGCAAAGCGCCAAGATTCCGGTCAATAAGTACAGCAAAGACATCCTCAAGAAGCATATGGACGGCCTGGCCAAGAAACACTCCAAAATGGAGAAAATCGATCAGCGTGGCCGTCTGGACCTTCCAGCTCTTAAAGGAGGAAAATCAGGCGGAGGTGTTTCCACCAACAATGCCGCCAAAGGCATCATCAACGAAGACCCCTATGCACTCAAGGTGCTGATCGGCTACATGAACAACTTCGCGTTCTCCTGCAACGGCACCGATCTCTGGGAGAAAGCGCTGGCCAAGGTACCCTTTACCGTACATCTGACCACCAATGTATCTGAATTCACTATGTTTGCCGACATTGTCCTGCCCTGCGCAATGACTATGTTCGAACGCCACGGCTTTGTCAAAACCAAGGCCAATAGATATGCCACCTGCTCCCTACTGCAGCCGGTAATCGATCCCATCTTCGATGTTATCGAGGATGAATCGGAATTCCCCTTTCTGCTTTCGGAAAAACTCAAGGAGAAAGGGTTCCCCAATCTCTATAACTACCTCACCGAGATGTACGCCGATCCGGAAACAGGTGCCAAGGCCAAGGATTCCAAAGAATTTACGGTATTTGCACTCAAGTATTACACCTATCCGCTGTGGAACGGCAAAAAGGACACCCATGGCGATACAATTAACGGCTGGGCCGAGATGCAGAAGCGTGGCATGTGGAATTCCGAACCCTATACGTACAAAAAGCACTGGGGCGGCAATTTCAAGACGGCCACCGGTAAATTCGAGTTCTACAGCGAGACCCTCAAGGAAGCACTCTCCAAGCATGCCAAGAAACATGGGGTCGACGTCGATACCGTTCTGGACAAGTGCAACTATACCGCCCACGGCGAACTCGCCTTCGTCCCCCACCATGAACCGCCACTTCGCCATGGAAGCGAAGCGGACTATCCCTTTACCTTTATCGACTATAAATCACGGCTCAACATGGAGGGACGCAGTCAGAACGCTCCGTGGTACTACGAGTTCAAACACGTCGATCCAGGTGATGTTGGCGGCCAGGATTCCCTGCGGATGAACCCGGCTGATGCCAGTAAACTAGGCATCAAGGATGGCGACAAGGTCCGTGTCACCTCCCCTGTGTATTCGGGCGAATGCGTCGCCCGTGTCTGGGAGGGCGTTCGTCCCGGCACCGTCAGCAAGGCCTTCGGCCAGGGCCATTGGGCCTACGGCCGGACTGCCACCAGCGACTTTGGCAAAAGCGCCACCCGTGGTGTGAACAACAACAGCATCATCCCGTGGGAGCTCGAGCGATTGTCGGGTTCGAATGCACGAAACGGCGGTCACGCAGCCGTTCGTATCGAGAAGATATAAGGGAAGAGGAGGTCTGAACAATGACACAATATGCAATGGTAATAGATCTGAGGAAATGTGTTGGTTGCGGTGCCTGCGCTCTTGCCTGCAAAACGGAGAACAACACCGCTCTGCGCAACAATGGTCAGACGTATAACTGGGCCGACTTCGTCCACGAAACCACGGGGAAATTCCCCAACACCTCATACCGGACGCTGCCGGTCCTCTGCAATCACTGCAGCGACGCTCCCTGCGTCGAGGCCTGCCCGGTTGAACCGAAGGCGATGTACAAGACCGAAGACGGCATCACCATGCACAATGACGAACGATGCATCGGCTGCCGCTCCTGCCAGGACGCCTGTCCCTACAGCATGTGGGAAGTTGAAAAAGACGGGGCCTACGGGGAGTACAGCGTCATCAGCTACAACGAAGAAGGAGAACCGACCCACCCGTACTACTCGGACAAGAAAGAGCTTTTCAAAAACATCTCCGTCTCGGCCGCCGAGATGGTCTCCATTACCGGGGCGACACCGCCCCATGAGACCAAGTACTCGCATCCCGATTATGAGAGCGTGCGCCGCAGCAATGTCGTTGAAAAATGCATCTTCTGTGATCACCGCCTCAAAAACGACAAACTCCCCTCCTGCGTGGTAGCCTGTCCTTCCAGTGCCAGGATATTCGGCGATCTCGACGACGCCTCAAGCGATGTTGCCGCGTTGCTGAAGAAGTATTCCCATTTCGTCCTCAAACCGGATGAGGGAACACGCCCGAATGTGTATTATATTCGTGATTATTCAGCAAAATCATAGACAGTAACCTGCGGAGGCGACACGTTCAAGCGGTGTCGTCTCCGCTTTTCCATACAGGGAATATCAATGAGCCATCTTGAAACGCTTACAACCGCCGGATCTTGTTTCCGTCTTCTCTCGGCCTGTTTTTACGAGCCGGAAAAAGATCTTTTTCTGGAACAGTCCGTCTGCCTCAACCTGAGTCGCCTGCTGAGCTCGTTCAATTCCGCGGCCGCAGTCCATGCAGAGAAAATGGCCGACGAGCTGAAAAGCCAGGATCAGCATCAACTTACCCTCGATTATTCGGCACTCTTTATCGGCCCCTTCGAGCTCCAGGCACCACCCTACGGTTCAATCTATCTGGAAAAAAAACACGTAGTAATGGGTGAGACGACCATAGACGTCCTCAAATTCTACCAGGAAGCCGGCATCCATGTCGAGGCATCGGAACCCGCAGATCATATCGCCATCGAACTCGAATTCATGTCGTTTCTCCATGACAGGGAGGTGTCAGCACTCCAGGAGGGTGCCGAAGAGGAGGCCGCGACCTACAGCGATCTGCGGAGAAAGTTTTTTTCCACATGCTTGAGTCCCTGGATAGCTGAGTTCTCCATGACGATGCGCAATGGTACTGACAATAGGTTTTACCAGGCCCTTGCTGACTGTCTTGCTGACTTTACTGACGCCTACAGGCAACAGATTGTCGAATCCGGCGCCCCCGCCTGAGTAGTTTTCTTTTTGTGAGGCTTTGACTCCATGGGCGCACTCTCCTTTCTCACCACGGTCTTTGCACCACCCGAAAGCCAGGTGAAAGTCAGTCCGCGACGGTGCCTGCGCAATCGTCTGCGCGGCAACCGATGCGACCTCTGTCTGCAGATCTGTCCGTCGGCCGCCTTGAGCTATTCCGGCGGATCGCTCCATTTCGCAGAGCATGCCTGCACCAGCTGCATGGCCTGCACCGCCGTCTGTCCCGTCGATGCCCTGGTGCCGATTATCGATCTTCAGCAGTTTGTCGACCATGCGAGAAGCGCCGAACATGACACCTTAATTATCTCCTGCAGCTACAACCGCCTGTTTGGCGAGGATGAACTTCTCCTTCCCTGCCTGGGACTGCTTTCCCCGGAACTGCTGACTTATATGGCATCAGCGCTGCCGCAAAAAACACTGCGTTTCAACGTCCGCAGATGCAGCGATTGCCGCAACCTCAAGGTATCCTCATGGTTTCAGAAAAATCTCAACAGCCTGGTGCAGCACGGCGGTAGCGCATGGGTTACGAAAATGGAGCTGTCAACGGCCGACAGCGGTGAACAGACACAAGATGACAGGCGATCCTTTTTCAAGGCGATGCGACGAGACGCCGTCAATGCCGCCGCGTTTCCACAGGCCGCCAAAGGGCAGATACAGCAGGAGCAGGCACCTACCTCCCGAACCATTCCCTCCAAAACTGCTCTGCTCAAAACGATTCTGGAGTCAGACGAACCGCAACATCCATTGGCAACCAGAATGGCCCCCCGGCTGTCAATAGGAGCAAACTGCCACCCCTGTCCCCGCTGCGCAGGTATTTGTCCAACCGGTGCGCTCAAACTGGTGCGTCAGAAACAGGGGAAAATAGTAAAATTTGACAGCACCTCCTGCTGCAGCTGCGCTCTCTGCGTTGATTTCTGCAAAGAGGGGTCGCTCGCCCTCAGCTGTACCCTGAAGATTTGAGACAGGTTCGCTATTACTGGAAAGCGTTTAGAATAGTAATCGCTTTTCCGTCCGCCTTGATGACATCACCTGGCCATCATCCTATTTCTTAAATGGGTTCCCGAAGGAACTCGTATCTGTAGACATCGATTCGCTCACCCCTGCCAACCACCTGGCCCGGCTGGAGGATGATATAGCCGTCCGCCCGGGTAAGGGAAGTGAGCATATGGGATCCCTGTCGGGCGGCATGAGAAATAGAGTACCCACTGTTCGGCCGCCACTGCAGTTTCACCCGGACCATATTCGGCCGCTTGCCCTGATTTGCAATATCGTCCGAGGCTTCTGCCGAAATCATCGGCCAGCCGAAAGCAACACCGTTCAATGCGGCGATCAGCGGCTTGACGTAATGGGTAAAACACATAAAAGCAGAGACCGGATTGCCCGGCAGCCCAAAAAGAAGCATATCTCCTTTTCTGGCAAAATAGAGCGGCTTGCCGGGTTTTTGCAGGATACGCCAGAACAATGGTGTGTAACCGCAGTCGACGGCTGCCTTCTTGACATGATCATGCCGTCCCACGGAGATGCCGCCGCTGCAGATGACAATATCCGCCACGGTTTCTTCGATGGCTCTTTGGGTTGCCAGGGCATCATCGGTTACCCTGATGGAGCGCACCACCTCGGCACCCGCCTCCTGTAGCGCCGCCTTGAGCATGATCATATTGGAATCACGGATCTGATCATCGGCGATTTCTTCTCCGACAGATACAAGTTCAGATCCTGTTACCAGTATGGCAACCCTGCAGGGTTTGTAGACATTGAGCTTTGCCACACCCGCACCGGCAAGCAGGGCTGCTGCGGCTGCATTCACCCGCGCCCCCCGGGAAAGAAGCAGTTCGCCCTGCTCGAATTCCTCACCGCGGTGTCTGATATCCTGCCCCTGCGCACGCACATGCTTGATATGGATACTCCCATCCTTCTCCTCGGTGTCCTCGACACGAACCACGGTATCACACCCATCGGCCAGGACCGCACCGGTACTGATACGCACCGCCTCGCCAGCTCCGACGATGCCGGCAAACTGGTCACCGGCCTGCGATTCGCCGATGACACGAAGGGCAACGGAGTGGTCCTCCGTTACTGCCAGGATGTCCTGCCAGCGCACGGCAAATCCGTCCATGGCCGAATTGGTGTATCTCGGCGACGGTTCCGGGGCATAAATGTCTTCGGCGAGGTATCTGCCGATGGCTTTTTCGAGAAAAAGACTTTCGCTGGTTGCCCGCGGCAGGTTTTCACGAATGATCTCCAGCGCCTCGTGTATGGAGAGTGTGTCGTTTTTCTGTTGCAGATAGTGTTGGCCCATGGAATTCGACCCCTGTTTTTTGTTGAATTGTGTTACATTCTCATACTCAAGCTAGCTTTCTATCACTGTGTCAGCATCGGTTTACTGCCGAGAAAGCAGACTGGCCTTCGCTCTCCCCCCTGATTATCTTCTCAAAAGCCCTGAGTCTCATCAAAGGAGCTGGTCTCTGCCTTTTTCGGGGCAGTAACAACGATGAAGAAGGTCGCAACCACAGGTGACTGAGAGTGGCAGGCAGGTAATGACTCTGGCGTGGGTGTCTCCACGCATTATGACTACCGTCATCACGGCACGTAGAAGGCCGTATGCGGCACAGACGGGATCGTTGACCATGATTTCTCCTTTCCAGTTCGGGAGGCGGAACAGTTTCCAGTTCAACCCTTTCGGCCGGGAACCATATCGCATGACGTAGGTTCGTTGGCTCGGAGTACGCTTTTTACAATCTGTGTTACACCATACTCTCTCTCTTGTACAATTTTTGTGCCGTTTTTTTAAACAGAAATCTGAATGGTCACCGGGGGCACCCGTAATACAGGGAAATCAGCCCTGTATTACACCTTGAAAGCATGCCATCAGCTGAAATGGTTGTCCGGATTCTCAAAAAACCATTTCCTCTTCTGTTACCTGGCAGTAACACCCTCGGGCAACGTCAAGTATTCGACTGGGATAATGGCAGTCGTCCAGGGGTGCGTCGTCATAGGCAATATGGCCTGATATGTCTGCACGTTGCAAACGTCGCCCTCGACGTATCTTGAATGACGAGTTGCTTGACACTCAAACAACTTGACAATGAGACTTTTCCTGGTAATCTGGTCCGAATATTTCACCAGTTGAGATGGTCTGCTCGACGAGCAGACCTGCAACCATATAATGTCCGGGCTAGCGCCTGCGCGTTTCTAGTAAAAGAGAGATACCCGTGGAGATCGAAACACTTTTAGTGGCAGCAATTCAATCGAGTTTTGTACTGGGCCTCCTGCATGGCGTAAACCCCTGTGGACACTCCTGGCTGGTACTGGCCCCTTTTGTCTCCGGCGAAAAGAACGGCAGGCGTGTGGTCCTGCTGACCGCGATGTTTCTCGGCGGGACGGCCTTGGCCTGCCTGGCGCTAGGCGCCGGTCTCGGAGCCGTGTCACTGCTCATGCCCGCTGTGATCGGAAAATGGATTGAGATACTCACCTCGGTGGTGCTGGTCGTCATCGGACTGTTGCTCGTTTACGACCCGCATATCCTGCATGGTCACGATCATGACCACGAACATGATTGCCATGAGCATGAGCACGACCATCACCATCACCATCACCATCATTCTCACGACCAAGGCATAGCGGCAAAAATCAAAGGCTTCACCCGCAACAGGAAGCTGCTTCCTCCGGCACTGTTTGCAATCGGGTTTATCAATATGGTAATTCCTTGTCCAACCGCTGCTGTGATGTACTCATACGCGCTGAACTCCGGCAGCGTCTTTGCTGCCATGAGTGTTTTCGGAACCTATGCTGTTTCAACCGCAATAGCCGTCGGAGCCGTAATCTTTGTGATTTTCAAGACCACCAAAATGGCCCATCGCCTCCAGAATAACTGGATAGAGCCCTTCATTATGAGATCTGCCGGGTGTATCATCATTATCTTTTCGGGCTACGGTATACACCAAGGACTTACCGCCTAGAACAAACCTGACAACCTCGACCTGCCTGATCATATGGACATAGAAACACTCTCCCGTCAATTAATTGAATTGTATGACAAAATATCGTCCTGGGAACACTCCGTCGTCAAGGACAGTGGTTTGTCTCCGGCCCAGATGCATACGATCGAGATCATCGGCCACCAAAAAAACCTTCGCATGAAAGAGCTCGCCGGTAAGCTGGGAGTTACCACCGGAACACTGACCATAGGCATCGACAGGTTGGAGAAACTCGGGTTTGTTGCCAGAAAGCCGCACGACACCGATCGCCGGTCCTATTTTGTCGTGCTCACGGAAGAAGGCGAGAGAATGTTTGAAGAGCATCATCGCTTCCATGAAGATTTTACCCGGGAGATATCCGCGGAACTTTCTCCTTCCGAGACGCAAACTCTTTCAACGCTGCTGACAAAGATCCTCGACAAGATGTAAACGCCATTCCTCTCTTTGCCTCCGCCAGGGAGAAGGTATCAGGCTCCCGAGACTACGGGAGCGGTGGCTTCGTCGTCACCCTTTTCTTCCTGGATTGCTGCAGGGAAACCATCAAAATGCCCAGAAGCGTCATCGATCCGCCCACCATCAACCTCCAACCCAAGATATCGTTGTAGATGAGGACGCCGAACAGCGATGCGAGAATGGGAGCCAGCAGCAAGAGTGGCGTAACCGTCGATACCGGATAGCGGCCGAGAAGGTAATAGACTATGCCATGACCGACGATGGATGCCCCCACTGCCGAATAGAGTGGAGCCCAGAAATCGGACAGTCTGGAGCCGGTGGTTGCCAGCTGCCACTGTTCCGACTCGAAGAGCAGCGACAACAGCAACAGCGAGGGGAATGCCACCAATGCTATCCAGGCCTGCAGTCTGAAGACGCCGAGATTGGGGCATTGCCGCATCAGGATGGTGGCCACGGCCATGGCAAAGGCTGCACCGGTAACCCAGAGAACAGCATCGAGATGGCGGAAGACAATGGGATCGAAACCGATGATCAATACCCCACCAAGGGCGAGGATAATGGCCGCCGTCTTGCGGACGGAAAGCCGTTCACGCAGAAATATCGCCGACAGCAGGGCGGAGAAGGGAACATACAACTGGGTGGTGATGGCAATGGAGGCGATGTTGCCCCCGGCCTCCAGGCCGATGAACATCATGCCGAAATGAACCACACCAAGGAGAAACGCCACTCTCAGCAATGGCCACATGTATCCAGGAGCCGGCCGTAGCCACGGCAGCATCAGCAGGAAGAGAAAAGCAAAGCGAATGAAGGTAAAAAAAAGCGGCTGGAAATGATCTGCTCCGATCTTTCCGGCGATGAAATTGAATCCCCAGGCAACATTGGCCAGCAGGATAAGAAAAAGATGGCGAAGACTCATGATAAATGCGGGATATGATAGACAACGGAGTTGTCTGCAGCCGGATAAGAATCATTCAAGTTCAGTGAAAAGCGCTCTACAATCACCTATCTTCTCCGACAAGGCTCCTGGAACATACCACCAATCATCCTCACCACAATAACCAGCTCTCTCGATCACCCCGTATAGGCCGTCGAGGTGGTGGCGCCGCCTTTGCCGGTCCAGTTGGTGTGGAACCACTCCCCTCTTGGCGTGTCGATACGTTCATACATATGGGCGCCGAAATAGTCGCGCTGTGCCTGCAGGAGATTCGCAGGCAACCTATTGCTGCGCAGGCCGTCGAGATAGGCGAGCCCGCTGGCGTGACACGGCATAGGCATACCAGCCTGGATCGCCGTTGTCAGGATAGTGCGGTAGCCCTGCTGATTATCATTGATCTGCTTCTGAAAATAGGGCGCGAAGAGAATATGCTCAAGATCGGGATCATCTCGAAATGCGGCAGCGATGATATCGAGGAAAGCCGACCGGATAATGCAGCCGCCGCGCCATATCTCGGCGATGTCGGCGAAGTCGAGCTGCCAGTCAAATTCCTCAGAGGCGGCCTTGAGCAGGTCGAACCCCTGGGCGTAGGAGATAATTTTGGCGGTGTAGAGAGTGTGTTCAAGCAGCCTGAGCATCTCTTCCCTGTCGCCATCGAAGCGAAAGGTCGGACCGGTGATTCTGGCAGAGGCTGCTGTACGCAGTTCCTTGTAACTTGACAGGCCCCGGGCAAATACCGATTCTGAAATCAGGGAAAGCACCACCCCCAGGTCCAAGGCAGCGTTGACAGTCCATTTGCCGGTACCCTTCTGGCCGGCGGCATCGAGTATGCTGTCAAGAACCAGCTCACCCTTCTCATCCCGGTAATCGAGGATATCGGCCGTTATTTCGACAAGATAACTTCCTAACACCCCTGTGTTCCACTTGCTGAAAACTGTCTGAATCTCCGCGGGGCCCATGTCGAGCACATCGTTCATGAACTGATAGGCCTCGCAAATCAGCTGCATGTCGCCGTATTCAATGCCATTGTGGACCATCTTGACAAAATGTCCGGCGCCGCCGCTTCCCATCCAGCGGCAGCATGGTTCATCGTTGCCGGCCCTGGCTGCAGCAGCGAGGAAAACAGATTTGACATGCGGCCAAGCCTCCTGCGAACCGCCCGGCATGATCGACGGCCCCTTGAGCGCTCCCTCTTCGCCGCCGGAAACGCCTGTGCCGATATAGAGAAGACCTCTTTTCTCCAAATACCGTGTCCTTCGCTCGGTGTCGGCGTAATGCGAGTTGCCGCCGTCGATGATGATATCGCCCTGCTCGACCAGGGGCAGAAGCTGCTCTATCATTTGATCAACCGGTGCCCCCGCCTTGACCATGAGAAGAATACGCCGGGGCGCCTTGAGTGAATTGACAAAGTCCTCGAGAGCGGCAAAACCTGAAATGTCTTTGCCCCGTGCCCGGCCCTCAAGAAAGAGTTCCGTCTTATCATAGCTTCTGTTGTACACGGAGACGGAAAACCCCCTGGAGGCGATATTCAGAACCAGGTTTTCTCCCATTACGGCAAGACCTGCAATGCCTATATCATGTTGTTTCATAGATGTTCCCCTTCGCTACTGATTCAATATATTTGCCTCTCTCCTCTGATCTCCCCCCAATAGCAGATGATCACGGAGTGTCGGAGGTGAAAACGATTGTGACGATGTTGTCGACAATGTCAGCAGGGGGAGCATCGATGTCAACCTTCACCCCTGCTTCAGGCTCTTCCAGTGTTGCCAGCTGGCTGGCGAGCAAGCTTTTTTTCATATAGGGGTGCTGCCTGGAATCGAGCCGCCTGCTGAGCAGTTCATAGGTGCCCCTGAGATAAACCGAAACGACATTTTTCTGGTCGATGCCCAACCGGTTGCGGTAGCTGATCTTCAATGCCGAGCAGGCGAGGACGAGATTTTCACCTTGAGCCTGGCAGGAGGCGATCATCTCTGCAAGAGTGTCGAGCCATGGTTCACGGTCGCTGTCATCCAGTGGAATACCGGACTGCATCTTGGCAACATTTCCGGGAGGATGGAAGTCGTCGCCATCCTCGAAGCGCCAGCCGAGGCGGCCGGCCAGAAGTTTGCCGATCGTTGTCTTTCCGCATCCCATCGGACCCATGAGGATCAGTATCATGGCATATCCACGGGCTAGAGGTTGACCAACCAGAGCGCTATCTGGGGTTGAAGAACAACCAGTGAGAGCGCCAGCAGCTGCATGAGAATAAAGGGCCACACCGAGGCAAAAATATCGACAAGGCTGATCTCCGGAGGGGCCACGCTTTTAAGATAGAAAGCGGCGGGCCCGAAGGGCGGGCTGAGAAAAGAGACCTGCATATTCATGCAGAACACCACGCCGAACCAGACCGGGTCGTAGCCGAGTCCTGTAACGATGGGGACGAAGATTGGCATGGTCAAAAGGGCAATCCCTATCCAGTCCATAAACATGCCGAGAAAAATGAGAATACCCATCATCAGGAGAATGATAACAAGCGGGCTGACATCGAGCCCGAGGATCATATTCTGGACGAACCGGTTACCGCCCATGAGATTGTAGACGCCGATGAGCGCGCTGGCAGAAATACCGATCCAGATGATCATGCCGCAGGTCCGCATGGTCTGGACTAAGCTGCCCTGCAATACGGAGAAGCTGAGTTCACGCCGGAGTGCCGCCAGAAGCAGTACCGCCGTTACCCCGACACTTGCCGCCTCGGTTACCGAGGCGATACCGCCATAAATCGAACCAAGCACGAAAAAGATGATAATGCCGGGAGCGGTTATATCGAGTATCACTTTGCCGAGGCTACGGGAGTCGTCAAGCTCGTCAGCACCGGGAGATGGCGCCAAACCCGGCTGCAGATGACAACGAATGAGGATATAGGCAAGATAGAAACTGGCAAGCATCAGCGCCGGCATCACCGCCCCTGTAAAAAGATCGCCAATGGAGACATTGGCCGTCAGGCCGTAGATGATGAGCACGATGCTGGGAGGGACCATGGTTCCCAGCGATCCTCCGGCACAGACCGTGCCGATGGCGAGGTTCTTGTTATAGCCGAGTCTGAGCATCTGCGGCAGGGCGAGCATCCCCAAAAGGACTGTCTCGCCGCCGATGATGCCGCTCATGGCGGCCAGAAAAATGGCGACCACCAGGGTCTGCACGGCGACACCGCCTTTGATCCGTCCGCCGAAAAACTGCATGGCGTTGTAGAGATCCTTAGCGATGTTGGTTTTATCCAGCAGTGAAGCCATCAGCACGAACATGGGCACGGCAATGAGGGTATACTCGCCGACGAAGCTGTAGATCCTGCTGGTCAGGAGGGGCAATACATTGGGACCA
>JGI12210J13797_10014536_pt1 | contig 34670 bp, 30 predicted proteins | sample ElkSlonscriptome_3_FD_13797 | JGI IMG/M metagenome (IMG submission 13797) | reverse complement strand
CCACAAGAGCGGCAGTGCGATATGCGGGTGCTCAGGTCTTTGCGAACCTCAACCCCACAATCAGGGCACTCTTGAGAGGTGCCCCTCGGGTCAACCTTGCCGTAGTAAACATCGCGTTTCCAGCACACCCAGGGCAATACTTGATTGGTGAACTGCCCCAGCCCAGCATCCAGGGTGTGTTTACCCAACATCCCTTTGGCCATGATGCGGAAGTCCAGGTCTTCCACGAACACGGCCCCTGCACTGTCGCACAGGCGATGGGCCAGCTTGTAGTGCCAGTCCTTGCGGGTGTCGGCAATGCGCTGATGCACTCTCGATATCTTCTTCTGGAGCTTCAGCCAGTTATTGCTTCCCTTTCGCTTTGTCTTGAGCCGACGTTGCAGCAGTCTCAGCTTGCCGTGTAGCTCATTGAAAAAACGGGGGCGCTTGACCTGCTCTCCATCAGAGGTCGAGAGAAAATATTCGAGACCGACATCGATTCCGACCGGGTGCCCGTGAAAGGGAACATCAGGGATATCTACATCAGCCACGAGCGACAACATGACAAAATACCCTGACGCTTTGCGCACAATGCGGGCTTGCTTGACGGCGAACAGACCAGGTATCTGGCGAGACCAACGCACCCGTACCCAACCCAACTGCGGCAGCTTGATGCCATCGGCGCTGATGCAGTTTCTGAGCATCTGCGGAAAGACAAAGCTACGCATCCGCTTAGGCTTTTTGAACCGGGGCAACCCTGCCCGCTTCAGCCGCCACGCCTCCCACGATACTTCCAGTTTGCGCAAGACTTGCTGCAACACCTGAGCATTGACGGTCTTCAGCGCTGGAAACTGCCTTTTGGCTTGGGTTAGTCGCTTAGCTTGTCGCTGATAACTGGGAAATGGCTCGTCTGCCGGAAGGATGTACTCACCCCGCAGCGAGCAGGCATTTACGGGTGACATGCGGGAATCTAGCCAGTCTTTGCGCTCACGCAGGGCAAAATTCCAGACATTGCGGCACACCGACAAAGTGCGCTCAATCTCCAAAACCTGCTCAGCAGTCGGCTCTAACTTAAATTCCCACGTCATGTTTAGCACGTCTACATCCTAGCACTACATTATGTAGATTGCTCGCCTTGCTCGCGTTTCGCGATCGCCACCCCCTAACCGCAAAGCGGTATAGGCGGAGTACTGCGAAAGATTTTGATAGGCTGCACTATCAAAATCGCCGTAGCTGATGCCGATTGTTATGATGGACCCAGCGTAAACGTGAAGGGAAATGCTGTGGTTCAAGCATCCAAGCCAGAGTGGCTGAGAGTCAAAGCTCCGCAATGGGAGCGGGTCGGCAGCGTCAAAGATATTCTGCGAGATCTTGACCTCAACACAGTTTGCGAAGAAGCCTCCTGCCCCAATATTGGCGAGTGCTTTAGCCGGGGCACCGCCACGTTCTTGATCATGGGGCCAGCCTGCACGCGGGCCTGCCCCTATTGCGATATCGACTTTGAAAAAGTGCCCCAGGCCCTAGACCCTGCCGAACCCGCCCAGCTGGCCGAAGCAGTGCGCCGCATGGGTCTGAACCACGTTGTCATCACTGCCGTCAACCGAGACGATTTGCCAGACGGGGGGGCAAGTCAGTTCGTCCGCTGCATTGACGCGGTGCGGACGCTGTCGCCTAAAACCACCATTGAAGTCCTGATCCCCGATCTGTGCGGCAACTGGAGCGCCCTTGAGACGATCCTGCAGGCCAAACCAGAGGTGCTCAACCACAACACCGAAACCATCCCTCGGCTCTACCGCCGCGTTAGGCCCCAAGGCGACTATCAGCGCAGCCTGGAGCTGCTGGAGCGATCGCGTCAGATGGCCCCTCAGGTCTACACCAAGTCGGGCATCATGGTGGGGCTGGGGGAAACAGATGAGGAAGTGCGTCAAACCATGGCGGATTTGCGGACCGTCAACTGCGATATTTTGACCATTGGTCAATATCTGCAGCCCACGCAAAAGCATTTGGGCGTGACAGAATTTGTCACCCCACAGCAGTTTGATGCCTGGCGACAGGCTGGCGAAGCCATGGGCTTTTTGCAGGTGGTGTCCTCGCCCCTCACCCGCAGCTCTTATCACGCAGAGCAGGTGCGATCGCTGATGGAGCGCTATCCCCGCTGATGCAGCAATTGCCCCAATGACGCAGCAGCATGGCGACCCGGCGCGAGTGAGCTATGACCCCATCTCCAAACATACTGGTGCTCGATACGGTGACCGCAGCAGCGGACAATGACGCGGCACTGTTTCCCGTTCGCCTGTGGGACTACGGAGCCAGCAGCGACATATCGGCTGAGACTGTTCTGGTCATCCATGGCCGACAGGGGGGCTTGCCCCAGCGCGAGAAACCTTTAAGCGAGCTTTATCCCCGACTAGCGCAGCTGGCCAGTCAGCTTGCTGCCCAGGGAAGGCGAGTGCTGTTTCTCGATTGGGGCGAAGCTGCCGCTGATGATTTGCCGCCGTTCGATTCGGCTGAGCGGATCAAGCCCGTGGCTGACTGGGCAGCAGACCAGATCCAGTCCCTAGGGCTGTCTGCCCTGACCATCGTTGGGCATAGTTTGGGGAGCTACGTTGCGGCTGAAGTGGCCCAGACGTTGGCGATCGCCGATCAGATAACCCCGACACCCCAAGTCAATCTAGTTGCCTTGGACCCAGCCTTCCCAGCCCAAAACTATGACGTCGATGGCCTCACGGAGGGACAGCAATCCGTCGCCAACTTTTCTGTGGCAAGTGCATCTCTGGGGTTTGTTGCTGAGGACGATATTTTTCAGACAGGGCTCGCGGGGGACAATGCCCAGGCCGGTACGGCAGACACCTCGTTTGTGGTTGCGCTAGCGGGGCTGCAGGGCCTTTTAGATGCTGCCACTGCCCATGGGGCTGTCATTGATGTCTATCGGGATTTTGAGCGCTACCTGCCGCCCGATGACTTGGCGACAGATTGGGTGCTGGCTCAGTTCCCCCGCGATCGCATCGGCAATGGTGGGGGCCGTAGCGCTGATGGCCTCCATGAAGGCGTTGTCGAGGCTTCTGAGGTAGACGGCCTGTGGCGGATTGCAGGCATCGAAGGGGCTGGCGTGGCGCTACACGCCATAGATCGCTTTGCCGACGGCCCATCTATCCCCAGCGACAGCGACCAGCTCGATATTGTGGCCGCTCTGGTGTCGCTACAGCTGCCGGCCAACGCTGAGCATCTTATCCTAGGCGGAGCGGCAGACTTAGAGGGCAGCGGCAACGCGGCAGACAACCGCCTGTACGGCAATCGCGGCAATAACAGGCTGCGGGGCCGCACGGGCCATGACCAGATCTACGGCAGGACAGGTGACGATGATCTGATTGGCAACCGAGGGAAAGACACCCTCCTAGGGCAGAGCGGTAGCGATCGCCTATGGGGTCGCCTGGGGGATGATCTGCTGATCGGCGGGGCGGGCGCAGATGCCCTTGTGGGGGGCGAGGGTGACGATCACCTCCAGGGTGGCCTCGGTACAGATCATCTCCAGGGCGGTACGGGGCAAGACTGGTTTTTTCTAGATGCCTTGACTGGAATCGATGTCATTCAAGACTTCCAAGACGGCATTGACCGATTAGTCATGCCAAGCGGGGTGCTGACGGCGTCAGTTGAGGCAGCAGCCCTCGGCGGCAACACCATTCTGACCTTAGGGGGAGAGGCGATCGCCCTGCTCAACAATACGGCGGCTGCGCAAATTGACGCCGTAGATTTCATCTCAGCAGATGCCCTCGTGGCTTGATCGACCGAGGCTCAACCCGGTTAGCGAAACGGGCCAAGATAAACTAGAGTGAGTGAGGGTTATTGCAGCCCAATTATCGTTCACCCCGTTGCTCGTAGAGAGGTTCCTTGATGCCGTCCATCCGCGAACTGCATACTCAGCTCGTCCGCAAAGAGCGTTCCGCCGTTGAGATCACGCAGGCTGCGCTCGACCGTATCCAGACCTTGGAGCCGAAGCTGCGCAGCTTTTTGCACCTAACCCCCGAGACAGCTCTGCAGCAGGCCCGACAAATTGACGTCAAAATTGCGGCGGGCGATGAGATCGGTCCACTGGCCGGCATTCCCATCGCCATCAAGGATAATATCTGCACCAATGGCGTTCCCACCACCTGCGCATCCCGCATTTTAGAGCATTTTATTCCCCCCTACGACTCGACCGTGACCACTCAGCTAGCGGCATCGGGGGCGATCATGGTGGGCAAGACAAACCTAGATGAGTTTGCCATGGGCAGCTCTACGGAAAACTCGGCATTTCAGGTGACGGCTAACCCCTGGGACTTAGGACGCGTGCCGGGGGGCTCCTCCGGTGGGTCTGCCGCTGCGGTGGCCGCTCAAGAATGCACCATTGCCTTAGGGTCTGATACCGGGGGCTCCATTCGCCAACCGGCTTCCTTCTGCGGCGTTGTGGGCATGAAGCCCACCTATGGTTTGGTGTCCCGCTATGGCCTAGTGGCCTTTGCCTCATCTCTAGACCAAATTGGCCCGTTTGCTCGCTCGGTGGAAGATGCTGCCACTTTACTAGAGGCGATCGCAGGCTATGACCCCAAAGATTCCACCAGCCTCAAGGTGGATATTCCCAACTACGCCGCTCAGCTAAAGCCCGAGATTTCCCCAGGCACTAAGGTTGGCGTCATCAAAGAGACCATGGGAGATGGCCTAGCCCCTGATGTGGAGCAGGCGGTCAACGCGGCAATTGAGCAGCTCAAAGATCTAGGTGCGGAGGTAAAGGAAATCTCATGCCCCCGCTTCGGCTATGGCCTGCCGACGTACTACATCATTGCGCCATCGGAAGCATCGGCCAACCTCGCTCGCTACGATGGCGTCAGGTATGGCTTTCGTGATGCATCCGGTGAAGACCTAATTGAGATGTATATGAAGACGCGGGCTGAAGGTTTTGGCCCAGAGGTGAAGCGCCGCATCATCATTGGCACCTATGCTCTGTCAGCAGGATACTACGACGCGTATTATCTCAAAGCCCAGAAGGTGCGCACGCTGATCAAGCAGGACTTTGAGCGCGCCTTTGAAGAGGTCGATGTGTTGGTGAGCCCTACGTCTCCGACAACCTCGTTTAAAGCAGGGGAAAAGAGCGATCCCCTCAGCATGTATCTCTTGGACCTGATGACGATTCCGGTTAACTTAGCGGGGTTGCCCGCGCTGAGCCTACCCTGCGGCTTTGACAGCGCGGGCTTACCTATTGGGCTACAAATTATTGGCGGGGTTTTGCAGGAGCAAACTGTTCTGCAAGTTGCCCATGCCTATGAACAGGCGACGGATTGGCATCAGCGATCGCCCTCGCCGTAGTGCGTATAGACCATAGACCATATAGACCACTTGGACCATGCCATTATCTGACTTCGTTTGGTCTTGTTTGGCCATTGCCGGGATATTGTACTTTGGTATCTGTCTTTGCATTTACCGGTGGCAGCGCCGCCTGATTTTTGTCCCCTCAAAGGGATTGTCCGAAACGCCTTCCTCCTATGGACTAGACTACGACGAGGTCTGGATCCGCGAACCGCCTACTGGGCAAGATGCCCTGCATGGCTGGTGGCTGCCAGTAGATGGGAGTTGTGGCGTCGTCTTGCTCCTCCACGGCAACTCCTACACCATTGGCGACAACCTCAGTCAGGCTGCGCTGTTCCACCGACTGGGGTTCTCTGTGCTGCTGGCGGATTACCGAGGCTATGGCCTGAGCGAAGGCCCGTTCCCAAATGAGCAGCGCGTCTACGCCGATGCTGAGGCGATGTGGCAATATCTCACGACTCGGTCTGGTATTGCTCCAGAGTCAATTTTGGTATATGGCCATTCTCTTGGTGGGGCCATCGCCATCGACCTTGCAGCCCGTCACCCAGACATCGGAGCCTTAGTTATCGAAAGCAGCTTTACATCAATGCGGGATATGGCAAGCCAGAAGCCCTACTTGGCTCTCTTCCCGACGCACCTGCTCTTGACCCAGCATTTCGATTCTCTACGTAAAGTGCGATCGCTAGCAATGCCAACGCTCTTTATCCATGGACAGAGCGATGGAACCGTACCCTACAGCATGAGTCAGGTGCTGTATCAGGCCGCTCAAGACCCCAAAGCATTGCTGCTGTCTCCCAATGCTGACCATACTGACGTCGCAGATACTATGGGGTCAGATTATGATCATGGGATCTTATCTATAGCCCGCAGTTTAAGCCATCTTGCCACTTAGCTCCCCTGCTTCGTCTCCTATGAAAAAGGACAGTAAGCAAAATCTCCGCAGCGCTATGCCGCAGAGATTTTTGTTGCGAGAATTATTGAAGCCTTGCCGTATCACAATCGGGATTCCCTTAAGCTTTGGAACTCCGATCTGCGCTAGTTCGCTGCGGCTTCTTCACTGTCCGCGGCAGCTATGGACGCATGCCGACTAGCGTACTCATGCCAAAGCTCGGCAAGGTCACGAGCCTCATCTTGCCACTCAGGGCAAATCTGATACATCCGACGAGGACGACCGCGACCTTCTACCTTCTTCCAATATCCTGTGATAGCGGCTTTGTCTTCCAAAAACTTGAGTGCGCTGTACAGCACGGTATCGGAAAGCCGATAAGAAGGGTAATTAGCCTCCAGCATTTGAATTAGCTCAGTTCCGTAGGAGTCGTCTCGTAAAAGAACGGCCAAAACATAGCAGACCGCCAGCTCCTTATTTAGGTAGAAGGGAGGCGGATTGCGGAAGAACTGATAAATATCTTCGAAAGAATTCATGCGTCTCATTGGAAGAGCAAAATTTGCGTAATGGACAGTTGGGCGTAATGATAGGCAGGAATCAGAATCATACCGTCGCGTCTAGACAGCTTAGTATCGAAGCACATTTTGATGATGTAGCATCAAACGTAATGACCTGCGATAGAGCAGAAAAGATCCATTTGCCTAATCGGTAAGCAGGAGGCTGACTACAAGGGGGCTTAATAACTATGATAGCAATTTTACTTTCTTCTATCTGTTATCCACACCTCTTTTGTGATTTTTCCACGGGAATCGACATCTATTTTGTGGGAGATGTAAATTTTTTCTGCTGCTCCCTTAGACGAGCGTGCCGTAGCAATGATTTTTGCTTTAATTGTACGGCGATCGCGCTTAAAGCTCTTCACAGTATAGGTTTCAATGGCATTTTTTCTGAAAAATAGCTGCCAGTAATCCCCAATCTGCGCACCAAGGTAAGTATTCTGCCTATTGTGATCATTCCATATTAAAACAGCATCTGTATCATACTGATGGGTGATCTCTGCAAAATCTTCCGACACAATAGATTGCCAATGATTGCGGGCAATTTTTGCAGGGCTAGACAAAACCCCTCTTTGGTATATAGACAAAGTGCTGACAATTAGAATGGCACAAATACATCTAGACCAGACAGGGTGCGTCAGCGCTGATGTGCCCGCGCCGTGCGTCCTGCGATCATTCTGCATTTGTCACCCTGCGCGCCATAAGTATCTCTAGGCACTCCGTATTCCTAAGTATTTCAAAACCAAAATTGTTGCAATAAGGTCAGAAGACGGTTGCGGTTCTCGAAAGTTCCCAGTGAGTCATTTTCTTGAGGTTTATAGCAATCGCCCCGACGCGCTGAGACAACTGCGAGTCCTGCCGCCTAGGAAACGTCGCGCTTTGAGCCAAGACTGTTGTCTTGATCGGCAAGGGCAGAACGCAATAGTCGTTTAGCGTCCTAGAAGCCCCTATTGCACTGGCCCAGTGGGTTAGGCCAACGGGATTGGCTACGCCACGCGATGCGAACGGCTCAGAGCCTTGATGTACCGTAGCCACTGGGCGCGCAAATGTCCTAATGCATCAGGACATTTGCTATATCCCCATTTCTCCCCTCAAATTATGAGGAAAAGCAACTAAAAGCCCCTCTACCAGTGTTTGGAGAGGGGCTAAGGGTACAAAGCTGTGAAGCGGCGAAAGCCATAGTGCAGGCTCAACCCTGATATGGTTCTAAGACGGTGGGCTGATCTGAGGTCCAAACTACAGGGCTCAGCACCCCCATTCGTTTGCTATCAAGTCAAATCTCGCTTCGTTCTCACCCAGTCGGTCTGTCGCTGGACCACAAAGGCAATGTACAGCGGGATTTTCCAGGCCACATATAGCGGAGCCATCAGTAATGTCGCCCCAGAAATGTAATGTCTCCCGAACTTCGCCCATGCGGCCATAATGGCGATCGCAATCAGTAGTCCCTCGAAGGCGACCATGTACATCGGCAGGCGGGACGGCCCAGCTAAGGCTATTAGCCCAGAGGCAACGAAAGCCCCAGACCATATCAAGACCAGAAGAGAGAGCGGTGGCACCACCATCTCTAAGGCTAGCGCCAATAAGTCAAACCGACGCTGAACAATAGATTCTTTGAGAAGGCGCGGTACCTGAGTCGTTAACGTGCTGAGCTGCCCATGCTCCCAGCGGGTGCGCTGCCCCTTGGCAGCCTCTGCGTCGCTGGGTAGCTTGCCGGTAAGGTGGGCCGTTGCACAAAACTGGGGGGGATAACCTGCGATCGCCAAATCCAATCCCAGCTGCATATCTTCAACAATATTGCCGCTGGCCAGCGGAGCAGATGTAATGACTGGCCATGGAAAGGCCATTCCTGTCCCTGTCAGTAGACAGGGCAAACCCAGCCGGGCCAGCCCCGCCGGTCGGACCCAATTTTTCACCAAAAAGGCTAGGGCCGAAATTGAGTCCGACGTGCTGGGATTTGGTGGAACCTCCATCAAATAGATTCCTTGGACGGGGCGGTGGGATGCTCGAGATTGATCCGAGAGTCTCGCCAGCGCCAACCTATCGACGGTGCAGTCAGCATCAACCATGACTACAGTCTCTGGCGGCTCGGCGGACAAACAGCTCAGGCCATAATCAAGAGCGTATCCCTTACCTCGCTGAGTTTGATCGTGACGCTCAAAAACAGTGACGTCGAACTGGCGAGCGATCGCAGCGGTCTCGTCGGTGCAGTTATCGGCAACAACATAGACATCGGCGGTCTCTGGGCAGTGATCTGTGACTGACGTCAGTGTCTCAGCAATGACGACTGCCTCATTGTGCGCCGGCATCAGGATAGCGGTGCTCTGGTCTGCGGTATCCTGGCTCGGCTGCGATCGCTCTGGCAAGAGAGCTGCCATACATTCAACAAAAAACACACCGATGGGGATAAACAAGATCAGCGCTACGGCCACAAGCCCCCACTCTGCAGCGCTAATCAACCACTGGTTCAGCATAATGCTCTCTTTGATGTTGTTCCTGATTTAGGCTGTCACTGCTCCGTGGATATCGTTGGCAACGACCCCCAAGCAGCGGAGACGGAAGCTCTTCAAGTCGTCAATGACTTTTGAGAACTGCGTGCGCTTAGTCTCTTCAAGGCCCACAACCAGCACAACACCATCAGTATGACTACTGACGAAGGTAGCTTCTGTAAAGCTGGATAGATTAGGCGTATCGTAGATCACCAAGTCGAAGTCTCTCTGCAGCGATTCTACCAGCCGGTGCATCACTGGAGATGCGAGCTTTTCAGGTTCCTTCTGCAGCGCGTTTCCAGCCGTCAAGGCATAGAGATTGGGGGTGGATGTCTGCTGAACAACCCGATTAGATTTTGCAGTAGTCTCACTGTTTAATAGATCACCGAGCCCCTCTGTGTTGGCAACGCCAAGGGCTCGATGGAGTCGGGGAGATTCTAGGTTGGCATCAACCAACAAAACCCGCTTACCACTTGCTGCCGCCGCCTTAGCCAAGCCGATAGCCGTTGTGGAGCTACCGTCTCCCTGCTCTACCGCGCAGACAGCAAATGACCGTATGGCTGTAGATGGAGAGAGGAAGTTGATCCTAGTGTAGAGAGACTGAATCGACTGCTGAAATGGCGATCGTAGTCCGCCAGCATCCATGGTGCTGCCTGAAGATGCAGTGGCATCATACTCGCTATAGGGAACAGAGCCCACAAAGGGTAGAGACGTTGCAGACTTCACATCTGCCGCTGTGTAAAACACATCTCGCTGCCGCTCCAGCAGGATTGCTATCAACGTACCCAAAAATAGCCCTGCTATCACGCCCATTCCAATTACTTTGGTGAGCTCATTTTCGACAGGCACTGCTTCGCCGTTTTCGTCATAGGCTAACCCTGGTGCTGAGATAAGCTCCCAGGGGATTTCAGTTTGGGCCGCTTCCACTTTGAGCGTTTCCCGCTGGGTTAGCAGCTGGTCAAGCGTTTGAACCGCTAGGGCAAGCTGACGCTGTAGTTCATTGTACTGACGAGAAACTGCTGGAAACCGCTGAGCCTGCTGGGTCCAAAATGATTGACTGCGGTCAAGAGCTTCACTGCGTGCGTCTAGAACTTGAATCTGGTTGACTGAGTCAATCAGCTGCTGAGTAATACCAAGCCGAACTGAACTCTGCAGCGGTAGGTTGGTTGCATTGTCGGTCCCACCAGGAATATTCGCGCCAATTACCTCCTGTGCTCGCTTAGAGAGCAGCTGTGATAGGTTTGCCTGCTGCTGCTGCAAGGAGCGAATCACAGGGCTAGCATCGTTGAATCGTACGGACTCAATTGCAATTTGGTTTTCCGTCTCTTGGAGCTGGGCTCTCAGGTCAGCGTAAATTGGGTCTTCGCTGAGCGCCGAGGCTGCTACAGCCTCGTCAATGGATAGTCCAAGCTGCCCCTGGAGGCTGTCATTCAGTCGCTGCTGCTCTTGAAGCTGTTGCTGAACGGCAAGCTTTTCCGTTGTGATCTGGCGAATCTGGTCAGAAATTTGGTTGCCTTCAGCGGCAGGATCATTGATAAAGTATTGCTGCTGCAGCGATTGCAGCTGATTTTGGAGAGTCGCGACCCGCTGCTCTAGTTCAGGAAGCTGCTCGTCAATGAATCTCACCCCCTCACCAATGCGAGTCTTACGCTCTTCTAGCGAATACTCTAAAAACCGGTCTGCGAGCACTTGAGATACAAACAGAACTTGCTCTGGATCCTCGCCAGCATAGCCAGCCTCAATCATCTTAGTTTCTCTGAGGGCGGTGGTAGGACCGGTCGCAACGGTGCAGCACCGCGCGACGGTTAGACCACTGGCGAGGTCTCCACTATTAAACGTTGGATATTGAGCCTTGACGCGCTCGACAACATCAGAAAGAATAGCGCTGCTTCTCAGAATCACAAGCTGAGTATCGTAGTCAAACTCAGCGCCGCGATCGGCGTTTCTTTGTCCACGGGTAACGGCTGAGGGCTCTGACAATGTGGCCTCAGGGGAAAGGGGCTCGACTAGCAATCGGAACTGGCTCTCGTAGCTGTCGGGCGTTCCGCTCCCTTTGAGGTATGCCCCAGCGGCGCAAACTACCGTAAGGCCAATGATGAGCCAAGCCTTACGTCGTATGGTTCGCAGCAAAGGACCAAAGTCTATTCCAGTTTGCTCTTGCTCATCAATGGTCTCTGTCTCAACGACTTGCGCTGTTCTGGTCATACCAGAGGTTGGTGCTGGCGCTGACATTGGAGGATCTTGGTTCGTTTGCATAGTTATCTCTTCTTGATATCTAAATTTGCGTTATGGGATGAGCGTATTGGAATATTGGGCAGGGATGCTCCGGCTGGGCATACTTAAATTGACGGGTGCCTTCAAAAACGGCCAAAAACACTACGGCCAAAAACCCTGCGGCCAAAAACCCTGCGGCTAGAGTCCGATGGATATAGCTAGTCAGTGATAAGGTCGATCACGTCACCAAATAGATTGAGTACCCCAGTGACAGGATTGAGGAAAAGATCGAGTGCATCAGATGCCCGCGCAATGCCGTTGCGGTTGACGATGACGACGTCTCCTGGTTGGAGAGCAGGATTTTCTTCTTCATCCACGCCTGACGTCAAGTCAACATCAATGCGACGTCGTGCGACGGTGCCATCGGGATTTAATCGCACTAATTCAACCCGTCCTCGGCGTGCCCTGGCGTCAGTAAAACCGCCAGCGGCGAGGATCGCCTGATTCAGCGTTGTGTTGGGCTCAACTTCAACTAAGCCTGGCGCTACAACCTCACCGACCACATTGACGCCGATGATGTCTGGGGAGAAATTAGCATCAGCTAGCTGCGTTAGCTCTTCTGGGCTTAGCGCTGTTGCCTTTGGAATCAGAATGGTGTCGCCGTCTCTGAGATTGATGTCTTGGTAGATTTCGCCGCTTTTTAGCAAGGCCCAAAGGTCAATGTTGATGACCTCCTCAGTTGAGGCTCTTTGGCGGCGGACCTGAATGTTTCTAACGTTCGCAGACTGTGTGATTCCCCCCGCTAGCTGAATCGCTTGGGTAACGTTAGGCCATTGGGCTGTACGGTCCACGCTCAGCTCGGACTGCGTCCCCTCGTCGAAGCGGAGAGCATAGGTCCCTGGCCGCCCCACTTCGCCAATAATTGCGACGGTGAGGGGACGGGGAAACAGCAGGTTGAGCGTGACGGAAGGCTCCTTTAAATATGGCGCGTAAGCCTGCTCTATGGCGTTCGAGGCCTCGTTAATTGTGAGACCCTGAATGTTGATTTGGCCAACCCAAGGCAGGCGGATGGTGCCGTCAACTGGAATTGTAAATTCACCGTTCTGATCGGTGAACTCAGGGAAGTTAAAAATATCGATTTGAATTTGATCTCCGACACCCAAGACATATGGGGTTTCAGAGAAGGAGCTTGTAACAACCTCGGTATCCTGCCGCTGCCCTGGCTCAAGTAGGGGCTGAGAGATGGATCCATCTGCTGGGTCCATCGCTGAAACAGCTGAGCCCATGCTCAAAACTAGCAGGCTGGAGGCAAGCGTATTTAGAGTGCCGTGAGCGAATCTGATCATTATGCTGCCAACGTATACTTTGGAAAATATCTGAAAAAATATAACAATCTCTAGTTGAGAAGATACCCACAACCTGTGGGCCGATCACCTCGACCAGGAGGTCTCTGCTGCCAAACCCAGCGTGAGCTGATAGGAGACAGCACTATGAGGTCATAATTACGAGATACACCCACCCTACGCCACCATCAGCAACGCCACGCTGTTTAAATGCCCTTGGTAGACAAACGCGAATGTTGCAGCAGCCATACATTGCTGTTATAGCTTGTCCATCCATATTGGTGCAAAAGTTTATCGCTACAGACGCTCTAGGAGAGTCTTAACAAAAACTAGCCTTTACCCAGATAGTTGATAAAGGCTGTATCAAGAATATGCCTGAACCTGCCGGGCGATCGCACAATGCCGTCCTAGAATCAGCGATCGCGCTGCTATCTTCTGCGTCTGAGCTTGCACTAAGCCGCATCTCCTTCGCTACAAAGTACGCGGCCTCAGGCAACATCAGCCAAAGCTTCAATTTTTTCGCTCGATCATGAAAAGTCTGTGTGAATACGCATGAGACGATCGCAAGAGGTGGCCACAGTGGGTAGTATTTCACTATAAAGTCTCAGCCCTGCAATAGGTGCCTACGCGTCATAAGCATGCATCAGACCTTTGCCAATTGATTGTACGCGATGCGTCAGAGAGAGATGGCCACAATTGACATTGAGATTATGAGGATTGAAAGCCTATGACAACTCCTGTTATTGCTATTGGACTAGATGCTGCCCAGCCAGACGTTCTTGAATCTTGGATGGCGCAAGGCTATCTAAAGAACATGAACCGATTACGGGAAAAAGGAACCTACGGTCGGCTTGAAAACTTTTCTGCCTTTAGCGCTGAAACCCCTTGGACCACATTCGCAACGGGCTGTCGGCCCCATAAGACCGGATACTGGTCCCCTTTGAAGCTGCAGAACGGGACCTACCAGGTCAAAACTCGGGCAGCATACGAATATGAGGAATTTCCGCCGTTCTACGCCCTAGGCGAAGATTATCGCGTCGCCGCCTTTGACGTTCCTCAAGTGCGGCTGAATGAAAATATCAACGGTGTACAGGTCTCTGCCTGGGGAGCCCATTCCCCGCAGGTGCCCAGTGGGTCCATGCCGTCCGGGCTGTTTCAGGATATTCTCAATACCCATGGTGAGCACCCTGGTCTACATAAGGACTATGCCGTGTGCCTAGATCTAAAGGCAACAAATCGCCTTAGAAACGTTCTCAAAACTGGCATAGCGCGTCGTTCTGCTATCTGCCAGGACATTTTGCAGCAGGAGAGATGGGACCTGTTCGTCACAGTCTTTGGTGAAGCCCATGCGGCGGGTCATAACTTTTGGCAGCTCAGCCAACCGGATCATCCTTTATATGAAACGTTCAAGTCACGGGTCGATGCTGACCCAATGCTCGAATCGTTTGAGGCTATGGATCAGGCCATCGGCGAAATTTTGAGCAAAGCGCCAGATGACGCCCGCGTGTTTGTCTTCTCCGCCCACGGGATGGGAGCGAACACCATGGACTTGCCTAGTACGACGATTCTGCCAGAATTCTTGTATCGCCTCAGTTTTCCTGGCCAAACCCAGCTGTTCAGCCAGGATGACTCTAACGCTGAACTGAAGCCCCCGCTGGCCACGATGGAAAACAGCTACTGGGAGCGCCACGTTTGGGGAACAAAGCACGACACCAACGCGCTACGCAAGTTCCTGCGCCGCAAAATCCACAATCGCCTGTACAAATACATTGAAGGTTTTGTTGACCCAGAGCGCGAAGGTGATATTATTTCGCCGTTCCAGTTGACCAAAAAGACTCAGGTTGTTCCGTTTCAGCCTGCGGCCTGGTATGCACCGCTATGGCCGAAGATGAAAGCGTTTGCGCTGCCTAGTTTTGCGGAAGGCTATATCCGCATCAATGTGGAAGGTCGAGAGCCCGGCGGCTTGGTGGCACAAGAGGACTATGACTCCTTCTGTGACGAGCTCGTCGAGAAGATTGGCCGCATGACAGATGCCAGAACCGGCATTCCCATGGCTCAGGAGATTATTCGCATGCGCCAGTCGGCAATGGACGATGACCCTAAACTGCCAGATGCCGACATCGTGGTCGTTTGGCAAGAGGACTATGCGAGTGACTCCATTGAGAGCCCCGATGTTGGCCGCATCGGTCCTATTCCTCACTACCGCGCCGGTAGTCATAGACCAGAAGGCTTCTTTATTGCCAACGGCCCTGGTATTGAGCCCTCTGCAACCCTAGATGGGGGCCATGCCCTCGATATTTCGCCCACGATTCTAGATCTGATGGGTGTCCCGGTGCCAGATCATCTTGAGGGCAAGGCCCTTGATTTGCTTCGGGAAGAGGCTGCTATTGGCTAAAGGTTGAAATCGGTTGAGCACAGCTCTGGCCTGACATAGAGAGCCTCTAACGCACCTATGTCGGGTGAAGGTTATCAAGAACGCGATCGCTATCAGATTGACCAAAGTCGATCCTGTGGCGATCGCGTCTGCTTTTTGGGGAGTCGGCCTGGTAGATTATGTAGTGCTGCTACCCACGACCCAACCGAGATGAGCCAGGATCGAATTGTCACTGTGACTGTCCCTGCGACAACGGCCAACCTTGGCCCCGGATTTGACTGCCTCGGTGCGGCATTGTCGCTCTACAACCGATTCACGTTCAGCCAGAGCGAGGCTCTACGCATCACGGCAACGGGCGCAGAAGCGGAGCAAGTGGCCCTAGACCAGACCAACTTGGCCTATCAAGCATTTGAGCAGCTGTATAAAGCTATTGGCCAATCTGCTCCCTCTGTCCATCTTGCAATTCAATTGGGGGTTCCCCTAGCTCGAGGGCTCGGCAGCTCTGCTACAGCTATCGTTGGTGGCCTTCTTGGCGCTAATGCCCTTGCGGGGTCGCCGCTGAGCCAAGCCGATGTTTTGGCCCTTGCCATCGCTTTGGAAGGTCATCCCGATAACGTCGTTCCGGCGCTAGTGGGCGGGTGTCAGCTGACGGTATCTGCCTCTGATGGGCCTTTAGTTTGTCCCATCCCATGGCATTCTGACATTGCCCCTGTGCTGGCCATTCCTAACTTTGAGCTCTCCACCCAAATGGCCCGAGATGTGCTCCCGGCCCATTACAGCCTAAACGCCGCCGTGTTTACGGCGTCTCGAGTTGGCCTACTGGTGCGGGGTCTAGAGACAGGGCAGCCGCAGTGGCTTGAGGCGGCGCTGCAGGACGATCTGCATCAGCCCCATCGCAAAGCGTTGATTCCAGGGTATGACGACCTGCACCAGGCTGCAATTGATGCGGGGGCTTACGGACTTGTCATCAGTGGGGCAGGGCCAACGCTGCTGGCTATGGCCCATCCTGTGGCCGTTGCGCAGGTGGCAGAGGCGTTGACAAAGGCCTGGCAGACCCAAAACATTACCGCCGAGGTGATCTGCCCTACGCTAAACCAGGTTGGCGCTCAAGCGGAAATGCTGGACAGTGCACCGTAAACAGTGCACCGTAAACGCCCTACGTCTAGAACCGGCAAGCAGTATGTGTTAAGAGCAGTGCTCACGCTGTCGGGATACGAGACTTGAAGCAGACCACCGTGGCCCAATCTCCACCCGCAAAATTGCAGGCTGGCAAAGGGTGTAAGGTGCGAGGTATTCCTGCAGAAATATTACCGTAGAAATAGTCAATCAGACCTTTCTATTGTCTTAAGAAATAAAGGTTAAAAAAAGTAACTTTAGAGTTTGCAATGATAGGGCGATCGCCTTGCTCAGAGGGCATCACAGGCGTTATTCCTGGCCACATTTAGCCTGTTGTATTAAGTCTTCTTGCGCATGGGCGCTGAGACAAATAAACCTACGCTTCAATAAATAGTATGCAGTTCTAAAGCATTGCCTTGGACGTCGCGTGAAGCACTTAGAACCGATAAGGCAAGGATGATCCTAGCGGGCAGAGCATAGATATAGGTATTTGACCCAGTCGCGTATGGCTTGACTGCTGGCAGCGGGCCTAACGAATGCCTCATCAATGCCCGAAATGGCTCTCAAGATGAACGAACTGCTCTGGGTTGAATTTAAAGCGGCTATAGCGATTACGTGATAATGATGAACTGGTATTCCCAACTTACGCGCCTCATTCTGGATTTTTACCGTGAGGATCCAGCCGAGCTCCACCAGCTAAAGGTTCTCCAATCTTGTCGGCTAAGCCGGTGGTGGGGAGTCATCCGTATCCACTGCCCCAACAGCGACGTTGCCTACAGTATTGTCGAGCGGGCCGCCCTTCTGTGCGAGCCCATTAACCAGCTCCACCTTGCCCAAGACGTCAGGCTGATTGTCAACGGCAGCGTTGTGACAAATCTATCGGTGCAGCAGTGCACTGTCCAGCGGAGTCGTCGGAGCAGCGATCGCCTCTCTTGAGTGGATCCATCACCACATTCCGTAGGGCTCTGCCATACGCGGCTAGCCCTGTTGTTCTCCAGAATTCATCTTGCCCTCATTTACCGCGCTGTTTTGTCGCGTACCATCGGCCATGACGGTCGTGGTGATGGGAATGTAATGGTCTAGCCCGCCCCATGACCTCAGACCTATCGTTTCTGAGGGATGCTGTATGAAAACGGAATCTACGCCACGCCCAAGCGCCATCGAGTCTCGCCTTCCGGTAGGGCTTTTCCTGTTGCGGGTCAGCGTGTTTCTCGTCTTTCTGATGTGGACGCTGGATAAATTCATCCGCCCTGACCACGCCGCCGCCGTATATGAAAATTTCTACAACCTAGGGGGGCTTGGTGGCCCTATTTTCTACGTTATCGGCGCTCTTCAGTTGGCCATTGTTGTTGCCTTCGTTCTAGGTCTTTGGAAACGCTGGACCTATGGGCTTGTTTTGTTTATGCATGCGGTATCTACCTTTGCCGCTTTTAGGCAGTACCTGAACCCGTTTCAAGATCCGAATCTCCTCTTTTTTGCCGCCTGGCCCATGCTTGCGGCCTGCTTTGTGCTGTTTTACCTCAAAGATTGGGATACGACGCTTTCGCTGTAATGTCGGCTATGGCTCAGCGACCCAGCTGATTGGGGATATCATCACACCCGCCGGGAACAGTAGCGCGACTGCCTGCACCGCTCCAAGCACATATATACTGGCGCTGCGATTCTGACAGCCGCTTTACTCGACTGAAATTTACGTTTTCGACGACGGCACCTGTATGCTCCCCTGTGCTGTAGTTTGCGGGCTGAGTGCGCGATCGCGGCGTTGCCGTTTCGATGTCGCCGTAGAACAACCGTGCCCCCATCATGTCGGCCTCTCGCAGATCGGCTTCGTACAGGATTGTCCGCGCAAGGTTTGCTTTGACCAAATCGCAGCGGATGAGGTTGGCTCTCACTAAGTTGGCATCGCTGATGTCGGTCCAGCGTAAATCCGTGCCAGCTAGGTTTGCGGCGGCCAGCATGACCCCCAAATCGATGACGCGGATGCCGTAGTCTCGATCTTCTTGGTACCCCCCCATGCCGTCCAGCATGGCCCGGCCTAGGTGGCGATCGCGCCGCAGCGGCGTCAGCAGCCGGGAGCGGGAGAGAAACCGCACGATTTTTGCCTTTCCAGGGGCGTCGACGCTGCTTAAAATAGCCGCCGTTCGCCCTTCGGCGATTGCCCGCTCTTGGGGCCAATCTTCCAGTAGCCCTTCTGCATCTAGCACCAAATCCGAAATGCCCTGAAAATATGAGTCAATGGTCTGCTGCTGGGTGATCAGATTTTGCTGGATGGTCAGATCTTTAGAGATGACGTATTGTCGCCACGCCACGTAGACGGCCAGAATCGCAATCAAAATTTGCCCCACAGCGCCAAAGACATCGCCAATGGCTCCTATCGCATCCCAGTTGAGGCGACCAAACCAGCTCCCTACCCAGCGACTCACCCCTACCGTCTGCAGCAGCCCTATGACCGCCGCTGCGATCCCAAAAATGGCTACAGTGATTGACCGCTGCTGCGGTGAAATGAGCTCCGACAGCATTGGCTGCAGCACAACCCAAGACATTCTCAGAGAGACCAAGATCGACACCAGCGCCCCAGTGATCACGAGCCAGGGTGCCCCGAAAACGAGCCCTAGGCTCATGATGCCAATTGACAGCAACACGATCAGACTGCCGGGGGGCGTCACGCTGCGCTGCTGGGACAAACGCTCTGTGCTGGCTACCGTCGGCGCGCTGAGCGTTGATGCTGTCGCTCCATTGCTCTCAATAGAAGAGATCTCCTGGCCTTGGCCGTTGCTGGCATTTGCCCCGTTTTGGTCGGGACCTGGATTGTCATGCTCAGTAAATGTCTCAGGCTCAGTAAATGTCTCAGGATTGAGCGCGTTGGGATCAGGGGTCATAGTGAACAAATAACACGGCGGCGGGAACGCTGATGCCTGGCGGATGAAGGCTGGCAGAATGCCAAATTGGCAAAACTGCGATAATGCTAATAATTATGTCAACTTTACTTGCACATCGCTATGTACTACGTGATCTACGATGGCAGCTGTAACTTGTGCGCCAACCTAGTTAGGGCTCTAGAATCATTAGACCAAGGGCAGCGTTTTCGATACATACCAATGCAGGATGATATTACTCTGGGCCAGCTCGGGGTGACGCCACAAGCCTGTCAAATGGGGATGATTTTGATTGACATGGATAACCCTCAGCAGCGCTGGCAAGGCAGCAACGCCGCTGAGGAGATTGGTCGGCTGCTCCCCATAAGCCAGCCCATTGTGAGCGCCTATTTGGCCATTCCTGGGCTGAAGTCAGCGGGCGATCGCCTCTATGAACAGGTTCGCGATAACCGGTATCAGCTATTTGGCAAGCGATCGCAGGTTTACCAGTCAGCCTATCCAGCGTCACCCCTTGAGGATAATAACGCCCGGCAGAGCAGCGAACAGGCCCAACCGGACCCCACTTAACGAGTAAGGCTTAATGTCCTCCCAATAGTTGTCGTTTATGATGCAGTTAGATCATAAATTTTTGTAAAGCCACTTCGTAACACCATTGACTTTAGCAAACGATCCCTATTTAGATTTAGCGGCCAGGCGGCCAACGGCGTGGCACGCGCTAGCGCCAACATGGCAGGGAGGAGAAGCTGTCGTAAAAGCTGGCCTGCCCCACCGCCAGCTTGCCCCGGCATGGCAAATTCTTCTTTTAGGTGATGGTTCTCCAACCCGTCACCTGCAGCTGCTGACTGGAGAACCCACAGAAGTTGATGTGATCGACATGTCTCCTGTTGGCCATGACCCGGATGGAGCCCCACAGTTGATTCAAACCGTTCCGGGTCCGCGCTTGCGCCGCCAGGTTTGGCTACGAACTGCCTCTGGGCAGCGATTGGCCTATGCCACATCTTGGTGGGAGGCCAGCCACGTTGACGAGTATCTGCAAAATCGATCTTTGCCAATTTGGGCCAGCTTAGCAAAGCTGCGAACCGAGCTTTACCGAGATGTGCGCGGCATATGCTGCGGTGAGTCTGAGGTGCTAGAGCAAGCTCTAGGAGAGCGCGGTCCCTTTTGGGGACGTCACTATCTGTTTTGGCATAATGGGCAACCGCTGACGCTGATATACGAAGTGTTCTCCCCCTACCTAAGCCGCTACTTGGGACCGATGTCCCGCTAGCAAGTTGCCGAATCTAGAAGCTGTTGTCGCCCCGCCGAGCGGCCCCAGACTTGAGGAACAGGTTTCGTGCCCCGTCATTTTCGTACACACATTCGACCACTGGAGTCCCATTGGCCTGTTCAAGGTCACCAATAAAGCCGAAGGTGTTCATCCGCTGCTTACATTGCCGCACATCTTGAGATGTAACCAAATCGCGCTGCTCAAGAACCGACCAGTTGTTGCTGCGCAAGACGCATCCGGGCTGCATCAAAGGCTGGGAGATAAAGACCTTGAACGGGTTCAGCGTCACGAAAGCTCTTAGGTCGACAGCGATCGCTCCTGCCCCATATTGGGCACAAAGCTCTGGGTTGGCCACGCTTTCATCAATGGCAACGCGCGTTGCCACAGTCTCATCGGAGAAGTTGACCGAGGAGCCGAAAAGGGCCCCAAGACCGATGCCAATGACCAGCGCCGCCCCTAGAATTGCTAGGGTCGCTGAGCTAAATAATCCGCCGGACGACTTGTCCGATGATTGTCTATCATCTTGCATACTGTAGCGATCGCCATATCGAGAGGGACGAAGGGGAGGTTTGGGTCTACGCGCCATAGCTGAATCCAGAACTTACTTGCGGGTCAAAAAGTGACAGAATAAGGAGTATCGTAACGTATGTTTACATCACGGTAGTTTCGTAATAGTGATTTCGCAACCCTCTGAGAAGACGCCTGCCCGACGCCGGGGGCAAGACGCCCAGATTCTTCGTCGACCGACGTCAATTTCGCTCCAAACAATTCTAGCCGACAGCTTGACCGTCTTCTGGGGAGAGTGGCTAGACCTCAGGATCCGTATTCCACAGATTGCCGCATCGGGGCTAGTCTCCCCTCTGATCTATATTCTAGCGTTTGGGCTCGGTCTAGGAAGTGCTATCGATCAGGCCGTTACGCCCTCCGCCGGAGAAAACTACCTCCAGTTTATTTTGCCGGGGATGGTAGCGCTATCATCTATGACCATTAGTTTTGGTGGCACAACCTTTTCCATCTGCGGCGAGCGGCTGTATAGCAAGACCTTCGAAGAGGTGCTGCTGCTGCCGGTCCATCCTCTGTCGCTGTTTTTGGGCAAGATGCTCGCAGGGGTGATTCGCGGGCTGTTGACGTCGGGGTCTGTTATTGTAATTGCCCTGATCGCCACAGGGCAGTGGGGGTTCGTCAGTCCGCTCTTCCTGCTAATTCTGGTGCTCAACTGTGCCGTATTTTCTGGCCTCGGGGTCATTATTGGCCTCAACGTCAAGTCTTTGGAAGGCGTTGGCCTGCTCAACAACTTTCTGATTGTGCCGATGTCGTTTTTGGGAGCGACGTTCTTTTCTCCTGAGACCCTCCCATGGGTATTGAAAGCATTGGTATATTGTTTGCCCCTGACCTACACCAGCGTTGGCCTCAGAGCCGCAGCCTATCTACCGCCGTCGCAGTTTCCCTGGTACAGCATCCCAATTCTGTTGGCGATCGCCGTTGCCCTATCTGCGGCAGGCGCGTATCAATTCGCCAACCAGAAAGATTGATGCCCATGCCATCTCGGCTTATCCCGAGGAACGACGCTAAATCTAAGCTATCTTTTGATAGCCTAGATAGGCTCATCGCAGGCGGTTGCCTGTTTTTGAGTTTTTCTACCCTTTAGTTCTGGCACAGCTTGCCCATGGCCTCCGACGACATCCGCGAGACAAGACTTCAAAAAGCCCGTCAGCTCCAAGAGCTAGGGCATGAGCCTTATGCCTATCGCTGGGACTCCACCCACACTGCTGCGGCCCTGCAAGACAAGTATGCTCATTTAGAGGCAGGGGCTGAAATCGAGGACGATGTCGCGATCGCAGGACGGATCATGGTGCGGCGGGTGTTTGGTAAACTCGCTTTCTTCACCCTGCAGGACGAGACGGGGACTATCCAGCTTTACCTCGATAAAAAGACGGTTCAAGCCGGGATGGCCGATGCGGACGCCAATGGGTTTAGCACCCTAAAGCAGCTGACGGACGTAGGGGATATCCTTGGCGTCAGGGGGACGCTGAAGCGGACGGACAAGGGAGAGCTATCCGTCAAAGTCAGCACCTTCCGTGTTTTGACCAAGGCCCTACTGCCTTTACCGGATAAGTGGCATGGGTTGACTGATGTTGAGAAGCGCTATCGGCAGCGCTACGTCGATCTGATCGTTAACCCAGACGTCCGGCAAACCTTTCGCCGCCGCGCCCTGATTACAGCTTCAATTCGCCGTTTTTTGGATCAAGAGGGATTCATTGAGATTGAAACTCCAGTCCTTCAGGCGGAGGCTGGGGGGGCGGAGGCCCGGCCGTTTGTCACCTACCACAACACACTGGACATGCCGCTGTACCTGCGTATTGCGACAGAGCTTCACCTCAAGCGACTCGTCGTGGGAGGATTTGAAAAGGTGTTTGAGCTAGGGCGAGTCTTTCGCAACGAAGGCATCTCCACCCGGCACAATCCAGAATTTACGACCCTCGAGCTGTATCAGGCCTATGCCGACTACAGCGATATGATGACCCTGACCGAGACGATGATTGCTCGGGCTGCAGAGGAAGTGGTCGGCACAACGGAGGTGACCTACCAGGGCGAAGCAATCCGGTTGACGCCGCCCTGGCGACGGGTGACCATGCATGACGCCGTACAGGAAAAAACGGGGGTTGATTTTAGCCAATTTACGGTTCTAGATGAGGCGAAAGCCGCCGCTGCAGCCGCTGGAATCCAGGCCAAGGATTGTTCTACCATTGGACATGTGCTTAACGAGGCGTTCGAGCAAGCTGTGGAGCAGACCCTAATTCAGCCCACCTTTATTACGGACTATCCTGTCGAAATCTCGCCACTGGCCAAACCCCATCGATCTAAGCCAGGTTTGGCAGAGCGATTTGAGCTGTTCATTGTGGGCCGAGAGACGGCCAATAGTTTTTCTGAGCTGACAGACCCGGTCGATCAACGCCAGCGGCTAGAGGCTCAGGCCGCGCGCAAGGCGGCGGGAGATTTGGAAGCCCAGGATGTGGATGAAGACTTTTTGACGGCGCTGGAGCACGGCATGCCACCAACCGGCGGTCTTGGCATCGGCGTCGACCGGCTCGTGATGCTGCTGTGCGATCGCGCCAGCATTCGGGATGCGATCGCCTTTCCACTGCTGCGCTCTGAAGTAACTGGGTCCGGGACAGATGGAGGTGTAGATGTTGAGACCACCGATGAGAGCTAGCCTGTCAAGGCCCAAGCTGCGGCCCGGCTTTTGCCGATGGCTACCCCTGCTGCTGCTGGTCTCAGGCTGTGGCGCAAAATCCTCCATTGTGTCCCTCAACCCACCTCAGGCTGTGCCGAGAGTTGCACAGGTGTCCGACGCTTCTGAAGGGGCGATCGCATCGCTGCCGGATGACGTCCAAATCTACCGGGATGAGAACGAGATGTTTGCCCTAGCCCTGCCGAAGGACTATACCTACGACAGCGGCGATCGCAGCATGACCTTTGTGTCTCCAGATCAGGGCTTCGGCGGCGAAGTGGACTACACTACTGCACCCGCTACCCTCACGCCACCCGAGCTCGAAGAGCAGCTAAAACAGATGCTGCAGGAGCGTTTTGTGGATGTCTCTTGGGAAGAATCCAGCGCTGATAAACAGTCGGACGGCAGCTTGAGACTAGACTGGCAGGGCGTAAACAGCGAGGGTAAGCAGCTCGATGCCCTCAGCTTTATTGAGCAGCATGGCGAAGTGGTTTATACCCTTACGGCTCACGGCATGGATCGACCCTACAAAGACTACAACGAGGATGCCCGTATCATTGTCGGCAGCTATGTTGTGCGTCAGGATAACTCCAGCGCTGAGTGAGCCTTTGGGCTTTGGCCCTCCTGGCGGTGGGGGAGCTAGTGAATCTAGCTAGAAACCTCGGCCATTTCAATGACCTGGCCATCCCAGTCTTTTACTAAAAAGTTGAGCGGCTCTTCTCGGCGAATCTTGTGCTTGACTCCGTGGGTTTGAACCCGCATGAGCACTTGCTCAAGGCAGTCGCGGTCAAAGCAGACGTGGCGCTGCTGCGATTTATTCCCGAGATTTGCACCAGACACAACATGGAGCTGCGTGTTTTTCTTGAGTTGATACCATAAACCATCTGGCGTATTGTTGTAGGCTGCTCCGCTGAAGCCTCCACCAGCGTATAGTGGGTCAACTGATGCCCCCAAAGTCTGCTCGTAGTTGTAATAGTAATGTAGGGGAACATCTGCAGCCTGGAGCGCCAGCACTTCTTCGTAGAAGCGGCGTGCTAGCTCTAAATCAGAGACCATCAGCGTGTAGACCTTCGGAGCGCTGGTTAGGAACATCCACATCGCGCCAGCATAGGCGACGAGCAGCATGACCATGATGCCCTGGGTCGAGAGCAATCCGTCGATGGGAAAGGCTGCAAGCATAGCTAGAGGATATAGTGACATCACAACTATTATTTTCTGAACATCGCTACTCAGCAACCCTATGGTTCATGGGATACAAGATTGCGCGTAGTGCAGGTCGGCTACCCTACATTCTATCAAGCTGCTCCGAGAGCTGCTAATCAGTCTTTCGCCGTAACCAGTCTAAAATCAGTGCATTTACTTGGTCTGGACATTCATCGTGGGGACAATGTCCTGTATCTGCGATGCTTTGGAACGTGACCTGGCCAGGGTTCTGCTGTGCCAAATCGCGATAGATTGCTGCGCCACTGATTGGTGTCCAGGGGTCGGCCTCGCCCCATAGGACTAGCATGGGCTGACGAATCTGAGGCAGTAGGTCCACCGGACGAGGGCCAGGAGCGGCTGTCAGAATTGATGCGAACACCGCCTGGGCTCCGGGATCGCAGGAGGGCTGATGCAGGATATCGATCAGCTCGTCGGTAACGGCATCAGGGTTACAGTACACCTGCTTCAGCGTGGATCGAAGACGTCGCTTCTGCCGGATGCGGTTGAACATGAAGGGGCCAATTACCGGGGCACTGACAACCTTGGAGAAGGTGCCCATGATCAATCGCAAGGGCGGCGAGAGCTCTTCGGGCCGATGGTTGAGACCACCGGCGCAGTTCAGCAGCACACCCCCTGCAACTAGGTCCGGCTGATGGGCCAAGAGCATCAGCGTCAGCAAGCCGCCAATGGAGTTGCCAACTAGGACCGCGGGAGCCTGGACTTTTTCTCGGCAGAAATCAGCCAGCATGGCTTCCCATAGCTCTAGGCTGTAGTCTAGGCCAGGCTTTTCCGACGCCCCGAATCCTAGCATGTCAATAGCGAAGACCTGATAGCCCGCCTCAGCTAAGGTAGGGATGTTCTTGCGCCAGTGGCCGATGGAAGCTCCGAAGCCATGAATCAGGACCAGCGGGTCTCCTTGCCCAGCGATCGCATAGCGGATGCGGTGTCCCTGCCACGTCCAGTCCAGGTTTTGGTAGGGTACGCTTTGGGGGGGAGCACTGGGGATTTGAGTCACGGGTCGTCGTTTACATTACTTTATAGATAGCTTTATTCTACGACATTGCTGCCTTGACTGGTCTGTTTGCCTGGGCTCCTCTATCGGTGAGTGGATAAAGCTGCATAACCTGCTCAATCCCTAGGCGTGATTCTACTTTTAGGGTTAGGGGCGAGGTGTGGCCATGGCTAAGATGCTCTGCTGCGGCACAGCCAATCATGGCCGCGTTATCGGTGCAGTATTGCAGGGGCGGAAACAGCACCCGGATCCCGTGGGGTTGAGCGGCGGTTTGAAGCTGCTGCCTGAGGCCACTGTTTGCCGCGACGCCGCCGCCAACGGCGATGGTGGTCAGATCGTGGTCGCGGGCACAGGCGATCGCCCGCTTGGTTAGAGCACGGCCAACTGCAGCCTGAAAGCTTGCTGCCACATCGGCTACGGGCAATGGGTTCCCCGAGGCTTGGAGCCGCTGAGTCAGCCGCAGGACTGCGGTTTTCAGGCCGCTAAAGCTAGAGTCATAGGGATGAAAGCCTCCCTGGGGCAGTGAGATATTGCCCTCCGGCAGCGGAAAGCTTTTGCTATCTCCCTGCTGGGCCAGCCTATCAATGACCGGACCACCGGGATAGCCCAACCCCAGTAGGCGCGCAACTTTGTCAAACGCTTCGCCAGCGGCATCGTCTCGCGTTCGCCCTAGGCTCACGTAGTCGCCGCAGCTCCTGACGTGAATCAGGCTCGTGTGGCCCCCAGAGACCAAAAGGCAGAGGAAGGGAGGGGCAAGAGCTGAATCTGTGAGGTAGGAGGCGTAGATATGCCCTTCTAAGTGGTGAACCCCGATGAAGGGCTTGCTGTGTACCATCGCCAGAGTTTTTGCTGCGGTGACCCCCACTAGCAACGCTCCTACTAAACCTGGCGTGCAGGTGGCGGCGACACCATCGATGTCTCCCCATTCTGCAGCTGCTTGATCCATCGCTTGAGCGATCGCCTGATTGAGAATCTCCACATGCTGTCGCGAGGCCACTTCAGGCACAACGCCGCCAAAGCGAGCGTGGATATCAACCTGGCTCGATACTACGCTGGCGTGAACGTTACGATTCTCAACAATTGCAACGGCTGTTTCATCACAACTTGTTTCGATTGCTAAAACTTTCGTCATTTACCCCCCCCCATCATGTAGGGTAGAAAACCAGCAGGATGCTTTTCAATGCTGGATTATAGCCAAGATTACCGTCAGCAAGATCACGTTGTAAACAGCCTCAGATAGGTGCCGATTCCGTCGGTATAGATCCGATCTGGATAGAGCCAGTCTAGGGCTACAGGTCAAGCGCTACATTCAGTGAAGGGCACTGCACAACCTAGGTCGTACAATTCCTAAGATGTTTTGTACCCACTGCGCGTTATTGAGGAAAATGAGTCTATGCGTAACTGTTTTGCTGTCATATTAGCGCTTTGCCTTTGGCTTGGCGTCGCCGCCCCTGCCTCTGCAGATGTAGCTGGCCTAACCCCCTGCAACGAATCGCCAGCGTTTCAAGCGCGTGCGGCAGCGGCTAGCACGCCTCAGGCCCAGAGACGGTTTGACCTCTACGGAAGTTCAAACGTTCTATGTGGCCCTGAAGGTCTGCCTCACTTAGTTGTAGATGGCCGTCTAAGCCACGCAGGTGAGTTTATAATTCCGAGTATTTTGTTTCTCTACATTGCCGGCTGGATCGGCTGGGCAGGTCGGTCTTACTTGATCAAGGTTCGCGAGGAGAAAAAGCCCGAAGAGAAGGAAATCATCATCGACGTTCCTCTCGCCCTAGGCCTGTCCTTGGCTGCTCTTGCATGGCCTTTAGCGGCTATCAAGGAGTTCCTCAGCGGCGAGCTTGTAGCATCTGATGACACTATCCCTATTTCACCGCGCTAGTTTGTAGCTCAGTTGGAAGGTCAATCTAGTTTGGCTTTTCATCCGGGCTCACAGCTCGAATGCACCAGTCCCTATCAATTTCCATGTACCGTTAGGAGAATCCTATGGACAAGAATTTTCTGACCTATTTGTCTACTGCCCCCGTAATGGCGACGTTGGCGACTTTTGTCGCTGCGGGTGTTCTGATCGAGTTCAACCGCTTTTTCCCCGATCTGCTGTTTCATCCATAGCCTATAAGGCACCGCGCGATCGCCACATGACCGCCACATGACCTATAGACAGTCCTTTAGCTCTAGCGTAGCTTGAAGGACTGTTGGAACTCCCAACTAGAGAGCCTCTGAGCAGCCCACTTGTGCGCTTAGAGGCTCTCTAATGCAGTGACCGCGCTATCTTGATCGCTACCGTCTTGATCGCTACCGTCTTGAGCACCACTACTGTCGTCGGTGTCATGGGTGACTGGAGTCTTGGGCTCCATCACGGCGTTGTCCGTCGTAGCGATAGCCTTAGCGGTAGCGGTAGCCCGGTCAATGCCACCATCGGCGATAGCAGAGGCAGCTGCTGCTGGCCTGCGGGTAAAGCTCAAGCTTTTGTCATCTCGCTCAACTAGGATAACGTCCCCTTCTTCAAAGGCGTTTTCCAAAATTTTCGTTGCCAGCGGGTTTTCCATCTCTCGCTGGATGGCGCGCTTCAAAGGCCGGGCTCCATAGGCCGGATCGTATCCAACTTCAGTGATGTAGTCTTTAGCGGATGCGGTAACGTCAAGGCCAAGCTTCTGCTCTGACAGCAGGGTTTGGAGCCGCTGCAGCTGAATGCTGACAATTTGCCTCAGCTCGTCTAGGCGTAGCGGATGGAAAAGAATCAGATCGTCGATGCGGTTGAGAAACTCGGGCCGGAAGTGCTTTCGCAACGCCACTAACACCCGCGATCGCATCACCTCATACTGTGAATCATCCCCTGACACATCGAGGATATGATCGCCACCAATATTGCTGGTCATCACAATGACAGTGTTCTGGAAATTCACCTGACGGCCTTGAGCATCGGTGACCTGCCCATCGTCTAGCACCTGCAGCAAAATATTAAACACATCGGGGTGTGCCTTTTCCACCTCATCCAGGAGAAGTACTGAATAGGGGCGGCGGCGAATGGCTTCGGAGAGTTGTCCCCCTTCCTCGTAGCCTACATAGCCTGGAGGAGCCCCTACTAGGCGCGAGACAGCATGCTTCTCCATGTATTCGGACATGTCGATTCGAACGAGGGCATCGCTAGAGTCAAACAAAAACTCTGCTAAGGTGCGGGCTAGTTCTGTTTTGCCGACCCCAGTTGGTCCCATAAAGAGAAATGAGCCAATGGGTCTGCCGGGATCTTTCATCCCGGCTCGGGCACGGCGAATAGCTGCCGACACCGCCGCGACGGCTTCATCTTGGCCAATAACACGCTCATGGAGATGGGATTCTAGCTGAAGCAGTTTTTGCCGCTCGGACTCCAGCAGCCGGTTGACGGGAACGCCGGTCCATTTGGCTACAATCTCAGCGATATCTGCTTCTGTCACCTGCTGGCGCAGCAGAGCTGCCCCCCGCGACTGGATATCGATCAAGGTGGCTTCTTTAGTTTCAAGCTCTATATGTACCGCCTCCAAACGGCCATATTTTAGCTGCGCTGCCGTATTGAGATCATAATCTCGCTCCGCTTTTTCAATCTGACGGTGCAGCTCTTCTTCTTCCTCTCGCAGAGCCTTGATGGTGTCTCGGGTCTGCTTTTCTGAGTCCCACTGCGTAGAGAGGCGATCGCGCTCTTGGCCTAGAGCCTCAACTTCTTGAGTGATTCGCTCTAGCTGATTCGTGACGCGATAGCCACTGGAACTGTCACCATTGGCTTCTCCTTCTAGAGATCGCTTCTCCATTTCGAGCTGCATCAATCGCCGCTCGACGGTCTCTAGCTCCTCTGGCTTGGAGGTATTCTCCATTTTGAGCTTAGCTGCCGACTCATCGACGAGGTCAATGGCTTTGTCAGGCAAAAACCGGTCAGTGATGTAGCGGTCGGACAGCTTTGCGGCAGCAACTAGTGCCGCATCGGAGATAGTCACATTGTGGTGAGTCTGGTATCGATCCTTGAGCCCCCGCAAAATCGAAATGGTGTCGTCAACGCTAGGCTGGTCGATATAGACTTGCTGGAATCGCCGCTCTAGCGCCGCATCCTTTTCGATGTGCTTGCGGTACTCATCGAGGGTCGTTGCCCCGATGCAGCGCAGTTCGCCCCTCGCCAGCATTGGCTTGAGCAAGTTGCCGGCATCGACGTTGGTTTGTCCGGCCCCAGCGCCAACGACAGTATGCAGCTCATCGATAAACAGGACAACCTGACCATCTGAATCAGTCACGGCCCGCAGCACCGACCGCAGCCGGTCTTCAAAGTCCCCTCGGTATTTTGCCCCTGCCACCAAAGAGCCCATATCCAGGGAAATGAGGCGGCGATTTTTGAGGGACTCAGGGACATCTCCATTGACAATCCGCTGTGCTAGCCCCTCAGCAATCGCCGTCTTACCGACGCCAGGTTCGCCAATCAGCACCGGGTTATTTTTGGTGCGGCGGGAGAGCACCTGGATCACACGGCGAATTTCTTCGTCACGGCCAATTACGGGATCCAGCTTGCTTGCCGTTGCTTGCTCAGTCAAATCGCGCCCATATTTTTCCAGCGGATCGTCTTTTTCGGTGTTGGAGCCGCTGGAGCTACTGCTGGACGTACTATCGCCAGTCCCGCTGCTGGCGTCTTGTGCCGCCGCCACCTTGAGCTGCCGCTGGCTTCGCAGTTCTGCGGCGGCCTCATCTAGATGTACCAAATCGATGCCAGCATTGCGAAACAGACGACGCCCAATGCGCTCGTCTCGGGATAGGGCCAGCACCAAGTGCTCATCATCAATGGCCTCAGCATTTAGGTTGTGGCGAACGCTATCTGCTCTGTCTAGCAGCTGGTCTAACGAGCGCCCTAAGTAGAGCTGATCTCCGTCTGGTCCCCTGGACTGCCGCTTGGCATAGGCGGTGAGCTGCTGTTCTATCCGAGAGGTGTTTGCCCCCAAAAGACCCAGCAGCTGGTCGGCAAAGCTATTTTGCAGCTCTAACAGCGCGATCGCTAAATGCTCGACTTCAAGCTGCTGTTGGCGAAAGCGACGAACAACGTCTTGCGAATTGACAATGGCGTCCCAGGCGCTATCGGTAAACTTGCTCGGGTCGGTTGGCTGCATATTGGGCAGGGCAAAAAATAAAAGAACGGGTTCTGAGGCTTAGCCTTCAGTGTAACAAGGGACGGGAAATGCACGGGGTGCCCAAGCCGCCCATTTCTATCGATCTGCTTTGCGGTTGGTAAACATGCTCTCCGCCGGGTAGAGCAGCAAAGCTTTATTCAAGAAATTAGGAGTCAGCTGCAAAAAAAAAGCCAGTATGTCGTTTGCCTATAGCTCGCGCAGACGACGTACTGACTTATGTGATGAGTGTTGCAAGCCTAAGGAACCTTCCTACTTTAGACGTACAGCAGGCTGAGCCTACATCCGGACTGTTTGCTGGGACCCTAGCCTTTGTGTGGCTCTGGGATGGCCTAGTTGGCGATCGCGGCATGGGTTTCCGCCTTGGCTGATCCTTGAGTGCCCAACTGAATCAGCTCAATCTTGTAGCCCGTCGGATCTTGAACAAAGGCAATGACAGTGGATCCATGTTTCATGGGGCCTGGCTCACGCACGACGTTGCCGCCCTGCGCTTTGATGGTTTCGCAGGTGCCGTAGATATCTTCGACACCAAGGGCAATATGGCCGTAGGCATCGCCCAAGTCATAGTCCTCAACGCCCCAGTTGTAGGTCAGCTCAATCACGGTATGGTCCGACTCGTCGCCGTATCCCACAAAGGCCAGGGTAAATTTGCCGTTGGGGTAGTCCTTCTTTCGTAGCAGCGTCATACCCAGTACGTCGCAGTAAAACGCAATGGATTTGTCTAAGTTGCCGACCCGTAGCATGGTGTGCAGCATTCGCATCGTTATAGTCTCCTTGTCCCATGGGGTATTGACTTACAATTGTGATCTTACGATTAAGCTGATCATCACGGCTGCGCTAGTCGAAGTGCCCATTCTATCAAGCTTCCGTCGATTGCTGCTGCATTGAGTCCTTCAGCAAGAGTGCTACAGTTGCGGGGATAATAGCCTCACTCGCCAAACCAGTCCCCTCGGCGAGGCCTGGGCTTTGGCACAATGCCCCCCCGCAACCATCTGAAGTCACAGAATACAAAATCATAGACATTCAATAGACATTCAGACGACTTGACGATTGAACAATGGAGTAACCCGACGATGATGAACGCCCTTGATACGGCAATTGAAGACATATTGGCCCGTGAGATTCTTGATTCACGCGGTCGTCCCACAATTGAAGCAGAAGTCTACCTGACGGGCGGCGCGGTTGGACTGGCACAGGTTCCGAGCGGCGCGTCCACGGGTACCTTCGAAGCCCATGAGCTTCGGGACGGTGACTCTGGTCGCTATGGTGGGAAAGGCGTTTTGGCGGCGGTCACCAACGTCCAAGAAAAGATTGCCTCTGAGCTTGTCGACATGGATGCCCTCGACCAGGGTCTGGTAGATCAGACCATGATGGAGCTAGACGGATCGCCCAACAAATCGAACTTGGGCGCAAATGCTATCCTTGCCGTTTCTCTTGCAACGGCGAAGGCTGCCGCCAATGCTCTCGAACTTCCCCTCTACCGCTATCTAGGTGGGCCATTAGCCAATCTGCTGCCGGTGCCCTTGATGAACGTGATCAATGGGGGTGCCCACGCCGACAACAATGTGGATATTCAAGAATTCATGATTGTTCCCCACGGCGCGCCGACGTTTCAAGAGGCAATACGCTGGGGCGCGGAAGTATTTTCCGCCCTAAGCAAGGTGCTCAAGGACAAGGGTCTGCTGACGGGGGTTGGCGATGAGGGTGGCTTTGCCCCCAACTTGAGCTCCAATAGCGAAGCCCTAGACCTGCTGATCGCCGCTATCGAAACGGCAGGCTACCGTCCCGGTGAGCAGGTAGCCTTGGCTTTGGATGTGGCCGCTAGTGAACTATATAAAGACGGGCAATATCACTACGACGGGTCTGCCCATACCCCCGCTGACATTATCAAGTACTACGAAACACTGATGGGACAGTATCCTATTGTCTCCATTGAGGATGGCCTTCACGAGGAGGACTGGGCGAGCTGGAAGCAGCTCCAGTCTATGCTGGGCGATCGCGTTCAGTTAGTGGGAGACGACCTGTTTGTCACCAACCCTGAGCGTCTGAAGCGCGGCATTGCCGATCAGTCCGCCAACTCAATCTTGATCAAGCTCAACCAGATCGGCTCTTTGACTGAGACGCTGCAAACCATCGATATGGCCACCCGCAGCGGCTATACCTCCGTCATTAGCCACCGCTCTGGCGAAACCGAAGATACCACCATCGCCGATCTGGCCGTCGCTACGCGGGCCGGACAGATTAAAACGGGCTCGCTGTGCCGTAGTGAACGGGTGGCAAAGTACAATCGCTTGCTGCGGATTGAGTCTGAGCTTGGAGAACAGGCCATCTATGCCGGTGCTGTCGGTCTCGGCCCAAGATTCCGCTAGTCACACCGATCGATCAGCCTACGGCGCTATAGCCATTTGTACATGATGACGGCATCGACAAAGCTGTGCTGTGGATGCCTGAATGCCTTAGGAAGCCTTCCTACAGTGGTGAATCCTAACCGTTGCCACAGCCGAACAGCAGTATGGTTTGTGGCAACAACTAGATTAAACTGCATGGCCCGGAACCCGAATCGTAGGGCTTCGGCCTGAGAATGCTCACACATGAGAGCTGCTATTCCCCGCCCTCGGGCCTGACGATCGACGATGTAACCGCAGTTGCACACATGTGACCCCGAGCCGGGCTGGTTGGGTTTGATATAGTAGGTGCCCAAAACGGTGTCGCCATCGGTCGCGACATAGGTGGCTGTCGGGATCTCAACCCAAACCTGGTGCGCCTCTGCTTCTGAGATATCTGTGGGGAAGGCATAGGTCTCGCCAGAGCGAAATACCGGCTCAACGATACCCCAAACTGATGGCCAGCTCTCGGGGCTGATTAGACACATGTTCACTGCTGACATCGTAATGAACAGCTCTCCGGTAACTACTCTACAATCTTAGATTAAGAGTTGCTAAGCGATGCCAAATACCTGCCACACTCTATTGAAACATGCTATTTTTGTACAGTATTGGTAGATATCGGTCAGTAACATTTGTTCATAGTGTTAGCGAATTTTCACGTTTTTCCATTGACAGACTTTCTCCGAAATACTCCTCTACACATATCCTCTAACTTTTGGAGTTAATCCATGTCAATATATGTAGGCAACCTGTCTTACGACGTCACAGAAGCCGACCTCAACACGGTATTTGCAGAGTACGGCTCCGTTAAGCGTGTTCAACTTCCCACCGATCGCGAAACAGGCCGCATGCGCGGTTTCGGTTTTGTCGAAATGAGCGAAGAAGCAGAAGAAGCTGCTGCTATTGAAGCTCTTGACGGTGCTGAGTGGATGGGCCGCGACCTCAAGGTCAACAAAGCCAAGCCTCGCGAAAACCGCGGTGGTGGATCCTTTGGCGGTGGTCGTCGCAACAACCGGTATTAAGCACTACGGCTGGCGGCTAGCTTGCCGCTCAGTCCCATAGGCTAAACTTTACACAAAAGCCGTCCAGGTAGAATAATCTGGACGGCTTTTGTGTCTACGGCAAACATGACGCCCACCACGCTTGGCCCTGTCACCGTCACCACAGCGATCGCCAACAGGATGGAGGGAACCGCCAGCATCACATCTGTCATCCAGCCCACTACACGCTCGATCCAGCCGCGAAAGTATCCTGCTGCCAGCC
>JGI12210J13797_10097580_pt1 | contig 34711 bp, 29 predicted proteins | sample ElkSlonscriptome_3_FD_13797 | JGI IMG/M metagenome (IMG submission 13797) | reverse complement strand
AGGATGGTGAAGGAGTAAAACTGCTGAAAGAGGCAGGAATAGAAGTCGAACATATCGAAGAGATAGAATGAATCAAAATTCGAATAGAAATAAACTGATTATCTACTATCCGCTGATGCTGGCATTTATGCTGGTATTCGGGATATATTTGGGTACCTTTTTCTCAGATGAGGGTTCGAGAAGTTTCCTGCCTACGCGGAACTCTTCGAATGCAGACAAAATCACCCAGATCATTAGTTTCATAGATCGGGAATACGTCGATACGGTGGCGAAAAATCAGATGATCGAGAAAGCTATCTCATCCATTTTGGAGGATCTCGACCCGCATTCATACTACATCAGCGCCGAAGAAATGGCGGGATATACAGAACCTTTGGAAGGAAACTTTGAGGGAATTGGCGTAGAATTCTTAATCCAAGACGATACCGTGCGTGTGGTAGCCGCTCTGGACGGTGGCCCGAGCCAAGAGCTGGGAATTCAAGCGGGCGATAAGATTATCAACGTCGACAACGAAAATATTGCAGGGGTAGAAATCAAGAACGACGGCGTAATTTCCAGATTGAAAGGTGAAGGAGGAACTATTGTCAAGGTAGATATTCTTCGAAACGACAAAATAATTCCGTTCGAAATTACTCGCGGTACGATACCCATCAATAGTGTAGCAACTGCACAAATTATTGACAATACAATCGGTTACATTAAGATTAGTCGCTTCGCCCGAACGACTTATGAGGAATTTGCCCAAAGTGCCGCCGTGCTCAAAGAGAAAGGTATGAAGGAAATGGTAATTGATCTGCGCGGAAACGGCGGTGGCTATTTAACAGCCGCTGTTCAAATTACCGAGGAGTTTCTTCAAAAAGGTCAACTCATCGTATACACCGAAGGAAAATCGAGTCCGAAAAAATCTTACTTTGCTTCCAAGAAGGGCGAATATTCTGACCTTCCATTGGCCATATTGATAGACCAAGGCTCCGCTTCGGCCTCTGAAATTTTGGCAGGAGCCATCCAAGATAACGATCGAGGAACAATCGTTGGACGCCGCTCTTTTGGAAAGGGACTTGTTCAAGAGCACATGAGTCTTCCCGATAATTCGGCTTTGAGACTCACTGTAGCGCGCTACTACACCCCATCGGGCAGAAGCATTCAAAAACCTTATGGTGCAGACATCGACTACGAGGCGGATTACGAAAACCGATTCGAAACCGGTGAACTCGTTTCAGCCGACAGCGTACACTTTCCTGACTCACTTCAATACGTTACGCCGGGCGGAAGAATCGTTTATGGAGGCGGGGGAATCATGCCGGATATCTTCGTCAGCCTGGATACAGCAGGAGCTTCGGAATACCTCAGCATCGTGAGCTACCGAGGCATCTTGAACCAATTTGGCTTTGACTATGCCGATTCTCATCGATCCGATTTAGAAAACTTCAAAGACTACAAGGAATATGAAAAGAGATTTGACATAGATCAAAATGTATTTGAAAGTTTTATAACCTACGCCGAAAATAAAGGCGTAACCCCTGACCAAAGCGGGATCAAGCTTTCTAAAGAAGTACTTAAATTGAGAATTAAAGCCTACATAGCACGTAACATCTGGGGAAATGACGGCTTCTACGCCATCATGACCGATGACGACAAGGTGATTCGAGAGGCGTTGGTTTCGATCTCCGATACGGCGTCATTGTAAACCATCAGAAAAAATTCATTCGCAAACAAAAGTCCCGATCGCTCGGGACTTTTTAGTTTTTACTTCTTTTCTCTTCCGCTCTAGTTGACGATAAACCAGTTGTTCAGGAGGCTTTTTTTGTTGTAGCGCATCTCTTCTTTTGTCATGTGATCCATAATATTTTTGCCCGCTCCTTTGGCAATGGCATGACCTGCAGCCGTATCCCATTCCATGGTGGGCGCAAATCTCGGGTAAACGTTAGCAGAACCTTCTGCCACCAGGCAGATCTTCAGTGAACTTCCCATGGAAACGATTTCGATCGCTCCGTGTTCTTTTTTGAGTTCTTCAAAAAACTCTTCTGTTTCTGATGACATATGGGATCTGCTCCCAACGGCTCGATAATTTTCCAAATCAGTCCGCTTAGGAAGTCTTTCTGCCTTTCCCGAAAGTTCATCCCATAGATAGGAGGCCCCATCAAAGTTTGAAACTTTAAATGAACCCAATCCCTCTGCTCCAAAATAAAGATCTTTTTTCACCGGTACGTAAATGACTCCGCCAATGGATTTTCCGCTTTCTATTAGCGCTATGTTGACCGTAAATTCTCCGTTTCTTTTTACAAATTCCTTCGTCCCGTCCAAGGGATCAACCATCCAAAAGCGGTCCCACCCCGATCGCTCTTCAAAGTCAATGGATTTTCCCTCCTCACTGAGAATAGGTAAATCTTTGCCCAATAGTTCAACTATTTTCAAATGTGCTTTCTTGTCGGCCAAAGTCAAAGGTGAATTGTCATCCTTGGTTTCCACGGCAAAATCGCTTTCGTAGACATCCAGAATTTCGAGTCCACCCAGATAAGCTGCCTTAATTGCTTTGGAGATTAAACCTTTCATATTGTTTTAGTTGAGTTGGTAATAGGTATTTAAGACGAGCGTACAAATAACTAGGCAAATGACAGTGAGCGGCAAGCCGAACCTGAAATAGTCCTTAAAGGTGTATCCCCCGGGGGTGTAAACCATCAGGTTTGTTTGATAGCCAATAGGCGTAATAAAATTTGCCGCACCGCCAAAGGCAACCACGAGGATAAACGGCTCCACCGGCATACCCATATCGTGTGCAATGGTCAGCGCTACGGGAAGAACAATAGCTACGGCAGCCTTACTCGTCATAAATGCCGAAAGTAGATTGGTCACAATAAATATCCCCGCAATTAAACCATAACCTCCCAGTGGTTTCAGAACGTTTAGACCGCTAATGGCCAAGACATCTGCTAAACCACTATTGAGCATTCCTTTTCCCAATGCCAGTCCCAAAGCAATTATGACAATCAGATTCATATCAGCATTTTCTTTTATTTCTCTGGTCTTGATGAGATTTAGTAAAATGCAAATCGTAACAAGTGCGATTAAAGAGATAAATAATGGAACGGTATTGGTCGCTGCCAAAAGGATGGCGAGCAGTAAGCCTCCGATAATGACCAACGTCTTCCACCACGAGAGGTTGTGTACTTCTTTTACTTGAGAGAGAACGTAGAAGTTCTGACTGGCTTCTACTCTTTTGATAAAGCCATTTCCCGATAATACAAGCAATACGTCACCTCCTCGTAACTCGATATCACCGATTTTTCCTTTCAGCCTTTCCTCTCCTCGGTGAATCCCCATAATGGCACCGTTGTAGCGGTTTCTGAAATCTGTTTTTTTAACAATTTCACCGATGAGTGGAGACTGCGGTGCGATAACCAATTCAATAACTCTAGACTGACTTTCCTTAGGCAGCTGACATTCTTGTGGCAGAGAGAGGCCGAGAGAAGGCGACGTGAGTTCTGCAACACCTGCGGGATCTCCTGCAAAGAAAAGCTTATCTCCTTTCTCAAGGATCATATCGGGAGGCACCGGCGCAATATTCTTCTTCTTTCTTCGAATCTCAACGAGAAACAATCCTTTCAAGCTTCGAAGAGAGGCGTCTTGTATGGACTTACCGATAAGTTTACTTCCCGCTTGCACATGTGTCTCGACGAAGTATTCTCTAGACGCAGTTTCTTCGGTTGCAGATCGATTGTTTGGTAAAAGTACTCTCGAGAAAGCAAAGAGGTATCCACCTCCAATCAGCAGAGCCGGTATTCCAAGAATGGAAAAGTCAAAAATACCTAAACTTTTCTCCCCATATTCCATCGCCAACCCATTTACAATCAGGTTTGTGGAAGTTCCGATTAGCGTTACGCATCCCCCTAAAATAGATGCGTACGATAGTGGTATCAAAAACTGAGAGGCAGCAAGCTTTTTCTGCTCGGACCAGGAATAGACGTATGGCATCATCATGGCCACCAGCGGCGTATTATTGAGCACAGCAGAGGCAACTCCTACGCTTCCCGTCATCTTTGTCATGAAAAGTCGTCGTCCATCTGTTGGCTTAAAGAATTTTTGAAATGCCCGATCAATCAGGTTGGTTTTGCGCATGGTATTGCTGATCACCATCAGCATCACAATAACGGCCAGTTGCTCGTTGGCAAATCCGCTTAAAGCTTCCTTGGGAGAGATGATTCCAGCCAATAAAAGCACTACCGTAACAATCATAAAAGCAATTCCCGGTCTTATGAGCTCTCGATAGAGCACTACAATCAAGAATAAGATTGAAGAAGCTACAATGATTGATTGAACGGAATATTCCATAAACTTCTAAGAGTTTGTCGGGGAGCAAATATATTCAGTTAATCTAAGGAAGACCGGAGTGGGATAAATTCACTCAAAAAACGACGGTAAAGATGCCGACAAAGTACGCTCTGCTTCAAACGGTGATAAAGAAATCCTTTTACATTTGCTCCACCAATCTTCAATCACGTCGTTATGCTCAATCGAAGTTTTCTAGTCCCACTGAAACCTATCCCGCATTCATTCCGAATAAGTGGGTACATTTATCCAAGGCATCGAAGTTAATGGCGAGACTTTTTGGCCCTAACAATTTCTTTCAAGGATTGCGCTATAAAAACACTTTAGAAGTTCCAATATTCCCTTAAATGAAGAAGCTTAGAAGATTTCTACCGATCATCTTTATTGGATTTTTTCTCGCCTCATGCGTTTCGAATAAACGCATTGTTTACGTGCAGGATTATTCCGCAAGTAAACCTTATAATTATCTGGCAGATACCGTTTTTAAAAACCCTCCCGTCGATTACAAATTGCAAACGGGTGACGTATTGTACGTGCGGTCCGACCACCCCGTGTTGTCAAAATCTTTTGGGCAAATAGATCAATTCTACATGGACGATACTCGGATTGTTCAAAATTTACCGATCCTGGCCGGATTTACCATTGACGAAGAAGGACGGCTGGACTTACCCCTTGTGGGAATGATCGATGTAGGCGGAATGACTATGCTCGAAGCTGAAACAGCTGTCAAGGAGAGTGCTTCTGCAGTCTTTTCAGACCCATCGATTAAGGTTTTTATGCTGAACTATTTTGTGACCGTTTTGGGTGAGGTGAATAGGCCGGGGCGATATTTAGTCTCCAACCACCGCATTAATATTTTTGAAGCGATGGGCCTCGCAGGAGATGCTACCGAATTTGCCGCAAGGGAAGAAGTAAAAGTTGTTCGAAATCGCGATGGAGAAAACCACCTCTATTCGGTGGATTTGACCGATCAGAATATTTTAGCTTCAGACAAGTTTTATTTAATGCCCAACGACATTTTGATGGTGAAGCCTCAAAAGCGTAAAAAATACGCTACCAGAGATGTTCAAAATTTCTTCAACGCCGTCACTGCCACTGTCAGCGTTCTTACTCTTTACTTACTAATCACCGATAACCGATGATCGACGAAAAAGAAATAATCCGTAGGGAAGAGGTCGACTTTAGAGGCGTGATAAACCGTTTCAAACGGGGATGGCCAATTATTGCTGTTTCACTTATTTTTTGGGTGGCGGTAGGTGTGTTATTCCAGATTTCATTTCCTCCTTATTATTCGGCGAAAACGACTGTACTCACTGAGGAACCGAAAGGCGAAATGGACCCCGGGGTTCTTGTAACGGGAGAGCCGGTATTCAGAAAAGCCGAGGCTTACTATTTCAATAATCAGAGAATTGTTTTTGCCAGCTATCCTCTCGTGTCGGAAGCACTGCAAAAAACGGGGTTGATCAAGTACATTAAGTCAGGACTCATCGATCGTGAGGTTTATGACTCAGCTCCGTTCAAGTTGGAGCTGGACTCTACTTACATGAGTTTTGAGCGTTTTGAAACACCCTACGAGGAACCGTTTTATGTAAACTTCACCGATTTCAATAAATACACCCTCGAAGGAGAAGGCGAGTTTTTAGAAGGTAACGGTGAGTATTACTACGAAGGAGAGTATCAATTTGGAGAGTGGGTAACATTGGGCCAAATGAAGTTTCGCTTGATTCCTCAAGATACCTTAATGAACCCGAGCATTAGTATGAATCACGATCTTTTCGAAGATGAATTTGGCTTCGTTTTGCTCGATTTAAAAACTCAGGTAGCCGAGATGATTTCGTCTCTGGAAGTCGTTGATCAAGACATCGAGTCCACTGTATTCAGTGCTACACTTTCCGGAGTCTCATCACCAAGGCAGCTGCGGTTTCTTTCCACCCTGGGTGAAGCTTTCATTGCAAATCACTTGGAACTAAAAACCCGCACATTGCGGATGGCGCTTAATTTCCTGGAGGAAGAAATTGAACAAACTGCCGGCATTCTGGAAGAAAGCGAAGACTCGTTGAAGTATTTCAAATCAGAAAATTCTATAACCAGCATTGACGCAGAAGGAGCACTTCTGTTGAATCAAGGGGCCGAGCTTCAAGATGATAAGATCGAATTGGTGGTAAGAAACAAGTACTTCAGCTACTTAGAGGAAACGTTGCGCGCCAACGACGACTATTCGACGCTTATTTCGCCGGAGGCATTTGGCATAACGGATGCCTTGCTTATTCGGCTCACTCAAGAATTGGTTGAGCTGCAGCAGGACTTAAAGTCACTCGAGGCTCAAGGAGCTCAAGACAATCCTGCTTATGGGCAAGTAAAAAGCGCCATCGAAGGAAAACGAGCAACCATACTTCGATCCGTAGAAGGTTTCAAGTCGAGCAACTTGATGAAGCTCAGCGACACCGAAAAGCGAATCCGTGAAATTGATGCAAGTGCAAAACAATTCCCGCAAGAGCAAAGTGAGCTCTTGAAATTGGAAAGACGATTTCGAATAAACGAGACGCTTTACACCTCTTTGATGGAAAAGAAATCCAACGTGGAGTTGAGTCTTGTTTCTACCACATCGGATTTTAGGATTATTGAAGAAGCTCACCTCACATCGGCAAAGCCAATCATTCCGTGGGCACCGCTTACTGCAACTGCTTCAGTTTTATTGGGACTGATTACAGGAGTTGGACTTTTGATCTTGATTTGGGTGTTTCATAGTGGTATTGATTCAGGAATCGACATCAAGAGACATCTGCCGGGTGCTTCTGTTCTGTCTGAAATTCATTACACCAATATTCGCCGCCCGGGTGAGCTTGAGGATTACCCCGTTTCTACGCTTGCCAATCAAGTTAATGGATTGATTTACAACATAAGAGTCAAAAATCCGAAAGCTTCAAGTCTGGGCATTAGCTCTTACAAAAGAGGGGAAGGGAAATCATTCACGGCGAGTATGTTAGCCATTCAATACGCGCAGGCAGGTTACAAAGTGATTGTCATTGATGCAAACCGAAGACATCCTTCAGTAGCTGGCCTATTCAGAATTTCGGGTGGCTACGACGAGCTAAACTCATTCGACATGAATGAGATCAGAAACACCATTAAAAACACTTCCAATTCAAAGGTCGATGTACTGAGTTTGGGTAAGGTGGTCTTCAATAATGTTGAGGTTGAGTCCTTTTCTGAGCTATTGAATACATTGAGTTCGACTTATGACCGAGTGATCGTTGATACTGCACCGATAGGGAATGATGCCAGATCTTTGGCTATTTTAAATGCCACGGATATGCCTCTGATCGTAACAAAACGAAGCCACACCGATATTCAAGATCTTTTGGATTTGAAAGAACTCCATGCCAACGGCTCGTTGAAAGAATTATACTGTATTGTGACCGGGACTTTCAGCCAAAAGTCTTCAATAAGCGTGCGTAGGAATCCTTACCAAAAGAATAAGAAGCTGAGCCTTAAAGAGCGGATTAAAATAATGTTCGCTAAGGTGTAAAGCTCTCGATCAGAAGATGAAGATTCTATTTCTGACCACCCAGCTTCCATATCCTCCTGTTAGCGGCGGAGTCATAAAGACTTGGAATCTTATCAAACACTGGGCATCTGGCGGCTTAATGGTGGTGTGTGCTTTGAAGGAAGGCGAGGAAAACTACCTGACTGAATTTCACGAAAAAGCGCCCGGTGTGAAGCTCTTCGCTGTACCTTTTGATAGAAAGAGAACTCCGCTAAATCTAATCAGGAGCTATCTTACAGCGCCGTCGCTAAATGTATTCAGGAATTACAACAAGAAGCTCGATAAAAAAGTAAAAGAATGGGCACCGCATTGTGATTTAATCTTTGTCGATCACTACGAGATGGGCCAATATGTTCCCGAGTCATTCGACAAACCGGTGGTCCTGCACGAACACAATGCTGAATTTGTAATGTGGGAAAGGTTGGCTGCAATAGAAACAAATCCACTTAAAAAAATGCTGATCAAACTGGAGGCCGGCAGAATCAAAAAAACTGAAAAGAAGTATGCAGAAAACGCTTCAGTAGTTTTCGCTGCCCCCAACGATATCGAAGAACTAGCTGAGATTGGAGTGGATCGAGCCAAACTCAAACCCACCTACCACTTGGGAGAAGATTTTTTATTGGATAGTCCCGATTTGAAATTCGAAGAAACGGAAGAAGCATTACTTTTTGTGGGCACCTTAACTTGGGAGGCAAATATTGACGGGCTGGTTTGGTTTTTAGACGAGGTATATCCTGAACTGTTAAAAAAGCATCCGAATATTCACTTTTACATCGTTGGTAAAAAGCCTGATCAAAGATTGATTTCACGCGCTAGCAATTACGATAGCGTGGAACTGACGGGATTTGTAGAGAACTTGGAGCCCTATTTTAAAAAGGCTCGAGTCTTTGTTATTCCATTGCGTTTTGGAAGCGGAATTAAAGTAAAACTTCTGAACGCCATGTACCGCGGCATCCCGATAGTCACAACTCCTATCGGTACGGAGGGACTTGAAGTTGACTACGCGAAAGATTTATTTTGTTCACAATCTGAAAAAGAGCAGGTGAAGGCCATTTCAACCCTGATTGGTTCCAAATCAACATGGGAAGATATGAGAGATAGATCGCGAAATGTGGCCAAAAACTACACTTGGGAAAAATTGCTCAGCGATCACGACGCAATTATCGAATCGCTCAACAAAAACAGTGAGCACCGGCACTAGAAAGACCAGAATATGCTTTTTAATTCACTGGACTATCTGATTTTTCTTCCGCTCGTGGTTGCAGCGTTTTACCTCATTCCACATAGGTATAGGTGGGTATTGCTATTGGCTGCCAGTTACTACTTCTATATGTGTTGGAAGTGGCAATACATTTTTTTGATACTCATCTCGACCATGGTGGATTTCTATGCGGGAATCCAAATAGCCAAGACACCCGATAAAAAGAAAAAGAGGTGGTTCCTGATGCTCAGTCTCTGCGTGAATCTCGGGTTTCTCTTCTATTTTAAGTACTTCAATTTCTTTACCGAAAATACATCGATCTTACTTTCTCAGTTTAATATTCTGGCCGATTTTAAGTACTACGACATTCTCTTGCCCGTAGGTATTTCGTTTTACACCTTCCAGACATTGAGCTATACAATTGACGTCTACCAAGGAAAGTCAGAGCCGGAGACACATCTCGGATATTTTGCTTTGTACGTGGCCTATTTTCCGCAACTCGTGGCAGGACCTATCGAACGTTCTACGAGACTGATTCCTCAATTGAGAAGAGAACCAAAAGTCACTCCTGAAGACATCAGGTATGCGGTCAACAAGATATTATTGGGTTTCTTCAAAAAGCTCGTGGTAGCCGATACCATATCTCAGTATGTAAATTTGGTTTATGCCAACGTGGATGGTACAACGGGCTCCCAACTTTATTGGGCGGCATTCCTTTTTTCCATCCAGCTCTTTGCCGATTTTTCGGGCTACACCGACATTGCAATGGGTTCAGCCCGACTGATGGGTGTGCGCTTGATGGAAAATTTCAAAAGACCCTTGTGGCAGGAGAATCATAGCGCCTATTGGGCAAATTGGCATATTTCGCTTACCAGTTGGATTCGGGATTACATTTACGTTCCTCTGGCTAAAATCAACGAATCAAGATATGCTCTCATGGTTTGGTCTTTGTTCATTCTCGTATTGATTGGTTTTTGGCATGGGGCTAATTGGACCTTTATCATATTTGGTTTTGTAAATGGTATTGTCATGTTAATTCAAAGGTCTCTCCGATACACGAGCTTTGCAAAAATCATCAGGAGTAATCCCTACACCATGCACCTTCAGAAATTTGTAAACCTCAACCTACTATTCTTAGAGGCGGTTTACTTTCGTTCTGTAGATGTGAACATGGCACACAAGATTTACGGCAAAATCTTTACTGAGTTCAACCTGAATATCGGCGAACTCTTGTCGCTCTATAAATTTGAGTTTCTCATGTCAATTTTTGTGAGCGTTTTATTGTGGGGCACCATCCTCTTTAACGAAAAGCTCAAGTTCAAATACAATTTGCTCTATGTGACAGGAATGCTTTTCTTGATTATATTCTTGGGACAAGATTTGAAGAATTCATTTGTTTATTTTCAATTCTAAAGAGGCTATGATACCATTTGGCACTACACAAGGATTGAAATTAGTCATATCAACGCTGGTTATTGCTGCGCTGGTTGCGCTGGGAATTGATCAGGTATTCCAACACTTTGTCCTGCCACTGAGGACAGATATATCAAACTCGTATAAAATTGAGCGCTTGCTGGGTGAGACAGACCCCGAAGAAATTCCCGTTTTCGGAAGTTCGAAGGGAAGATCATCATTTATACCCGATTCTCTAGGCGACAAGGTTTTCAACTACTCCATGGAAAAAGCCAATTTTGATGTGATTTTTTTCTTGTTGGAAACGGAACTGGCAAAAGACAAAGATGGGCCGATTATTATAGAGTTCAATACGCGCTCATTTGTCCACCGCCCTGCTCACACCATAGATTTATCGACTTTTATGCCCATAAAAGATAATCAAGCAGTGATTGATTATTTAGACGAAAACGATCGATTGGATGATTTTCAACTTATCCCGGGAGTGCGCTATTACGGCAGCTATATTCGCTACCTGCGCTCGCTCACACGAAAGGTGACATCGGAGAAAATAACCAATCGGGGAGGAATTTTCATAGATTACTATCCGGGCGATCGCCTCCTTAAAAGATTTACGGACAGTCGCTACAAAATGATTGAGAAGCGCGAAGAGTTAGAAGATAAGATGGCGTCGGGAATACCGCTTACTTATATGGAAGTTCAGGTTCTGGAGCAGCTTCAAATAAATTCTGACTTTGCTGTGAATAAAGAGCGAATCGCAAAATTTGAGGCAATGGCGAAGGAACATTCCAATAGAGATTTCATCATGGTATTTACCCCTCATCACCCAAGTGAATTAGCCGGCGTAAGAAACTTCAATAAAGTTGATTCTCTTTTCACTCAATGGAACACAGCGATTCCAAATATTCATGCGTTCGATTATTCAAGGTTCGAATTGCCCGATAGTTGTTTCAAAAATTCGAGTCATATCAACCTCGAAGGGGCGAGAAGATTTTGTGCTGCGCTGAACGATGATATCGAATACCTATTAAATGAATCTGATTCCCCGGAAGCATACCGGTAGTTTGGAAATCTCAGGAATGATGGGATTTTGAAAAGGAAAAGTCACGAGATCCACGGGGCTCGGAAGTTGGAGGTCAGAGGCCGTGCGGTGGTGAGACGAAAAATGTGCGAACCGAGAACCCAGAGCGATCGAGCTCACAGATTCCTCTAAATGCAGTATGCTTCTGTAACTCGAGTTGACGGCCTATGGGAGGGCTGCGGGTAAAGGGCAAGCTCGAATTTGGATTTTTCGGGGCCTTTTTTGTTTACTTTTTTGGCCAACAAAAAATGAATAAGATTTAAAAAAAGAGAACTTACCGGTAATCAAAAGGATATTCAGATAAATGAAAACCAGTTTCGTTCGAAAAACTCGACGACCAAAATCTCGGAACTACCGCTTCTTTCTCAGCTCGGCTATGGCAATCCCTAAAAAAGGCAAATCATCGTAAAGGTATCTTTTAGCCAATCGGCGCGGTTCGGAAATAATTCGGTGTACGAATTCGATTCCGGCTTTCTGATAAAACTTTGGAGCTCGTTTTTTAGTGCCCCAATAAAATTCAAATGAAGCTCCCAAGAGAAATACCTTCGGTAGTGCTTTTCGCTTTGCTTCTAGCCTGCTAAATATCTCCAAGGCAATATTCTCCTGTTTTGGAAATCCCAAGCCTACAAATACATAGTCCGGTGGATTCTCATCAAAATTGAGCATCACATTGGCCATTACTTCTGAAAATTCACCCTCATTTTCTAATTTGAAAAATGGCGGTGCATAGTAAACTGTATTGGGCCGCTCCTCTCTAAATCGCTCTCCCAGATCTTCCCGAGGAAGAACGAAAAAAACCCTCTTCCCTTTATCTTCCTTTAGAATTTTCCATATCTCGGGAAAGAAATCACTGCCGGTCAATCGGGCTTTCAGACCTTCTTCTTTTCCAAACTTGATCCTACTAAGCGCAATTACCGGCTGTCCATCGGGAAGTATCCATCTGGCTTTTTTAAGCTTTTCTCTGAGACCGTGATTTTCCTTTCTATCCAGTTTTACAATCTGATCTACATTAGGGGTAACCATAAGAGGAATGATGCCCTCTTCGGTTACTTCGTCCGTGTATACGAAATCGGCGATGACCTTTACATCCTTCGCGGAATAAAAGTTAAAGCCAAACATTTCAAGTCGCTTAATCATTGAAACAATCTTCGTTTTAATGTATCTCCTATACTCCTCATTCTGTTTAAGTTGATGAGCAAAGCCAGCATCATTTTAAACGGGAAAATCAGATAGTTCCAAGCCAATTCAATTGGATGGCCTTTCACATCAATATGCTTGTAATCATATTCTCGCATATGCTCTCCGCACGTATTCTGGCAAATTTGGATCTCCGTTTTTGTCAGTCCCTTTTCCAGCCAACCTCTGGCTCTTGTTTTGCGAATACCCAATTCCGATTTTTTATCGGTCTCGCTCGATGAACCTGCATGTGGCACTTGTAGCATCTCCTTCTCAAAAGGAAAATCGGCAAATGCGCAAATTGACTTCACCGTCTCATCGGGTTTTTCCAAGACCTCTTCAAAACAAATCGTCATAAATCGAGGCTCATCGGCAAAGGGCTTTGCTGCTGAAATGGCCGCATTCCATAACTTACTTACTGCCAGAGGGTGGTAGTTGATCTGTAGGCGCAGCATTTCAGTTTTTGTCATAAATTCCGCTCCCAAAGCCCTGCGTTTCCACTTGCGCTTTTGAGAAAGCATTACCGCACGCGGATCCCTAACCATGTTGATGATCCTTGCGTTTGGAAAATTAGCCAGAATCTCCTTGACATAGAAGATGTTTTGAGGTGTCTTTTCGCAAGGAACAGACTTACCGTTTACCTCCGTTTCGTACCTTAAGAAAGAAGAGTATACATCCAGCCTCGAAGAATCTTCACCAAGTCCAGCTATCAAGCTCTCTATCTCGTCCCTGTATTTATGAGTATGCTTCTCCACGGACTCGAAAAAGCCTGCGCGTTGTCCTGTGAAAAGTTTCGCGTAGAGGCGAAAGGCTACATCAACACTGATAGGCACTCCTTCATCATTTGGTGTCCACATCTTTTCAAAAAAATGAGGTTCATTGATAGAGTGTACCATTGAATGGTTGTTCAAGATACGCATCATCATCGTCGTTCCACTACGGGAATTCCCTACGATAAAAACAACAGGGTCGACGCTATGCGGTACTCTATTCTCCATTCTATCGGCCAAATTCCGGCCATTTCTCAGTGATGTCTATTCCGAGAAGCTCAGACAAATTTCCAACTTCTTCTTGATAATATTCGCGAAGCCAATTTGCGTCAGCTTCTTGAAGCGCGGGTATGTTCTTGTCAGAATATAGGGCCCCGGCCAATTTTTGCCGAAGCGAATGAGGTACAAATTTTTTGGCACTAGCTAATATCCCTGTTTGAACCAAGAATCGATTCAAGCCTGAATTTCGAGGTAGAGATGAGGAATTTCTCTTTTCGGAAAAATCAAACTTAAAAGAGTCATCAATTTTCAGAAAAGCACAAATGCCAGCCAGCACATCCTCCGGATTTTTCTTATAATCTTCAAAGAAGATTGGAAACACGCGGTCTCTTCCAAAAAGATCGAAATACCGCTTGAGCTGTTCACTGTAATTTCCTAATTCGAGGTATTGATGATTTACGCCCCAACCTTTCGGAGCTTGAGCGTGATCATTTTCCAGCTCGCGAATAAAATTTTGGGCATCGCTCTTAGCTTCTCGCAAATTCATCAAAAATTGAGACCAAGCTCTTCGGATAGGGTTTCTCAAAACTACCAATATTCTAGCCTCAGGATTGAAATCATAGATCGCTCTTGCTGAGCTTGGACAAACCATATAGGAGTTACTAATCTCTCCTATGGCCTTTTCATGTTTTACTTTTGAGAAGAGTGCCTCGTAATGGTGATCCTCATTCACATGGGCAATGTGAATGGTTTCTTTCATTCCTCCTCTGATATACCCGTCGAGATCGATACTGACATCTTGTGCATAGCCCTTAAGAAAGTCTTTCTCAGCTATATCATTGGCTGCGAAATGGTTGGTCTCTTTAATTGGAGGTAAATAAACATCAGGATGCTGCGCCAGGTAATGATACAGGCTGGTTGTTCCGCCTTTGACCACCCCGACCACAAAAAAATTCGGCAATCGCTTATCCCTCATCATGATAGCACTCGATCTCTTCTCAATGTACCTTCAAGCTTTATCTCTTCAATTGACTCTCCGTTACTAACTCTCGCTTGAATTACTCTGTCCCTTTGATAAAAATAAAAAATCAAGAGTAAAATGGTCAAGGTCTGACCAGCATAGAGAGTGAGGTATTCGGTGGTAAGAGCATCGAGAGCGTGAATAAACAGTGTGATTTTAAGCGTTACCAAAAACACATTTTTCTTAATATACTTAATACCCGAGATGTATTTTATGGCCAAGACGAATTGAAAGAATATGATGAGAAGACCCACTATTCCTGATGAAAAGAGGTAGCCTAGTACCCCCACATCAGAGGTATAGAAAAAGCCATAAAAATGATTGTATCCATCGGGAACGAAGTATGTGCTGAGCTTGCCGTTTCCAAATATTGGATTATCCAGAAAACCCTTCAAAGCGATGTCTACCTCCATCAATCGTATGTTGTCCTCAAGGGAACCTGAACCCGCTTTTCCTGCCGTAACGAATACATCCAAGAACATCCTGTAATACTTTTCATAAATCTCTACCTTGAATATGGCAATGATTAATGCCACCACCGTAACGGGAATAATGGCTCTGACAATAGTCATAACCTGAGTTTTAAGCGGCAGGGCTGTAATAAAAAAGAGGATCAAGCCTAGTCCAAGAGCCGCTATGGATGTGCGATCCAGGCGGATGAAAACAACGTAGAATATAAATAGAGCGGCTATTCCAAGATCGATTAAATTTTTCTGGTAGAAAGATTTTACGGTAAAGTAGATTGACCCGAAGAAGAACAATGACATGTTGAGGCGGTAGTACACTTCTCCCCCCTTTTCGGGATTAGCCCCCGATATGGCGGTATCTTGAAATTGAACGGGGTCAATAAAAATGGTTAGGAAATAAGAAAAAAACATGTAAATCAATGCCAATGTGACAAAGGAATGTTCTACTGTTTTGATGCTCACATAGCCCTCTCTGACCAGATTGTAAACGATCAGTCCACCAAATAATAAGTAAAAATCTCGGTAGGTGGCTACTCCATAAAATATGGGTTGATCAAATTCTCTCCATGCCGCAAAGGCGGGTATAAGGGGGAAAAAAAATAGGATACCGAGATATATTTCGATCCCGTTGAATGTATAGTTCTTTTCGATGATTCTGCATACCAATCGGTAAAGGATGTAAAGAAAAATCGCTCCCTCTAAGATAGCCTCCAATACAAGCTCTACCGGATACATCACACTCGCCCAAAAAGTTCTGAAAGTGAGTGCCACAATGAGCGCCAGACCAATCATTGTGAAAAAGGACTTTTTCACTGCAAAATGATTGCCTTGCCGGTCTAACGAGATGTACGGGTTTTTAAGCATTTTCTAAGGGGAAGAATAGTTTCTAGAACGAAGCTTCAGGACTTTGGGTTTCACATTAAAGATCACAAAATAACCCTATTTTCGCTTCGTTGTGTACGGTGTTGATGGAGATTTTCAGTTCTTGCAGAGACTCCCTCCGGTTGTATAACTCGCAACGACAAATTAAACACTTCGAAAAGAATTAATGAGCAATTCTCACTTTCTATTTGTTGGAACGGCGAAGGCGGGAACGACATCGATTTTTGAATACCTGCGTCAGCATCCGGAAATCGAAATTCCCGTAAAGGAGACGTTTTATTTTCTGCGTAACGTATTCACCGATTTTAAACTGGGATATCCCGCGCAAAGACCGGCTGAGGAGCTCATACTGAATAAGTCTGCCTTTCAATCCCTCTATCCCGAAAGCCACAAGATCTACGGCGAGATTGGAACAGGATACCTCTATCACTACGAGGAGTCTATCCCGCTAATAAAAGAAACGTTTGGGGAAGATGTGAAAATTATCATCATCCTCCGGAACCCCGTGAGCCGAGCTTACTCTTCGTACATGCATTTTGTAAAGGACGTCCACGAGAAACTGACGTTTGAGGAAGCCATTAAAATGGAAGCTCAGCGTAAAGAACAGAAGTATGACTTCATGTGGATGCACCGCGATATGGGCTTGTATTTCAAACAGGTAAAAGCATATTTGGATGCATTCAAAGAGGTGAAAGTCCTGATCAGCGAAGAATTTAGAGAAAATCCGGAAGCAGAGATGAGAAGTATATTGGAGTTTCTTGGTGTCAACCCCAATGTGGAATTTGACACAAAAAAAGAGCACAACAAGTCAGGAGAGCCCAGGTTTAAGAATCTTCAAAAACTCATAACGCAAGAAAACTTAGTGAAGGAAACCCTAAGGCCTTTTTTCAGAGCTGCATTCAATAAGGAAAAAAGAGCAAAAATGCGCAAGAGGCTAAAAAACGCCAATATCGCCTCCTATCTGCCTATGAATCCTCAAACTCGTGATGAGTTGACCTCATTTTACAAAAAAGACATTGAGGCCCTCGAAGAACTACTGGGAAAATCTTTGGATTCCTGGAAAAAGTGAACCTACGTCTTCTCGTACCATTGCGATAAATCTCTATTTAATAGTTTCTCTAGTCTCAGAATATCTGATTTGAAATATTTTTCAGTGAGCTCGGTACGAAGAGTTGGCTCCATCTCTACTCGCTCGATACTTCTTTCGACCAGCCTGGATTTCAACGCATAGAGCTTAAAAAGCGTCTTCCCCGGAAGCGCCTGCTTTAGAAAAGTTTTGATCGGATTCTGGTGATTCAACGCCGATATCAAGCCCTTTTTCTTCGGAATACCACTTGGGTTCAATCGGACTTTTGTGTTTATTTCTACATCAGTGCGGAGACCGCACGCCAAAAGAAACTCATTCAGTAATTCAGGTCGCTTCAAGTCGCTCGTAATGTAGACTTTTGTTTGAGGAAGTTCCCTCAAAATGTCCTCAATTCTTTGAGCATAAAGACTTCCACCAATGTAGTCGTAGCCGAGCTGTTCCCTCTTTCGCCGCTCAACGGTTTCGGGCGTCAAGGCTTCTTGAAAGTCCAAATCTTCCAATTGATTTTTGACGAACATCAGATAGTGACTGAAAGATCGATCAATGGGATTGCGAAGAATAATGAAGGTCTTCAAATCCTTCACTCTTTCTCCGTAAAGTTGCTTTATGTTTTGAAGGGTATGTTTGTGATTGGTAAACTGAGCTACCGAACTATCACAGATTTTCTGACCTGCACCAACGCCTGCATACATGTCAGTGTACTCCTTTAGATCAACTATCTGTCGATCTCTGATTCCCGATGGAATCTCCTCCGGTGCTCTATTGTGATACGCAAAGAATCCCGGTTCTTTTCGTGGCATATACACATCGGGATGTTGCTTTAAGAAAAAAGCCAGGGAAGTCGTCCCGCTTTTCGCAGCACCCAAAATGAGTATGTCGGGAAGATTGAGTGCTTTGGTTTTAACGTTAACTAACATAGGGAGCAGTGGCACTGCAAATGTTGAAAATTAGAACGAGACTTTCTTTCAGCTGGTTACATATTTCTCAATTTTGCCGTAATGTTCAACTATGATTACAATGGGAGGAGGTACCGACTTCCGGATTTCATTATTCCCGGAGCTGCAAAAAGTGGCACCACTACCGTTTACCGGTTACTGTCTCAGCATCCGAAGCTGTTTTTTCCACCCTCTAGAAAGGAGCCTTTCTATTTCAGTTTCGGTGGAGAAAAACCAATGTACTCGGACGAACAATTCAACTCCATTCCAATCTGGGAAACAGAAGAGTACCTGCGACTTTTCGATACGGCAAAGGAAAATCAACTGTGTGGTGAAGCTTCCACTTCATACCTGTACACTTACCGGAAAAGTTTGCCTCTCTTGAAAGACTTTTATGGCGACGGACTCAAAGATTTGAAGTCCCTGATCATTTTGCGAAATCCCATAGACCGAGCCTATTCTCACTATACATACCTAGTTCGCAATGGTTATGAAACACGGACATTCGAAGAAGCCATTTCCAAAGAAGAAATAAGGGAATGGAAAAAAAAGAGGTGGGGTTTTGATTACTTGAATTATGGGGAATATACCGATCAAGTTACTGCTTTCAAAAGCGTCATTCCTCAAACCAAAGTATGGCTCTTGGAAGACCTGAAAAAAGGAAGTGAAACTACCGATGAAATGCTGAAATTTTTGGGCGTGCCACTCATGGAGCTTGATACCTCTATAAAGGCTAACCCAAGCGGGATTCCAAAAAACAAAGGGCTGGTAAATCTGCTGAGAAAAAATCCACTTGCAAAGAAAATCGGTAAAGCTCTGCCCCCTTCTCTTCAAGGTAATTTGAAAACAGGACGCGACAGACTCATGAGTAAGCTCTTGACAAAAGAACCGATGAAGCCTGAAACCAGAAAACACCTTACTTCCTATTTCCGAAAAGACATTGAAAAGCTTCAAACAACAATAGATCGGGACTTAAAGCATTGGCTAAGTGACTAGCTTTTTTTCAATGTCTTAAATATCCCTGCCGGATTGAAAAAGGTTGAGATTTTGTATCTCTTGTAAATAAATCTCACTCCGACAAGATTCCAGGTGACTGTGCTTACTAGCGTGGCGAATGCCGCTCCCTCCATTCCATAAATGGGAATCAAGATGAGATTGAGGATGATATTCATCGTGCTGGTAATGGAAACGATCTTTGTGAAAAACAACTGATTTCCCGACATATTCAGAAACACCGCGACCATTCCTGAGCCCGCATTTATCAATTGCATCAACGCGAATATTCTCAGAACGGTAGCCCCCACGACAAACTCCTCATCAATCAATGAGAGAATGAATTCCGGGAAAATCATCAACACCAGAGAAACGGGGAAAGCAAAAGCGAAGATAAAAAACGTGGAAAAGTGGACGATTTTTTTAAGTTCATCTTTCTTGTCTGACCAAAACAACTCGCTGATCTTAGGCATAGCGATAGCCTTCATAGCTCCGATAACAAAATTGGTGATTATAGATAGTTTAAACGCTATTCCAAAAACTCCTGCTACTCCCGTATCTGAGAAGTAACCGAGCATCAATATATCGACTCGCCCGTTTAAGAGTTGAATAAAAGAGGTCATGATCATGGGTAGGGAGATCATCAAATGGTTCTTAAACGAAAAAAATGGCTCGGGGTCAGTTGCCACTTCTCCACTCTTAGCCGCCCTTTTTAAATATTTGTAGATGAAAATGGTGGTTCCAACTACGGCAAGGATGGCTCCGCAAGCGTAAGCGATCAAAGGGTCTTCTGCTGCCAGAGAATAATATGACAATATCAGAGTGCCAATTAATGCCGATGCCTGTAGCACCAATGTTCTGAAAAATTCACTGACTTGTATCCGCTTCATACCCCGTATGAACTCCACGTTGATGGTAGATATAACCACGAGTGGTACTATGAAACCCGTGATCTTTAAGGGAACATTCATAGCGGGATCTTTAAAATAATGAGTGGCCAAAAATTCCGACGCAAAATATAAGATTGTCCCAAGGGCTATTCCACCCAAGCTAGAGTACCGAATGATGACACGGTAAAGCTTTCGCACCGTAGCGTGCCAGTTTTTAGCTCTGTACTGGGACACGAATCGAACGATGGACGTATTGAAACCAAAACAGCCGATCATCACCCAAATATTGAGCGTTGCAATACACAAGTTCCAAACTCCGATCCCCTCTTTTCCCAATTTCTTGGAAATGAGAATCACCAATCCATAACTCACGCACATGGTAATAAGGCGGTAGCCAAAGGCAAAAAGACCGCCTTTGATAAGTTCTCTCAGGTTATTATTGCCTTCCCCTGAAAGCGTTTTTTGGATAGATCGAAGATTCATGAACCTTGTAAAGCTTTGTGCCGGACTACTATAAGTTCAGTGCAAAGAAAGCAGATTTGACTTCAATGAAGTATTAGGTTTTCATCTAATCATTTCGTTGTGAAAATAGGAGCATTTTCTCACCCACGTCATACAATTCTGCATTCGAATAAGTTACCGAGTGTCTACCGTAACCCCTAACCATATAGAACCGTTGGCAAAAGCTAAGACCTATCTGTTTCTGAAACCGAGAGATACGTTAGCCGCTTCATTTGCAGTCAAGTATTCGTACTTTTGCGATCCAATCAATATGAAGGAAAGAGAGAACAATATTTTCACCTTTTACGATGAGATCGTACAACGGGGTGAAAAAGAAGAATTACTAAAGCAGAAGGCCTTGTCTGTTTGGATGACAGGCTTATCCGGCTCGGGCAAAACGACTATCGCCAAAATTGTAGAGAGGAAGCTTCACGATCAAGGTCGGATTACCCAACTTCTCGACGGTGATAATGTGCGTTATGGGTTGAACAATAATTTGGGCTTCAGCCAAAAAGATCGGAAAGAAAATATTCGACGCATTGCCGAAGTGAATAAGCTCTTCAATGATTGCGGCATCATTACCATCAATTGTTTTGTAAGCCCTACAATAGAAATTCGACACCTGGCACGTGAAATTATCGGCACTCAAAGCTTCAACGAAGTATTTGTAAACACTCCTTTGCACATTTGTGAAAAGAGAGATGTAAAAGGTTTGTATAAAAAAGCTCGAAAAGGTGAAATCAAGAACTTTACGGGTATTGATTCTCCATTTGAAGCTTCGGATAGTCCCGAATTAACTCTATTTACGGAGAATCAAACTGCGGACGAGTCTGCTGATCAATTATTGAAGTTTATATCAACTAAAATAAAATACGACTGATGCAATCTTACAGTCTAACCCATTTAAAAGAACTCGAATCCGAATCCATCTTCATCCTCAGGGAGGTTGCGTCCCAATTTGAGAATCCGGTGATGCTATTTTCCGGTGGAAAGGATTCCATCGTAATGTTTCACTTGGCGCGCAAGGCTTTCTACCCCGGCAAAGTTCCATTTCCCCTGCTACATGTCGACACGGGACACAACTTTCCCGAAACGATTGAGTTTCGGGACGAATTGATGGCAAAAACAGGAGCAGAACTTATCGTTGGATCGGTTCAACAATCCATTGATGAGGGAAAGGTTGTCGAAGAAAAAGGATTCAACGCAAGTCGTAATTCCTTGCAGACTGTTACTCTTCTAGAATCATTGGAATCCGGAAAGTACGATGCTGCAATGGGCGGAGGAAGAAGAGACGAAGAAAAGGCGCGAGCTAAAGAACGTTTCTTCAGCCACCGCGATGAATTCGGTCAGTGGGATCCCAAAAATCAGCGGCCTGAGTTGTGGAATCTCTTTAACGGAAGGAAAAATATGGGCGAGCACTTCAGAGTGTTCCCGATATCGAATTGGACGGAGATGGATGTGTGGCAATATATACTGCTCGAGGAAATCGATATTCCTCACCTCTACCTTAGCCACGAAAGAATGGTATTCGAAAGAGACGGCGTACTCTTGGCCGACACCGAAGTGATTGAAAGAAAAGAAGGAGAAGAACCCGTAATGAAAAAAGTGCGTTTCCGGACCATTGGAGACATGACTTGCACGGGGGCAGTTGAGTCTGATGCCGACAGTCTCGAGAAAATCATCGAAGAGGTTTCTGCTACACGAGTAACTGAGCGTGGTGCGCGCTCTGATGACAAACGAAGTGAAGCTGCTATGGAAGACCGCAAGAAACAAGGATACTTTTAACTACCTCAACAATGACGAAAAAACACGCATATTTAGATATGGACCTTCTTCGCTTCACCACAGCGGGAAGTGTAGACGACGGTAAATCAACGTTGATCGGTAGAATGCTCTTCGATTCAAAAAGTATTTTCGCCGATCAGATGGAAGCCATAGAACAAGCTTCTAAAAAAAGTGGAGTAGAGGCAGAAGTAAATTTAGCGTTACTGACTGATGGACTTCGTTCAGAAAGAGAGCAAGGAATTACCATCGATGTTGCCTACCGCTACTTTGCCACACCAAAGCGAAAGTTCATCATCGCCGACACTCCCGGCCACATCCAATACACGCGAAATATGGTTACGGGAGCTTCAACGGCAAACCTGGCCATCATTCTCGTAGATGCTCGCCACGGCTTGGTTGAGCAAACGGCAAGACACTCGTTTATTGCCAGCTTGTTGAAAATACCACATGTCGTTTACTGCGTCAATAAGATGGACTTGGTAGATTACAGCGAAGAAAGATTTGATGAAATCAAAGAACAGCTCGAAGCCTTTAGTTCAAAATTACAGGTTAACGATATCCGCTTCATCCCGATCAGTGCGCTCAAAGGCGATAATGTAGTTCACAAGTCTAAAAATATGGATTGGTACGAGGGAAGTACCTTAATGTATACTTTGGAAAACATTCATATTTCCAGTGATCAAAACTTAATTGACAACCGTTTTCCCGTTCAATTTGTAGTGCGTCCTCAATCTACGGAATTCCACGATTACAGAGGATACGCAGGTCGCGTTGCGGGTGGTGTGTTCAAAAAGGGAGACGACGTGGTTGTTCTTCCTTCAGGGTTTGCATCAAAAATTGCTGCGATAGACACCTTCAACGGAGAAATTGACGAAGCTTTTGCGCCAATGAGCGTCACCTTGAGATTGGAGGATGATATTGACATCGGCCGCGGCGATATGATCGTGAGACCCAACAACCAACCTGAGGTAGGTCAAGATATCGAGATGATGATTTGCTGGATGGGCGAAAAGCCACTGATGATAGGTGGAAAGTATGCGGTAAAACACACCACGAAAGATGCAAGATGCATCGTAAAAGAAATCAAATACAAAGTTGATATCAATTCACTACACCGTTTAGAGAATGAAAAGAACATTCAAATGAACGATATGGCGCGCATAAAAATAAGAACGACACAGCCTTTGTTTTATGATCGCTATTCGCGAAACCGAATCACGGGTAGCATCATTCTTATTGATGAGGCAACCAATGAAACGGTTGGAGCAGGGATGATCATAGATTAACCCGGTGCTGAACAAAATGAAAAACGCCATGATCTTGAGATCATGGCGTTTTTACTTTTCCATAAAATGGAAGTTACGTTTATTCATCCTCCATGAGGGTGTCTGCAGCTTCTTCGATATCCTCTCCCGTTTCTTCCATGGATTCTTCGGCATCTTCCGCAGCATCTTCTACGTCTTCTCCGGCATCTTCCATGTCGTCCATTAATTCGTCGGTCATTTCTTCTGCTTTCTCCTGAGCGTTTTCCGCAGGAGTGTCAGATTCACATCCCACGAATGCGAGAGATGCAACTAAGCTAAGGGTGATAAATACTCTTTTCATTTTGTGTTTTTTGTACTGTATATATATTGAAAATTAAAACTACTCTACGGTAACACTTTTTGCAAGATTTCGAGGCTGGTCAACGTTACATCCGCGCATTACAGCAATGTGATAACTCAATAACTGCAGAGGAATCACCGTAACCAGTGGCATCAAGCACTCATCTACATCGGGTATTTCAATCGTGTGATCGGCCATCTCCTTAATTTGACGTTCTCCTTCGGTTACAATCGAAATGATTTTTCCTTTTCTGGCCTTTACCTCTTGAATATTGCTTACAATTTTCTCGTAAGAGCCCCCTCGAGGTGCCACCACAAAAACGGGCATTTCTTCATCGATCAGGGCAATGGGTCCATGCTTCATTTCTGCGGCCGGATAGCCCTCGGCATGAATGTAGGAGATCTCTTTTAATTTTAACGCACCCTCTAATGCTACGGGAAAGTTATATCCTCTACCTAGATAAAGTGCATTCGGAACGTTCTGATAGATGCGAGAAATCTCTTTTATAAGCTCATTGGATTCAAGAATCTTCTCAATCTTATTTGGAATACTGTCCAATTCAATGAGCAAACGCTGGAATCTACTTTCGGGAATGGTTCCCTTCTGCTGAGACACGTGAAGAGCCATCAGCGTTAAAACAGTTACTTGTGAAGTAAATGCTTTGGTCGATGCCACTCCGATTTCAGGCCCCGCATGGGTGTATGAACCTGCATGTGTCATTCTGGGAATAGAAGAGCCGATCACATTACAAACGCCTATAATCGTCGCTCCTTTTGACTTTGCCAGCTCTATTGCAGCGAGTGTATCTGCTGTTTCGCCCGATTGGGAAATGGCAATCACCACATCGTCCTCGTATATCACGGGGTTTCGGTATCTGAACTCTGATGCATACTCAACTTCAACCGGTATTCTCGCCAAATCCTCAAAAAGGTATTCGGCCACCATACCCGCGTGCCAGCTCGTTCCACAAGCGACGATAATGATCCTTTTTGCGTTTACAAACTTGTTGACGTAATCGCGAATTCCGCCCAATTCTACTCGACCTGCGTTGACACGCAAGCGTCCGCGCATGGAGTCTCTTACGGATCGTGGCTGCTCGTATATCTCCTTGAGCATGAAGTGTTCGTAGCCTCCCTTCTCCAGCACTTCCAATTGCATTTCCAACTCCTGTACGTACGGTGTTTTCTTCTGATTTTTAATATTCATCAGGGTGAACCCATCGTTGCGATCCAAGATGGCAATTTCCTCATCGTCTAGATAAATGACATTCTTGGTGTATTCAATAATCGGAGTAGCATCAGATGCTACGAAGAATTCTTTGTCCTGACCAAGCCCGATTACCAAAGGACTACCTTTTTTTGCTGCAATCAGCTGGTTCGGATTATTCTTATCTAAGACAACAATGGCATATGCTCCGATGACTTCATTCAAGGCAATTCTAACCGCGTCAAAAAGGCTGATCTTCTCGTTCTTCTGGATATTGGAAATTAAGTGAATCAGAACTTCCGTGTCTGTATCGCTCTTGAATACATGACCTCGTTTCGACAATTCCTCTCGCAAGGCCCCGTAATTTTCGATGATGCCATTATGGATAATGGCCATATTTCCATCTTCACTTTCGTGAGGATGAGAATTAACATCATTAGGTGGCCCGTGGGTAGCCCATCTTGTGTGGCCGATCCCGATATTCCCCATCATTTCTTCACCTTGCTCTACCTTTGCTTCGAGACCTACGACCTTACCTTTCTTCTTAACGATTCGTAAATTATTATTCTCTAAAGTAGCAACACCTGCGCTGTCATATCCGCGGTATTCAAGCCTTTTCAATCCCTTTATAAGAATGGGGTAAGCCTTTTTAGCCCCTATGTATCCAACTATTCCGCACATCAGTTATCAAAAATTAGTAAAGAGTATTTCAAGTCTGAGGTTTTCTTCCGGATTCTCGCTATTCGGATACTCGGCTCCATTCAATATCACTCGGTTGGCCGTGGTAGAAGCCCGCTGAACAACGATTTCCAAGCCATGGAATTCTTTTTCCCGAGTGAGCACTTGTTGTATGAAGCGAGTGATGAAAAATCGGTATCGGTCATTGCCTTGATCAAATGCCCCATCAATGACCGTAAAGTTTTGAGCGTCCTGCAAGAACTCATCCAACAAAAAGGCATCGCCATTTTCGTCCAATCCAAAAAGCAGCAACCTTTCCGGGGGCGGATAGCGACCTCCACTCTTGGAGTTCACAGGCAAAATGAGTTGAGCTTTGGCAACGGCCACTCCCTCTACTTCGCGCAAGCGCTCAATGTAAGGCAGATCCACCCTTAATTTAACACCTCCTGAAGATTGGGCAAAGAGCATTTGTTTTGCCGGCTCATCGCTCCCACTCACCACCTGTCGTATAAGGGAGGGATCTCCACCTCTTACGAAATCATGTTCAAAGGAGTTGAACTTTCCCGTATTGCTTCGAATCTCAAAATCATAGAAGAGGGTGTCGGGATCTGGGTCGTCTTCGGTCGTTAAGGTGTCTCGGTAATAAAGCTCCATACGACTTGTTCCCAGAAAACTATTAAATGAAATAATGCCTGTATTTGACAAATTAACGCCACCGGCATTTTCATCAACGGTTACTTTCAATCCCTTGATTACGTCGAGAAATTCTGTGGCACTGAGACCGTCTCCCGCGCTGGCATCAAATATTCTCTGCGCCAGATCTTCGTTCAAAGGTAGCCTGATGGACGGCCGAAAAGCTACGTTATCCACGATGGAAGAATCTCGATAATTGGGAGTGACAAGATTATTTCCTTCTAATACCAAATCATTTTCCAATACCGACAGCGATTGACTGCTATAGTAAGGCTCGGTAACATCCAGCGAATCGTCTACTTCAAACACTTGGAAAAACTGTGCTCCGGAAGATCCGTAGATGGGTACACCCTGCCCCAACTCAAAGGCCAAATTCAAGATCAAGCTGTCAACGACGAGATTCTCGAGCGAAGAGCCTTCTGTGAAAAAAACGGGATTTGAAGAGGTGAGGCGTATCTCGGTATAATGACTTGCCTTGGAGTATCCAAAAATAGGATCCATGTAAGCTCCGACCATGCCTGCAGTCACCCCATCCGTTCTGACGGAGTCTTCGGGCAATGAAATTGCCGTAACCGTAAATGTATCTATACCCGAAACATTCAATAAGTCATCATCTGGCTGAAGATCTATACCGACGGAACCTTCGGGCTTTTCACACGCCGTAAAGACGGCAAATAAAAAAAAGATAGCGGCCCACTTTCGCGGCCGCTTATCTAAATTCAACATATAATCGTATTTAAGTCTATTCAGCGAGAATAGGGTTTTCTTCAAGTATTCCGTCGTAAAAATCACTGTAATTCTTAACGCAGTTTTCCGGTTCGCAGTATTCGAGCTTAGGTTTCTCAGAAGCTTCAATTTCTGTCTTTATTCCTTCAGACAAATCATCACTTGCTTCGATGATTCCGTCTGAGTATTTGAATGCAAATTTGGTTAATGTTTCGAAGTCAACCTCACCATTTTTCAAATCTTCTAGATCTTCATCTGAAAATCCGTCAAACTTCAATTTATCAGCTACATTCTTATCCAATGTTCCTTCAAAATCTCGAGAATAAGCTGAAAACACCACTTTGGAATCTGCAAAATGAGGGTCCTCATTGTAGAATTTCTTCAAGTAAAGCGGTAAGAAAGAAGTGAACCAGCCGTGGCAATGAATCACATCAGGCGCCCAACCGAGCTTTTTTACCGTTTCTAAAACTCCTCTACAAAAGAAGATTGATCGTTCGTCGTTGTCTTTGAAAAACTTGTCTTTCTTGTCAGTTAGCACAGCTTTTCTCTGGAAATAATCCTCATTATCGATGAAGTACACTTGCATCCGTGCCGTAGGTATAGAAGCCACTTTAATGATAAGTGGGTGATCCGTATCGTTCACGACCAGATTCATACCGGAAAGTCGAATTACTTCGTGTAATTGATGCCTTCGCTCATTGATGGAACCATATTTCGGCATGAAAACTCTGATTTCTTTGCCTTTTTCATGAATTCCTTGAGGTAAATTTCTAGAAACTTCTGACAATTCATTCTTTGGCAGGAATGGAGTAATTTCCTGTGACACATATAAAACTCTCGTCTTCTTCATAAAATGCTGGGAATTGTTTAGATAGTACAAAAATAACTAAATTTTCTCGGATTCTCAATCTATTCGTTAGCTTTGGCCACTTTTGCTCTGAAGTTCTGAATTTCAAATTCCATCTTTTCGGAAACATATGATAGTGATCAGGAAGGTAGGTGAAATGACTTCTCTGACTGAAAAATTGTCGGATAGATCGATCGGGTTTGTTCCCACAATGGGAGCTTTGCACAAAGGCCATTTGAGCCTAGTGAAAAAAAGTTCGTCCGAGAATGATGTCACGGTCGTATCTATTTTTGTTAATCCCACCCAATTCAACGATCCGAAAGATTTTGAGCGATACCCGAGGGAGGTAGAACACGATTTGGATTTGCTTAAGCAGGTGGATGTGGATTACGTCTTTTTGCCGAATCGCACAGAAATTTACCCCCAAGAAGACAAACAACACTACGAACTCGGAGAAATCTCTTCAAAGATGGAGGGTGCTTTTCGCCCGGGTCATTTCAACGGAGTTGCTTCAGTGGTAAAGAGATTATTTGAAATTGTGCAACCAAAGCGTGCCTATTTCGGCCTCAAAGATTTCCAGCAGTTTCGAATCATTCAAAATCTGAATGCCAACTTCAATCTTGGAGTTGATGTAATAGGATGTGAGACCGTTCGAGACGATGATGGACTGGCGTTCAGCTCCCGAAATAGACTTCTTTCTAAAGAAGACAGAGAATTGGCTTTAAATTTATCAAAAGCCCTGCTGTTGATGGCTGAAAACAGCACATCGATGAACCATTCAGAACTCGAAGACCTGGGAAAGCACTACTTGACGAATTATCCCGAAATTGAAGTGGAGTATGTGAAAGTGGTAGATCCCGAGAGTTTTGATCATCCGTCCAAGAAGGCTGAGAAGGGAAAAAGATTGGCACTTCTAGCCGCAAAAGTCGGGAAGGTGAGACTCATTGACAACATGAAGATTTGAATCGAGTGAACTATGTTTAAAACAAGGGTCGTTCAAATACTGAAGATCATTATTCCGGTTAGTCTTGGAATTTATTTGGTTTGGCATATCTACAATCAGCTCACTCCCGACCAACGGACTGATCTCTTTACTGCCTTCGAAAATGCGAATTACTTTTGGGTGGTCTTGTCGTTTTTCATGGGGCTTTTGAGCCACTGGATACGTGGCTACCGATGGAAATTTCAACTTGAAGCAATGGGGTACTCTCCCGGTACGGCCAATAATTTCATGGCGGTAATGATCGGGTACATCGTCAATCTCGCACTTCCCCGAGTAGGAGAAGTGAGCCGCGCCGCTGCCATTGCCAAATACGAAGGTATTCCTTTCCAAAAGTCCTTTGGTTCCATACTCTCTGAGCGGGCACTCGATTTTATCATTCTCTTGCTCATCACTTTTACCACGTTGCTCCTGCAATATGAACTCCTTGAAAAATACGCGCTTGATCTAATCGCGGTTGTTCAAGGAAAGTTTGAAGGGCCTTTTTTGCTGGTAGCAGGATTCATTGGTGTTCTCCTGATTGGCTTGGGGCTTTACCTCTTAAAAAAGTTCGCACATATTCCTTTGGTTGGCAAAGTTCGAAGCTTTGTGCACGAGTTACTGGAAGGTTTGCGGAGCATCGTTCGAATGAAAAAACGATGGTTGTACCTTCTTGCCACTCTGGCAATTTGGGGATTGTACATGGGTATGTTCAGCGTCTGTTTCTATGCCTTGGAAGAAACTTCTGATGTCGGACTCAGCGCAGTTTTTGCCGGTTTTGTCTTGGGAAGTTTTGCCATCGTCATTATTCCCGGAGGAATAGGAGCTTTTCCGGCCGGAATTATGCAAGCGCTTTTGCTTTACGGCGTTTCTGCCGAAAGTGGTTTCGCATTGGGGTGGATTCTCTGGTTTTCTCAAACGATTATGATTCTCGTGGTAGGAGGATTATGCATGTTTCTAATGCCCCTATTAAACAAAAAGCGCCTTCATGAGCAGACTGGATAGAATAGCGGAAAAGATCGTCAAAATTGACCAATTGGGAGCTTTGGCACAGCGCCTCAGAACCAAAGGGAAGCGCATTGTTTTCACCAATGGAGTCTTTGACATCTTGCACAGGGGGCATGTAACACTTTTAAATTTAGCGAGTGAACAAGGAGATTTTACGATCGTAGGCGTAAATTCCGATACTTCGGTCAAAACATTAAATAAAGGACCCGAAAGACCCATTAACGGCGAACTGGATCGCGCAATGGTGCTGGCAGCGCTGCAATGCGTTGATGCCGTGGTCATATTTGCGGATGGAACTCCCTATGAATTGGTGAAGCGACTCGAGCCCGATGTCTTGGTGAAAGGCGGCGATTATGACCCCGATCAAGAAGAGCCTACCGCGAAGGATTACATCGTCGGCTCAAACATCCAACGGGCAAACGGTAAAAGCACCATCTCCATTCCCTTGGTAGATGGGTACAGTACCACCGCCATTATCAAAAAATCGAAAAATGGCTAAATCAAAATCGGCTTTCTTCTGTCAGAATTGTGGCTTCGAATCGCCTAAATGGCAAGGCAAATGCCCGTCGTGCGGGGAGTGGAACACCTTCGTGGAGGAGACGGTGGTGAAGCCCAAAAAAGGATTCGCCTCCGAAAGAAAAAAGGAAAGCTTGCCCGTTGCAATCAACGAAGTCCAAAGCGAAACGGGAAAGCGAAACCATACGGGAGATTCAGAGGCTGACCGTGTATTGGGTGGAGGAATGGTTCCGGGGTCCCTGGTTCTGATAGCGGGTGAACCGGGAATCGGAAAATCAACGCTTCTTCTCCAAACGGCCCTCAAATACGAGCGTGCCAATGTACTTTACGTATCGGGTGAAGAGAGCAAGGCACAAATCGCCGATCGCGCTTCGCGGATCGGAGATCTGAATCCCAATTGCTACCTCCTCACCGAAACTGACCCCGATGCCATTATCGAACACGCGGGAAATCTCAATCCCGATTTCATCGTGATCGACTCTGTGCAAACCTTGAATGCATCGTGGATTGAGTCTTCACCGGGATCAATTAGCCAGATTAGAGAAAGCGCCGCACGCCTGATGCGCTTTGCCAAAGAAGAAGGTGTCACACTCTTTTTAATCGGCCACATTACCAAAGATGGAAACATTGCGGGACCGAAAGTACTCGAGCACATGGTAGATGCCGTGCTACTCTTCGAAGGCGATCAGAACCACGTCTTTCGTTTGCTGCGCTGTACCAAAAACCGATTTGGAAGTACCAATGAACTTGGCATTTACCGCATGGAAGGTTCGGGACTGCAAATCGTTGACAATCCCTCAGAGCTCTTGCTTAGCGGGTATGCGGATAACCTGAGCGGATCGGCCGCGGCGGCTATCATAGAAGGAATTCGCCCGCTGATTATAGAAGTGCAGGCACTGGTCAGCACGGCGGTTTACGGGACGCCTCAGCGCTCGGCAACGGGTTTTGACGTGAAGCGCCTAAACATGCTTTTGGCCGTTCTCGAAAAACGCTGTGGGTTTAAGCTCGCCGGCAAGGATGTCTTCTTGAATATTGCCGGAGGACTCAAAATTCACGATCCTTCGATTGATCTCGCCGTAGTGGCAGCAGTTTTGTCGTCCAGCGAGGATCTGAGTCTTCCCCGTCAAACGTGTTTTGCGGGAGAGGTAGGACTCTCGGGGGAGATCCGACCCATCAATCGCATCGAGCAGCGCATTGCCGAAGCGGAAAAGCTCGGCTTTAAATCGATGTTTATCTCGAAGCACCACAAACTATCAAAGGCGGCCCTTTCGGGAAAAATGGAGATCCATTCCGTGGGACATGTGCGGGATATGCTGGCTGAGATGTTTGGCTAAAGGGAAAAATACCAGGGCCATTCGATTTCCGAAAAGAGTGAAATTTATTCCACTCCCGCCATCCAACGCTTGATCAATGGGGAAATGAGCAGGGCTGCGATCCCCACGCCGAGTGAAATAGCACCAAATCCAGTGTATACTGATACGTAACCGTAAAGCTGCTCAAACATAGGCCCTTCCAAAGCAGAATCTGCCGAGTTCAGTCCCGAAATGAACCGAGTAAGATCGCCGAAAAACCCCGAGGCGAAAAAATTCTCATCTCCCTTGGCAGCGGTGAGTTTGGCAATTTTTCCCGCAAAAAAATGGCCGTAAAAAGAAGAAGAAAAAAAGACACCCATGATAAACGCAAGGTACTTTGGTGGCGAAAGTTCGGTCATTTTGGATAATCCAATGGGAGAGATGAGCAATTCGCCCACCGTAAGGATGAAATACCCAATGACCAGGTAAAACATGGGCGTACGGGCGAGTGTGTCAACGTCCCTTCCGCTCATGGCAAAAACCAAGAATCCTACCCCCAGCAAGGCAAGGCCGAGACCTGCCTTGATGGCTGAATTTGGATTGATCTTCGCGACGGAAAGCTTTGTCCACAGACGGGAAAAGGGAATGGCCAGGATGATGATAAAGAAAGAATTGATGCTGTTGGTCTGGGCGGCATTCATCCCTATGAGGGCTACGTTGCGATCGGCAAAAAGCGTTAAGGAACTACCCGCCTGTTCGAAAATGGCCCAAAACAGGGACATGAGAATGGTAAAATACGCGGTGACCAAGAGTTGGGTTTTGGCCTTTCCTGAGACGGATCGGTAAATATAAACCATGGCTCCTGTGATGAATAAGGTGGCCACCCAAACCATGTAATGTTCGAATTCGTTGAATCGAACCACTAAGGCAAATAGCGGCACTGCCGCAAAGGAGAGCAGGTAGATCAAGTTTTCGCGACTAAAGCCATATTTCTTGATCGATAGGTTAGCTTTTGCAGGGGGCAACCCTTTTTCTCCGAAGGTGTCTGTTTTCAATCCTCTGGTGAAGGTGAACAGCCCTACCAACATTCCGATGCCGGCGAGCGTAAAGCCATAATGCCAGCCGTAAAGCTCTGCCACCCAAGCACAGAGCAGCGGAGCGATTGCGCCACCGATATTAATACCCATGTAAAAAATGGTGAAGCCAGCGTCCCGTCTGTTGTCGTTTTGCGGATAAAGCGTGCCCACAAACGTGGAAATATTGGGTTTAAAGAATCCATTCCCAACGATGATCAAAGCTAGCGATCCGAAAAAGAAAAGCGGCGTTTCAATGGCCAGAAAGAAATGGCCGAATGCCATCATTATGCCTCCTAAGACAATCGACTTTCGGTAGCCGAGGTAATGATCGGCCACCAAGCCGCCAATGAGCGGGGTAAAATACACGAGCGACATGTATGCGGCAAAAATACCGAAGGACATCTCGTCGGTGTAAAGCAATTTCTTGGTCATGTACAGCACGAGAAGAGCGCGCATTCCGTAGAAGGAAAAACGCTCCCACATCTCGGCAAAGAAAAGATAGAATAGACCTCGAGGGTGTCCGAAAACTTGAGGCGGGCGGGAGGAAGACATATCGCTTGAATTTGAATTGAGGCCCAAGGGTATGGCGGAAGCGAATGAAATCCGAGACAAATGACAAACCGGAACAAAGAATTATCCCTTATCCTTTTCTGTTACCGAATTACAATTTGTCACAATTGAGGTATAAACTTGATTTTCCGAATGATGTAAAAATTCATTGAGCAAGGTCTCTTCCATTTCAATGGCATCGGGCAAAAGCCGCAGGCGGTACTTACCTTCACCCAAGAAGGTAAAAAGATCCTTTCGATCGAGCTTCGAATCTCCTTTGAGTTGGAGAATTTCATTGATATTGTCGGGAATGCGCGAGACGTAAGCCTGGCTTTTTATCTCGCCGCCTTGGCTCACGCTGATAAATTGTTCATCGCCCTTGCCGTATTTTCTCCGGATCGCAAATCGGAGCAGATTTTTAAATTGCGTGGTCTTGGCGCCGAAGTCTATCTCCACGTTCTCGATGGATTTGGAAGGTATGCTCAGCACGATGCGCGACCAGTCGGTAAAGTGCAATCTTATTTCGGCAGGCTTCGGGGTATTGGCCAATTCAATCACCCAGCTGGTTGCTAAAACCAAAAATAGCCCGATAAGAGATGTTTTTGATATCAGCTTCAACAAAAAGTAAGTAGACTCCTTGCCTCCGTTGCCATAAAACTCGGGTATTTGGGAAGCCAACAAGCCGGAAATCACCAAAATTGAAATGGCAGCTACAACGCGCAGACCTCTCACCAAAAAAGTTTTGTAGAGTGTATACGCCAAGACAATAGAAAGGAAAAAGGAGAACAGAAAATCGGGTAGGGTATGAATGCGAATTTTTGAGCCCGAAACTGCCATGGTAGTGTCGGACAAGACGAGTGAAAGAACAGCTACCAGTAGAACGAGGCAAAGCAGCAACCATCTGTTTCGTTTATTGCGAAAGATGAAAGCAGGTGCATTATCGAAATAATAGAGGGCGATGAGAAAGAAAGCGTTGTTGAAGACTGAAAACAAATTGGTAACGATCATGGGACTTACGGCCCACGGAGAATCAGAAATGGCGTGGAAAAACCCCACGATACCTGCCACCACCCAAGTAAAAAGAGCAAAACTCAAATACAACAGACCTCGATCTACTCGTGAGTGGCTGCCTTCATCGCCAATCTGAGCACGAAATCGACGCCTTATGTTGTGGTATATGGCCAGCAACAATATGGCCCCGATGAGGGAAATGGCGCTGTGCGCAAGAAAGTAAAACTGGGC